>ERZ772964.535-NODE-535-length-16561-cov-38.9019_pt1 | contig 16561 bp, 7 predicted proteins | sample MGYA00580675_ERZ772964 | MGnify/ENA primary metagenome ERZ772964 (study PRJEB29015, sample SAMEA2737941) | human oral metagenome | biome: human oral; feature: human-associated habitat; material: dental | place: China | collected 2139 ... | reverse complement strand
TCCAGCGCTCCGACAGCCGCATGCTCCCCATGCGGCACGCGGTGCAGGGCTGAGCGCCCCAATGGCCAGACTCACGGTCTACGGCTCCTGCGTGAGCAGGGACGCTGCCAGCGTGCTCGAGGGCCGCGGCTGGAGCGTGGAGCGGTACATCGCCAGGCAGTCCCTCATCAGCGCGGGCACCAGCGCTGATGTCAGCGACCTGGACCTGGGCGTCCTCGCCTCGGCATTCGTCCGGCGCTCCTTCCTCAGCGACGCGGCCGGAGATCTGGAGGCGCAGCTGGCCGAGGCGGCCGACCGCACCGACCTTCTCCTGTGGGACCTCACCGACGAGCGCCTGGGGGTCATCGAGACGGTGCCGGGATGTTTCCTCACCCGTTCCACGGAGGGCATGGCCGCCGGCCTCTACGAGTGGGCCAGCGGCCGGCTCCTCGAGCTGGGCACCGATGAGCACCTCCACCGGTGGGAGCGGGCGCTCCCCCGTTTCCGAGCCGTTCTGGAGCGCCGCGGCCTGCTGGAACGAACGGTCCTGCTCAATGCGCCATGGGCGCTGCGGACCGCTGCGGGAGAGCCGACCGTATCGAGCTGGGGCCTGACGGCTCAGGAAGCGAACTGCATAATCGCCGAGTATGTGGAGAATGTGCGGAAAGAGCTTCCCGTCCCGGTGCTGCGCGTCCCCGACGAGCTGGTCGTCGCGGACACGAGGCATCGTTGGGGGGCCGCCCCATTTCACTACACCCCGGGTCTCTACGAGTGGGTGGCGGACGCCGTCGAGGCGCGGCGCGGCGCACAGTAGGCCCGCCGGTGGCACCTGCTGCCTGGCGGGTCTCAGGGCGCGAGCCGGGGCCGGCGCGGCCAGACCGGAACACGCGGCGCTTCACCCCCGGAGTAGAGCCGCTCGGCATCCTGCCCGGTGACTCGGTATCCGACGGGGACTCCCGCGTAGTCCACCGGCTCCGCGTCCCAGGTGCGGGCGTCCGGGGTGTAGAGCTGCACGACGGCGCCGTCTCGCACGATCGCGACCTCGGGGGCGTCGTGCCACAGAAGCATCCGGGCGCGGGCGCCGGCGCTGAGGTGCCCCCAAGGGCTGCGGAGGATCTGGCGGGGGTCGAGCCTGCGGACGAGCTCTCGCATGAGGCCGGCGTGCTCGGCTCCGAGCCCCTCGGGCTCGGTGGGCATCTGGCCGCGGTCGACAGTGCCTGCGTACCAGCCCAGGTCGTACAGGATGGTCTGCTGCGCCCAGGCGGCGGCCCCGGTGACATCGAGATAGGGCTGGTAGCGGGTGCGGAACTGCGTCGTGTAGCGGCCGGGGCGGCTCCAGGCGGCCTGGACGGCGGAGTCTCCCGAGGAGCGTTTCTCGTAGTGGTAGACGGCGTCGGGCACGCAGGTGATCCGTTGGTTGCGGGCGCGGATGCGTCCCAGGTAGAGGGCGTCCTCGAAGGTGGGAGCCTCCCGGTCCTCGGGGAAGCGGGCGGAACGGGCCTCCTTGCCGCGGATGAGGCACTCGTGGACGGAGAGCTGGATGGCCTGGGGCAGGCGGGCGGCATCGGCCCTGATGGTGCCGTTCTGAAAGCGGAAGTCGAGGGGGTGGGCGGTCTCGCGCCCGTCCTGGTCGATGATCGTGCGGCCGACCAGGAGCACGTCTCCGAGTCCGCGCGACGAGAGCAGGCGTGGGAGAAAGTCGGGAGCGAGCCAGTCATCGGGGTCGGGGAATCCGATCCAGCTCCCGTTGGCCCGGTCCAGGGCGAGGTTGCGGGCGCGCCCCTGCCCGCCGTTGCCGGTTTCGATGACCAGGGCGTCGATGTCGGTCGTGGCCGCCCACGTCCTGCAGATGCTGGGCGAGTCGTCGCAGGCGCCGTCCAGGACGAGGACCACCTGGAGCCGGTCGTGGGGGTGGACCTGGGCGTCGAGGGAGCTCAGGAAGCGCGGAAGGTATCGGGCGACCCCGTAGACGGCGCTGATGAGGCTGACCCGAGGTGGGCGGGGGGTGAGCAGTCGCATCAGATCGTGCCCTCCAGGAGGCGGGCGGTGACACGCGCGCAGGCGCCCGCGTCGGGGACGATGAGCTCGGGCGGTGCGGTGACGCGCCCTGCGGCCGCGGCGTCGATGGCGGCGAGCACCTGTGCGGCGCTGTCCGCGCCCAGGGCGCCGGCGGCCTCGTGCCTGGCGCGGTAGCGGTCGGTGTCGGGGGCGCCGCGGGGGTCCCACACGATGCCGACGGCGCCGAGCACCATGCCGTCGTCGAGGACGGAGGAGCGGTCGGAGACCACGGCCCAGGAGCGGGAGAGCTGGTCGGGCACGTCACGCCCTGTGGTGGTCTCGGCATCGAGCGCAGCGAACCAGCCGGGGGCCAGGAGTGCGAGCTTGGGGTGGGCGAAGAGCACGGGCCTGCGCCCTGCGCGCCGTGCTGCGCGGGCGAGGCCCAGCCAAGGACGGTAGAAGTCGTCCAGGAGCGGGTCGGCCGGGGCGCCGGCGTCGATGGCGCGGAAGATCTCCGGGCTCCAGGTGGGGGCGAGCAGGACGCGGTCGCGGTCGCGCCCCAGGAGGGGGTGAAGCCAGTCGTGGCGGGGGAAGCCGGTGAGCCAGACCTCCCGCTCGGTGAGCGTGTAGGAGGTGTGATCGGCGGTGAGGCCCTCGTACTCGGCGGGGGTGGCGGCCAGGACGACGTCGAGACGCATGAGGTTGAACCACCGCCACATGTCCCGCATGGTGATGCCGTGCTGGAGGAAGACGACGCGCTGATCGCCCCGCGTTCCACCCGAGGCGAGCCGGCGGCTGATGACGGGGTCGCCGACATCGGCGAGCAGGAGCGTGCCGGCCTGCCGCCACGTCGAGGCGAAGGCCGCCTCGGTGGGGTCGACGAGGTCGAAGCCCTCGGAGGCCAGGCGCGCCCAGTCGGGGCAGGCGCGCTCGACGGCGAAAAGGTGGCGGATGCCGGGAGCGTGCTCGCGTGCGTGGCGGTAGAGGGGCTCGGCGTTGTCTCCGGCGGAGTCGTGCCGGTCCATGTAGAGCCATGTGGGGGCCGTCTGCGCCGGTGCGGTAAGGGCGGGGGCGTTGGGGCCCGCGGACGGCGAGGAGCCGGGCGTCTCGGGTCCTGGCGGAGCCGCCTGCCCCCCGGAGACGAGTGGCCGCAGGATCCGTGAGGCGCGGCGGCGCAACCGGGCGACCCGCTGAGCGGCGCGCCGCCCCGGGCCCGGCGGCGGGGCGGGGGGACGTCTCATGCCCGAGTAGGGGGCGACGCGTCGCTGCAGGCCGTCGACGGTGGCGGTAATGGTTCCGGTCGGGAGCCAGACGATGCGCTCGTGGACGAGAACGTCGTCGAAGTAGGTGTGGTCGACGGTCTTGGTGCAGGTGGGTGCGACGGGAGCGCCGTCGACCGCCCACGTCTCGCGAGGGGTGGGGCCGGTGTGGAAGTAGGTGACCTGCCGGTCGGGTCGGAAGCTGCGGGCGGAGGGCAGGATGGGGTCGGGCAGGGCGGCACCCACGGCGGCGAGAAGGGCCGCGCGGCGGTTGAGGGCGAGCGGCGTGGAGCTGTAGGCCTCGATCTCGTGGGCGGGGACGCGCGCCAGGACCCCGCGCAGCAGGAGGGCGACCTCGCTGCGCTGCGCGGCGGTGAGGTGCTGGGCGGCGTAGCGCAGTCCGCGGTCGGCGTCGGTGACCTGGATGAGGCGCCGGATGACGAGCTGGTGCACCCAGGAGGGAGTGGGGCCGGCGGCCTGGAGCCAGTCGGGGATGAGGGCGCCCAGCAGGCGCCGGTAGTGCTCGATGCCCGCCCAGGGTCCGGGGCTGCCGGTGGCCTGGAGGACGATGGCGGGGCCGTCGTGGAGGTGAAGGCGGTTGCCGGTGGCGGCGATGTGTCGGATGAGGACTCCGATCCCGTCGTCGGGGCCGCCGGCGCCGTCCCAGGCGGGCAGGCCGCTGCGGGGGACGGTGAGCAGGACTCCGCTGATGGTGTCGGGGAAGACGTGGGGCTCGGCGCTGAGGTCGACGGTGCGGCTGCCGGAGGCGAAGCGCCACCCCAGGGGCCTGTCGTCCCGGGCGCCGTCGGGCCAGGTGGTCAGGGTACGGGTGAGGACGGTGCGTGCCCTGGACCGGGGCAGGGCGGCGAGGTACCCGGCCTCCGCGGTGTCGCCGGCGCGCACAAGGAGGACCCGCCCGCCGTCCAGACCGGCGAGCGCCCGGGACACGGCCTCCGGATGGGAGCAGGTGATCGCCTCGACGTCGGGACGGGGAGTGGACAGGAGGCTGCTGCGGGTGGCCCGGGCGTCTCCGGGGCCGACGATGAGGAGGCGGAGGGGCGGCGCGCTCATGAGCCGGGCACCTCCGTCTCGTTGGGCGGGCCCCAGTGGCTGACGGTGGCGGTGGAGAGGATCTCGGCGCCGGAGATGTCCCAGGTATGGGTGGGTGCGGCGCTGCGGCGCTGGACGAAGCCGAAGCGGGTTGCGGAGTAGATACGGGCTCCGGCCTCGGTGCAGCCCTTGAGGAAGGCGGTGTCCTCACCGGTGGTGGTGTCGGGGAAGCGGACCCGCCGGGCGAGGTCGGTGCGGGCGACGATGGTGGGGCCGGAGACGAAGGCGCTGTAGCGGTGCTCCCAGTCGGGGAAGCGAAGGACGGTGAGGTCCTCTGCGGCGAGGTGCACGTAGTGGGCGTGCTTGCCGACGACCTCGGCGCGGGCGTAGTCGGCGGCGGCGAGGGCCTCGAAGAGGTAGTGGTCGCCGTAGAGGTCGTCGTCGTCCATCTTGGCGATGTAGTCGGCATCGACGTGGTCGAGCATGAGGTTGTAGTTGGCACCGAGCGTGGTGGAGGCGGGCGTCTCGATCCAGTCGATGCCCAGGCCGAGTTCTCGGGCGCGCGCGGTGAGCGCCGGGTCGGGCGTGAAGCCGTGGGTGAGGACGATGGGCTGCTGGGCCACCTGCTTCTGCGCGGCGAGGGTGGCCAGGACGTGCGGGACCTGCCGGGGCCGGATCGTGGAGATGAGAGGAGCGATGGTGGGCTGTCGACAGGTCCTCTCCCCCATGCCGATGGCGGTCAGGACGGCGTCCACCCTGTGGCTGTAGGTGTGGCGGCTCCAGATCTCGCGCTGGGCGAGGTAGGTCATGCGGTCGCGCAGGGCGGGGTTGGAGACCAGGGCGCGTTGGACGTGCCGCGCCTGGTCGCGGTCCTCGACGACGGCGAGAGCGCCGGCGGGCAGGAATGCTCCCGTGGCGGCGCTGGGGGTGGTGACCACCGGGGTGCCGCAGGCGGTGATCTCCAGGATGCGTCGGGCGAACATGGAGGGGCTGGAGACGACGGAGTTGACGTTGAGGAAGGCCTTGTACCCGCGGTAGGCGCTGAGCATCTGGGGGTAGTCGAGGGAGCCGCGCACGTGGGCGTCGTAGGGGGCGGGGAACTGGTAGGTGGGATCAGCCCCCAGGTAGCGGGAGAAGATGTCCAGACCAGTGGCCAGCTGGGGCGACGCATCGACGGCTGCGCCGAGGAGGATCTCCATCTGGGCGCGGCGCTCGGGGTACTTGTGGGCGAAGTACGTGCCGGCGAAGGCGATGTCCCGCAGTGGGGCCGGGCGTCCGTCGTCACCGAGGAGCCGGACGGGGTTGTGGATGGCCGGCTGGGCGGCGAAGGGCAGGGTGCCGACGCGATCGTGGCCGAGGTCGTGCCGATAGCGGTCCAGGAGCGTCTCGTCGGTGGTGAAGACCCAGTCGAACAGCCGGGCGGTGTCGATGGCCTCGTCGTAGTGGGCGGGGTCCTCCTTGTTCCAGAAGACGGTGGGGACGCCGGTGGAGCGCAGGGCGGCTACCAGCTCCCGAAGGTGCGCGGACGGGCCCCTGGAGCCGATGATCCGGTAGCGCCAGGCATCGGCGTTGCCGTGCCAGGCGGACTCGACGAAGAGGAAGTCGATCGGTGTGTCCTCGACCTGTTCGCGCCACCGGTTGGGCGTGAGCGGCACAGCGCGCCACTCGTACTGGAGGGCGAGCGCGGTGAACTCGTCGGCGATGACGCCCACCGTGACGTCGTGCCGACCAGCAGCCGACGACGGGTCGGGGACGGGCCACTCTGCGAAGGCGGCCTCCCCCCTGCGCCCGCGACGACGCCTGGCCGGTCGGGCCCACGCCGAGGCCCGCCGGCGCCGCCGGTACTCCTTGAGCCCGGTCAAGCCTCCGTGGCGCAGGTGCCACAGGGGGACACGAAGAGACCGTGCAACTCTCCTAAACATCCTCAATCACCGACCGTAACGCTTCACCATCTCGCTTGAAATCGAAAGTGAAAGGAGAGCCAAACGCCTGCTGGCTCCACCCCGAAACAGGGTGAGGAATTTCTGCATCGCAATAAAAATAATAGCTTTTCCCGCCGAGAGCAGACGCGATCAGGGCCTCATTAATCGCATTATACGTCTCCGGTGCGATTATAATCCTGGTAATTCCCGGCCGGGACATCAACGAGTTTATAAGACCGCTCCCCCCATATCCCGCAACCACTGAAGCGCTTCGAAAAAGCCTTGCCTGATCCGACAGGTCAAACATTTCAGGATGAACAACGTCAAAACCACTACGCCGAAACAAAGACTCTACCTCGGCCGCGTTTCGGCATTTCCTCACGTGCCCCTCGGGTCGGGCCACAAATATGCGATCCCCGAACTCTACAGCGGACTTAGTGCCGGCCCGGCCATCGGCGGCAAGAGCATCGGCGACCCTAGACCAGACATCGACAATACCGGGCGCCACGTAACCTAAGTTAGAGAACATCGGAGTACAGGAAAATAATCGCTCAACCGCAACAGGTCCGTTAAACACCTCAATCCTGTCCGCAGGAATGCCCGCCGCTTCCAGAAAACGAGGCACCCATGGCCTCAGGTCCTCGAGCCCACACCCTCGTGAGGACGACACCAGAACCCGCAGACCAGGCTGCGACTCACGAGCCAGATCGAACCCCCACACTCTTCCAAGCAACTCAGTCGTCGTATGCCCATAGGTATCGATGAATTCTGAGTCAAGATAGAAAAAATCACCTTCCAGTCGTCGAGACGGAATAGACGGCCCCCGCGCAAACAACGGACTCGCGTCTCTCAGACGACTATTAGAAAGATACTTCTTTCGAAAAAGCCTAAAAGTTTCGGGAAGGAAAACATTTCCTCGCACCACAACCTGTCTCGGATAGACGTCAACGTCCTCGTACCGACGCACTTCCAACGGAGGGACGTCGAACGCCTCTGGATATCGCTCACGATAGCCAGGAACATTAGACCAGTAAACAGCCCGGGAGACAAACCTCTCAGCCTCCCTACGAAACAGGACAACTGGGCTCCACTCTCCAAGGCGCTCCTTCACCTCCGGCGAGGACAACGTATCCTCCGAGACCTTCATAAGATGACGGAAACGCTTCTGAACAACCGCTAACGTCCCTTCAATGTGCGCGAAGCCGATCGACTCGCTTAATTCCGCACGAGAGCCCCGCAACTTTCGATCGTCGAAAATACGACGACGATCGTCGACCAACGAGAAAATCTCCTCCAGAACGTCCGGCTCCTCAGAGTCGCACAGAGCCGGCACACTCACCGCATGAAGGTCTTCAACAAAATAAAGCCCTCCCTCTCGCAGGCTCCAGAACAGGCTCGAGAATGCAAATCTTTTTTCGTGGCGAAGGTTCCTGCCCGCCTCTACCAGGACATCCCAGTCGCCCTTGGATATCAGAAAAGACCCTGCATCCTCCACCCGGTCAACCGCTACAACCTCAACACTCCGGCATCGGCCGACGAGATCCTCATCGAGACAAGATCCCCCAAGATGCAATAAAGTCACACGGAGATCTGGGCGCCAGGCCCCCAGCGCTGCTGCCAGCTTCTCGGCACCATTAGCCCCAAGAATTCCGACCCGAGCCCCTCTATCGACAAAGTCCTCGAACATCTTCTGGTAGCAGCGCAAGTAACCTCTGACCGAGGAAGACTCGTCTGCCCCGACCAGGCGCCCGATCGAGTCCAGATCAGAAGAGTAATTTCCGACAGAAGTGCTCATTTCTCTCATCGTGATTTACCTTCCCCGATGTAGGATGGCAACGGTAGTCCCCGTGCGGAGCTACTTATCCACCTGTCTAATCGCCGACTGAAACTCCTTCACCGCCCTCCTGTTATAGTCGTCCGCATCAAATGACGAAACAGAAGACCTATTCACCCAGCGCTCCATCGCCTCGGCAAAGACCTCTGGGTCGGTTGCAACAACTTCTCCTGTACCCATCGCCACAGCCTCCGCCGAACCAGGCACCGGAGACGTCAGCACAGGAATTCCCAGTGTCATCGCCTCGAAAATAACCATGGGCTGACCTTCATGAAGAGAAGGCATCACAAACAGGTCTGACGCAGCGATTGTTGCTGCGGGCTCGCTGACAAACTCTGAGAAATGGACATAGTCGGACACGCCAAGAGATGCTGACAACGCCTTCAGCCGCATCTCCATCGGCCCCGACCCCACGATCATAAGATGCGCATCAGGAAGACGCGCATGCAGTACGCTCATCGATCGCAGAAGCAGTTCGTGGTTCTTCTCCGGCGATAACCGGCCAACGGTGACGATACGTGGCCCATCGCTTGGGACAGCGTCCCAAAGACTCTCACCGCTGGCTGCCTCCTCCCTGATCTTATCGATATTGAGGCTGTTATGAACCACCGTCATTCGCGCATCATGACGTGGATTCATGCTCCGAGCAAGCTCGGCGTTTTCATCGAAGATCGCGTCAGCCACCGATGCAACAACGTCAAAATCTTCATACATTCTGGCGATCTCTGCAAGGTAAGGAAGTCGGACATCAATCTCACGTCTGATCTGATTATGAAGAACAACCATGTTCGAGCTACCAGGTGGCGGACCATAGGCAAATAGAGCGTTCCAAAACCTTGAGTATCCTTCAAAGTCAATAAACGTAACATCACGGGGCGCCCCGAAGACGCGCCTGAACTCGCGCCTGTAGGCAACTCGCACGTAGTTACGAAGAGGCTCAGATATCGCACCAAAGTTAGCAGAATAATGCGACAGCACCCACGCCTCCTCAAGAGAGACCAGCATCTGCCCGTTTCTCCCTAGAAAGCCATAATTTTTGTTCAAGGAGCGCACAGCAGCGGCCCGGCTTTCATCATGCGCTACATCAACGGCGTTAAGAGCGACATAAATTCTGTATTTTGATCCACCGAGATTTGAGAACAGATTGAACATCGAACTCCGGATTCCGTTGGGAACCAACGATTCGGCAAATACCAGCGTTCTTCTAGAATCAGCAGCAGTCACGGTAGACTCAGTCTTCGCCCAACGTCCCTGGATCCAATCAAGAACTCTTACTGATGCGCCCCCGTCCTCCATGCCGCAATAGATGTTTCTTGATTCCAGGTATCTCTTATCGGGCTCAAATCCCCTGTCCCCCAGCAGCCTCTTCAACTCATCGACCGTTGTCACAGCGTCAGAAATGACGTCACTTGGCAGTAGATAAAGGCCACGTTCCGCCTCGTACTCGGAAATGTCTGGAGCATATGATATGACTCGGCGGCCAGTGGAAAGATAGTCAAACAGCAGACTGGAGTAATCTGTCACAAGAACATCTGCACCTCGAAGCACATCGTACGTATCGATCTCGCTTGGGACGATGACCGCACCCTCAACCTCGCCGATCGCCGACTCAGCAAGATGGTGAGAACGAAACAGCAGTATGACGTTCGAGACAGAAGCCATTGCACGGATAGCAGACTGAGCCCCCTCAACATCCATCGATCGCTCGTCCGCGGATCCTCTCCATGTCGGCGCATAGAAAACAATCTGCTCACCGCGGTCATCGATGCCCAGTGAGCTCAGCAGGTCCTGGCGTCCGTTCTTCCTCGTGCTCACAAGTCGGTCCAGCCGAGGGGAGCCTCCGACAATGATTTCCCCGGAGTACAGTCCTTCGAGGTCATAGTCACGAACGATGGAGTGAGCCGTATGCTCGTTGGGAAGGTACAGTAATGTGCAGTTCAAAAAATTATGCGTCACGTTAGCGTGCTCCAAGACCCCAGTTCCGATCCGCTTCCCAAGAGTCTTCAATGGAGTTCCGTGCCACGTGTTAATGTACTCCTGCCCATCCCTACGAGCAAAGTACTCCACGAACGAGGTGTTGTTAATCAGCACTCCAGCTGTAGCCAGGAGCCGTTCGTAGAGAGAAGAGCCATATGGCACAACGAACGTACGGTCATCACCATTCAGGGCAGACGGGATCGTGGTGGACTCCGTCACGGTCCAGTAGAATCTGCAGTGAGAGAAACGTGGGTCGCTCCTCATCTCAAGATAGATCGCCAGCGGGTTGTCGGAGATCTTCTTTCCCCAGAAAGACTCAAAGAGAACAACATCATGATCCACCGCCTCACGCTCACGATACTCCACGTAACGAAAACGTCGACGCTGATACTTCGACTTTATGAGGTTCTTAAGCGGTATTCCGTCAGGCCTCCTGAACTCCCGTGAAGAAAGAAGTAGCTCGCACGCCTCCTTGTACTGGTTCCTTGTACTGGTACTGTGAGGCCATGAAATCTGAGATCTCACGCGAGACAGCAAGGTCGACCTCTGCCGAGGACCTGGCACATTTAAGGTAGTGGTTCATCGCCCCCTCATAGTCGCCTAACGCTCGGCGCTCTCGCGCCAAGGCAAGCTCCATTATGGGTCGTTGACGAAGATCATCCTGGGCAAGATACAGATGCGACCGGTGCGCAAACGACCGAAGCACCATATCTGAGGCCTCGAGAGCCGCCGAATGCGGCACGTGGGCACTCGGACCGCACCAGTCCTCCAGAGGGACGAGTGCCGCCTCATACTGTCCAAGCTCGTACAGGCAGGTACCGAGTCGGAATTTCCAGTCCTTCTGCTTGTTCCCGCCTATATGTAATGCGTAGCTGTACGCGGACGCAGCAAGATCATACTCTCCGAGCCTTTCCAGAGAGTGCCCATACTTGTAGTTCCAGTAAGGCTTCTTGCCTGACGCCATCGTGATTGCCCTAGGATACCATTTGTTAGCCTCCTTCCACATGTACTGGCGGTCTAGCGAAAAAGCAAGGCCGAAGGCGGTGCCAGCATCACGGATACCCGATTTCCATGCATGACGATAGAGCTTCTCGGCCCCGCGCCAGTCACCTACATCTTCGATATACTTCGCCGGGCTCTCCTTGGAGCCGGAGATGTCGCTAAGCAGGTCATACGCTTCCGCCACGTTCTCCAGCTGAAGGTGAGAACGCGCAAGAATAATACATGCAGCCTTCCTGTCATCCCCCTCAAGCCGATCGATATCGAGCGAATTAATCACGGCAAGATACCGGCGCATGCCGAATAGCGCGCGGCAGTAGGCAAGATGCGCCTCGGCGTCCCGGCTCCCGCGATCGGCGGCCTCGAGCAGGCCGCACCTACGCCAGTCGGTGCCGATGAAAGCAGCAACACCCACCAGCGCCTTCCGGGCGCGCGCATGGTTCGGGTCCAGGGCAATTGCGATCTCAAGATCTGCCGCAGCCTCATCGTACCTACTCAATTTACGTTTACATACGGCGGAACGATAAAACCACTCCGCATGCCCGGGATCTATATTGATGGCCTTCTCATAGTCCTCAAGCGCCTCCTCTGCGCGGCCGTCACGTTCCTTGACAAAACCGAGCCGTTGCAACCATGATGCTCGTTCAGGAACCATCGAACATGCCTTGTTTATTCGCTCAATGGCCAGACTCAGGTCACCCCGCTCAAGAGCACGATTACCGGCTTTATACAGCCACCATGAACGCGACGCGACGCGACGGAGAGATCTCCTGAATCTTGACTGCGCCGTGACAGCCCGTCCCGCGATACCTCCACGTGCCGTCATTATCTCTCCTGCATGTCGTTCTTGATCTGGGTCGTCGAGATCTCGGGCGTGCGGGGAAGATAAACGACATCGCACAGGCCCGCGAGCTGCCCGTCGAACTTGCCGGTCCAGTCGTCTCCCATGACGAAGACGTCGATCGCGTACTTCTTCACGTCCTCGGGCTTCTGCTCCCAGGACATCTCCGGTACCACGAGATCCACATACCGGATGGCCTCCAGCATCGTCTTGCGCTCTTCGTAGGAGAAATATGCCCTCTTCCCCTTGCCCGCGTTGAACTCGTCGCTCGACAGCACCACCACGAGGTAGTCGCCCAGGGCCTTGGCGCGTCTCAGCAGCTCGATGTGACCGTAGTGCAGCAGGTCATAGGTGCCGTAGGTGATGACGCGTTTCATCAAGGCAGCTCCTCATGAGTGGTTCGCCCACGCAGGGAGGCGCAGGGCATCGCGGTTATTGTTCCGTAATCCTCTCAGCTGATGCCACCCGTATCGAGGCGCCCGACCATTCGGGACGTAACTCACAGCCCGGATCGGGACGATCCGTCATATCGGCTCCTTTCCGTCGAGCGAGTCCAGAATCCACCGGCGGATCCGGGCCAGGTTCTCCTTAACGGGAGCGGGATCCACGCTCCCCGCGGACCGGGGAGACGCCAGCGCCCGGCGGAGCACGGCCTCCAGCTCCGACTGCGTGCGGGCCAGTGGCCACGCCGCCGCCTCCGGCCACCCGCCGTAGAGGCCGCGCTCCACGTCCCGGTAGCTCTCCAGGTCGGGGGCGTAGATGACGATGGGCCTGCCGGTCAGGTCAAAGTCGAACACGATGCTCGAGTAGTCGGTAACAAGGACGTCAGCCGCCAGCATGAGGTCCTCCACCCGGGGGTGCCCACTCACGTCGATCACCTGCGCAATGCCGTTGTGCTCCGCCCGCCACCTGTTCATGTGGTGGCTGCGAACCAGGACGACTGCTCCCGTACGCTGGGCCAGCGCCTTCGCGTCGAGGAGGCTCCCCGGCCCCGCCCCGTCGGCGCCGCGGAACGACTCCCGCCACGTCGGCGCGTACAGGAGCACCGGGCTCTCCTCCGGCACTCCCAGCTCGGCACGCACCTGGTACCGCACCCGGGTGCCGCCGAGCAGTCCGGCGTTGCGCGGGTACTCCCCCACCAGTACGTCGCCCGTGTAGCCCATGGCCGAGCACAGGTTGCGGCGAGCCTCCTCGTTCTGGGCCAGCAGGAGATCCCACTGGGGAACCTGCCTGGCCATGAGCCGCCGGTAGACGAGCGAGACCGCCCCCGGCGCGGCGTCGTTCAGGAGCCGTTTGATGGGCGTTCCGTGCCAGGTCTGGAGCAGGCGCTGCCCCTCGCGCTTGGAGAACCAAGACGGAAGATTGTCGTTGGTCACGATGACGTGCGCCGTGCGCAGGGCCCGGAGCCACGGCTCGGATCCCACGACAACAGCGTCTGCTCCTGACGGAACCGGGACCGTCCCGTCCTCAACCGACCACCACACGGGTGCGTCCAGCCCGTGCGAGACGAGGTCGGCGCAGATCGCCGCAGGGTTGTCGCCCCCGCTGCGCCCGCGGAAGGACTCCAGGAAGACGCCTTTCACCAGTGGGCCCATGTCCTGCTCCACAAGCAGCCGATGCCCGCGCCGGGAGCGTTCGGTCATGGTCAGCGGAGCCATCACGGCGACAGCAGCCGAACCGTCCCTGTGCACGACAATCCTGGCGCTGCGCACAGAACCGGTCAGCTCCGTTGCGGGCCCGTCCAGGTCCCCGCCCACCACGCACCTGCCTGAGGCATCTGCGCTCTCCCAGCGCAGCGAGTAGGCGCCTCTCAGCACCGTCGATTCGGTCAGATCGAAATCGGCTCGCCATGTACCAGTCGTCTCCGACATCGCGGCTGCTCGAATCCGCCCGCGGGAGGAGACCAGGAGCAGGTCAAAGCGTCCGGTCAGTCCCGTGCCGCACCCGCTGAGTCTCAATAGGCCGCCCTTCGTAAGGCAGGCTCCGGTCAGAATCACCCGGTGGCGCGGGCCGCCCTCCGGATGCGCCTCCGGTTCGGCGGCACCAGACGGGACCGGCGCGACTTCCAGGAAGCCATAAGCGTCGCCACGGGCAGCACGGCATTCCCCGTCCCCGCTCGGAGACAGGACGGATCGCCCGGAGCCCGCCGGCGCAGGCAGCCAGCGGGTCAGGCCCCGGTTCGCTACCGTGATGGAGGCCCGGAAGCGGACGGTCCCCTCATCCACAGGGACCGCGGCGGTGAAACCGGACTCTGTGTAGGAGCGCCACGGATCCCCCGCATCCAGGTCCGCCTGCGGCGACCGGCAACGCGACGCGGTCCGGCGGGCGAGCACCTTGCCATCCAGACCGACGGCCTCGATCACCGGCGCGCCCGTGTCCGCGGGATCTACACCCTCGATGTAGGCGGCGCCCCGGACAACCAGTACTCCCCGCCCGCTCCACCCCACAGAGTCGATGACGCAGTGCAGTACGAGGTCCGCGTCTTGCACACCGGTAAGCTGCGCCGGCACACCCCTGATCCGATCCAGCACTGGAGGCTGCGCCTTCAGACCGCCCTCGCCCGCCACCAGCGGAACGCAGGTGGAGTCCTCAGCTCGGGAGCCGAGGACCTCCTCAAGGTCCTCCCGGCTGCCATGCGCGAGGACCCACAGAAGAACCCGGTCCAACAGCCTCATCCCACCCCATATGGAGGACATGGAGGACTCTGCCGAGGGGAGGGTGCTTCTGGCCGTCTTCCGGATCCGGTCCGCGAGAGCCGGCGGCTCCAGGGGGCAGCGTTCGGCGAGGCTCACCAGGTCAGGGCCGAGTCGGTGCGTCATGAGTCCGCTGCGCACCAGCTCGGTCTCCCCGAAGGCGACAGCACCGAGCCGCTCCACAACACCGCACAGCGCTGCGGCGTCACTGCGAGCATTCGGCCCCGGAACGGAGGAGCCGCTCCGCCACGCATAGACCTCGTTGTCAAGAGAATCGAGCGCGCCCGCGGCCACGAGCACCCCGATCGTTCTCTCGGGCAGGGAACGCGACTCGTCCGTGCTGCCCGGCGCGGTCGCCCACAGTCTTGCGCGGGCGAGGACCGTGCCGGCAACGGGATCACGCAGGAGATCCGGGACATCCTCCAAGCGAACTGCCCGATGCTCCTGTGACGGATTGCGGCTCGAGCCGAGTGCTGAAAGGCACCGGCTCTCACCGACCACCGCGTCCGATCCTGAGCGCTTCAGGCTCTTCGTCATCACCTCATAGGCTCCCGCCAGAACAGAGTCATGGCCGTCGACGAGGGTGAGAAGACGGCCTCGCGCAAGCCCGATCGCGTCCTCGACATCCCCTTCTGCCACGGGGCGGATGCGCCGGTCATGGGCAGCCAGCAGGGTGACGGTCTCGGCCGCGTCGTCCTCGGCGGAGACGACGGCGAGGACCTCAAGATCCTTGCACGACTGGTTGAGGACAGACCGTATGGCGCCCTCAGCGAGAGGCCCAGCGCCGTCGCACAGGACGACGACGCTGAGCAACGGGCGGTGGGTCCTTTCTCGAATCCGCCCTGCGAGACGCCGGAGGCTCATGACTGTCACCGGCCAGTGCAGAGCGGGCGGGCGGCCCTACGAGCTCTCCGCCATACACCACGAGTGTCGATGATGGTCTTTCCGGCCAGCAGCTCGGGGTCCAGGTCACGGAACTCGCGGTGCTCCACCAGAAGGAGCACCACCTCGGCCCGGGCGATCGCCTCCCGGGCCCCGGTCATCCGCACCGAGTCCAGGTCCTTGAGCTCGCTGGGCAGCTCGAAGACGTTCGGATCGACCACCAGGATCGCCGCACCCGGCGTCGAGAGCGCGAGCTCGCGAACAATCGCCAGCGCCGGAGACTGCCGCAGGTCATCGACGTCGGCCTTGAAGGTCAGTCCCAGCGCCGCCACTGTTGGGGATTCCCGACCCTCCAGGGCCTGGCGCACCCGTCCGATCACGTACCCGGGCTTGGCGTCATTGACCTGCCGCGCCGTGCGGATGAGGCGCGCCTCCTGCGGTGCGGCGGAGACGATGAACCAGGGGTCGACTGCGATGCAATGGCCGCCCACTCCCGGTCCGGGGCGCAGGATGTTGACGCGCGGGTGGCGGTTCGCCAGGTCGATGAGCTCCCACACGTCAATGCCCATCCGCTCGCAGACGACGGAGAGCTCATTAGCAAAGGCAATGTTGACGTCGCGAAAGGAGTTCTCTGTCAGCTTGGCCATCTCCGCGGTCCGGGCATCGGTGAGGACCAGGTCGCCTGTGCAGAACACGGCATACAAGGCCCGGGCCCTCTGGGCGGCCTGAGGAGTCAGGCCGCCGATGATCCGGGCGTTGGACACCACCTCCGCCATGGTCCGTCCCGGCAGTACGCGCTCAGGGCAGTGCGCGAAGTGAATCACGGCCCGCCCGCCGCTGCCGTCCAAAGACAAGTCCGGGCGCCGCGCAAGGATGGTCGCGGCCATGTGCTCGGTAGTTCCCGGAGGCGATGTGGACTCCAGGATGACGAGCGCATTACTCGCAAGCCTTGGGGAGATCTGCCGCGCTGCCGCCTCGACGCAGGACAGGTCCGCCTCATGGTTCTCACCCGTGAAGGGCGTCGGTACAGCGACGATGTAGACGTCCGCCCGAGGAGTCTCAGCCCGGGCTCGCAGGCGACCGGCCGAGACCTGGGCGGCGACCACCTCCCCCAGGCCCTCCTCGGC
>ERZ772964.532-NODE-532-length-16631-cov-8.42743_pt1 | contig 16631 bp, 15 predicted proteins | sample MGYA00580675_ERZ772964 | MGnify/ENA primary metagenome ERZ772964 (study PRJEB29015, sample SAMEA2737941) | human oral metagenome | biome: human oral; feature: human-associated habitat; material: dental | place: China | collected 2139 ... | reverse complement strand
CTCCTCCATGAGGGGGTCCAGGCCGGAGGTGGGCTCGTCGAGGACGAGGAGGTCCACCGGCTCGCTGAGGGCGGCGACGAGGGCGACTTTCTGACGGTTGCCCTTGGAGTAGGCGCGCACCTTCTTGCTCGGGTCCAGGTCGAAGCGCTCAATGAGCTCGGTCCGGCGGACGGCGACCTCCTTGGCCCCGGGCCCGGTACGTCGCCTGAGTGAGGCCAGCGCCTCAAGGGTCTGGCCCCCGGTGAGCCCCGGCCACAGGGCGACGTCGCCGGGCACGTAGGCCAGGCGCTCATGGAGAGCGACCGCGTGAGCCCAGGGATCGGCCCCGAAGAGGCGGGCACGCCCGGAGTCGGCCCGGATCATGCCGAGCAGGATGCGCAGGGTGGTGGTCTTACCCGCGCCGTTGGGGCCGAGGAAGCCCGCGACCTCCCCGGCGGTGACGCTCATGTCCAGCCCATCCAGGGCGCGGGTGGCGCCGGCGCCACGGCCAAAGGTCTTGGTCAGGCCCTTGACGTCGATGACACGGTCGACGTCGCTGGGCTCGCTGGTGCTCATAGTTCCTCCTGGGGGTCGGGGGATGTGGTCAGAGGCGCTTGGGAGGTCTCCGCGGGCCAGGGACCGGCCGGAGCGTCGGCGGCGGCATCGCTCTCAGGGGCCTCGGCGGGGGCGGTGGCGCCAGGCACGGCCTCGGTCGGGGAGCCGGCGGAGGCGGGTATTGCGGCCCGGTCGGCGGAGACCGCCCGGGTGTAGTCGGCGTAGAGGCCGGAATCGGTGAACAGGGGCCGGGAGTGGAGCTCGGCGACGACAGGGCCATAGCTCTCAACGAATTGCCTGGTGGCGGACTCGATGTCGGAGGGGTCGATGGCCTCGTAGCGCAGGAAGATCAGCATGGCGCCGAATCCGGAGTAGAAGAGGTAGCGGGCCCGCGCCTCCTCGTTGTGAGAGGGGGTAATAGTCCCGGCCTTGACGGCGTCGGCCATGTAGGACACGGCGTCCTCCACGAAGAGGTCCAGCAGCGCGGTGGCGAGCTCGCCGCCCTCCATAATCGAGCGCATGGCGTAGGCGGTGGCCGGAATGTACTCCTCCATCTGGGACATCTGGGTCACCAGATCCACGGGGCCACCGAAATATGTCGAGGAGCCCTTGACCTCCGCAGTCAGGCGCAGCACCTCGGCATCACAGGCGCGGCGCAGCCCCTCCTTGGAGCCGAAGTGGTGAGTGATCAGGCCCGCGGTGACGCCGGCGTCGGCGGCGATGACGCGCAGGCTGACGGTGAAGCCGTCGCGGGCGAATCGCAGGATGGCGGCGTTGCGAATGCGGGCGGCGGCGGTGAGATCTGCCGCAGAAGCATGCACTGCTGAACACATGACCAATACTCTATACACGTGTTCAACCTGGGAGCAAGGGCGTCGACACTGGGACGACCGCCTTCAATGCGGTCCCCGGGCGCCGCCCCCGCAACGCGACAGATCCCCCACTCAGCCCCCCGACACCGCCCCCGCAACGCAACAGATCCCCCACTCAGCCCCTCGATGCGGCCTCCGCAACGCGACAGACCCCCGCGCACTGAGGCGACGACCAGGGGTCTTCCAGGGGGTTCCCCTATGGGCACTGGCGGCGCCAGCAATCATTCTGGAGGCATGACACAGCAGCGCCCCTCTCACCCCGCTTTCTCCGCCGACACCAAATCCTGGCGGTCGGCCCTGCCGCGCCGCTCGCGCCACCGTCTGCTGGGCGGTGTGTGCGCGGGTCTGGCCGAGTCCTGGAACATGAACCCCACCCTGATGCGTTTGACGACGCTGGCCCTGTGCGTCCTACCGGGACCCATGTGGGTGGTCTATGTTGCGGCCTGGGCGCTCATGCCGGAGGCCGAATCGCTTCGCCCGGCACAGGCCTATTAGTTGCAACGTTTTGCGGCGTTCACCCACTGCTGAAGGCGGGTGAACGCCGCAAAAGGAGACGAGGAGAGCGCCGCGGCGTCCAGCTTGGGCTGGAGGGCCCGGCGCCCGGCGGGCTCAAGCCTGCTCGGCAGCGACCTGGGCCTTGACGGCGTCCATGTCGAGCTCGCGCACCTGGGTGATCAATGACTCCAGGCCGGAGGAGGGCAGGGCGCCGGCCTCGCGATAGACCAGGACGTCGTCGCGGAAGACCATGAGGGTCGGAATGGAGGAGATACCCAGCGCCGTGGCCAGGGCCGTCTCCTCCTCGGTGTTGACCTTGGCGAAGGTGATGTCGGGGTTGGCCTCCGAGGCCTTCTCGAAGACCGGCGCGAAGCGCTTGCACGGGCCACACCAGGAAGCCCAGAAGTCGACGATCGTGATGCCCTCGCCGCGGACGGTGTCGTTGAACTGCTCGCCAGTGATGTTCTGAGTGGCCATCTCGTGTCCTTTCAAAAGCTAACGTGATCATCCGGGCAACAAGACCCAGGCAGCCCCTATTCCCCTCCCGAGGTGGGGCAGGACCTGTCTTCTCGCCCACAGTGCCGGCCCGACGGCCGGAGAACCTCGACTCTCATGACTGGCTGGCCGAACGCTACGGACCGCTTGCCCGGCCAGGCTCCAGGAGCCGGCGCGGGTCGCCGTCCTTCTTCAGGGTATTGACGACATCGAGGACAGTACAGAGAGCGGCTCTGTGCAACTGAGCCGGGGTCGCCCCCACCCCGACACCTCGGCACCCCGACATCCCGACACGGCCGCAATCACCTACTTGGCCATCTGGACAAGTCAAATGGCCAATAGTTAGTGTTCCGGCATGAGCGCTGAGGATTCACATCAACACCACCCCTCGGGACGCACGCGCCTGGCCGTCGGAGAGCGCCGTCGCCTCCTGGCAGAGGCGGCCCTGCGCGTGATGAAGCGCGACGGCGTCGCCGCGGCCACCACCCGCGCGGTCTGCGCCGAGGCGGGCATGCCTCACGGCGCCTTTCACTACTGCTTCCGCACGAAGAAGGAGTTCTACGCCGAGGTGCTGTCCATGGACGTCATCTCCGACCTCTCCGAGGCCTGGTCACAGGTGACCCACGCCTCACCTGACGAGGCGATCGCGATGCTCGTGCGGGCCCTGTGGTCGCAGGTGGAGGTCGACCCCGACACCCAGCGGGTCCTCTTCGACCTGGAGTCCACGGTGCTCAGCAGCCCCGAGCTGCGCGACCTGCTCGACCAGCAGTACGAGGCCTCCCTCGACCTGGCCGCAGCCAGCCTCACCCGGCTCCAGGAGGAGGCCGAATTTCGCTTCGCCAGCCCCGTCCGGCCGCTGGCCGGACTCATCCTCGCCGCCCTCGACGGCGCCACCTGGATGTGGCTGACCAGCCACGACCCCGAGCTCGCCCGCTCCACCATGGATGAGCTGGCCAGCGTGCTCATTACCCATATACGAACTGATCAGCCAGATACAGGAGAAAGCGCATGACCACCACAACCGTGAGCTACCGCCCCTACCAACCTGAGGACGCCGAGGCCGTGAAGTCCATTATCGACGAGGCCTTCCACATTCACCGCTACGCCCGCGCCCCGCGCCTGCACACCGCCGCCATAGACGCCTACCTACGAGAAGTCCTCCTGGAGTCCACCTACGCCCGGGTTGCCGAGCAGGACGGGCGCGTCATCGGCATCCTTGCGGGACGCGTGAAAGGCCAGCCGCGCCTGCCCGGCCGCCTTGGCAACCACTTGCGCGTCGTCGGTGACATGCTCTGCCTGCTCCTCACCGGCTTCCCCGAGAGGAGGACCCTGCGCTACTACTCGCAGTTCGAGCGGATCTACGCCCGCCTGCACGCCTCGGTGCGCGAGCCGCTGAGCAATGAGGTGACGGTTTTCGCCGTCGACGCCTCGGCCCGGGGACTCGGGGTGGGCAGCGCCCTGTTCCGCGACTACATGGCGCATCTGCGCGCCCACGACCGCACCGGCTTCTACCTGTACACCGACTCGCTGTGCACCTACCAGTTCTACGAGCGCAAGGGGATGGTGCGCGTCGCCGAGGAGGACATGGCCCTGCGCGTGGAGGGCCTGCCGGGCGCTGTAGAGGTCTACCTCTACACCGGGCGCGTCCCGGAGCAGGCCCTCAGCCGCCTCAGCTCCAGTGCCGCTGGCTGAGGCAGTGCACCCCGGAGTAAACACTAAGCGTCCCACCTCCTGGCGGCACCCTCGGGCCAGTCTCTGCGCCACCGTATCTACGCGGACCCCTCAGTCCTGCAAAACTGCGAGTTCAACCTTGCAAAACTGCGAGTTCAGCCCCGCAAATCTACGAGCAGATCTGGTCAAGCGGGTACCATCCACACTCCTCCCTCGCGCCCTGGAGCCTCGCGCGCAGGAGATTCTCGATTTCTCTCCCGTCCTGACGCTGGAGGGTGCCAGGCAGGTCGGCAAGTCAACGCTGGCGCAGATGCTGGCCGCCTCACGTCCCGCCACAGCCATCACCCTGGACGACCCAGGCGCCTTTGCTGCCGCCCGGCGCGACCCTCGCGGTTTCGTCGACCAGGCGCCCGACCGCACACTCATCATTGACGAGATTCAGCGTGTGCCTGAGCTGACGATCGCTGTCAAGGCCTCGGTGGACCGTGATCGCAGGCCTGGTCGTTTCATCCTCACCGGTTCCTCCGACCTCGCTCGGGTACGCGGGGACAAGGACTCCCTGGCCGGCCGCGCCATGGGTCTGCGCATGTTCCCGCTGAGTCAGGCGGAGGCTGACGGCTCCGCGCCCACCACCTTCGTGGACCGTCTCCTCGCTGCAGGCACCGACCTTGACTCCCTGCACGACGCCCCTGCCATTGATCGCCACAAGCTCATAGAGCGGGTCGTCCGCGGAGGCTACCCGGCGATCCGCAACGCCAGCCCTCGCCTTCGCAGCCGCTGGCTCAGCGACTACGCCAACCACCTCCTGCGGGTCGACGCCGTCGAGGACGGCAGCCGCCTCAACCCGGGGCGCCTGGAGGCCGTGCTGCGGCTCCTCGCCGCCAATCAGTCCGGCGAGCTCGTCAAGGCACGCCTGGCACAGGAGGGTGCTCTGCCAGCGTCCTCGGTGACGGCGTACCTTGACGCGCTGAGCCGCCTTTACCTGGTGGAGACCCTGCGCCCATGGTCACCGAACCTGACCACGCGAGAGATCGGCCGCCCCAAGGTCCTGGTCGCGGACTCCGGCCTGGCCGCCCGCCTCATGGGCATCACCTCCGCCGTCCTCAACGACGTCGTGGCCGGAGCGAAGGCCCTGGGATCCCTCCTGGAGGGCTTCGTCGTCGGCGAGCTACGAGCCCAGCAGGAGTGGGCCGACACCGACTACCGCCTCTTCCGCTGGCGCGACCGATCCGGCAAGGAGGTCGATGTTGTTATCGAGCTGACCGACGGTTCAGCCATCGCCCTGGAGGTCAAGAGTGCCCGGTCCCTGACCGCACGCCACTTCACCGGGCTGGACTTCCTCCGGGAGCGCCTGGGTGAGCGACTGCGCGCGGGCATCGTCCTGGCTCCCCTGGACGCGCCACTGCGCTACGCGCCCGGGTTGTGGGGCCTGCCCGTCTCCGTGCTGTGGCGGTGAGGCCGGCGGTACCCCTCAGTCTCGCAGCTCGGCTGTGGCCCCCACGATAGGATGTGGGCCGTCTCACCTGAGGAGGTCCCTGAGATGTCCCAGCCCAGTCCGTGGAAGGCCCTGCGCACCCCCAGCGCCCTCGTCGTCGCCGGCCTGCTCGTCGCGGGCGGCACCGGGACGATCGACGACTTCGAGCAGAGCCGCCACGCCGTGATCGTCGTCAACGCAACCGCTGTCGGCGGAGTAGTCGCGGCAATCGTCCTGTCGCTCCTGGTGTGGCGCAGCGCCCGTGTCGCCGCAAGCAGCGGGGCGGCGCTGACCCTGGTGGCGTGTGTCGAGGCGGTGTTGGCCCGCGGTGTCAGCAACGTCCGGGGCAGCTCCGCCGTTCTGGGCGATCTGGCCGTCCTGTCGGCACTGGCCGGAGGAGTGCTGCTCGGGCACGCGGTGGTGTGCACAATCCTGGAGCAGGGGAAACGGGACGACTGGCCGGGCGGGCCCCCGCCCTTCGCCCTGGAGAACCCGTTCCGCCCGGGGCGCATGTTCCCTGGTCTGAGCACCGGCCTGGTGGTCGGTGGGGTATTCGCCCAGACCTTGAGCACAGTGGGTAGGGGCGGCACCGGGCGGGGGGACGTGTTCCTGCTCCTGTCCGTGGGCGCCGCGCTGTCCCTGACGGCCATCCTGTGCCCACTGGGCCCGATCATGTCCACGGTCGCCGTGGTGACCATGATGCGGCTCGACCCCCACTCGACCCCCCTCAATGCAGCCTACCGGCAGGTCCTGAACTCAACGGCCTGGCAGACGCTCACCCTCGCCGTGTGCCTGGCGCTCATCCTCGCGCCCTCCAGCGCCCGCCCCCGCACACCCGCCTGAGACCGGGGGCCGAGGGGGCGCCGTCGTCGGTGCCGGCAACGCCCGGGTCCCTGGTGACGGTGATCGGCCGCAGCCCCAGGCCCGCCCGACTGAGAAGCCGCTGGTAGGCCAACGGATCGAAGGAGCCTGCGCTGGTCATAATCGAATAGCACTCAGTGCCCTCCTGGAGGGTGAACCCTGTCAGACGCAGGCCTGCGCGCTCGTAAAAGGCGAGGCGACGACGGCGCTGCTCGGCGTTCGGGGCGTCGTCGTCCACGGGCTCGATCTCCACCAGGAGCGGGCGCGGCCCAGCGACTTTGCGCAGGATGGACAGGATCCTGGTGCCGTATCCACGTGATCGCACTGCGTCATTGACGGCCAGGTAGAGGGCGAGCAGTGCTGTTTTACTGGCCATCGTGTAGGTCATCCCGGCCAGGACCTCACCGTCGAACCAGGCGCGAAAAGCACTGCCGGGGTGTATTGAGAGCCCCATGAGTGTCCACCAGGGCTCGCGCTCCGACTCCGGGAAGGCGCGCTGGTAGAGGTCCTTGACCTGGTCGTACTCGGGCAGCAAGGGGGTCACGGGACGGGAAGTCAACCCGGCCGAATGATTGCTGGAGGCCTGGGACACGGCGAGGTCCTTTCGCAAGACGAAGCGCGACAGGGGCCGCTATGAGGGCCCCGTGGACACGATAGACGGCACCCTCCAACGAAATCCTCACAGCACAACGTCCCGGGATGTTGTGCTGTGAGGATTTCGTTGGAGGGGCCCGGTCAGTCGCCGCGAATCTCGGCGGCCACGAGTTCGGCCAGCTCGACGGCGTTGAGGGCCGCACCCTTGCGCAGGTTGTCCCCCACGGCGAAGAACTGCAGGCCGTGCCCGGGGGCGACAGCCTGGTCGGCGCGCAGGCGGCCCACGAAGGTGCCGTCGCGCCCGGCGGCCTTCAAGGGGCTGGGCAGGTCTTGGAGGGTCACGCCCGGGGCCGCCTCCAGCAGCTCGCGGGCGCGCTCCACGGAGATCTCGCGGGCGAACTCCGCATTGACGCTCAAGCCGTGACCGGAGAAGACGGGAATGCGCACGCAGGTGCCCGACACCAGCAGATCGGGGATCTCCAGGATCTTGCGGGACTCGTTGCGCAGCTTCTGCTCCTCGTTGGTCTCCCCGGAGCCGTCGTCGACGCCGTCCCCGGCCCAGGCGACGGCGTTGAAAGCAATCGTGTCCGCGTAGACCTCGGGGGCCGGGAACTCCACAGCGCGCCCGTCAAGGGCGAGCGCCTCCAGGTTCTGGTCGGCCGTCGCGCGCACCTGGCTCGCCAGCTCCGCTACTCCGGCCCGCCCCGAGCCGGAGACGGCCTGGTAGGTGGAGACAATGAGGCGGACGAGCCCGGCCTCATCGTGAAGCGCCTTGAGGGCGGGCATGGCCGCCATGGTGGTGCAGTTGGGGTTGGCAACAATCCCCTTGGGGCGCTCGCGCAGGGCGTGAGGGTTGACCTCGGAAACCACGAGCGGGACCTGCGGGTCCTGGCGCCACGCGGAGGAGTTGTCCACGACGACGGCGCCGGCGGCCGCGAAACGCGGGGCGTACTCCTTCGAGGCGGCCCCACCGGCGGAGAAGATGGCCACGTCAATGCCGCCCAAGTCGGCGGTGGCCACATCCTCGACCTCCACCTGGGCGCCGCGGAAGTCCACCACGGTCCCGGCGGAGCGGGCCGAGGAGAAGAAGCGCACGGTGCGCGCCGGGAAGTCGCGTTCGGCGAGCATCTCGCGCATAACGCGCCCCACCTGGCCGGTGGCGCCCACAACAGCGACAACCACGCCGTCGTCGGGCCCTGCGTATTCATTGACCACGGTGCTATTCATCGGCCAGTCCCTCCGTAGACGACCGCCTCGGTGGTGGAGGCGTCGAGGCCGAAAGCGGTGTGGACGGCACGCACGGCCTCGTCGAGCACGGTGTCGTCGACCACCACCGAGATGCGGATCTCGGAAGTGGAGATCATGTGAATATTGACCCCGGCCTCGCTCAGGGCGTTGAAGAGCCGGGCGGACACGCCCGGGTTGGAGCGCATGCCGGCGCCCACCAGGGAGAGCTTGCCAATGTCGGGGTTGAAGTGCAGGGAGCGGAAACCGAGCTCGGTCTGGGCGGCCTCCAGGGCGGTGCGGGCGGCGGCGGAGTCGCCGTCAGGGCAGGTGAAGGAGATATTGGTCAGGCCCGTGCCCTCGGCGGAGACATCCTGGACGATCATGTCGATATTGGTGTCAGTGCTGGCAACAATCGCGAAGATGCGGGCGGCCGCGCCCGGGATGTCGGGCACACCAACGAGCGTGATCTTGTCTTGGCTGCGGTCGTGGGCGATGCCGGAGATGACGGGGGCTTCCACGGTGTCCTCCTTGGCGGACGAACGGGGGCGGGCCTGGGCCCGGCTGCTAATGGCGCGGCGGTGGGCGGCATCCACGCTCTGCGAGGTGGGGGCTTGGGCTCCGACGGGGGCCACGACCAGACCGGTGACAGCATCGTCGACCGGGCGCTGGCCCTCCGGCACCTCCACGGCGGTGGCCGGGATTGGAGCGGGCACGGCCGCCCCGGTCGCAGACGGGTCGACCACGGCTGGAACCGCGACGGGCGAGTCGACCACGGCTGGAACCGCAGCCGGGGCGGCCGCAGCCGGGACCACGGCGGCCGCCGTTGGAGCGGAAGCAGGGATAGCGGACGCGGTAGAGGGCGGGGAGGCGGGGGAGGCAATGGGCGCCGCGGACGGGGCCGGTGTGGCGAGAAGTTCGGCGTCGTCGGCCAAGGCGGGGATGAACGGCGGGACGAAGGCGCCGGCGCGGGAGCCGTCGTAGATCCAGGTGCCGGTCTTGTCTGAGAAGGAGGAGCGCACGTGGAGGGGCACCCCGAAGCGACGGGCGTACTCCACGGCCCGCAAGTGCAGGATCTTGGCGCCGTGAGCAGCCAGCTCCAGGGTCTCCTCGCTGGAAAGGGCCTCCACGCGCTTGGCGGTGGGCACAATGCGCGGGTCGGCGGTGAATAGACCGTCGACGTCGGTGTAGATCTCGCACACGTCGGCGTTGAGGGCGGCGGCCAGGGCGACGGCGGTGGTGTCTGAGCCGCCACGCCCTAAAGTGGTGACATCCTCAACCTCGTTGAGGCCCTGGAAGCCGGCGACAATGGCGACTGCACCCACCTGGATGGCGCGGGCAATGCGTTCGGGCAGGACCCCGACAATAGAGGCGCGCCCGTATCTGGAATCGGTGAGGACCCCGGCCTGCGCCCCGGTGTAGGCGCGGGCCGGTACGCCGAGCTCGGTAATGGCCATGGCCAGCAGGGCCATGGAAATGCGCTCGCCGGCGGACAGGAGGATATCCATCTCGCGGCCGGGGGCGTTGGAGGTAATGGCGTCCGCCATATCAAGGAGATCATCGGTGGTGTCCCCCATGGCCGAGACGACGACGACGACCGTATTCCCAGCCTCGCGGGTGGCGACGACCCGCTTGGCGACGCGACGCATCGCCTCAATGTCGCTGACGGACGATCCGCCGTACTTCTGCACGACCAATGCCATGTGGGGTGCTCCTCACCTCGCGGCCAGCACGTGCCGCACCTGAGGTGGGCGGGGCGCTTAAGTGGGCTCCGGCCCACGGCGGCGTGGCGTTGGCGCCAGCATACGGCGTGTCGGAAGGACGAACATTGTGAATCTCCTTTCGTGGGATGACGGCGCCGGGCCCGGGTGGACGACGGCGCTGGGTGGTGCGCGAGGCAGGGGTGGACCACGAGGGCGCCGGGCCCGGGTGGACGACGGCGCCGGTGTGACTGGTCCCGTGGACCGGACCGGCATGGGGAGCGCATGGGGAGCAGGGGCGACCGTCGCCGCTGCCCGCCCGTGGACGCGCCTGCGCCCCTTCGCATGGGGAGCACGGCCCGCCGCCTGCCGCAACACCCTGGCCCCTCATGGTTCCTCAGGCAAAGCAACGCCTCATAGCATGGGCCCATGAGCGTCGAAGTCAGTGAGGTGAGCCGGTCCTTCAGGGGAACACTGGCGGTGTCGCGGATGAGCATGTCCGTGCCGGCTGGGAGCATCACCGGCCTGGTGGGCCCCAATGGGGCGGGGAAGACCACGCTCCTGCTCATGCTGGCGGCCTTGCTGCGCCCCGACTCCGGCACCATCCGCGTGGCGGGCCTCGATCCGGTCACCCAGCCCCGGGAGGTGCACCTGGCGGTGGGGTGGATGCCCGACGCCTTCGGCACCTGGGATTCCCTGACCTGCACCGAGATCCTTTCGACTTTCGCTGCCGCCCAGGGCTTGGGCGCCGCCTCTGCCCGGGAGCGCACCCACGGGGTTCTGGAGGCAGTCCACTTGACGGACATGGCCGACGCCCCGGCACGGGTGCTCTCGCGCGGGCAGAAGCAGCGCCTGGGACTGGCCCGCGCCCTGATCCACTCCCCGTCAGTGCTGCTGCTCGATGAGCCCGCCGCAGGCATGGACCCGCGTTCGCGCTCCGACATGCGGACCCTGCTGCGCGGCCTGGCGGGCCAGGGGGCGACTGTCCTGGTCTCCAGCCATGTCCTGTCCGAGCTGGAGGAGATGGTCGACGGCGTCGTCTTCGTGGCGCGCGGTCGCACCGTGAGCACGCCCGGCGACCGGGCTCCCTCCCCGACCGAAACGCCGCACCGGGACGGCCCGGTGGCAGCCGAGCCGTCCGAGCCGGCCGAGCCGTCGTCTCCCGCGCCGGTGCGCACCATGTGGCGAATGCGGGCCCTGAACGATGAGAGGCTGCGGACGTGGGCGGCCGAGCGCACCCTGGCCGCACCCACGTCGCCCGGCGACGGCGTACGTCTGGCGGTCCCCGATGACAGCGCGGCGGCGCAGCTGCTGCGCGAGGCCTTGGAGGCGGGGGTAGAGGTCTGCTCCTTCGCGCCCGTGCCGGGAGTGCTGGAGCAAACCTACCTGGCATTGGAGGAGGAGCGACGATGAGATGGTCGGGCGTGCGCACCGTCATGGTGCTGGAGTTGCGGCAGCGGGTGCGGGCGACCCGTTGGAGGGCGGCCCTGATCGTGTGGGCGGTGGTGCTCCTCATCATCACCGTGGGCATGCTGGGTTTAGTGGCGGCCTTTGAGGGCAGCATCCCAGACGCGATACCCACCATCCACGACCTCATCCTCTGCTTCGTTCTGGCCATTGGACTGGTGGTGGCGCCAACACTGTCAGCCATGTCCATCAACGGTGACCGCGCGAACGCCACCCTCGCCCTTCTCCAGGCGACGGCCTTGAACAGTTGGGAGATCGCCGTCGGCAAGCTCCTGGCGGCATGGGCGGCGAGCCTGGCCTTCTTGGTCACGGCCGCGCCTTTCCTGATCCTGCTTACGGCATTGGGCGGGTCGACATGGGTGCGGCTGCCGGTGAATCTGCTGGTGCTTCTGGTGGTCCTGGGGGTTGTGTGCGCGATTGGCCTGGGGTTGTCGGCCATGACGGCCAGGACCTCTGCCTCGGCGGTTCTGACCTACCTTGTGGTGACATTCCTGGTTGTGGGAACACCCATGGTCACCGGCATGTCGACAATCCCGGTGCGCTTTGAGCAGCAGGTGACGGTGCGCTACCCAGAGACCCTCCTGCCGGGGGAGGAAGATCAATCGACGTGCACCGAGATGAACCGCACGGACATGGCCGTGCGCACCGACCTCATCTGGTGGCAGCTCATCCCCAACCCCTTTGTGGCCCTGAGCGACGTGGCGGTTCGGACCCCGCGCAATGTCGACTCCCTCTACTGGAACTACTCACCCCTGGAGATGCTGGGCACGTCCATTGACACCATACGCGACACCCCACCGACCCACGTGATCCATGACGGCTGCAGTTACAACCAGCCGGACACAGACATCGACTACCTCAAGGCGCGGCCAACGCACCTGGCCTTCTGGCCAATAACGCTTCTGGGCTTGGCCCTGCTGGGGGTCGGGGGCGTGTGGACGGCGGCACGCCGCCTGCGCGTGCCTGTGGGCCCCCTGCCCCGGGGAGTGCGCCTGGCCTGAATTGACCTCCCGTGACCGGCGCGGCCGCCCGGGCCTCCGCCGGCCGCGCCGGCTGCACCGGTCCTGCTGCTCACCCCTGTCAGCCGGCCGTGCCGGCCCTGAGCCCTGCTGGCCGTGCCGACCGCGCTGGCCGCGCTGTCCCCGCCGACCGCGCCGATCCCGCCGGCAGCGCTGTCCCCGCCGGCCCTGCCATTGGCGTACACGCTATACTCGACGAACGCCGTCGGGCCCGGTCGGCGCGGAACATTAAGCGGAACATTAACGCCTTCACCATCACAGGATGGCGACACCGTCCTGCCGGGGCCTGGGGCGGACGGCGACGGGTCTTTAATGTCATGCTGACCTTCATGATGAGGCGCCTGCTCGACACGAGCCGCCGACGCACCCTCAGCCCCGCACGACTCCTCACGATCGGAGGCCAGCCATGACCCGCCCCCACACACTCATCATCTACGCCCACCCATCCCCCGGCTCCTTCAATCACGCCGTGCTGCAGGCGGTCACTGACTCTTTGGACCGCAAGTCCCGGCCCTACGACGTCATTGACCTCTACGCCGACGGCTTCGACCCGCGCTACACCCCGGAGGAGTTGGCCCTATTCCACGAGGGCGGCACGCTCGACACGCTGGTCACCCGCTACCAGGATCTGCTCGACACCGCCACGCGCCTCATCATTATCGCCCCCGTGTGGTGGTCCGGCGCGCCGTCCATCCTCAACGGTTTTGTGGAGAAGGTGATGAAGCAGGGTTGGGCTTATAAGATCACTGTCAGGGGCGTGCGCGGCAAGTTGGGACATATTCGCGAGGTCCTGTACCTGTCAACCTCAACATCTCCCACTCGGCACCTGCGTCGACGCTGCGGGAACGCCATTGAAAAGGTCTTCCTGGGCACCACCCTGCGCCAGCTCGGCATACGCAAGCGCCGTTGGGTGAACTTCGGGAAGGTCGGCAAGGGCGGTAAGCGCCGTCACAACAAGCACCTGAAGAGGGTCGCCCGCCTCGCCCGCCCCTGACACGCCGACGACGGCGCCCAATCCCCGCCCATCCTCCCCTACCCTCCAACGAAATCCTCACAGCGCGACGTCCATGGACGTTGTGCGGTGAGGATTTCGTTGGAGGGAGGGTTGGAGGGAGGCTCGTCGGCCGAGCGCCTACAGACTCACCTGACGGGAGACGATCCCGGCCTTGGCACGGCGCGCGGCGGCGTCCAGAGGGGCCGTCTGCGCCAGGGCGGCATCCAGCCGCTCCTCCATGGCCTGCAGCGGGCCGCTGAGCTCCTCGGCCTCAGTGCCGGGCACCAGCTCCCACACGGGGATGGCCAGGCCGCAGGCGCGGAAGGCCCCGATGAATCGGGCGCCCTCCTCCAGGTCGGATTCCCGGGCGGCGTGAACACGGGCCAGGGCGTCGAAGAAGTCGTCCTCGTCCTCGCCACGCACCCAGCGCACGTACTCCTTGCCGTTCATACGGCACCAGTAGGCGTGCTCGACCCCCGGCACGGGACGCGTAGGAACGATCTCGCCCTTGGCATCCTCAATGGCCTTGCGGGCCTCAGGGTCCTGCGCCCGCTGGGCGTCGAGCCAGAAGTCGAAGGAGTCGCGCACATTGACCTCGGGGACCACCGACGGATCAAGGATGTCCTGGAGGCGGGGGCCGGGCTCGGGCAGGCCGTCCTTGACCAGGCCGGCGGCGTCGGGAAGCTCCAGGGCGGACAGGAGCGCAGCAGCCACATCACGGGAGGCGTCCCCGGAGTGCATGGTGGTCTGCAGGGCCACCAGCACCTCGCCGTCGGCACGCCTCATGCCCTGAGCGAGGTCGGGCAGGAGAGTGACAATCTGGACCTCGCGCCCGCCGCGGTCCTGAGTGAGACGGGCAGTGGCGGTGGCTGCGGGGATAATCTGCGTCATTGCCACCAGGCCCCGCTCGTTGGGGAGACCTTCGAAGGGGCGGGCGACGAACTCGATCCTCTGCCTCTTGACCCGGGTCGTCGTCTTGCGGCGCGCCTGGCGCTTCTTCTTCGACATGCCGGTCAGCCTACCGGCGACGTCGAGCGCCCAGGAGCAGGGCCCGCCTCCCCAGCGCGGCCGACCCGGAGCCGCCCCGGAGCCGGGTGCCGCCCCGCCGCGGTTCGACCCCCGGGCCGCACGCCCCTTCAGGGGCGCACGGCAACCCCTCAGGGCCGCACGGCAATGGCCTCAATCTCAACCTCAGCGCCCAGGGGCAGGGCGGCCACGCCGAAAGCAGCGCGCGCAGGAAGCACTCCACCGGTGAAGAAACGGGCGTAGACCTCGTTGACGGCGGCGAAGTCGGCAATGTCCGCCAACAGCACCGTGGTCTTGACGACGTCGTCCATGCCCAGGCCCGCCTCAGCCAGGATGGCCCCGACATTGGTCAGGGCCTGCTCGGCTTGGGCCTGGACGCCGCCGTCGACGAGCGCCCCGGTGGCGGGATCCAACGCCACCTGCCCGGAGACGAAGACGAGAGAGCCCGGACCCTCCCCGGTGCTGACGCCCTGGGAGTAGGGGCCGACGGCGGCAGGAGCATGAGCGGTACGAATGGCGGTGGGCATGTGGACTCCTTCACGGCTGAACCGACTGTTGCGACCCGGCCAGACTAGAGCCCGCCGGGCCCGCGGTGCGCTCGCGCCTGCGGCACGGGGAGGCGGCGCCACCGTGTTGTTGCGGAACGTCTCACTGTGCGCTCGCGCCTGCGGCACGGGGAGGCGGCCGCGGCCGGCACCGGCAACGGGCCCGCAGTCGCCGCCCGGGGCGCCCCACCGGCTGAACCGCTCGCCGTCTTGCTGCGCGGCGGGCGCAGCGGGCCGAGCCGCAACAAGGGCGGCGGACCAACGTCCTAGCCGTGGCCCTGGAGAATTCGGCAGAAAGTCGGCCCTGAACCGGAGAAGTGCGGTCCGCAAGGGACAACATTCGTGTTTCGCTCAGCGGAATACGACCCCGAGGGGCAGTGGTGCGTGACACACTGCCCTCATGCACGCACGCGCAGGACTCCCAGCTCAGCCAGAGGACCTCATCGACGTCGACGAGGTCATTTCCGCCTACTACGACCTTGTCCCCGATCCGGCTATTGCGGCCCAGAAGGTGGTGTTCGGGACCTCCGGGCACCGCGGCGCCTCCTTGGACACGGCCTTCAACGAGGCCCACATCGTGGCCACGACAGCAGCCATTGTCGAGTACCGCCGCGCCCAGGGCACTGACGGCGTCCTCTACATCGGCCGCGACACCCACGCCCTGTCCGAGCCGGCTTGGCGCACCGCCATCGAGGTGCTTGTCGGCGCCGGGGTCCCCACAGCAGTCGACGCCCGCGGCTCCTACACCCCCACGCCGGCGGTGTCTCACTCGATTCTTCTGGCCAACGGCGCCAAGACCCCTGAGGGTGTGCGTACCACCGGGAAGGGCCTGGCTGACGGCATTGTGGTCACCCCGTCCCACAACCCGCCCCGCGACGGCGGTTTCAAGTACAACCCGCCGCACGGCGGCCCGGCCGGTTCGGACGCCACCGGCTGGATCGCCAACCGCGCCAATGAGCTGCTGGCCGGGGAATGGAGGAACATCCCCCGCGTCCCCATCGCCGAAGCCCTCGACGGCCCCCTGGTCATTAAGCACGACTACCTTGAGACCTACATCTCCGACCTGGAGAACGTCGTGGACATGGAGGCCATCCGCAAGGCCGGCGTGCGCATTGGCGCCGACCCGCTGGGCGGGGCCTCAGTGGACTACTGGGGGGCCATTGGCGAGCGGTACGGCCTGGAGCTGACTGTCGTCAACCCCAAGGTCGACCCGGCCTGGTCCTTCATGACCCTGGACTGGGACGGCAAGATCCGCATGGACTGCTCCTCGCCCAACGCCATGGCCTCCCTGCGCGAGAAGATGACCCCTGACGCCAGTGGCAAGACCCCCTACGACGTCGCCACGGGCAACGACGCCGACTCCGACCGGCACGGCATTGTCACCCCCGACGGCGGGCTCATGAACCCCAACCACTTCCTGGCGGTGGCCATTGAGTACCTGTTCACCCACCGTCCCGGCTGGGGCGAGGACTGCGCCGTGGGCAAGACCCTGGTCTCCTCCAGCCTCATTGACCGCGTCGTCGCCGCCATGGGCCGCCGCCTGGTCGAGGTCCCCGTGGGCTTCAAGCACTTCGTGCCCGGTCTGCTGGACGGTTCGGTCGGCTTCGGCGGCGAGGAGAGCGCCGGCGCCTCCTTCCTGCGCAAGGACGGCACCGTGTGG
>ERZ772964.530-NODE-530-length-16661-cov-31.7406_pt1 | contig 16661 bp, 13 predicted proteins | sample MGYA00580675_ERZ772964 | MGnify/ENA primary metagenome ERZ772964 (study PRJEB29015, sample SAMEA2737941) | human oral metagenome | biome: human oral; feature: human-associated habitat; material: dental | place: China | collected 2139 ... | reverse complement strand
GGTGCCGGGTGTCGCCCACCGTGTAGTACGTCAGGTACAGGCAGCAGCGCCGACGCCGGTCGAAGACCTCCACGTAGTGCTCGGCCATGGTGCGCTCACCGCGGCGCCGGGCCTGAGCGATGAACTCCTCCAGGAGGACGGCCACCTCCGGCGGCAGCGCGGCCAGCTCGGCCTCAACGGCGTTCAGACGCGTCTCCAGACTGCCCTCGGCCGGGTAGTCCAGCAGCAGCGAGGCCGCCATGTGCACGATGGCTCGCTGAGAGGAGTCCAGGGGCACCTCGGGGGGCGCCTCGAGGACTCGGGGAGCACGGACGAAGGAGACCATCTCAGAGGTCCCTGGGGGCCGCGATCGCGGGACCTGTCGACGTGGCCCGTGAGGGAGCGTCGGCCGACTGAGCCTGACCCACCGGCTGAGGCATCCCGACCTCCGGCATTCCCGGGCCGGCAGCCGGCACCGGCTTGCGACGCACGGTTGGCAGCGGCAGGCTCACCGGGCCGTTGTTGACGCCGCCGGCACCGCCCTGACCGTGGAAGGAGGCGACGTCGGGGTGGCAGCCGGCCGGCGCCCCCTCACCCAGGAGGGTCTTGACGTCGTTGCCCATGGCCTCCATGCCGCGGGGGACCTCGGGCTTGGTGGTGGGGATGACGTAGCGGTCGTCGTACTTGGCGATGGCCAGCAGGCGGTACATGGCCTCCAGCTTCTTCCCGTCCAGGCCGACGGCGGCGGCGATGGCCGGGTCGGGCTCGCGGCCCAGGCGCACGTCGCGCATGTGGGAGCGCATGGCGGCCAGGCGCCGCAGCACGAGCTCCACGGTGTTGGTCTCACCGGCCGTGAACAGGCCCGCCAGGTACTCCAGCGGGATGCGCATGTCGGAGACGGCCGTGAGCAGCACCTTGTAGTTCTCGCCGTCCAGGCCGGCGGCCGCCACCTCGTCGACGACCGGGGAGAGCGGCGGGATGTACCAGACCATCGGCATGGTGCGGTACTCGGGGTGCAGGGGCAGGGCCACCTCGTAGGTGTCGATGAGGTCCCAGATGGGGGAGGCCTGGGCCGCCTCGATCCAGTTGTCCGGGACGCCCTCGGCGCGGGCCCCGGCCACGACCTCGGGGTCGTGGGGGTTGAGGAGGATCTCGCGCTGTGCCATGTACAGGTCCTGCGGGTCCTTGACGGCCGCGGCCTGCGAGACACGATCGGCGTCGTAGAGGAGGACGCCCAGGTAGCGCAGGCGGCCCACGCAGGTCTCCGAGCACACGGTGGGCTCGCCGACCTCCAGACGCGGGTAGCACAGGGTGCACTTCTCGGCCTTGCCGGTGGCGTGGTTGAAGTAGACCTTCTTGTAGGGGCAGGCCGACACGCACATGCGCCAGCCGCGGCAGGCGTCCTGGTCCACCAGGACGATGCCGTCCTCGGTGCGCTTGTACATGGCGCCCGACGGGCAGGCGGACACGCAGGTGGGGTTGAGGCAGTGCTCGCAGATGCGCGGCAGGTAGAACATGAAGGCCGACTCGATGTCGGTGCGCACCTTCGTGCTCATGGTCTCGATGATCGGGTCCTGCTGGAGGGTCTCCATGGAGCCGCCCAGGTCGTCGTCCCAGTTGGGACCCCACTTGATGGTGGGCATGTACTCGCCGGTCAACTGGCTCTTGGCGCGCGCCACCGGCAGGGCTGGGGAGTCCTTGGGGGCCGAGAGCAGCTTGTCGTACTCGTAGGTCCACGGCTCGTAGTAGTCCTCGACCGTGGGCATCTCCGGGTTGGCGAAGATGTTGACCAGGCGGCGCAGGCGCCCGCCCGAGCGGGGCCGCAGGCGGCCCGAGGCCGTGCGCTCCCAGCCGCCGCGCCAGGTGTCCTGGTCCTCCCAACCCTTGGGGTAGCCGACACCGGGGCGGGTCTCGACGTTGTTGAACCACATGTACTCGGTGCCCTCGCGGTTGGTCCAGGCCTGCTTGCAGGTCACTGAACAGGTGTGGCAGCCGATGCACTTGTCGAGGTTCATCACCATTGCGATCTGGGCCATGACCTTCATCAGAACGTCACCTCCTGGTTGCTGCGGCGACGGATGAGCGTGACCTCGTCGCGGTTGTTGCCTGTGGGGCCGATGTAGTTGAAGGCGTAGGACAGCTGCCCGTAGCCGCCGGCGAAGTGGCTGGGCTTGAGCACGATCCGGGTCAGCGAGTTGTGCGTCCCGCCGCGCCTGCCGCTGGACTCGGTCAGCGGGGTGTTCATGGTGCGCTCCTGGGCGTGGTGCATGAAGACCATGCCCTCGGGGATGCGGTGGGAGACGATGGCGCGCGCCGCCACGATGCCGTTGCGGTTGTAGGCCTCAACCCACTCGTTGTCCTTGACGCCGATCTTGTCGGCGTCCTGGGGGCTCATCCAGATGGTCTGGCCCCCGCGTCCCAGCGTGAGCATGTGCAGGTTGTCGAAGTACTGCGAGTGGATCGCCCACTTGTTGTGCGCGGTGATGTAGCGCACCGCGACCTCCGCCGTGCCCGCCTGGCTCGTGGACACCGAGCCAGGTGCGGCCTCCCCGTACAGGGCGTGGAAGTCCAGTGGCGGCCGGAAGATCGGCAGGGACTCGCCCATGTCCCGCATCCAGTCGTGGTCGAGGTAGTAGTGCATGCGCCCGGTCAGGGTGTGCCAGGGCTTGGCGTGCTCCACGTTGACCACGAAGGCCGAGTAGCGCCTGCCGCCGTGCTCAGAGCCGGACCACTCCGGGGAGGTGATGACTCCCTGGGGCTTGATCTGGGTGTCGGCGAAGGAGATGAGCTTGCCGGCCTCCTCCTCGCTAAGCTCGACCAGCGCGGTGCCGGTGCGCTTGGACAACGTGTCCCAGCCCTCGGTGGAGATGCGCCCGTTGGTGGTGCCCGACAGCGTGAAGATCGCGTCGGCGGCGCGGATGTCGGTGTCGAGCAGTGGTCGGCCGGCGGCCACGCCGTCGGAGGAGACTCCGTGGTTGCGGGCCAGGCGCTCCACCTCCGGTCCGGGCTTGAGCATGATGCCCTTGCAGGGCAGCCCCAGCTTCTCGGCCAGGGGACCCAGGGCGTCGAACTTGGCCCGGATCTGGGTGTAGTCGCGCTCGGTGGGCACCAGCTTGGGCATCGTCACCCCCGGCACCCACTCCTGGGGCAGGGCCGAGACATCGCCGTGCGCCATCGTCATGGCATCGGGGGTGTCGTGGGTGAGGGGTGCGGCGACGACGTCGGTCTGGGTGCCCAGGTAGCGCGGCGCCCAGGCGGAGATGAGCCCGGCCAGGGTCTGGAAGACCTGGAAGTCGGTGCGCGCCTCCCAGGGCGGGTCGATGGCCGCGTTGAAGGAGTGCACGAAGGGGTGCATGTCGGTCGAGGAGATGTCGTGCTTCTCGTACCAGGTGGCCGCGGGCAGGACGACGTCGGAGTGCAGGGTGGTGGAGGTGTTGCGGAAGTCCGCGGTCCACATGAGGTCGAGCTTGCCGACGGGGGCCTCATCGCGCCACGTCACCGAGGCCGGCCGCTGCTCGGGCGGGGTCTCGACGGCGTTGACGTCGTTGTCCGCGCCCACCATGTGGCGCAGGAAGAACTCCGTGCCCTTGGCCGAGCTGCCCAGCAGGTTCGTGCGCCACGAGCACAGGATGCGGGGGAAGTTCTCGGGGGCGTCGGGGTCCTCGCAGGCGAAGCGCAGCTCACCGGAGCGCAGCTGCTCGACGACGTAGTCCTTGGGGTCCATGCCCGCCTCGGCGGCCTGCTGGCCCAGGAGCAGCGGGCTGCGGTTGAAGGTGGGGTAGGACGGCGTCCACCCGCGCTTCATGGCCTCGACCATCGCGTCGGTCGTCGTCTTGCCCGCCAGGGTACCGGGCCCCAGCGGGGAGGCCAGGCGCTCGGCGGAGGTGGTGTCGTAGCGCCACTGGTCGGTGGTGAGGTACCAGAAGCCCGTGGAGATCATCTGCCGGGCCGGGCGGTGCCAGTCCAGGGCGAAGGCGTACTGCTGGAAGCCGCTGAGCGGGCGGACCTTCTCCTGTCCCACGTAGTGGGCCCAGCCGCCGCCGTTGACGCCCTGGGTGGCGCACATGGAGGTCAGCGCCAGGATCGTCCGGTAGATCTGGTCGGCGTGGTAGTAGTGGTTGATTCCCGCGCCCATGACGATCTGGGAGCGGCCGCCGGACTCCACGGCGTTGAGGGCGAAGTCGCGCGCCACCTGGATGATGGCGGGGCCCGGTACGCCGGTGATCTCGCTGGCCCAGGCGGGCGTGCCCGGGACGGTGGCGTCCTGGTAGTCCGTGGGCCACTGACCCGGCATCGAGGGGCGCTCGACGGCGTACTGGGCCAGGAGCAGGTCGTAGACGGTGGTGACCAGACGGTCGCCGATACGAGTGACCGGCACACCGCGGCGCACGACGCCGCCGCCCACAGAGCCCTCGGGGGTGGACGAACCGGGCAGGTCGAAGCGGGGCAGGAGGACCTCTGCGGCCTGGACCTGGGGGCCCTCGCCGTACAGGTCCAGGATGCTCATGACCGGGTCGACGCCCTCCATGAGCAGGTTCCACTTGCCCTCACCCTCTGGGGTGAAGCGGTCGGCCAGGGTACCGCCGGGGTCGGCCGGGCCGCGCCGGCGGTCCCACACGAGGGGGCGGAACTCGTTCTTCGGGGCGCCGGCGGCCACGCCCTCGACGTCGGAGGCCGTCACGAAACGGCCGGGCACGTAACCGGTGCCGTCGGGGGATGCCTCAAGCCCGATGAGGAAGGGGGAGTCGGTGTGACGGCGCATGTAGTCCAGGAAGAAGGGCTCCTGGCGCTTGACGTGGAACTCGGTCAGGATGACGTGCCCCATCGCCTGGGCCAGGGCGCCGTCGGTGCCGGGGGCCACGCGCAGCCACTGGTCGGCGAACTTGGTGTTGTCGGCGTAGTCGGGGGAGACGGCCACGACCTTCTGCCCGTGGTAGCGGGCCTCGGTCATGAAGTGGGCGTCCGGGGTGCGGGTCAGCGGCAGGTTGGAGCCCCACATCATGAGGTACTGGGAGTTGTACCAGTCGCCGGCCTCGGGGACGTCGGTCTGGTCGCCGAAGACCTGCGGTGAGGCCGGGGGCAGGTCGGCGTACCAGTCGTAGAAGGAGAGCATGGTGCCGCCGATGAGCTCGTGGAGCCGGCCACCGGCGCCGTAGGAGACCTGGGACATGGCCGGGATGACGGAGAACCCGGCGATCCGGTCCGGGCCCCAGGTCCGGATGGTGTGGACGTAGGCGGCCGCGACGATCTCCATGGCCTCGTCCCAGCCGACGCGCACCATGCCTCCCTTGCCGCGGGCCGACTTGTAGGCCTTGGCGGTGGCGGGGTCACCGGTGACCTGCGCCCAGGCGGCGACCGGGTCGCCGTCGTTGTCGGCCTTCGCGGCGCGGAAGGCATCCAGCAGAACCGAGCGCACGTAGGGGTAGCGGATGCGCGTGGGGGAGTAGGTGTACCAGGAGAAGGCCGCGCCGCGCGGGCAGCCGCGGGGCTCGTACTCGGGCATGTCCGGCCCCGTGGTGGGGTAGTCGGTGATCTGCTTCTCCCAGGTGATGATGCCGTCGGAGACGTAGACCTCCCAGGCACACGAACCGGTGCAGTTGACCCCGTGGGTGGAGTGGACCATCTTGTCGTGGCTCCACCGGTGCCGGTAGAAGGTGTCCGCCTGGCGCCCGCCGGTCAGGAACAGGCGGCGGGCATCGGCGGAGGCCTGTCCTCGGCGCAGGTACGAGCCCAGTGTGAGCAGTCCGGGGGTGTTCTCGACCTGCTGGTCGGGCCCTGGGACGATCCCGGGGCCGGTGGGCTGGGAGCCGGTGGTAGTCATCTGTGGTCCTTGGTCCTTCGGTCCGTGAGGCTGGGGGTGGCGGTGAGCTGGGCCGGGTGAGGCCCGCCGGGGCGAGCAGCGGGGATCAGCCCGGGCGCTTGGCGCCCGGCTTGGCGTAGCGGACCCAGCAGATGACGGCGCACACGACGCAGAAGACGGCACAGCCGTAGAAGAAGACGTGGGTGGGCATGAGGGTGAGCGCGATTCCCACGAGGAAGGGGCCCAGCGAGGCGACGGCGGCGGTGAAGCCGATGGCGCCGCCGGCCTGGCGCTTGGGCATGATCATCGGCATCTGCTTGAAGGTGCCGGCGTTGCCCAGGCCGGAGAAGAAGAACATCGCCAGCATCGCCCACAGGAAGCCGGGGAACTGGGCCGGATCCGTGGGGTGGAGGAAGAGGGTGCACACGCCCAGGGTGGCGGCCATCCCGACCACCGAGACGAAGGTCCAGATGGCGCCCCCGAACCTGTCGCACAGCGGGCCCCACATCATGCGCACGAGCGAGCCGATGAGCGGGCCGAGGAAGGCGTAGGTGGCGCCCAGCGGCAGGAGGGACTTGTCGAAGGCGCCGGCCAGGGGGGAGTCGGGGCCGTAGGTGTTCTTGATGAGCAGCCCGAACTGCGCGGAGAATCCGGAGAACAGGCCGAAGGTGGCCACGTACATGAGGGTCATGCACCAGGTGTCCGGGTTGGAGAAGATGTCGATCTGCTGGCGGATGTTGGCCTTGACCGGGACGTCCTTGAGCAGGGTGAAGGCCAGGAGGGCCGCCACGATGGTCCAGGGGATGAAGAAAACGGCGGCGTTGTGCACCCACACCGGGCCGCTGCCGGCCTGCTGCGGGGCGATCCAGGTGATGCCCAGCAGACCGAAGCCCATGAGCCAGGGGCTGAGGAGCTGGATAATGCTCATGCCCAGGTTGCCCACGCCGGCCTGGATGCCCAGCGCGGTGCCGGACAGGCGCTTGGGGAAGAAGTAGCCGGTGGAGGGCATGTAGCCGGAGAAGGAGCCGCCGCCGATGCCGCAGGCGAAGGCCAGGCCCAGCAGCACCCCGTAGCCGGTCGTGCTGTCCTGCACGGCGAAGAACCAGCCCGCCATCGGCAGGATGTAGAGCAGCGAGGACCAGCCGACCAGTTTGCGCGTGCCCACGATCGGCGGGAGGAACATGTAGACGAGGCGGATGAGCCCGCAGGACAGGCCGGGCATGGCGGCGAGCCAGTAGAGCTGACCGGCGGAGAGGTGGAAGCCGATCTCATTGAGCTTGGGGGCGATCGCGCTGGGGAGGAACCAGACGCAGAAGGCCAGGATCATCGAGTAGGTCGAGATGGTCAGAGTGGTCCAGGCGATCTTCGCGGACCAGTTCTCCGGCTCTTCAGGGTTCCACCCTGTGAGGACGCGACCGGAGGTGTCGAGCGTGGACATAGGGCTCCTGCTGTGATGTGGGGCTCGGTCTGCCGGGCGACAGCGCCCTGGACCTGAGACTGTTTGGAGAATGTCGGTGAAAGCGCACGGGCTCGCACCGCCCTCAATGATGCATTGCCCGAGGCAGACCTCCACGCAAGGGACGAATGTCCGAGCAATACAAGGCGAAACCGACGTCTCGAAGGTGACGAAGGGCGGTGAATTACGTTAAATGAGGGTTGTCTAATTGAGGTTATCGGTTGGATCGGGCCGTGTTACCGCTGAAATACCGGGCGGGAGACGGCGGGTCCTGAGTGGGGCATGCGCGGACTACGGTGGCCCCATGAGTGAGACTCCGATCATCCAGAAGGGCCTCGTGCCCCTTGCCGAGCCCGTCAAGGGCGCCGTCGTCACCGTGTCCGACCGCTGTGTCAGCGGCGAGCGCGAGGATCTCTCCGGTCCGCTGGCCCAGCGCCTTCTGGCCGAGCACGACGTCCTCGTCGAGAAGGTGGACCTCGTGCCCGACGGCGTCGAGCCGGTGCGTGAGGCGATCTCGCGGGCGGTGGCCGACGGCGCCCGGGTGGTCCTGACCACCGGCGGCACCGGGGTCACCCCGCGCGACCTCACCCCCGAGGCCACGGCACCCCTGCTGGCCACCCGCCTGGAGGGCATCGAGGCCCAGATCCGCGCCCACGGTCTGAGCAAGACCCCGTTGGCCGGTCTGTCCCGCGGCCTGGTGGGGGTGACCTCCCGTGGCGACGATGGCGCCCTCATCGTCAACGCCCCCGGCTCACGCGGCGGCGTCAAGGACACCGTCGCCGTCATCGGCCCGCTGGTGCCCCACGTCCTCGAGCAGCTCGGCGGCGGCGACCACTGAGCCTGCTCGCCGTGGGGCCGGCGACGAGGTCCTGGTCACTCGGGCGCGTCGGTGTCCCAGGCACGGACCTCGGCCCAGGTGTCCAGGTCTCGTACGACGCCGTGGGGCACGGGTATCGCCGTGACCCGGAGGCGCCCGAGGGACCGGCGCACGGCCGTGTCGCGCAGGGGGACGCCGTCCGGGGCCACGGCCGTGGCTAGCGCCCGGCGGCGGTAGAGGCCCAGCAGGTACTGGACGTGGTCGCCGTCGAGGGCGCAGACCCCGTCCGCTCCCGGCTCGCTCTGACGCAGCGCCTCGATGAGGCCCGGCAGAGCGCGCCAGGAGGACGGGGCGTCGCAGGTGAGGAGCCCGATCAGCCCGGCGGTGGGTCCGCACTGGTCCAGGCTCTCCAGTCCGGCGGCGATACCGGCGACCGGCCCGCCCAGCGGCGGGTCCTCCAGTGCCCGTAGGACGCCCGTCGGCAGATCCACCTCGGCCGGGGCGACGACGCACACGTGCCCGAACGGAAGGCCCCGGTCCCGCAGCCGCTCCAGCCCGGCCAGGACGTGGTCGAGCAGACGCGCCCCGCGGGCCACGACATCGGGCTTGACCGCCCCGCCCAGCCGTCTACCGGTCCCGCCGGCCAGCACGACGACGTCGACCACGTCGGATTCGTCAGGTGTGCCGGTGGCACCCGCAGCGAGGCCGAGGCTGGCGGCGTGATCCGCCGGTTGCTCAGGCATCGTCTCCGCGCACCCAGTCCCCGGAGTGGCCCCCCGACTTGGCGATCACCTTGGCCTCGCGCAGCTCCACGCCCCGGTCCACGCCCTTGACCATGTCGACGATCGCCAGACCCGCCACGGTGGCAGCGGTGAGCGCTTCCATCTCCACCCCGGTGCGGTCGGCCGTGCGGACGGATGTCTCGATGCGCACGCCGCCGTCGACGACCTCCAGGTCCACGCGTGCGCCGTGCACGCCGATGACGTGTGCCAGCGGGAGGAGCTCGGGGACCTTCTTCGTCGCCGCGATCCCGGCCACGCGGGCCACCGCGAGAACATCCCCCTTGGGGACCGTGCCCTCGCGCAGGGCGGTCACGATCGCCTCCGAGCAGGACACGAAGGCACTGGCGCGGGCCTCGCGCATGGTCGGGGTCTTGGCGGTGACGTCCACCATGTAGGCGGAGCCCGCCTCGTCCAGGTGGGTGAGGGTGATCCGGGGGCGGGTTTCCATGAGGGACTCCTTCAGCGGGAGGGCGTGGGGTTGCTCGTCGCGGAGGCACCATGGTCATCGATGACGGTCATCGGTGGCGCTCCCGCAGGGACCGTTCGCGGGGATTAAGGTGCGTCTACGCGCACTGGGCGGCCAGAAGGACATGAGCCGGTGAGCGGGATGAGGGGCAGCTCGTCGCCGACCTCCACCGACTCGACCTCAGCGGCCACAACCGCCAGCGCCTGCGCGGCGGGAAGCGAGGCCACCAGGTGCGAGCCCGATCCCAGCCGGTGGGTGGGCGTCACCCAGGAGACCCCCGTACCAGGCGCAGCATCAGGTCCGGACTGGGCCCCGATGCGGTCTCCGGCGTCGGCTCCCGCGACGGAGCCTGCGACGAGTTCGGTGGGTGGCTCGGTGAAGCGCACGGGCACGTGCTGGCGCCGTCCCGGTGGGGTGAGCCAGGCCGCGGCGGCACGTGCCGTCAGCGTGGGCCGGCCGGGGAGATCGGGAAGACTGCTGTCCACGTCCGCCAGGCGGGCCAGGGCCGGGGCCACGATGGTGGTGAAGGAGACCAGGACGCTCACCGGGTTGCCCGGCAGGCAGATGATCGGGACCCGCCGGCCGTCGTCGGCCCGCACCCAGCCGTGCCCTTGGGGCTTGCCCGGCTGCATGGCCACCTTGACGAAGTCCAGATGCACCGGTGCGCCCTCGTGCTGGTCCGCGTGCGCCAGCATCGTCAGGGGATCGAAGGCCCCCGCTGACACGCCGCCGGAGGTGACGATGAGGTCGGCGCCCGCCGCGGCCCGGCGCAGCACCGCGGCCAGCTCCTCGGCGCTGTCCCCGCTGCGGGCCACGCTCACGCAGTCCGCACCGTGCTCGGACACCAGGCCGGCCAGCAGCAGGCCGTTGGAGTCCGGGATCGTGCCGGGGGCAAGACTCTCCCCGGCGTCGCGCAGCTCGGCCCCGGTGGAGACCACCGTCACGCGGGCTCGCGCCGCCACCGGCACCGAGCCGAGCCCCACGGAGGCCAGAGCGGAGACTGCCGCCGCAGACAGCCTCGTTCCCGCCTCCATCACCGGGTCGCCTGCGCGCACGTTCTCCCCGGCCTGGCGCACGTTGAGACCCTCCCGTGCCGCGGCGTGGATCTCGACGCGCTCCGGCAGCGGGTGGGGCCCGGGTGCCTGGTCGGTGTCCTCCACCTTGACCACGGCGTCGGCGCCCTCGGGAAGCATCGCCCCGGTCATGATCCGCTGCGCGCTCCCCGGAGCCAAGGAGGTGGGCGCAGCTCCCGCCGGCACGTCCCCGGCCACCGGCAGCACTACCGGGGCCTGGGCCGAGGCCCCGCTCGTCTCAGCGGCGCGCACGGCGTAACCGTCCATCGCCGAGTTCGTCCATGGTGGCACCGGAACCGCGGCGCTGACGTCCTCGGCGAGGATCCGCCCATGGGCCTCGCCCAGCGCCACCCGGGTGCTCGTCAGAGGAGCGATCGCCTCCAGCACCCGGGCGACGTAGTCCTCCAGGGGAATCATCTGCGCCATAGTGGTCCTTTCTCGACGGGCCTGGTCGAGCCACGAGCGTCACCACCGGGTGACTCGGCCTGCAGGTGAGCCGGCGGCCGGATGTCGTCGCGGACTCGCCCTATCTCTATCATGCGCGTTCGGCAGCTTCCGCCGACCTGGGTATGCTCGCGGCCGAGAGCGCCATGGCCTCAACCCGGATGCCTGTACGGGCGTCGACACGGCCCTCACGATGACGCCAGGACGAGGAGACCCTTGTGACCACCAGCCCCGAGAAGCATGGGCCCGCCCGCGTGGTGCGCGCCGAGGTCACCGAGGCGCCCATCAGCGTCACCGAGCTCGCCGACGCCGTCCACGACGCGGCCGCCGGCGCTGTCGTCACCTTCGAGGGAGTGGTCCGCAACCACGACGCCGACCGCGGCGTCAGCGGCATCGGCTACTCCTGCCACCCCACGGCCGGGCAGATCGTCAAGGAGATCGCCCGCGACGTCGCCGAGCGCAGGCGGGTGCGGGCCCTGGGAGTCGTCCACCGCGTCGGGGACCTGGCCGTCGGGGAGGCGGCGCTCGCGGTCGCGGTGAGCTCCGATCACCGCGCCGAGGCCTTCGCCACCTGCGGTGAGATCGTCGAGGAGGTCAAGAAGCGTCTGCCCGTGTGGAAGCGTCAGACCTTCTCCGACGGCACCTCCCAGTGGAGCAACCTCGCCTGACGCCCCTCCGCCGTTGCGAATGGGCGCGCAGCGGGGCCGGAGCTCACCCGCCGGCGAAGGGCGGCAGGACGTCGACGGCGTCGCCGTCGGCCAAGGGCGTGAGCGAGTCGGCCGGCGTGGAGACCGAGTTGACCAGGAAGCTGCAGATGGGGACGACCCGCGCCATCTCCAGGCCGCGCCCGGCCAGCTGCTCGCGCAGACCCGCCAGCGTCGTGCCGGCGGGCAGGTCGAGGCGCTCCTCGGGACGGCCGGCGGCGTCGGCGGCCGCGGCGAAGTAGCGCAGGGTCACCGACAGCGTCTCAGCCGGCGGCTCTCCTGGTGCCTCCGCCGCTGTACGTGCTGCGGGCTCGGGGGAGGGACTCATCTCGGGGGACTCCTTGGTCGAGGGCGGCTCGGGAATGGTCGGCTTCGGTCAGCCGCCGATGGCCGACATGGTGCGCTGCGGCCGGGCGAAGTGCTCGGATCCGGGTGGCTCGTCCGAGCCGTGCGCCCGGGGCTTGAGCCAGGTGGCCCCCGCCCAGATGCGGATGAGCTCGTCGTCGTCGGCCCCGGCGCGCATCGGGCCGCGCAGGTCGGTCTCGGTGCTGGAGAACAGGCAGGTCATGAGGCGCCCGTCGGCCGTGATACGGGTGCGGTCGCAGTCCGAGCAGAAGGGCGCGGTGACCGAGGCGATGATGCCGACGCTCCCGGCCGGGTGCTCCTGGCCCCCGTGCGTTCCCGCGGCCACGCGCCACAGCGCGGCCGGGCGGCGGTCGGGGCGGCCCGCTTTCGTGAGGGCGAAGCCGGCCCTCCTCAGGGTCGCCAGGACCTGCTGGGCCCCGACGACGTCCTGGCTGCGCCATGTCTCGCGCGGACCCAACGGCATGTGCTCGATGAAGCGCAGCTGCCAGCCGCGGCGCAGGCACTCGGCCAGCAGACGTGGTGCGCGCTCCTCCACGGTGGCGGGCATGACCACGGCGTTGACCTTGATGGGATCCAGACCGGCCTCCTGGGCGCCGGCGATCCCCGCCAGGACGTCGGTGAGCCGGTCACGCCGGGTGATGGCGGCGTAGTCCTGGGGGTCCAGGGAGTCGATGGAGACGTTGACGCGGCCCAGCCCCGCCTTGCGCAGGGCCACGGCCCGCTTCTCCAGGCCCAGTCCGTTGGTGGTCAGGGCGATGTCCGGCTTGCCGCCGCTGGTCGTACGCAGGGTGGCTAGTGAGGCGATGACCTCCTCCAGGTCCCGGCGCAGCAGGGGCTCGCCCCCGGTGAGGCGGATGCGCTCCACCCCCAGGCGCTCGACGGCCAGGCGCCCCAGACGGGTGAGCTCGGCGGTGGTCAGCAGGTCCGGGGTGGGCAGCCACTCGAGCCCCTGGGCGGGCATGCAGTAGGTGCAGCGCAGGTTGCAGCGGTCCGTGATCGACAGGCGCAGGTCTCGCACGGTGCGCCCGTAACGGTCGGTGAGACGCTCCGGGACGCCGTCGGGCACGACGGCCACCGGCTGCGGGAGCGGCTCTGCCGATGCGTGGGGCGCCTCGGGCTGCTCGGCCAGCACCGCCCGGGCCGTCGGCATGGGCAGATCCGTGAGGTGAACACGGTTCGTGCCCTGGCCGACGGCCTCGGAATCGAGGGTGTCGAGCGGTGCTGGCGTCATGGATCGAGCATATCGGTCGGACGCTTCAGGCCGGCAGGTGTGCTCCGCGGCCGCGAATCAGGCGGTGCGCAGGATCTCGACGCGCGCGAAGCCCTCGGACTGCTCCAGCAGGGTGTGCTGGAAGGTGAAGGGCAGCTGGTCGATCTGGGCCAGCAGCGGGGTGGGCACGTGGGGGGCCACCAGGTCGAAGCCCTCACCGGGGTTCAGGGAGGAGGCGGCACCGATGACCGCGGCGTGGCGCAGACGGTGCGGGATGGCGCGCGCGTCCAGGGTGAGGCGCTCGTCGCTGTGCTCGTGGCAGCCGCAGCTGGACTTCTTCTCGGTGACGGGCAGCAGCTCGGGGCTCTCGCTCATAGGGTTCTCCTTCGGAGTGTTCGTACTGGCCAGAGCGACCTTACTACTGAGGCGGGCCGGCGGGAACGACCGTCCACGTTCGTCGGTACGACCTCCACCACAACCGACCAAAATCTCATAAATGACGCGGAACTGTGTCGTCTATGAATTTTTTGTTGGTGTGCATGCGGGTGTTTCCAGCGCTGTTGGATACGGTTGGGCCGTGGAGACGGATAAGCCGGCAGCGGCGGCAGGCGCGCAGGTCAAGGCGCCCTTCGCCGACGACGAGGCCAGCCGCCTCAGCCGGGCACTGACCACCCGGGTGGCGCCGCGCCTGGTGGCCCTGGCCCTGGGCGCCGCCTGCATCCTCATGGGACTCAACGCCGCCCTCCTGCGCCTCAACCTACCGGCCCCCATCGACAGGGCCGAGCTGGCGGCGCTCCACGGGCCCCTCATGCTCGTTGGCTTCCTGGGGACCGTCATCGCCCTGGAGCGGGCGGTCGCCGCCCGCGCTCCCTGGGCCTTCCTCGCCCCCCTGGGCAACGCCGCGGCCTGCCTGGCCCTCATGGCCGGCGCCCCCGACGTCGTCGGCCGGGGCCTCATGACCATCGCCGCCGGCATCCTGTGCGGCATCTACCTGCGGGTTCACCGGCGCGCCCCCAGCGCAGCCGTCGACGTCGAGGCCATGGGCGCCGCCGCCCTCCTGCTGGGAGACGTCCTGTGGCTGGGGGGCCGCGGCATCGAGGACGTCGTCCCCCTGTGGCTGCTCTTCCCCACACTCACCATCGTCGGTGAGCGCCTGGAGCTGGCCCGCATCGCCTTCCTCGACGAGATGGTCGAGACCGTCGTCGAGGCCCTGTCCGGTGCGGCGGTCCTGGGCGCCTGCCTGCTGCTGGTGGCTCAGGGATCCCACCTCGTGGTCGGCCCGGCTCTGCTGGGGCTGGCCGTCGTCATGGCGTACTACGACGTCGCCCGGCGCACGGTGCGTGCCAGCGGCGGGGTGCGCTTCATGGCGGCCTCCATGCTCGCGGGCTACGCGTGGCTCGCCGTCGCCGGGGCGGTCTGGTCGCTGTGGGGCATCCAGGGCCTGAGCGGATCCGCCTACGAGATCGTCATCCACTGCATCACGGTGGGCTTCGCCTTCTCCATGATCCTGGCCCACGCCCCGGTCATCATCCCCGCGATCGTCCACCGCGCCCTGCCCTACCACCGGCTCATGTGGCTGCCCTATGTTCTGCTGCACGCCGGCCTGGTGGTGCGCGTGGCGGGCCTGCTGGCAGGCACCGCCGGCGTCTGGCGGATCGGCGGCGTCGTGGGGGTGGCGGCGATCCTCGTCTTCATGGTCCTCACCCTGGGGCGTGTCCTGACCTCCGGCAGCATCCGGAAACCGGTCCGGGTGAGGCGGCCGGCTGCGGCCGCAGCATCCGGATCGACGACGTCGCAGGCGGGCGGGAGTCCCGCATGAGCCTGTCCATCGGTTCTCCCGGCGCCGGGCCCGGACCCCGGCCCGGCCCGCCTCCCGGTCCCGGACGATCGCGGGGCTCGGGCGGCCGCCCCGCCAAGAAGACCTCCCGGCGCACCACTCAGGTGCGTCGCAACGCCCTCGTCATGGCCTGGTTGCTCACCGCCGCGGTCCTGGCGGGTCTCACGATCGTGGGCCCCCTGGTCTCCTGGGGCACCTGGCTGCCTCTGCACGCCCTGCTCCTGGGAGGCATCGGCAGCGCCATCACCATCTGGTCCGCCCACTTCGCCGACACCCTCCTGCACCGCCCGGCCCTGGGCGGCGCCGCCCTCCTGGACGCGCGCCTCTACGCCCACAGCCTCGGCACGGCCGTCGTGCTCACCGGCATCACCATGGGCCACCAGGTGCTGGCGCTGATCGGGGCGGGCATCGTCATGGCCCAGGCCATTGCCGGCGTCGTGGCCATCACCGTGCAGTACCGGCGCGCCATCGCCCCGCGGCTGGCGTCCCTGGCCGTCCACTACGCCGTCGCCCTGGTCCTGCTGGCCACCGGTGCGCTCCTGGGCTTCCTCATCTCCTGGTCCAACGCCCGCGGGCGCTCCGGGCTGGCCGACATCTTCTACCTGGCCCACACGACCACCATGCTGCTGGGCTTCGTGGGCACCACGGTCCTGGGCACGCTCACGGTCCTGTGGCCCACGATGCTGCGCACCCCCATGGAGCCCGTGGCGCCGCGCTGGACCACCCGCGGCCTGCCCTATCTCGTGGGCGGCACCGCGCTCGTGGCCTCCTCCGGGCTGTGGCCTCCCCTGGCCGGACTGGGCACCCTGGTCTACCTCGGCGGTGCCTGCGGAGTCCTCGTGCCCGCCTACAGGACGGCCCGCCGGGTCCCGCCGACATCCTTCGCCACGGCGTCAGCCACGGCCTCGGTGTCGTGGTTCGTCGGCTGCGTCGCCGTGCTGGGGACCCGCATGGTTCTGGCCGACGACGCGGCCGCCGCCCGTGACGTCGTCCACGCCCTGCGCCTGCCCCTGGCGGCGGGCTTCGCCCTCCAGATCCTCGTGGCGGCCCTGAGCTATCTCGCCCCGGTGATGCTCGGCGGCGGCCCTGCGGCCACCCGGGCCACCAACAAGATCATGGATCGTCATGCCGCGTACCGGGTCACCGCCGCCAACGCCTGCCTCCTGCTGGCCATCACCCCCACGATGCCCTGGCAGGTGCGTCTCGTCGCCGGGGCGCTGGCGGCCCTGGTCACCTCCTACCTGCTGGTGGGCATGATCCTCTGTCTGCGCGAACTCTCCCGCCGCAAGCGCACGCCGCGCACCCCGGCGGGCGCCGCCCCCACCTTAGATCCCGCGGGCCGTCAACCCGCCCAGCCCCGAAGAGGAACCCGATGACGAAGACGCCCGACGCACAGGCACCATCCCCGGACGAGGCCGCCACCTCTGAGAACACCGCCTCGGGCGCCGCCGAGAGCACTGCCGCTCAGAGCGCCGGTGGTGCCGCAGCCGGCAGCGCCGAGACGGCTCCCGACAAGCCCGAGGCCGCCCACCGCCGGGCGGTCACGGCCGGCACCGCTCCGGCCATCGACCGCAACCGCCGCCCCCTGGCGAGCAGGGCCAACTCAACGGCGGGGGCCGGTGCGACAGCATCTGCCGGGTCAGCGTCATCGGGCGGCCTGCTGCACTCCGCCGACCGCCGCGGCATCCTCATGGGGCTGCTCACCGCCGGAGCGGCCGTCGTCGTCG
>ERZ772964.528-NODE-528-length-16803-cov-81.1321_pt1 | contig 16803 bp, 11 predicted proteins | sample MGYA00580675_ERZ772964 | MGnify/ENA primary metagenome ERZ772964 (study PRJEB29015, sample SAMEA2737941) | human oral metagenome | biome: human oral; feature: human-associated habitat; material: dental | place: China | collected 2139 ... | reverse complement strand
GTCCCGACGAGCTCGCCGCGCGCACCGACCTGCACGTGCCCGACGACGGCCCCTATGAGACCCTCGCCGGCCTGGTCATGACCGAGCTCGGACGCCTCCCGCAGATCGGCGACACGGTCACCACGCCGCGGGCCGCGCTCACCGTGGAGGCCATGGAGGGGCGGCGCGTCACCCGCCTGCGGGTGCGCCCCGTCGCTGAGCCCTCTCTGCCCGCTCGGGACGCCGCCGAGGCCGACGCCGCGGACGGCCCTGGGCCCCGGGCCCCCTCCCGGCGCGACAACGGGGGGGAGAGGGCCCGATGAGCACCCCCGTCGCCCTGGCCGTCACCGTGGCGCTGCTGGCGGGCAACGCCTTCTTCGTCGGCGCCGAGTTCGCCGTCACCTCCTGTCGCCGCTCCCAGCTCGAGCCGCTCGCCGCGGCAGGCGACGCCAGGGCCGCCACCGCCCTGTGGGCCCTCCGCCACATCTCGCGGATGCTCGCCACCGCCCAGCTCGGCGTCACCGTGTGCTCGACGGGCCTGGGCGTCGTCGCCGAGCCCGCCATCGCGCACGCGCTGACGCCCCTGCTGGCCAGGATCGGCATCGGCGACGCGGGGGCGCACGCCGTGGCCGTCGTCATCGCCCTGGTGCTGGTCGTCTACGTCCACGTGGTCTGCGGGGAGATGGTGCCCAAGAACGTGTCGATCGCCGCCCCCGAGAGGGCGGTGCGGCTGCTCGCCCCGCCACTGGTGTGGGTCTCCCACGTCTTCGGGCCTGTGATCACCGCGCTCAACGGCTTCGCCAACTGGGCGCTGCACCTGATGGGCCTGGAGGCCAAGGAGGAGGTCTCGGCCGCCTTCAACGCGGCCGAGGTCGCCTCGATCGTCGAGCGGTCCACCGCCGAGGGAGTCCTGGAGGACGACACCGGCCTGCTCACCGGCGCCCTGGAGTTCTCCGAGGAGACCGCGGGCAGCGTCATGGTGCCCGTGGACTCGCTGGTCACCCTGCCCGGGGACTGCACGCCCGAGGACGTCGAGCAGGCCGTCACCGCCACCGGCTTCTCCCGCTTCCCGCTCGTGGGCGGGCCCGCGGGCGATGGGGCCGCCGACGCCGATGGTGCCGCCGAGAGCGAGACGCGCGACGGCCCGATCGTCATCTCCGGATACCTTCACCTCAAGGACATCCTGTACGCCACCGGGGCTCAGCGCGGCGAGCCGGTACCGTCCTGGCACGCCCGCGCGCTTGTGCCCGTGCACGCCGACGACGAGGTTGAGGACGTGCTCGCCGCCATGCAGCGGACCGGCGCCCACCTGGGGCGGGTGGAGGGCCCCGAGGGCGTCACCATCGGCGTCGTCTTCCTCGAGGACATCCTCGAGGAGCTGGTCGGGGAGGTCAATGACGCCATGCAGCGCGACTGACGACGGGCCCGGCGCGCCTGCGCAGCCGGCCCGGCACAACGTGGTCCACTTACGTTTCTGGAGTGTGCCCAGGCCCATCGAATGAGGGGCGCTCCGGGTGTTAAAGTGCCAAGGTGGAGATGAGCGAGCAGTCGATGACTCGGCGTCAGCGCCGGGAGGCTGAGCGCGCCGCACAAGCGCAGCGTGAGGCCGAATCGCATGCGACGAACCGGGCCGGTGCCCGTGAGCAGCCTCGCAGACGCGCCGCCGCACACGCGGGTGCGCATACTGGTCCCGCTGGGGGCGCACGGCCCGTGCCGCAGGGGAGCATCTCCCGGACGCCCTCCGGGTGGGGGACCGAGCCCCCGACTGCCGGGCCGACTGCGCCCGCCGCGCCGGTCCCACGGTCAGCCGGACGCGCGGCCGACCGCCCCGTCGCAGCCCCCGCGCGGCCCGCGGCCCCCGCAACAGGGCCTGTCAGGCCCTCTGCGTCTTCATCGGCATCTCCGGTGTCCTCGGCGGCTCCTCCCGCTTCCCCGGCCGCGAGTCAGCCTCGGGGCGGGTCGTCGTTCCGCCCCCGGCCCGTTCCTCGAACACCGCCGGTCGGGCGCGCCGCTCCGACCTCGTCACCCCCCTCATACTCACCCCCTTCATCCCCACCCCCCGTCTCCCCGCCCTCACCGTCTCCCGCCTTCCGCGCCGCGCCGCCGACGCCCCGGGAGGCGGCGCCCACCGGGGCCACGGGGCCTGCCGGGCCCGGTGAGCCCGGTGAACCGCCCACCGACGTCATCGCGTGGGACGACATCATCTCCTCGCCGGCGTCCCCGCCCAGGCGAACGCCGGTGAGGCCCAGGGCCGCTTCCCGATTCGGGCGCCCCTCACGGCCCGAGGCCGCTGCGAGGGTCCGCGCCGGTGCGGGGCCTGAGCCCGCCCGGGACGCTGGGCGCACCTCAGGCCGCGCGCACGCTCCGGGGCCCGGACCGGTCCCGGCACCAGGAGCGGCTGCCGGGCCCGCTCGGGGCGCGAGAGGCTCTTCCTCGCCCGCGGCAGCGCCTGCGCCCGCGGCACCCGCCCAAGAGGCCCGGGACCGCGTCACGCCGCTCAGGCACTCACGCGACTCCACGCCGACGGCTGAGAACATACAGCCCTCGTGGGAGGCGAACGACGAGAACATCGTCGCTCCGGCCGCCCGTCGCAGGACCGGTGCCGGCTGGGCCGGACGCATCAGCGTCATGACCGTGCTGGGCCTCGTGACGGTGGTTGCTCCGGTCGGTGCCTACGTCTCGCCCAGCCCGCTGGCCTCCGCGGCGCTGAGCGCGCAGACCGACGCCCCGGCCGCCGAGGCGAGCGCGCCGCCGTCCTCGGTGGCCGCGGCCGTGCTCGGCTCCGACGCCGATGTGGAGTCCCAGTCCGACTCCGAGCTGTCCAACGTCCCCGACGCCGCGGCCAAGGCCCGTATCCGGGAGGCTCGTGAGAATCCCGCCACCACCTGCGCCTCGCAGGCGGGCGGAGCCTCGGGCGACACCAGTGCCTTCAACAAGGCTCCGGAGATCTTCTACCCCATGGTCTCAGGCACCTACACCATCTCCTCGCCCTACGGCTATCGCCTGCACCCCACCCTGGGCTACATGAAGCTGCACGCAGGCCAGGACTTCGCCGCCCCCGTGGGCACGCCCATCTACGCCGCCGCCGCCGGGAAGGTCGTGACGGCGGGCATGGACGAGGGCGTCGGCACGGTCACCATCGAGCACCAGATCGACGGCCAGACCTGGTACACGAGCTACATGCACATGTACGAGGACGGCATCTACGTCAAGAAGGGGGACACGGTCACCGCTGGGCAGCTCATCGCAGGCGTCGGCAACACCGGACGGTCCTCCGGGCCGCACATGCACTTCGAGGTGCGCACCAAGAACGACACCGCCGACGAGTCCACGGTCGAGCCCCAGAAGTGGCTCGACGACCACCACGCCGCCGAGCTGTCCACAGACTGCTCCTGAGCGGCGCCCGGGTGCGCAAGGAGGAACAATGAGACCCAGGCGGCAGTGCGCCGTGATCGCCCACCGCGGTGGAGCCCGCGAGGTCCCGGAGAACACGTGGAGCGCCGTCGAGCACGTCGTGTCGCTGGGCCTGGAGTGGATGGAGACCGACCTGCGGGCCACGGCCGACGGTGTCGTGGTGCTGTCCCACGACGCTGGCCTGGGCCGGGTGAGCGGCATGGAGCGGGCCCTGTCCGAGATGACCTGGGAGGAGGTCGCCGGGCTCGATGCGGGCGACGGACGCGGCTTCGTGCGCCTCGAAGAGGTCCTGGAGACCCATCCGCGCCTCGCGCTCAACGTGGACCTCAAGGAGCCCGCGGTGGTGCAGCCCGCTCTGCAGGTGGTCCGCGTGGCGGACGCCCTGAGCCGGGTGCGGTTCGCCTCCTTCTCCGCGCGCCGCCTGGCGGTGCTGCGCCGTCAGGAGCCGCGTGCGACCACCTCGCTGGGAGGATGCGACATCGCGGGCCTCATGCTGCTCAGCGAGGCGGCCCTGCCCCTGCCGCACACGCGCTGGGGCTGGACGCGGGGGAGGGTGGACGCCGTGCAGGTGCCGACCGCCTACCGGGGGCTGCCGGTGGTGACACGGCGCTTCGTGGCGCAGGCGCACGCCGCCGGGCTCGAGGTGCACGTGTGGACCATCGACGACCCCGAGGAGATGCGCCGTCTGGCAGCGCTGAACGTCGATGCCGTCATGACCGACGTGCCGAGCCTGGCCCTGGAGGCCCTGGGGAGCCGAGGGTATTCACATCGCCGCTCCGGCGAGGGACAGTGAGCACATGCAGGACGAAGGCGCCCCGCCCCCCATCAGCAGCACCGGCAGCGCTGCCGGCACCGGCGGTGCTCACGGCACTGCCGGCGATCATCACGTGTCGGCGACGCCCATTGCCGTTCCCACTGGCGAGGCGGGCCCTCGCGTCGACGCCCCCTGCGGTCCGGTGCGCGGGGTGTGGAGGCGGATTGTCCCGGCCCCCGGGGCGCGGCCGCCTCACGCCCGCTTCGAGCGCTCGGCGGCCTTCTACAACATCCCCTACGCCGAGCCCCCGGTCGCAGGACGCCGGTTCATGGCGCCCGTGCCCCGCGCCCGGTGGCAGGGGGAGCGCGAGGCCGTCCTGCCCGGCCCGACGCCGCAGCGAGGCTCCATCTTCGCCGACCCCGCCATCCCCGAGCCCTCCGTGGAGGGCGAGGACATGCTCAACCTCAACGTCTTCACCCCGGTGCCCGGGGACGCCGGCGCCGGGCTGCCGGTCTACGTGTGGATACACGGCGGCGGGTGGTCCTCGGGCTGTCAGGCGAGCCCCTGGTACGACGGCGCCGCCTTCAACCGCGACGGCGCGGTGACGGTGGCCCTGTCCTACCGCCTGGGCTTCGACGGCTACGGCTGGGTGGACGGCTCTGACGCCCCCTTCAACCGGGGTCTGCTCGACCAGATCACGGCCCTGGAGTGGGTGCGGGACAATATCGCCGCCTTCGGCGGGGACCCGGGCCGGGTGACCATCGGCGGGCAGAGCGCCGGAGGGGGCAATGTCCTGGTCCTCATGGCCTGCCCCCGCGCACGTGGCCTGTTCCACGGGGCGATCAGCGAGTCGGGCGCCGTCACCGACATCCCCGCCGGCCGCGCTCGCTCCACGGCGCGTGAGATGGCGCGCTTCGCCGGCCTCGAGCCGGACCTGGAGGGCTGGCGCGCGCTGGACTACGACCGGATCTTCTCCACCACCACCGGCTTCGAGAGGCACCGCGCCGAGCGGGCGGCCGCCGTTCCGCTGGTCGACCGCGTCCGGGCCGCGATCATCCCGGGTCCGGATACGGGCATCACCTACGGCCCCACGGTCGACGGCGGGCTTCTGCCCCTGCCCGTGCGCGAGGCGCTGGCCCGGGGCTCCGGCGGCGATATCCCGCTGCTCGCCATGAGCACGACGCACGAGTTCATCTGGTCGGCCTTCGGGCTCGCCGAGGAGCTCGGCGCGCGCAGCGCGGCGGAGGTCATGGCGCAGGCCGGCCTGGACGCGGGGCTGGCCGCGGAATACGTGGAGGCCCACCCCGAGCTGGCGGGCGGTGAGCACCTGCGGCTCGGCAACCTTATCTCCGACACCATGTTCCACACCCCGCTCCTGGGCTGGGCGCTGGCCCGGCGCGGTAGAGCAGGATCGTGTGCGGGGGCGGCGGGCACCTGGCTGAGCCGGTTCGCGTGGGAGTCGCCCGAGACGGGGTGGTCGACGCACTGCTTCGAGGTGCCGTTCGCCTTCGACTGCCTGGCTCACCCCTACTGCGGTCACACTCTGCGCTCGGCGCCGCCCCAGGCGCTGGCCGACGCCGTGCACGGCGACTGGGTGCGCTTCATCCTCACCGGAGACCCGGGCTGGGAGCCCTGGGACGAGCGGGGCCTGGGGCGGACCTACGGAGACCCGCGCGGCGCCCGGCCGGACGGGGCCGTCGACGGCGAGGTCTTCGCCGTCGAGCGACGCCTGCTGAAGGCCGGGGAGCGGCTCGCCGAGGCGGTGTCGGAGGCGGGCTGAATGACCGGTCCGCCGGGCAGGACCCGCCTGGACGGGCTGCCGCCGGTGAAGGCCGGTCCGGGCTCAGTCCCCCAGGGCAGTGCCGTCGTCGAAGACCACGCGCATCTCCGTGTCGGGCGGCGCCAGGACAAGGGCCTCGTCCTCGCACAGGCCTCGGACGAGCCGGTGCTTGTCCTGCGGCACCGGCAGGCGCACCGAGGTGATGCGGCGCGCCCCGCCCGGGTGGGTGAAGTCCGTCGGGCGCGGGTCGATGGAGAAGTGCGTCATGAAAAAGGGAAGATCCGGGTCGGCGGGGAAGAAGACCCGGTAGCGCAGCGTGCGGCCCTTCGTGTCCGTGCGGTGCGGGCCGAGCTCCAGGCCGTCGTCGTCCAGGGAGCGGACGGCGGAGCGGAACTGGGCGTCGTCGCCCTCCAGGCACAGCCCGCACAGGCCCTCGGCGCACTCGTCCCAGCCGGCGAGCCGGCTGAGAGCCCGCCAGCGGCGTCCCCCGACGAGCGCGGTCAGCCTCTTGAGCACCCTGGGCGTGCCGGTCCTGGCGAGAAGCTCGAGATAGGGGCCCTCGCTGAAGTAGGCGAGTGCGTTGATCGGGTTCCTCCGCCGGCCGTACTCGACGGCGAAGCCCCTGTTGCGGAAGTCAACGACCGCCGCGTCCAGGTCCTTCACCTTGTACAGGACATGCCCCAGCTCCATGGGCGTCATGGTAGGGCGGCCGCTGAGCGGCTACGAGGTCCGTCATAAAGCTCCCGCGGCGGCAGCGGGTCCGCACGCGCGGCACGTCCACCCGCTCATCCGCCTAGAGCCCGTAGGCCGCCGCGCGGCCGAGCAGCGGTGCGCCGGGGGCGGCGGAGAGGCCGCGGACAGGATGGCCGACGGCGCCGGGGCCTGCGTCCGGGAGACGCCAGTGGCGGCATCCCGATGGAAAGGGATGCCGCCACTGACGACTGGTGCCCCGGACAGGATTCGAACCTGCGGCCTTCTGCTCCGGAGGCAGACGCTCTATCCACTGAGCTACCGGGGCCCGGAGCGGGACTCTACCAGCACCGGGCCCGTAGGACGAAACCGAGTTGAAGATCGAGGGAAGGGAGCTTCGACACCGGTGGTGAGTGCGAGTGTGGCCCGGCGCGGTGGCGAGTGCGGGTGAGATGTGCGCATCCGGCTTTGTTGACTCGCATATGCTTTTGCTCACTGCACTTGCTGAGCCGCGAGTTCCGACATCCCGCAGGAATTGCCGAGCCGCGCCATTCCGCTACTCTGTGCTCGTGACCCCCGAAGAGCTCGCTGAAGCGATCCGCACCGTTCTGACCACCGCCGCGACCGACGGCTCTCTCGCCCTGCCGGTCGAGGATGTGCCGCTTCCCCGAGTCGAGCGACCCCGCAACCGCGACCACGGCGACTGGTCGACCAATATCGCCATGCAGCTGGCCAAGAAGGCCGGCACGAACCCGCGCGCGCTCGCCGAGCTCCTCGTGCCCCGCCTGGCCGAGCTCGACGGCGTCGACTCCGTGGAGGTCGCCGGACCGGGATTCCTCAACTTCCGCGTGAGCGCCGCGTCCGCCGGGGAGCTGGCTCGCACCATTGTCGAGGCCGGGGAGAGGTACGGCCGCAACGAGACCCTGGCCGGCCAGCACGTCAACCTCGAGTACGTCTCGGCCAACCCCACCGGGCCGGTGCACCTGGGCGGCGCCCGCTGGGCCGCCGTCGGCGACTCGCTCGCCCGCATCCTGGTCGCCTGCGGAGCCACCGTCACCCGCGAGTACTACTTCAACGACCACGGCACCCAGATCGACCACTTCGCCGAGTCCCTGCTCGCCGCGGCCCGCGGCGAGGCCACCCCCGAGAACGGCTACGGGGGCGCCTACATCGCCGAGATCGCCCAGAGGGTGACCGACGACGAGCTCGCCGCGGGGCGCCCCGACCCGGCGACCCTCGAGGACGCCGCCGCCACCGAGGTCTTCCGGGCCAAGGGCGTGGAGCTCATGTTCGCCGCCATCAAGGACGAGCTGCACGCCTTCCGCTCCGACTTCGACGTCTTCTTCCACGAGGAGTCCCTGCACAGCTCCGGCGCCGTGGGACGGGCCATCGACATCCTGCGCGGGCGCGGGGTCATCTTCGAGGCCGACGGCGCCACCTGGCTGCGCACCACCGACTTCGGGGACGACAAGGACCGCGTCCTGATCAAGTCCGACGGCAACGCCGCCTACTTCGCCGCCGACGTCGCCTACTACCTGGACAAGCGCTCCCGCGGCGCCGACTGCGAGATCTTCCTGTTCGGCGCGGACCACCACGGCTACGTCGGCCGCATGATGGCCATGTGCGCCGCCTTCGGGGACACCCCGGGCGTCAACATGCAGATCATTATCGGCCAGTTCGTCAACCTGGTGAAGGACGGAGCCCCGGTGCGCATGTCCAAGCGCGCCGGCACCATCGTCACCCTGGAGGACCTGGTGGGGGCCGTCGGCGTGGACGCGGCCCGCTACGCCCTGGCCCGCTCCTCCATGGACTCCACGATCGACATCGACCTGGACCTGCTGGCCTCCTCCTCCTCGGACAACCCCGTCTACTACGTCCAGTACGCCCACGCCCGCACCCGCAACGTGGCGCGCAATGCCACCGAGCACGGCGTGTCCCGCAAGGCGGGCTTCTCCCCGGCGGCGCTGGACGACCCGGCCGACGCCGTCCTGCTGGGCGCCCTGGCGCAGTTCCCGGCCGCCGTGGCCCAGGCCGCCGCCCTGCGCGAGCAGCACCGCGTGGCCCGCTACCTGGAGCAGCTCGCGGCCGCCTACCACGCCTGGTACGGGGTCACCCGCGTCACCCCGCGTGGCGACGACGCCGTCAACGACGGCCATGTCGCCCGCCTGTGGCTCAACGACGCCGTCGGCCGGGTCATCGCCAACGGCCTGGACCTCCTGGGCGTCAGCGCCCCGGAGCGCATGTAGGCTGCCCGCCACGCGCCCAGTCTGCAACCGATCTCGCGAGATCGGTTCAGTTCCGCACCGAGATCGGTTCAGTTCCGCACCGAGATCGGTCGGCGCGGCACCCGTGCCGGAACCAGAAGGAGAGTCATGACCGCTGCGACCGTTCCCGCCGGTGAGCCGGCTCCGGGCACCCTGGTCTGCCCCGAGCCCGCCGAGCGCCCCGACCTGTGGCCGTGGACCGCGCGGCGCCGCGACGACGGGGTCCTCGAGGTCGGCGGGATGGCCCTGACCGACATCGCCGCGGACTTCGCCACCCCCGCCTTCGTCATGGACCGCGCCGACCTGCGCGGACGCGCCCGGGTGTGGGCCACCGCCATGGCCGAGGAGTTCTGGGACGGCTACGGCATGAGCGGCGGCGACGCCTTCTACGCGGGCAAGGCCTTCCTGTGCTCCGACGTCGTGCGCACCGTCACCGAGGCCGGCATGGGGGTGGACACGGCCTCCCTGGGCGAGCTCACCATGGCGCTGCGCGCCGGCGCCCCGCCGTCGACGGTGGGCCTGCACGGCAACAACAAGCTCGACGCCGAGATCGAGACCGCCCTGCAGGCCGGGGACGGCCAGGGCATTGAGCGGATCTTCATCGACTCCCTGGACGAGGTCGCCCAGATCGAGTCGATCGCCGCCCGCCTGGGCGCCACCGCCCGCGTCATGATCCGGGTCAAGACCGGCGTGCACGCCGGCGGCAACGAGTACGTCTCCACCGGGCACGAGGACCAGAAGTTCGGCGTGGGCGCCTTCGACGGCCAGCTCGACGAGGTCGTGGCCGCCATCACGGCCTGCCCCCACCTGGAGCTGCGCGGCCTGCACAGCCACATTGGCAGCCAGATCCAGGGCACCGCCGCATTCGAGGAGGCCGCCGGCATCATCTGCGAGCTCGCCGCGAAGGTCGGGACCCGTGTGGGCGCTCCGCTGCCCGAGATCGACCTGGGCGGCGGGGTGGGCATCGCCTACTCGGGCGTCGACCCGGTCCCCACCGCCCCCGTCGAGGCGGCGCGCGCCATCGCCCGCGCTGTGCGCTCGACCTGCGACCGCCTGGGCATCAAGGTCCCGCGGGTCTCCGTGGAGCCCGGGCGCTCCGTGGTGGGCCCCACCACCGTGACCCTCTACCGGGTGGGCGTGGTCAAGGACGCGCTCCTCGCCGACGGCGCCCGCCGCCGCTACGTCTCCGTCGACGGCGGCATGGCCGACAACATCCGCCCGGCACTCTACGGGGCCAGGTACACCGCCGCCGTGGCAAACCGCGTCTCGCAGGCGCCGGTGGTGCGCTGCCGCGTGGTCGGCAAGCACTGCGAGTCCGGCGACGTCGTCGTGTGGGACGTGGACCTGCCCGAGGACGTCTCCCGCGGCGACCTGCTGGCGGTGCCCGCCACCGGTGCCTACGGCTACTCCATGGCCTCGAACTACAACATGCTCACCAAGCCCGGCGTCGTGGCCGTCGAGGACGGCGACGCCCGCTGGGCGGTGCGCCCTCAGACCATCGAGGACCTCCTGGCCCTCCAGGGCTGAGGCGCAAGGGCCGGGCTCCCCTGGCCCGGCCGCATCGCGGGGCGCCTATACCCGCAGCGCCGGGGGTCTTTCTCATCCTGGAGGACGAGATGCCGCCGGGCGGATTCCTCCCCGAGACTCTGCCCCGGAGCTGTGAGGCTCCTTACGCTGTGTGGCATGAGCGCAGCAGTGTCATCTCTCGAGGTCCCTCCGCCGCCGGTTCACCGCAGCGGCGACCTGGTCCTGCCCTACTCGGCGGATCTGGGCAGGGTCTTCCGCCGGGCCTGGGCGGCGGTGACGCGCCGACGGCGGCCCGCCGGGGTCGGCGGGTCCGCCCGGGCTGCCGACCGCCGCTGAGGCGCTTTCTCAGCGTTTTCAGGGCTCGGCGTAGAATCGGGGTCATCCTCGGAGGCTCGGTGCGGCTGCTCTCGGGCTGTGGCGGGGCGGGCAAGACGACCCGAGCTGCTCCGGCTGCGGCGCGAGCTCGACCGTGGCGCCTACGTCCCCGTATATCTGGGTACCGAGGACTACCTCAACACAGAACTTCCTCCGGGCGGCGGCTCCCTCCTCATTGCGCTCGCGGCCGGCTTCGTCGGCGGCTGCGAGGAGGCCGACGTCCCGAAGCAGAAGATCGTCGCGCGGATGAGGTCCTTCCCCGATCGCCTTGATATCAAGGGGGAGGCCGGCACGGCCGTGTCGGCGGGCCCGGTCGCCCTCGATCTCAAGGCCACGCTGCACGACGACGAGGGCCTCCGCGCCCAGGTCGCAGGGCCCTGGAGCCTGACCGGAAGGTCTTCAAGAAGGAGATGCGCGCCTTCTTCCAGGCGATGGACGCCGCCATGCCCTCCGGGAAGACGCCGGTCTTCATTGTGGACTCCATAGACCACTGTCGCGGACGGGCCGCCACCTTCGATGAGGTCCGAGATTCTGTTGAGTCGCTCTTCTCGAGGTACGCCTCGGAGCCGGCCCTGCCCGACATGCACGTGATCTACACGGTTCCGGTCTATGCCGAGCCTGCGGGCTGGGAGGGGCGGATCTGGCCCGTTCTCAGTGTCAAGGTACAGGAGCGCGATGGCGGGGACTGCCGTGCGGGGATCGACCTCCTGCGCCAGGTGCCCGCCAGTCGCGCCCCAGGCGGTGACCCCGAGAGGCTCCTCGGGAGTCGGATCGACCGGGTGATTCGCGCCTCGGGCGGTCTGTTCAGAAGAGCTATTCCGTCTGGTCTGCGCGCTCCTGGTCAGCTCCTGGTCAAGGACGGCGCGCTTCCGGTGGGCACGGCCGACATCGATCAGGAGGAGCGTCAGCAGTGCTCGTACGCCGCTGCGGGGCTCACGGAGGAGCAGGAGCAGTGGGAGATCCTGCGAGCAGTGCGTCAGACCGGACAGCTGCGGGTGCCGTGCGAGGGGACCGCCGAGGCGTGGGCGCTCCAGGCTCTCGGGCATGTCATGTGCTGCCGCAACGGGAGGGTTGGCTGGTACCGTCCGCCCTCTTCCGGACAAGCTCTTGGACGAGGCGTGACATGCCGTTCCGGGAACCCGACGAGGCCGTCAGCGTAGATCAGGCGTGGTCGGACCCGCGGCACCACCTGGAATGGGCCGGGGCTGAGCCCACAGCCGTGTTCCTCGCTGTGCGGTCCCGCGACCAGGCGGATGATCTTAGGGAGAGGACCGCCCTGTGGTGTCGCAGAAGTCGTGAGCGGTGGACACCATGTGAGGCGGATGAGGACTCTGCCGACTGGTTACGACGCGAGCTGCCAGGACCGGGAGTCCTTTGGTTCGCCCTCTGGGCAGAGGAGCAGCGCGTAGACGTACTTCATGCGCTCAATGAGGTGCGCATTCGTCTCGCCGACTCGAGAGGGGCGCCTGGTTCTCTGCGGTCCGATTCCTCTGCTCGGGCAGGCTGCTCGCGAGGCTGCCGGTCTGTGGCCCGCGCGCTCCTTCGCTCATGTTGTGCGTGCTGTGAGCCCACCTTCTGGCTCGCCGCATCAAGCGGTCGAGAACATGGAGTGGAAGTCGGAGCTCATGGAAGGCGAGAGGTATCGTTCCGCCTGGCGACTGACGATTCCCGAACAGCTGCGCACTCCCGAGGCCGGCGCGGCGCTGCGGGAAGTGGGGCGACCCCGTTCCCTGCTCCCGGCGGACCCGGTCGGTGCGCGAGGAGTTCTTGACGAGTCCAGGATTAGTGGTTCCCCTATCCGCAGTATTGTTTTCGGGCTGACGCGGGCGGAGATCGCCGGTCTGCTCGATGGCGGGATCGCCATCGAGGCGAATCCTGCTTCTGTGATGGTTGGTTTACGGGGAGTTCCTCGAGGCTTCCGCGCTGGCGCTGCCGACGCTGTGATGCAGGCCGGAGAGGTTTTCGGTGCTTATGGATGCGACTGCGGAGGCGGCGGTGGAGTCGTTGAGAACTGACCGCAAGCTGGCGAATTCGTTGGGTACGCCGGAGTCGCTGCACGACCTGGGGCTTTCGCTAAACAGTGTGGGGCTTGCGGCGGAGCGGCATGGTGGCTCTGAGGTGGGGGAGCAATGCTCGGAGGAATCTTTGACAATATTCTGCGAGGTTGCGGACCTTTTAGGCGCGCCCCGGACGATTGAGGACTTGATGGGCGCCCTCACAACGACTGTCATTGATAATCAGCCATAACCGTCGCGAGGGCGACCGAAGATTCGCCTCCCTCAGTTCTCTGCGCTCATCTCCGCACCCACGAGTCTCCACCTGTCGATGGCCTCCTGGTCGTCCCAGAAGCGCCGGTAGGTGCCGCCCGCCGCGTAGAGCTCATTGTGCGCGCCCACCGCCTCCACGGCACCGTCGACCAGCACGACGATCCGGTCGGCCCGGCGGATCGTGCTCAGCCGGTGCGCGATGACGAGCACCGTGCGCCCCCGGCTCAGCTCCTCCATGGCCCGGGTCACCACGGCCTCGTTCGCCCCGTCGAGCGCGCTGGTCACCTCGTCCAGGAGCAGCACGGGCGCGTCCTTGAGGAAGGCGCGGGCAATGGCCACGCGCTGGCGCTCGCCGCCGGACAGGGCGGAGCCGCCCTCGCCCACCGGCGTGTCCCAGCCGCGCGGCAGGCGCTCGACCACCTCGGCCAGGCCCGCCCGCCGGGCCGCCTCGCGGACCTGCTCCGCGCTCGCCCCCGGACGGCCGATGCGCACGTTCTCCTCGATCGTGGTGTCGAAGAGGTAGACGTCCTGGAAGACCATGGAGACCCGCTCCATGAGCGCCTCCACGCGCGCGGCGCGCACATCGACCCCGCCCACGCTCACGCTTCCCGAGCTCGCGTCCCAGAACCGGGCCACGAGCCGCGCGATTGTCGACTTGCCCGACCCGGACGGCCCCACGAGCGCCGTCACGCTGCCCGCCGGGAGGGTGAGGCACACGTCGTGGATGACCTCCCGCCCCGGGACGTACCCGAAGGACACGTGGTCCAGGACGACGTCGTAGGGGGCGCCCGGCACCGCCGCCGCCCCGGCCTCGGGCTCGTCCATGACGGGCGTGTCCAGGATGGAGCCGATGGACTCCAGGGCGGCGTCCGCCTCGTGCACGGGGGATACGTAGAAGGCGAGCATGCCCACCGGGTCGGCGAAGCGCACCGCCATGAGTGACAGGGCCACGAAGACCGCCGGGTCCACTTGTGCGCCGAGCAGCAGCGACGCCCCGACCGCAACGGCCAGGACCATGCCCGCCTCCACGAAGGTGTGGAAGCCGATGGCCGCGGGAGCGGCGGCGCTCATGGCCCGGCTCGCCGCCTCGTGGTCCTCCGTCAGGTCCCGCTCCAGGGGCTCCCAGCCGTCGCGGCAGGCGCCGGTCGCCCGCAGGACCGGCTGGAGGCGGGCGAGCTCCAGGACCCGTGAGGCCAGGCGCCGGGTGGAGACCTCGTGCTGGCGGTACTCCGCGACGACCGCGCGCTTGAGCCGCCGCAGCGCCCACACGCACCCGGGCAGGGTGATGATCATGGCCAGGCCCATGCGCGGCTCCTGCCACAGGGACACCACGGCGATCGCCGTCGCCGAGCCGCTCATGGAGGCGATCTGCGGCAGCACCAGCGAGGGCAGGTGGGACAGGGCGTGGATGCCGGTGGACGTGGCCGCGGCCACCCGGCCGGTGGCGGCCGAGTCGAACCAGCCCAGCGGCAGGTGCTGGACCTTCTGCCCGACGGCGCGGATGAGGCCGCCGCACACGTCGTCGGAGCCGATCCTGTAGGAGCGCACCGTCGCGGCGGCGCTGATGACGGCGGAGGCGCAGGCGGTCGCCATAATCGCCGCCAGCCAGGCGCCCGCGCCGGGGCCGCCGGACAGGAAGGTCCGCAGGAAGGGGACGAGCAGGCCCAGGGCGGCGCCCTGCAGGACGCCGGCGACGGCGTGGGCGACAATGAGTCCCTTCAGGTGCGAGTGCCCGCCCAGGTAGCGGTCGAGTCGGGTGATCACTGCTGCGCCTCCCACAGGGTGCGGTAGAGCCCGCCGGCGGCGAGCAGCTCGGTGTGCGTGCCCCTCTGGACGACGCGCCCGCTGTCGAGCACGACAATGGAGTCGGCGTCGACGACCGTGGCCAGGCGGTGGGCGATGACCAGGACGGTGCGGCCGCGGGCGAGGGCGGCAAGGGCTTCCTGGATCTCGCGCTCGGAGTGCGGGTCCGCCTGGGCGGTGGCCTCGTCGAGCAGAAGGATCGGAGCGCCTGCGAGGAAGGCGCGGGCCAGGGCGATGCGCTGGCGCTCGCCGCCCGACAGGTGCGCCCCCTCGGAGCCCAGGACGGTGTCGTAGCCGCGGGGCAGGGCCGTGATCCGCTGGTGGATGCGGGCGGCCCGGGCGGCGGCCTCCACCTCCTCGCCGGTGGCATCCGGTCGGGCCAGGCGGATGTTCTCGCGGGCCGTGTCCGCGAGGACCCCGCCCTCCTGCAGGACGATCGCCATCCGGGAGAGCAGGTCCTGGCTGGAGGCGTCGCGCACGTCGGTCCCGCCCACGCGCACGCTCCCGCCGGTCACGTCCCAGAAGCGGGCGACGAGCCGCACCAGGGTGGACTTGCCCGAGCCCGAGGGGCCGACAACGGCGGTGACCGTCCCGGGCCGCAGCTCCAGCGAGACGTCGTCCAGGACGAGCGGGCCGTCCTGGCGGTAGCGGAAGGAGACGCGGTCCAGGGCGACGTCCACGCCGCCGCGCTCGTCGTGGCCCACCGGGACGGGGGCCTGGGGCTCGGGCAGCGCGGGCTCGGCGAGCAGCTCCCCGATGCGCTGCGCGGCGTCCCGCGCCTCGATGAGGCTGTTGCCCATGGAGGCCAGGTTCATCATGCCCGAGGGCAGGCCGACCCCGACCAGGAGGAAGGGCAGCACCCCGACGGGCTCCATCAGGCCGCGCCCGACCATGACCCAGCCGGTCGCGATAATGGGCAGGAGCATGAAGGCGGGGCCCATGAGGGCGCTGAGCACCGCCATGGGGCGGCCCGGCCCGCGCATCCACTTATACGAGGCCCTCGTGTAGCGGCCCAGCGCGTCGGAGAACCGGCCGAACAGCGTCCCGCTCAGTCCGAAGGCCTTGACGGCGGCGATGCCGTCCGCCATCTCCACGGCGGCGGACGCCAGCTGCTTCTCCGACTCGTTGAACTCCTCGGTCAGCTGCTTCATGGTGCGGGCGGCCAGCGCCCCGGCGACGGCGACGGCGGCCGCCAGCCACACCAGGAGGACCAGGGTGAAGACCCAGGAGCGGGTCAGCAGGTACACCAGGCCGAACAGGGGCGCTCCGATCGCCATTCCCAGGTCGGAGCCGAAGTGGGCGATGAGGGCGTGGACCTTGGCGGTGTCCTCGGTGATGGTCGAGCGCACGCGCCCGGAGGACTCCTCCGTGTGCCATCCCAGCGGCAGGCGCGCCAGCACCACGGCGATCCGGCGGCGCAGGTCGGTGCGGAAGCGCAGCTCGACCCGGTGGGCGTAGCCGGTCCCCCACAGGTAGATCATGTGCCCGCCCATGAGCCCGACGGAGATGGCGGCGACCCAGGCCCATGCCGTCCGGGCGGTCAGCGTGGCGGCGAGAGCCTGCTGAGCCAGGGCGGTGACGCCGATCGCCGGCAGGAGGCCGAGGGCCGCCCCGGCCATCCCGCAGCAGAAGGCGAGGACGATCGAGGGCCGAACCGGGCCGAGGAGCTGTTTGAGGGCGATCTCGGACGCCGGGGGCGCCTGCCCGGTGGTGTGCCCGGCGTTGGTCGTAGTGGCGGTGGGCGACGGTTCAACAGTATCGGTCTGTGCTTCTGCGGTCATTGCGAACTCCGTAAGAAGGAGGAGCGCCATGGTCTATGGGGGTCAAGCGAGTCTCACCTTACAGCGATTCCGTGGAGGTGATGGAGCATCAGATGTCGTGGATGACGAGCCCGTCGCCGCTGAAGCGCACGGCGATGACGGCCGCCAGCGCCCAGCAGACCAGGATGAG
>ERZ772964.522-NODE-522-length-16883-cov-113.292_pt1 | contig 16883 bp, 15 predicted proteins | sample MGYA00580675_ERZ772964 | MGnify/ENA primary metagenome ERZ772964 (study PRJEB29015, sample SAMEA2737941) | human oral metagenome | biome: human oral; feature: human-associated habitat; material: dental | place: China | collected 2139 ... | reverse complement strand
TGCTGGACCAGGCCCACGCGCGCCCAGAAGGCGGCGCCCGCCCGGCGCGGGTCGGCCCCCAGGACCCGGACCGTTCCCGCGGTGGGGGCCAGGGAGCCCAGCAGGTTCTCCACGAGGGTCGTCTTGCCGACCCCGTTGGGGCCGAGCAGGCAGACGACCTCGCCCGCCTCGATCGACAGGTCGAGGCCGCGCAGGACCGGCTCCGCCCCGTAGGAGAACTCGAGGTTCTCAGTGGTGATGACAGCGGACAATCTGAACCTCCTCAGTAGAGTTGCGATCGAATATAGCAGAACTACTACATAGAAACGTAGTTGTCTGCTGTTTCCTGCGCGTGCCGGTGGACCGGTTCGGGGAGCGTCGGTCCTGTCTCGCGAAGCCGGCGGCCGCGGTGCGGGTGGCCGGAAGAGGGTCTCGCGTGCGGACTCGACGGGCCGGGACCGGACGGCGGGCCCGCCGCGAGCCCGACCCGCGTCGTACGATGGGTGGACACGGACGGGCAGGCCATAGACAGGCCATAGACAGGACTATGGACAGGACACTGCATCACGGAGGGACCGCCATGAGAGCGCTGCTGGTCGTCGACGTCCAGACCGACGTCATGCGGGGCCGCGATACCGACGGCCTCATCGAGGCCTGCAATGACATCATCGGCCGCTACGCGCCCGAGAACGTCGTGTACGTGGTCAACAGGATGACCTGGGAGCCGGCGTCGAGGACGAAGGAGCTCGGGGCGGGGCTCAACGTGGTCTCAGACCTGCTGTTCGGCAAGAGGCGCAGCAACGCCTTCTCGAGTCCCGGGCTGGCGCGGGCGCTCGATGACATGGGGGCCGACGAGGTGGAGGTCATCGGCATCGACGGCAACCACTGCATCAAGGCGACCGCTCTGGCCGCCCTGAGGCGAGGGCTGGATGTGACGGTCAACACGCGCGCTGTGGTGTCGAGGAACCCGGGCGCCTTCGAGCGCACGAAGCGGCGCCTGAGCGACGCCGGGGTGAGGATCATCGCCGACTGAGTGCTCCGCGGGGCGGTGCGACCTGACGAGCGCCGTGTCGTGCGGTAATGTCGCCCCCGTGCGAGCGACCACGCGCCCGGAGGCGGGCCTCCTGCTTAGTCGCCGCGGCGGGGCCTGACCGAGGCCGGCACCCCGACCGCGGCTCATTCGCGTTGCCAGCCGACGGGAGAAGCGCCCGCCTCGCGGCGCCTCCCGAGCAGAGTGCCCACCCCCAGGAGAAGATCATGCGCACCGCCCGCCCCGCACCCCAGCAGCCCTCCGGAATGCCCTTCGGCAAGTACGTCCCCTTCCTCGACGTCGTCGACACCGACCTGCCCGACCGCACCTGGCCCACCAGGCGCATCACCCACGCACCCCGCTGGCTGACCACGGACCTGCGCGACGGCAACCAGAGCCTCATCGAGCCCATGGACCCGGTCGCCAAACGGGCGGTCTTCGACCTGCTGGTGCGCATGGGCTTCAAGGAGATCGAGGTCGGCTTCCCCGCCGCCTCCCAGACCGACTACGACTTCGTGCGCTCGCTGGTGGACGACGACGCCATCCCCGCCGACGTCACCATCTCGGTGCTCACCCAGTCCCGCGGCGACCTCATCGACCGCACGCTGGACGCCTGCGTCGGCATGCCGCGCGCCACCGTCCACCTCTACAACGCCCTGTCCCCGCTGTTCCGCGAGATCGTCTTCCGCATGGGCCGCGACGACATCCGCGAGCTCGCCGTCGACGGCACCCGCCAGGTCATGGCGCGGGCCGAGAAGGTCCTCACCGAGGAGACGGTCTTCGGCTTCGAGTACTCCCCGGAGATCTTCGTGGACACCGAGCGCGAGTACGCCCTCGAGGTCTGCGAGGCCGTCATGGGCGTGTGGCAGCCCGAGGGCGACCGCGAGATCATCCTCAACCTGCCCGCCACCGTCGAGCGCGCCACCCCCAACGTCTACGCCGACCAGATCGAGTGGATGAGCCGGAACCTGTCCCACCGCGAGAGCGTGTGCCTGTCCCTGCACAACCACAACGACCGCGGCTCGGGCGTGGCCGCCGCCGAGCTCGGCCTGCTGGCCGGGGCCGAGCGCGTCGAGGGCTGCCTGTTCGGCCACGGCGAGCGCACCGGCAACGTCGACCTGGTCACCCTGGCCCTCAACCTCTTCAGCCAGGGCGTGGACCCCATGCTTGACATCTCCGACATCGACGAGGTCCGCCGCACCGTCGAGCGCTCCACCCAGATGGACGTGCCGCCGCGCACCCCCTACGTCGGCGAGCTCGTCTACACGTCCTTCTCCGGCTCCCACCAGGACGCCATCAAGAAGGGATTCCTCGCCCGGGCCAAGCAGGTCGAGGCCAGGAGGGCCGAGGGGCTGGACGCCGAGGCCGCGGAGGCCGCCGTGCCATGGTCCATGCCCTACCTGCCCATCGACCCGCACGACGTCGGCCGCTCCTACGAGGCGGTCGTGCGCGTCAACTCCCAGTCCGGCAAGGGCGGGGTCGCCTACCTGCTCAAGCAGGTCCACAACCTCGACCTGCCGCGCCGCCTCCAGATCGAGTTCTCCAAGATCGTCCAGCGCCACGCCGACACCTACGGCGGCGAGGTGGACGCCCGCAGCATGTGGTCGATCTTCACCGACGAGTACCTGCCGGCCTCTGCCGCGCCCGACGCCGGGCTGCCCGTCTGGGGGCGCTTCTCGCTCAAAGGCGCCACACTGACCGCCGCCAGCGAGGGCGAGGCGATCCTCACCGTGACGATCGCCGACGGGCAGGAGCGCAGGCTCCTGACCGCCTCCGGCAACGGCCCGCTCGACGCCTTCGTCGCCGCCCTGGAGCAGACCGGCGTGCGCGTGCGCATCCTCGACTACGCCGAGCACGCGCTCAGCGAGGGGCGCGACGCGAAGGCCGCCTCCTACGTCGAGTGCGAGGTCGACGGTCAGGTCCTGTGGGGCGTGGGCATCGACCCGTCGATCACCACGTCCTCCTTCAAGGCCGTCATCTCCGCGGTCAACCGCGCGCTGCGCTGAGGGGCGCGACCGGGGTGCGGGACGGGGGCGCCTGGTGACAAGCAGGCTCTACCGGGACGAGGCCGTCGTCCTGCGCACCTACAGGCTGGGGGAGGCCGACCGCATTATCGTCATGCTCACCCGCTCCCACGGGCAGGTGCGCGCCGTCGCCAAGGGAGTGCGCCGCACGACCTCGCGCTTCGGCGCGCGCCTGGAGCCCTTCTCCATGATCGACGTCCAGCTCCACCGCGGGCGCAGCCTGGACGTGGTCGCCCAGGTCGAGACGCTGCACCCCTTCGCGCGCGCCATCGCGGGCGACTACGCCGTGTTCACCTGCGCCTCCACTATGGTCGAGACGGCCGAGCGGCTCACGCAGGACGACGGCGACCTGGGCACCACCGACTCCCCTCAGCAGCACCTCCTGCTCTACGGGGCCCTGTCCGCCCTGGCCCGCAGGCGCCACGCGCCGGGGCTCGTGCTGGACTCCTACCTGCTGCGCGCCCTGGCCCTGGCCGGGTGGGCGCCGTCGTGCTACGACTGCGCCCGCTGCGGCGCGCCCGGGCCGCACGCCGCCTTCCACCTTCAGGCGGGCGGGGCGGTGTGCGCGCTCTGCCGGCCCGCGGGCTCCGTCGACGTCGACCCGGGGACCATGGCGCTGCTCGGCGCGCTGCTGAGCGGCGACTGGGGCGTGGCCGACGCCTCCAGCGAGCGGGAGCGCGCCCAGGCGTCCGGAATCGTGTCGGCATACTTGACCTGGCACCTGGAGCGCCGTCTGCGCTCCCTCTCCCTCGTCGAAAGGGCCTGATGTGACCGATCAGCCTCCCGTCGCGCCGAGCTCGTCACCTGTTGACGGCCGTGTCGCCCTGCACCGGCCGGGCCTGACCCCGCCGGCCCTGCCGCCCCAGGCGGTTCCCGCTCACGTGGCCTGCGTCATGGACGGCAACGGGCGCTGGGCCAATGCGCGCGGCCTGGCCCGCACCGAGGGGCACCGCGTGGGGGAGTCCACCATGATGGACGTCATCGCCGGCGCCGTCGAGATCGGGATCAAGGAGCTGAGCGTCTACGCGTTCTCCACCGAGAACTGGAGGCGCTCGCCGGCCGAGGTCCGCTTTCTCATGGGCTTCACCCGGCAGGTGCTGCGCGCTCAGACCGATGACCTGCTCGCCTGGGGCGTGCGCGTCAACTGGGTGGGGCGCGAGCCCCGCCTGTGGAAGTCGGTCCTGTCCGAGGTGCGCCGCTCCGAGCGCATCACCGCGGGCAACGAGAGCCTCGTGCTCAACATGTGCCTGAACTACGGGGGGCGGGCCGAGATCGCCGACGCCGCCCGCGCCATCGCCGAGGAGGTGGCCGCCGGGCGCCTGAAGGCCTCGGCGGTCGGCGAGCGCACCATCCAGCGCCACCTCTACTCGCCCGCCATGCGCGACGTGGACCTGCTGATCCGCACCGGCGGCGAGCAGCGCACGAGCAACTTCCTCATGTGGGAGGCGGCCTACGCCGAGCTGTACTTCTCGCCCCTGCCCTGGCCGGAGTTCGATCGCGCCCAGCTGTGGCGAGCCTGCCAGGTCTACGCGGGCCGCGACCGGCGCTTCGGCGGCGCCGTCGACCGGGTCGCCGGCGCCTGACGCGCGGCGGCGCCGGTCGGGGCCCTACCTCTCGGCCCGCCCGGCGCCGGGCCCGGCCGAGCAGGCGGAGCACAGCCCGAAGAACTCCGCCGTGTGCTCCATCTGGGTGAAGCCGTGCGCGGCGGAGACGGAGGTGATCCAGTCCTCCAGCTCGCCCCCGCTGACCTCGACCGTGTGACCGCAGGAGCGGCACACGATGTGGTGGTGGTGCTCGGGCTCGTGGCAGCGCCGGTAGAGGGTCTCGCCCTCGGCGTTGCGCACCTGGTCCACCTCGCCGCTCTCGGCCATGGCGGTCAGGTTCCGGTAGACCGTGGCCAGGCCCACCCTGGTGCCCTCGGACTCCAGGGCGGCGTGTATCTGCTGGGCGGAGCGGAACTCCTCCGTGCGCTGGAGGATGTCGGCCACCGCGGCGCGCTGCCAGGTCGCTCTGGGCCGTGCCGAGGTGGAGCCTGCGGTGCTGCGGGTCATGGTCATGACTGTCTCTCCTGGGCCGGGGCCTCATCGGTGGTCGGGCGGCGGGCGCCGGACGGCTCCTGCGGCGGAGCCGGCGGGGCCGATGGCGACAGCGGGCGCGCCGGCACGGGTTGCAGGCGGGCCCACAGGCGCACCAGCAGGTGGGCCAGTGCGGTCGTCACCGCCACCACAGCGTACAGGCCGACGAGCAGGACCACGATCATGGCGCCCGAGGACGCCGACACCACGTAGGTGATCAGCAGGCCGGTCACGCAGACGACGACGCCGATCCCCATCGACAGCCGCATGGTCACGACGAAGGAGCGGGACAGCAGCTGGGCGGTGGCGACCGGCACGATCATGACCGCGGAGACCAGCAGCGCCCCCACCACCCGCATGGACACCGAGACGGTCAGGGCCGCGACCACGGCGATGGTCACGTTGAGCACGCCGGTGGGCAGGCCGATGGAGCGGGTGAACTCCTCGTCGTGGCACAGGGCGAACAGGGGGCCCCGCAGCCCGAGCCCCACGAGCAGGATGACGGCGGCCAGGACGATGGAGAACCAGGCGTCGGGCACGGAGACGGTGACGATCGACCCGAAGAGGTAGCTGGTGAGGTTGGTGGTCGTGCCGCCCGCGAGCTTGATGAGGATGACGCCGCCGGCGATGCCGCCGTAGAACAGGATGGCCAGGGCGACATCCCCGCGGGTCCGCCCGTAGGAGCGGATGACCTCGATGAGGATCGCGCCGAGGACGCTCACGACGATCGCGCCGGGGACCGCCCAGGCGTCGTGCGGGGAGACGTTGGCCGCCGCGCCGGCGATCCAGCCCAGGGCCACGCCCGTCAGCGCGATGTGCCCGATGCCGTCGCCCAGGAGGGCGAGCCCGCGCTGGACGAGGTAGGTGCCGATGACGGGGGCGGACAGCCCCACGAGGACGGCGACGATGAGCGCGCGCTGCATGAGCGGGCTCTGGAGCATCTCGCTGTAGGTGCTGATCAGGTCGTTCATGAGCGGTCTCCACGGCGCTTGGCACCGGGGGGCAGGGGGACGCGGGTGGTGAGGCCCGGTGCGTGGTGGACCACGGGGGCGGTTCGGCCGTGCGGGTGCCCGTGCTCGCAGTCGTCGAGGCGGTCGTGCCCCACGACGTCGTGCTGGCTGTGGTCGTGCCGGGAGGGCGCGAGGTCGCGTGCGGGGCCGTCGTGGGAGACCCGCCCCTCGTCCAGGACGACGGCGCGCTCGACGACGTCGCTCAGCTCGCCCATCTCGTGCAGCACGGTGATGAGCGTGAGGCCCGTCTCGTGCAGCGAGGTGAGGATCCCGGCGAGGGCCTGGCGCGATGCGCGGTCGATGCCGGCCAGGGGCTCGTCGAGGATGAGCAGCTCCGGGTCACGCACGAGGGCGCGGGCGATGAGGACGCGCTGGGCCTGCCCCCCGGAGAAGACCTGGACGTGGTCGCGGGCCCGGTGGGCCAGTCCGACGGCGTCCAGGGCCGCCATCGCCCGCTCGCGGGCGCGCCGACCGCGGTCGGCGAAGAGGCGGCGCGGGCCCAGCAGGCCCGAGCGCACGACCTCCAGAGCGGTTGCGGGCACGCCGGAGGCGGCTGCGACGCGCTGGGGCACGTAACCGATCCGGCTCCAGGGCACGCGTGAGCGGCGCTCCACGTCATGGCCGAACAGGCGCACGCTGCCCGTGCGGGCCGGGTTGAGGCCGAGCACCGTCTTGACCAGGGTCGACTTGCCCGAGCCGTTGGCGCCCAGGAGCGCCACCGACTCGCCGCTGGTCACGGTCAGGTCGATGCCGGAGAGGATGAGGGTCGAGCCGAGCACGACCGACAGGCCGGTCACGACGACGGGCGGCACCGCGGCGGGACCGGCGAGGGGGGACTCGGCGCTCCCTGTCGCCGGGTTCTCGCCCGAGCGCGCGGGCGACGCCGCCCGGGGGGTCCCGGACGGCGTCGCCCGCCCATTCCCGCCAGAGGCGGTGGGAGGATCGGAGGTCATGGTTTCCCTGCCCTGCGCTGAGACGTCACTTGCAGGCCAGCGCCGTGCGCAGCGCGTCGAGGTTGTTGGACATGGCGCCGGCGTAGTCGGTGTCTTCCGGGGCGGACTCGATCGGGCTGAGAACGTCTGTGGTGGCACCGGTCTCGCCTGCGACCGCGTCGGCGGTCTCGGGGGAGACGAGCTCCTCGGTGAAGATCGTGGTGGAGCCGGTGTCCTCGACGGCCTTCTTGGCGGCGGCGATGTCGGCCGCGCTCGGCTCGGTCTCGGGGTCGATACCGGAGATGGAGACCTGGGTCAGCCCGTAGCGGTCGGCAAGGTAGCCGAAGGCGGCGTGGGAGGTGATGAAGGTCTTGCGCTCGCACCGGGTGAGGCCGCCCTTGTAGCTGGAGTCCAGTCCGTCGAGGGTGGTGGTCAGGGAGTCGAGGTTGGCCTTGTAGTCGTCGGCGTTGTCGGGGTCGGCGGCGGCCAGGGCCTCCTCAACGGCGGTGGCGGCGGACTTCATGCGGACCGGGTCGAGCCAGAAGTGCGGGTCGAGAGAGCCCGCATCATGGTCGTGGCCCTCGTGGCCGGCCTCGCCGGTGGCCTTCTCGGTAGTGCCGTCAGAGGCCTCGCCGTGCTCGTCCTCGTCCTCGACTCCCTCGTGGTGCTGAAGATCGACCTCGCCGGACAGGTCGACCACCGTCGGGCCGCTGATCTGGGCGACCGCTTTGTCGAGCGAGGGCTGGAAGCCTGCGACGTAGGCGACGAGGGAGGATCCCTCCAGGGTGGAGATGACCTCCTTGCCGGACAGGTCGTAGTCGTGGGGCTCGACGTTGGTCGGCGTGAGGCTGGTGACGCTGACGTGGTCACCGCCGATGGTCTCGGCGAGGTACTGGATCGGGTAGAAGGAGACGGCCACTGACAGGGTGCCTGAAGCGTCCTTCGGAGCGTCGGAGCCGGAGGGCTCCGAGGACTCCGTGGACAGGGCGGAGCACGCGGTCAGGGACAGGCCCAGTGCCGCTGCTGCGGCGGCGGACAGGACACGGCGGGCGACAGGAGTGTTCATGGGCGCCATTGTCGAAGTGATAACGATTATCGTCAAATCGGGAGGCTGCCCTGTGCTTAAGTGTGACGCGTCAGACCTCGCTGGGCTCTCCCGCAGCGCTCCCGGTCGCCCGGCCGGGGCGGGGCGGTCGCGCCCGTAGGATGGCCGTATTCTTTCCCAGTTCGTTCCCGACTCGTTCCCACCAACCAGGTGCGGACAACGACGACATCAGGAGACACTACGGTGGCACAGACCCCCTCCGCGCTCGAGCGCGTCATCAACCTGGCCAAGCGCCGCGGCTTCGTCTTCCCCTGCGGGGAGATCTACGGCGGGACTCGTTCGGCCTGGGACTACGGTCCGCTCGGCGTCGAGCTCAAGGAGAACATCAAGCGCCAGTGGTGGCAGTACATGGTCCGCTCCCGCGACGACGTCGTGGGCCTGGACTCCTCGGTCATCCTGCCCCGGGAGGTGTGGGTGGCCTCCGGGCACGTGAGCGCCTTCACCGACCCGCTCGTGGAGTCCCTCCACACCCACAGGCGCTACCGCGCCGATGAGCTCATCGAGGCCTACGCCGAGCGCAAGGGCCTGGACCCCGAGACCGTCCAGCTCGCGGACGTGCCCGACCCGGTCACCGGCCAGGCCGGCTCCTGGACCGAGCCGCGCGCCTTCTCCGGGCTGCTCAAGACCTACCTCGGCCCCGTCGACGACGAGGCCGGCCTGCACTACCTGCGCCCCGAGACCGCCCAGGGCATCTTCATCAACTTCGCCAACGTCATGAGCGCGGCCCGCAAGAAGCCGCCCTTCGGCATCGGCCAGGTGGGCAAGTCCTTCCGCAACGAGATCACGCCGGGCAACTTCATCTTCCGCACCCGCGAGTTCGAGCAGATGGAGATGGAGTTCTTCTGCGAGCCGGGCACGGACGAGGAGTGGCACCAGTACTGGATCGACTACCGCAGGGCCTGGTACGTCGACCTGGGCATCAGCGAGGACAACCTGCGCCTGTACGAGCACCCCAAGGAGAAGCTCTCCCACTACTCCAAGCGCACCGTCGACCTGGAGTACCGCTTCGGCTTCACCGGCAGCGAGTGGGGCGAGCTGGAGGGCGTCGCCAACCGCACCGACTTCGACCTGTCCACCCACGCCGAGCACTCCGGCAAGGACCTGTCCTACTTCGACCAGACGAGGAACGAGCGCTGGGTGCCCTACGTCATCGAGCCCGCCGCCGGCCTGACCCGCTCTCTCATGGCCTTCCTCGTGGAGGCCTACACCGAGGACGAGGCCCCCAACACCAAGGGCGGGGTGGACAAGCGCATTGTCCTCAGGCTCGACCCGCGCCTGGCCCCCGTCAAGGCCGCCGTGCTGCCGCTGAGCCGCAAGGAGGAGCTCACCGGCCCCGCCCGGGAGCTGGCCGCGCGCCTGCGCCGCAGCTGGAACGTGGACTACGACGACGCCGGCGCCATCGGACGCCGCTACCGCCGCCAGGACGAGGTGGGCACCCCCTTCTGCCTCACCTACGACTTCGACTCCCCGGACGACGGCGCCGTCACGGTGCGCGACCGCGACACCATGGCCCAGGACCGCATCCCGCTTGAGGGCGTGGAGCGCTACCTCGCCGAGCGCCTCATCGGCTGCTGAGGCTGCGCCGTCGGCCGGCTCGCGGCCCCGCCGTCACCGGCACGGCAGGGCCGCGAGGTGCACGAGGCGCGCTCCGTCACTGCGTTGCTCCGCGAGCGCGCCCGAGGTTCGGGCCATCATGGACCCATGAAGAGCGAGGAGACTCCCACGCCCCCGTCCTCGGCGCACACGGCCCCGGGCCATCACTCCCATTCCTCCGTCCACGGCCACAGCCACGGCGAGGTGGCCGTGCCCGTGCACGAGCGCCGGCGCACGCGCATCGTGCTGGCCGCGATCGTCGTGCCCATCATTGTCGCCACGCTCGTGGGCCTGGTGGTGCTGTGGCCCGGGAAGAGCTCGCTGGTCGGCTCCCAGGCCTTCGGGGCCGAGGGCACCAGCCTGGAGACCGCCACGATCACGTCCAAGTCGGTGGCCGACTGCCAGGCGGCGACCCGGTCGCTGGGCGACGCCTCCACCGGCGGGCTGCTCACCGACGCGGTGTGCGCCCGCATCACCTCGGGCAAGGGCGAGGGGCTCGTCCTGCCGGTCCACCTGCCCGCCGAGTCCATGAGCGCCGCCGACGTCGGCGACGGGCTGCGCGTCATGTACACCCCGGCCGCCGTGACCTCGGGGACCCCCTATGTCTTCGTGGACTACCAGCGCCGGACCCCCGTGCTGGCGCTGTCGGTCGTCTACCTCGTGCTGGTCGTGGCGGTGGCCGGCCGCAAGGGCGTCCTCAGCGCCCTGGGCCTGGTCCTGGCGACGGCGGTGCTCGTGTTCTTCATGATCCCGGCGCTGCTGGACCTCGCCCCGCCCATGTGGGTGACGCTGGTTGGCGCCAGCGCCATGATGCTGCTGGCGGTCTACATCGCGCACGGCGTCTCGGTGCGCACGACCACAGCCCTGCTGGGGACCATCGTGGGCGTGGTCATCACCGTCGTGCTGTCCCTGTGGGGCGTGGGGGCGGCCAACCTGACGGGGGCGACCGAGGAGACCGCGCTGACGCTGGCCGCCGCCGTGCCGGGACTGAGCCTGCGGGCGCTGCTGACCTGCGGCATGGTCATCGCCGGCCTCGGCGTGCTCAACGACGTCACCATCACCCAGGCCTCGGCCGTGTGGGAGCTGCACGCCGCCAACCCCGCGCTGGGGTGGACGCGGCTGTTCACCGGGGGCATGCGGATCGGGCGCGACCACATCGCCTCGACCGTCTACACCCTCGCCTTCGCCTACGCGGGGACCGCTCTGCCGCTCATCCTGGCGGCATCACTCATTGACCGGTCCGTGGTCGACACCATGCTCTCGGGCGAGATCGCCGAGGAGATCGTCCGCACGCTGGTGTCCTCCATCGGGCTGGTGCTGGCGATACCGGCGACCACGGCGGTCGCCGCGCTCCTGTGCCGCACGACCCCGGTGGGCGGCGCCGTCGGGCCCGCCCCGCAGCGGGCCCGGCACCGGGCGCGCTCCCAGCACTCCCGGCGTACTGAGACCGGGCGCTGAGAGACGGGGCGCTAGCCCCCGGAGGCGTCGGACTCCGCATCGAGCAGGAGCCGCCTGTGCTCCTCGCTGAGCCAGGGGGAGTCGAGCCAGCCGTCGGGCAGGTGCGGGCGCTTGGGCGAGCCGGACCGGCCGCGGGGCCCCTCGACCGTCTCGCCCGGGTAGGGCACGACCTCGGGCAGCCGGGCGCGCACAGCAGCCAGCGCCTCGTGCAGTCCCGCCAGCGTGCTCACGTGCACGAGCGCGTCGCGCGCCCGTCCGCCCACGGGGTAGCCCTTGAGATACCAGCCCACGTGCTTGCGAAGGTCCCGCACGCCCCGCTCCTCGCCCATCTCGGCGGCCAGCAGCCGCCCGTGCTCCTCGACGACGGCAATGACCTCGTCCAGGTCGGGGCGGGTGCGGGCGGCCGAGCCGTGGAGGGCGGCCACAATGTCCGCGAAGAGCCACGGGCGCCCCTGGCAGCCGCGCCCCACCACGACGCCGTCGCAGCCGGTGGTGCGCATCATCTCCAGCGCGTCGTCCCCGGTCCAGATGTCTCCGTTGCCGAGCACCGGCAGAGCGGTGGCCTCCTTGAGCCGGGCGATCGCCTCCCACCTCGCCCTGCCCGAGTAGTGCTGACGGGCCGTGCGGCCGTGCAGGGCGATTGCCGCGACACCGGCGTCGGCCGCCGCACGCGCAACGTCCAGGAAGGTCTCGTGGTCCTCGTCGATGCCGATGCGGGTCTTGACGGTCACCGGCACGGCGCGCTCGCGGCGGGCGGCCCGCACGGCCCACTCACTGGCCCGTACGGTCTCGCGCAGGATCGCGGCCAGCAGGTCCCTCTTCCACGGCAGCGCCGCACCTCCGCCCTTGCGCGTCACCTTGGGCACCGGGCAGCCGAAGTTCAGGTCGATGTGGTCGGCCAGGTCCTCCTCGACCAGGATCCGCACCGCCGCGCCCGCGGTCGCCGGGTCGACCCCGTAGAGCTGGATGGAGCGCACCCGTTCGCCGGGGTCGGAGCGCACCATGGCCAGGGTCTTCGCATTGCGCTCCACCAGGGCTCGCGTCGTGACCATCTCGGTGATGTACAGGCCCGCGGGCGCGATCAGGCCCCCGTCCGCGGCAGGCACCGCACCGTCGTGCGCGGGACGCAGCGCGAGGGGCAGCGCCGACTCGCCCGCCAGGCGGCACAGGCGCCGGAAGGACGCGTTGGTCACCCCCGCCATCGGAGCGAGCTCGACCGGCGTGGACACCTCGATCGGCCCGATGCGCAGCGGCGCGACGCCCGCTCGCGTCCCGTCGGGCGCTACGGGACCGGAGGGCGGGGCGGCGGAGGTCGGCAAGGTCACCGGGCCATGCTGGCACACGGCAGGTTCATGACGGGCCCTCCCGGCTCGCCGGGTGAGGCGCGTGCCGCGCGGTCCCGGGAGCGCCTGTAAGGGGGTCGCGTAGGCTACGCGCGTGAGCACCCCAGCCGCCCCGCCGTCGAGCGACCGATCGGTCCTGGTCACCGGAGCCTCGCGAGGGATCGGCCGCGCCGTCGCGGCCGCCTTCGCCGCCGCGGGGGAGCGGGTGGTCGGCCTGTCCCGCTCCGGCGACGCGCCCGCCGGCGTCGTCGGCATGAGCGTCGACGTGACCGATGCCGCTGCCCTGCGCCGGGCCGTGGCCCGCGCCCGCATACGGCACGGCCCGATCGAGGTTCTTGTGGTGTGCGCAGGAGTCAGCCACGACGCCCCGGCCATCCGCAGTCCCGAGCCGGTGTGGACAGACACGATAGCGGTCAACCTCACCGCCGCCTTCACCTGCGCCTCCGCCGTGCTGTCGGACATGCTGCGCGCCCGGCGCGGTCGCATCGTGCTGGTCTCCTCCGTCGTCGCGGCCCGCGGCGGCACGGGGCAGGCGGCCTACGGCGCCTCCAAGGGCGGGGTCGAGGGGCTGACCCGCGCCCTCGCCCGCGAGGTCGCCTCCCGCGGGGTGAGCGTCAACGCCGTCGCGCCCGGATTCGTGGACACCGACATGACCGTGGGCCTGTCCCAGAGCGCCCGCGCCGAGCACCTGGCCGCCATCCCCATGGGGCGCCTGGCGACGCCCCAGGAGATCGTCGCCCCTGTCCTCTTCCTGGCCTCGCCGGAGGCCTCCTACGTCACGGGCACCGTCCTGGGCGTCGACGGCGGCATGGGCATGGGGCGCTGAGCCGCCGCGGACCGTCACCGTCCCGCCGCCTCCGAGCGGATCACGCTCGCCGACGGCGGCGCCGACTGCACGGCGAGTCACCGGGAACCCCTCCGCCCGGGCGCACGCAAGACGGTTGTGCGGTGCGGGGCACACCGGCTGACGTCGCACGGGTCGCGCGCGTGCCGTAAGGTTGCGGCGTGACGACTGAGAAGCTCGGGAAGACCCTGGTCCTGGTCCGCCACTCCAAGGCGTCCCACGACGCTCCCACCGACCTCGAGCGCCCGCTGACCTCCAAGGGCCGTACCCTGGCGGACAAGCTGGCCCGATCGCTGGGCAGGCGCCTGGGCCACCTCGACCTCCTGCTCGTTTCGCCCGCGGCACGCGCCAGACAGACCGCTCGCCCCGTGCAGGCGCGCCTGGAGCCGGCGGAGATCCGCGTCGAGCCCGAGATCTACCACAACGGCGCCCTGAAGATTCTCGACCTGCTGACCCCGCTGCCCGAGGCCACGAGCACGGTGGTTCTCGTCGGCCACGAGCCGACGGTCTCGATCCTGGCCCACATGCTTCACGACACCGACGACGACCTGGCCGCCCAGGCCTCCTTCGGGGTGCCCACGGCCACGGCCATGATGCTCACGGTCCCCGGCCTGTGGGCGGACCTCGCCCCCCAGGGGGCCCACCTGACCGAGATCGTCACCGCGCCGCGCTGACAGGCGCCGGGGAGCGGGCGCCCCTGTCAGCGCGGCGCCGTTTCTCAGGGCAGCAGCTCGAGCACGGCGCTCAGGTCGCGCACGTGCACGGCCGCGTCCGCCTGCTCGACCACGATCGGCTTGGCGCAGAAGGCCACCCCCAGACCGGCCGCGGCGATCATGCCCAGGTCATTGGCGCCGTCCCCGACCGCGACCGTGCGCTCCACGGGCACTCCGTCGGCCTCGGCCCAGGCGCGCAGGCATCGGACCTTCTCCTCCCGGTCCACGATCCGTCCCAGCACTCGGCCGGTGAAGACGCCGTCGGACACCTCCAGACGATTGGCCGCCACGTGATCGACCTCCAGGCGGCGGGCCAGGGGCGTCACCAGCTCCTCGAAGCCGCCCGAGACGATCCCCACGCGGCAGCCGCGGGCGTGCATCGAGCCAATGAGGTCTCGCGCCCCGGGGGTCAGCCTCAACTCGTGGCGCACCTTCGACAGGATCTCCTGCGGCGACCCGGCCAGGGTGGCCACGCGCTCACGCAGGGAGGCGGCGAAGCCCAGCTCGCCGCGCATCGCCCGGGCGGTGATCTCGGCGACCCGCTCCCCGGCGCCCGCGTGCTCGGCGAGAAGATCGATGGTCTCCTGCTCGATGAGTGTGGAGTCCACATCCATGACCAGCAGGCCGGGACCGAGCCCGGCCAGGACGCCCGCGGCCCTGGCGCCGGAGATCCGTGGGCCGGGGGAACGCTTGCCGGTCTGCTCGTCAATCACAGGCAGATGCTAGATGATTGGTTCCGGGTGCTCGTCTCTGTCCGCCCGGCGCGGCCGTGCCCCGGCCCCCTCCCGCGCGAGCCGACGACCTCATGAGCCGGCCGAGGCGGGGAACCCTCTTGGAACCGAGCATCCAGCGCCACAGCGCCGTCGCCCCGGAACCGAGACGTTGCGGGGCGACGGCGCACGCGGGCCGGTCAGCGGGAGACCTTCTGCCCCTTGGCCACGACGGTGATGCCGGACTCGGTCACGGTGAAGCCGCGCTCGCGGTCGCGCTCGGCGTCGATGCCGACCATGGCGCCCTCCTCGACGACCACGTACTTGTCGAGGATGGCGCGGCTGACGACCGTGTTGCGGCCGACGGTGACCCCGTCCATGAGGACGGACTCGCGCACCGAGGACCAGGAGTTCACCCGCACGCCCGGGGACAGCACCGAGGAGATGACCTCGCCGCCGGACACGATGACGCCGGGGGAGACGATCGAGTCGACCGCGTGGCCGAGGCGCTCGTGGTGCCCGTAGACGAACTTGGCCGGAGGCATGGAGTTCGTGTAGCCGGCGAACAGCGGCCACCGGTCGTTGTACAGGTTGAACACCGGGGTGACCGAGATCAGGTCCTGGTGGGCCTCGTAGAAGGCGTCCACCGTCCCCACGTCGCGCCAGTAGTCGCGGTCCCGGTCGGTGGCGCCGGGGACGTCGTTGTCCTTGAAGTCGTAGACGCCGGCGGAGCCCTGGTTCACGAACCACGGGACGATGTTGCCGCCCATGTCGTGCTTGGAGTCCTCGTCGGCGGCGTCGACCGTCACGGCCTGCGAGAGGGCGTCGGCGTCCATGATGTAGTTGCCCATGGAGGCCAGGATCTCGTCGGGGGAGTCGGGCAGGCCCGGGGTGTCCTTGGGCTTCTCGACGAAGGCCTTGATCTTCCTGCGGTCCTCAGGGTCGGTCTCGATCACGCCGAACTGGTCCGCCAGGGAGCGCGGCTGGCGGATGCCCGCCACGGTGCACGGCAGGCCCGAGGCGATGTGGTGGTCCAGCATCTGGGAGAAGTCCATGCGGTAGATATTGTCCGCGCCGGTGATGACGACGTAGTCAGGCCGCTCGTCGTCGAGCAGGTTCAGCGACTGGTAGATGGCGTCTGCGGAGCCGAGGAACCAGTGCTTGCCCACGCGCTGCTGGGCGGGCACCGGGGCGATGTAGTTGCCCAGCATGTCCGACATGCGCCAGGTCTTGGAGATGTGGCGGTCCAGCGAGTGCGACTTGTACTGGGTCAGCACAACGGCCTTGAGAAAGCCGGAGTTGATCATGTTCGACAATGAGAAGTCGATGAGACGATAGATCCCGCCGAAAGGCACGGCCGGTTTAGCGCGGTCGACCGTCAGGGGCATCAGGCGCTTGCCTTCACCGCCGGCGAGAATGATTGCGAGAACGCGAGGGGAAGCCATGGGCCCACCATACGTGACCCGAGCCACCTTGTGGGGCGAATCGCAGGATGTTCCTCATATGTTTCCCGCAGAGTGGGCCGCAGAGCCGGATCAGGGGGCGCCGGCGGCCGGTGATGACCGCCGGCGGCTGGTGGCGGCCGGGCGGTGGCCGGCCGCGGTGGCCGGTGGGCCTGCTCGGCGACGGGCTCGGCGCGAGGCGGGTATCGAATGGCCTAAACCGCCCCGCTCGCGGCGCAAAGCCGATAACGTCGGACGTGGGACGGCTCACGTTCTGCGAGCCCGTCCCACCCTGGACCAGATTCAACAGCGCGCAGGGGCGCGAGCGAGGAGACGCAACCCATGAGGGTCGACCTGCTGACCAAGGAATACCCACCCTTCATCTACGGCGGGGCCGGAGTCCACGTCAATGAGCTGGCCAAGGTGCTTCGCCCGCTGGCCGACGTGCGCGTGCACGCCTTCGGCGGGCCCCGCGAGCCGGGCACCGAGGGCGCGGACCCGGGCGTGACCGGCTACCCGGAGGTCGCCGAGCTCGACGGCGCCAACGCGGCCCTGAAGACCTTCGGCGTCGACCTGGAGATGGTCCCCGGCGTCGAGGGCGCCGACATCGTCCACTCCCACACCT
>ERZ772964.520-NODE-520-length-16908-cov-110.259_pt1 | contig 16908 bp, 10 predicted proteins | sample MGYA00580675_ERZ772964 | MGnify/ENA primary metagenome ERZ772964 (study PRJEB29015, sample SAMEA2737941) | human oral metagenome | biome: human oral; feature: human-associated habitat; material: dental | place: China | collected 2139 ... | reverse complement strand
CGGGCACGGTGGCCACCCCCCCGGCGGCGGCGACCGGCTCGGCAATGGCGTGATCAATGGCGATCGGCTCCAGGCCCGGCCAGATGGCGGCGAGCACCTCCTCGCGCCCGGGGCCGTCCCAGGCGGCGGCGATGGCCTCCACGCCCGCCGCCAGCGCGGGCCGCCGGGCGGCCAGGTGGTCGAGCAGGACGCCGGCGCGGGCCACGAACATGCCGGCGTTCCAGCGGTAGTCGCCGGCGGCCAGGTAGGCGGCGGCCGTCGCCGCGTCGGGCTTCTCGGTGAAGGCCAGGACGCGCCGCCCGTCGGGGGCGCCGGCGACGTCGGCGGGGCCCCCGCAGTGGATGTAGCCGAAGGCGGTCGACGGGCCGGTCGCCTCGACGCCGATGGTGGCCACCCATCCCGCCCCCGCCAGCGCGGCGGCCTGGCGCACGGCGCCGACGAAGGCGGCCTCGTCGGCGATGACGTGATCGGCGGCGAAGGAGCCCACGATCGCCCCGCGGCCGTGGCGGGCGGCGATGACGGCGGCGGCCAGGCCGATGGCGGCCATGGAGTCGCGCGGGGCGGGCTCGGCCAGCAGGTTCTCGCGCGGCAGGCCGGGCAGCTGGTCGGCGACGGCGGCCAGGTGGGCGGCGCCGGTGACCACGCTGATCGAGGCCGCCACCGGCTCCAGGCGGGCGACGGTGCCCTGGAGGAGGGAGCGGCCCGCGCCGGTGAGGTCGAGGAGGAACTTGGGGCGCGCGCGCCGGCTCAGCGGCCACAGCCGGGTGCCCGCCCCCCCGGCGGGGATGATGGCGTGGATGGGGCGGTCGTCGCGGCGCTGGCGGTGCTGGTCCTTCACGGGTCCAGGCTAGCGGTCGGCGCGCCGGCCCCCGGCCCGCGGCCCGGGAGCGCCGAGAGGCTCGCGTAATTGGGCCGGCGGTCGGCGCCGGCCCCGTCGGGGCGGGCGACGGGCCGGGGCTGCGGCGGGTTGGCGGTCCAGGCGCACGCGTACAGCACGACGCGGCAGGTCAGGTGGAGCCACAGAATGAGCACGATCATGGCGGTGAAGGGGGCGAGCATCGGGTTCCCCCTCGCCACGGCCCCCACCGCCCCGGTGCCCATCTGACGCAGGATCCCGAAGGCGAGGGCGCCCAGACCCGCCCCTTGGAGCAGGTCCCTGCGGGGCGCCCTGACCCCGCACACGCGGATGAGCAGGGCCAGAACGCCGGCGTCGACGAGGAAGGAGACGAGCAGGGCGATCAGCCTCGCGCCGGGCCCGGTCAGCCAGTCCGGCAGCGAGCCGGCGCCGGCCAGGGCGGTGGTGGGGATGGAGGCCGCGGCGGTGACCAGGACGGAGACTGTGATGATGACGAAGCCCAGGAGGTTGCGCACCTGGGCCCGGAGCGGGCCGCCCGGGTGAGCCGTCGCCAGGCCGAACATGGCCCGGATGCCGCTGGCGAGGGCGCCCATGAGGCTCAGGGCGGAGTACAGGAGAACGACGGTGGCCAGGACGGAGCCCGGATTGATCGCCGAGTCCAGGGTGAGCTGGTCGATGCTCACCAGACCCGTGCCGGTGCCGTCGTCGATCATGCCGGGCAGCATCGAGTCGACCGCCTCCAAGGCGGCCCGCCTCATGGCGGGGCGGTGACCGATGGTGACCATGAGCAGGCTCACCCCGATGGTCAGGGCGGCGAAAACGGAGAACAGGCCGGTGTAGGCGATGCCCCCGGCCAGGAGCGGGCCGCGGCCGTCGAAGTAACGGGCCAGGGCGCGGGCCGCACGGGTGCGCTGGCAGCGCCCCAGGAGGGCTTTGGCGCGTTCGGCGAGCACGGCGAACCGGGTCATAATGTCCTCACGGGGCGTCGGGGGGCGGCGGGCCCGCGCAGCGGCGGGGCGTCGAGCCGGGTCCAGGTGGCGTCGGGGGCGAGGCGGTGCAGGTGAATGCGGTCGACGACGAAACGGGCCTCCATGCCAGCGGCCCCGGCGCGCGCGGCCTCCAGGGCCTCGTCCTCCACGTCGTGGGCGAGGGTGACGTGGGGGTGGAAAGGGAAGCGCACCGGAACCGCCAGGGGCCCGTCGGCGGCGCGCAGCGCCCCCTCCAGGGCCGCGCAGTCCTCCGCCCCCCGGGTCAGGGCCAGGTAGGCGACGGCGCTGACGGGCCGGAAGGTCCCGGCCCCGCGCAGCTCGACGACGAAGGGGGCGGTCCGCCCCGCAATGGCGCGCACATGGGCCACCGCCGCGCCGAGCGCGTCGAGCTCGATGAGCGTGGGGGGCAGGAGGGTGATGTGGGGGGGCACGGCCAGGGCCAGGGGGTCGCCGGCGTCGGAGCGCACGAGCCGGATGCGGGCGGCCCAGGGCTCGGGCACGGGCAGGGTCACGCCCAGGACGCACTGAGACGGTCCGGCCGTGGGGACGTCCATGGTTCCTCCGTGGTGTGGCAGCGCGAGCGCAGGAGCGGCAGCGGATCCGGGTGCGGGCGCCCGGCGGGCGCGGCCCCCATCTGCGCACCCTATCCCGCACCGGGACGGTGGTCCCACCCGAGGGCCGCCGTGACGCGGGGTTGTGACGTGGGGCGCTCGCGACCGGGGCACAATGGGCCCATGCAGCACTCCGGTCCCGGCGACGCCGCCGCCCCCGTCTTCTCCCCCGCCCTCGCCCCCGCGCAGGGGGTCGCCGCGGCCACGGCACTCTTCCGCGAGGCCTTCGACGCCGAGCCCGACGGCGTGTGGTACGCGCCCGGGCGCGTCAACATCATTGGCGAGCACACCGACTACAACGGCGGGACGGCCCTGCCGATCGCCCTGCCGCACCGGGCCCACCTGGCGCTGCGCCGCCGCGACGACCGGACTGTGCGCCTGGTCTCCTCGCAGACGCGGGACTCGGTGGACGTCCTCGACCTGGACGCCATCGGCCCCAAGGGCACGCCCGGCGAGGTGCGCCACTGGAACGCCTACGTGGCGGGCGTCGCCTGGGCGCTGGAGCGCGACGGCCTGGGGCCGCTGGCCGGTTTCGACGCGGCCCTGTACTCGTGCGTGCCGCTGGGCGGGGGCCTGTCCTCCTCCGCGGCGCTGGAGGCGGCCACCGCCGTCGCCCTGGACGAGGTCAACGGCCTGGGGCTGGCCGGCACGGCCGACGAGCCCGACGACGAGGGCCGGGCCCGCCTGGCCGCCGCCTGCGTGAGGGCGGAGAACGAGATGGCGGGAGCCCCCACGGGAGGCCTGGACCAGGCGGCGTCCCTGCGCGCGGCCGCGGGCCGCGCCCTGGAGCTGGACTGCCGCACCGGGCGGGCCCGCCGGGTGCCCTTCGACCTGGAGGGGGCGGGCCTGGCCCTGCTGGTCATCGACACCCGGGCCAGGCACTCCCTGGTCGACGGCCAGTACGGGGCCCGACGGGCGGCCTGCGAGAGGGCGGCCCGCATCCTGGGCGTCGAGCTGCTGGCGGACCTGGAGGCGGCCGACCTGGAGGAGCGCCTGGCCGACCTGGCCGCCTGCGGCGAGCCCGACGCCGCCGAGCTGGTCAAGCGCACCCGCCACGTGGTCACCGAGATCGAGCGCACGCGCAACCTGGTCGCGCTGCTGCGCGACGGCCGCCCGCTGGCCGGGGACAAGCTCGCCCGCGCGGGCGAGCTCATGGACGCCTCCCACGAGTCCCTGCGCGCGGACTACGAGTGCACGTGCCCCGAGCTGGATGCGGCCGTGGAGGCGGCGCGGGCGGCGGGGGCCCACGGGGCCCGCATGACGGGCGGCGGCTTCGGCGGCTCCGCGATCGCGCTGGTGGACGCCGACGCCGTCGACGCCGTCGCCCGCGCCGTCGTGGCCGCCTACGCCCGGGAGGGCTTCTCCCCGCCGGCCTTCCTCGACGCCGTGCCCTCGGCCCCCGCCGGCCGCCTGGCCTGAGGCGGCTGAATCCTCATTCCTCATCCTCCGGGAGGATTCGCGGGCCTTCCCCAGGAGGATCCGCCGGGGCGGCGGAGCCTTTAACCTGGTCCCGTTGCCCCGTTCCGCCCCGCTCCCCTTCTTCGTCGTGGAGGACGCCGTGAAGCGCTACGTCATACCCGCCCTCAAGGTCCTCATCGCCGTCGTCGTCGCCGTCGCCCTGGCCAAGATCGCCTTCTTCCCCGACCAGGGCGACTCCGCCACCGCGGACATCACCCCGGGCTACCAGCTGAGCACGAAGACCACGACGGTCGCGGTCGGCGACATCTCCAGCACGGTGGAGGTCAAGGGGAGGATCGTGCAGGACAAGGCCGTCGAGGCGAAGGCGACGCTCACCGGCGTCGTCGACTCTCTGGCCATTGAGAAGGGCGGGCACATCACGCAGGGGGCGCCCCTGGTCTACCTCAAGAAGGTCGAACCGCAGCAGCCGAAGGTCACCACCGACGAGGAGGGGAACACCACCCAGACGGAGGTTCCCGACAAGGTCACCTGGGACACCGTCTACGCCCCGACGACCGGCACCGTCTCCTTCAATGTCATTGAGAACCAGGACACCACCGTCGGCATGGTGGTCGCCACCGTCACCCCCGACACCTACTCGGCGACCGGCACCATTAGCGCCTCCCAGCAGTACCGGCTCACCAGCGCCCCGACGTCGGCGACCCTGAACGTCGAGGGCGGCCCCGCCCCCTTCTCCTGCTCCGACCTGACCATCGGCACCAAGCCCACCACGTCGACGACTACCGGCCAGGACGGCAGCACGACGACGACCACGGGGGACGGCACGAGCGTGGAGGTCCGCTGCTCGGTGCCCTCCGAGCAGAAGGTCTTCGCGGGGCTGTCGGTGACCATCGGCATTGATGCGGGCAGCGCCACCGGGGCGCTGCTCGTGCCCGTCACCGCCGTCGAGGGCTCGGTGTCCACCGGCATCGTCTGGGTAGTCCCCGACCCGGCCGACCCCGCGACCACCGAGCAGCGCCGGGTCTCCCTGGGCATTAACGACGGCACGAACATCCAGGTCACCGACGGCCTGACCGAGGGCGAGACGATCCTGCTCTTCGTGCCCGGCAAGGACATTGTGCGCAACGGCACGCCCAACAGCTGCGAGCCCGACAACTCGGTGTGCTACGACGAGAACGGCAAGGAGACCCGGTGACATCGGCCCCCCTGCTGCACCTGCGGGGCATCACCCGGACCTTCTCGGTGCCCGACGCCCCGCCGCTGAGGATCCTCACCGGCGTCGATCTCGACGTGCGCCCCGGCGAGCACGTGGCCGTCGTCGGCCGGTCCGGCACGGGCAAGTCGACGCTGCTCAATATCCTCGGCCTCATTGACGTGCCCACCTCCGGCGGGTACCGGCTGAACGGGGTGGACACCGCGGGCCTGGGCGAGAGCCGTCGCGCCCATCTGCGCGGGCGGACCTTCGGATTCGTGTTCCAGTCCTTCAACCTCATCGCCGGGCTGACGACGACGGAGAACGTCGCGGCGCCGCTCCTGTACGACCACGGCGCCGCCTTCTGGCGGCGCGGCTCCCGCGCCCGGGAGCTGCTGGAGGCGGTGGGGCTGAAGGACAAGGTCGGGATGCCCATAGGCCGCCTGTCGGGCGGGGAGCAGCAGCGCGTGGCCATCGCCCGGGCGCTGGCCCGCGGCCCCAGGGTGATCCTGGCCGACGAGCCCACCGGCGCCCTCGACGTCGACACGGGCGCCGTCGTCATGGACCTGCTCGAAAGGCAGTGCCATGAGACCGGCGCGGCGCTCATCATCATCACCCACGACCTGGCCGTGGCCGGTCGGGCCCACACCCAGTACCGTCTGGAGAACGGCGTGCTCACGCCGATCACGGTCACCCGCCGCCGGGTGGGCTCGCTGGAGGAGTTCGGCGAGGTCCAGGCGGCGCCGGCCGCCGCATCGTCATCGGGAGGTCCGCGATGAAACTCTTCACGGGACTCGGGGGCGTATTCACGGGTCTGACCGGCGCGGTCATCGAGGCGTGGGCGCAGCTGCGGATCGGCAAGCTGCGGGTGCTGCTGTCCCTGGTGGGGGTGGCGGTGGCGGTCGCGGCCATGTCCTTCGTCATCGCCGTCGGCCAGGTGTCCGTCTCCGCGGTCAACGCCGTCATGGAGCAGTACAGCGGGCGCCCCGGCACGGTGACGATCAGCGTCTCCCCCACCTGGCGGGGCGTGAGCAGGCCGGACGACGACGCCGGGAGCGACGACTCCGGCGGGGCCGGGGGCTCCGGCGGGCAGGCGGGCGGTGGCGGGCAGGCGGGCACCGAAGGCCAAGCGGGTGGTGGCGGGCAGGCCGCGGCGGGCTCCGCCGGAGGGGCCGCCGCGTCGTCGGACACCTCCATCCGCATCTCCGAGGCGATGAGCGCCTTCGTGGACCGCTATGAGATCGGCGTCTGGGCGACGACCTACGACACCTCCATCCGCTTCGCCTTCCCCGACGGCCCCCGCCAGGTGCGCACCCAGGCCGTCAGCACGGGCTATGGTCTGCTCCACCACACGCAAGTGACCCAGGGGCGCTGGCTGCGCTCGGACGACGCCGATGACATGTCCCCATCGCTGGTCGTCTCCCAGGGGTTCCTCGACGCCATGGGGGTGGAGACCCTCACCGGCCCGCTCACAGTCACCTCCTACGAGCCGACGCGCACCACCTACACGATCGTGGGGGTGCTGGAGCCGGAGGACCTGTCCTACTGCACAACGACCGACGCCGAGGGCAATACGGTGCCCTGTCCGCAGTCGTTGTCCGCGTTCGTCCTGAACTCCTCCTACGAGCAGCAGCTGCCCGTCCATGCCGTGCGCCCCGCCCCGTCCCTGGAGGTCTGGACCGGGACGACGGGGGCCAGCGAGATCAAGCAGCGGGCCAAGGACAATCTTGACGCCCAGTTCGGGCAGGGCTCGACCCAGGTCACCGACAATCTGCAGTCCGCCAATGCGAACCTGAGCACGGGGGCCTTCACCTCCGTGGTCTCCGGCGCGGGCGTCTTCGTCATGGTGCTGGGGGCGCTGGGGCTGGTCAATATCTCCCTGGTGACGGTGCGCCAGCGCATCCACGAGATCGGGGTGCGCCGCTCCTTCGGCGCGACGAGCCGCCGGATCTTCTTCTCGATCATGCTGGAGTCAGTGGTGGCGACGATCGTGGCCGGCATCGTCGGCGTCGGCATCGCAGTGGTGGCCCTGCGGGTGGTGCCGCTGGGCGCCATCCTGTCGGACATCCCGGTGCCGGACAACCCGCCCTTCCCCATGTCCGCCGCGCTCATCGGACTGGTGGCGGCATCCGGGGTCGGAGCCCTGGCGGGGATCATCCCCGCAATCGTGGCGGTGCGGATCCGCCCGATCGATGCGATCCGCTTCTAGCCGGACGCCGTTCCCCCGTCCGGGCGCGCCGGGGCTGAGGCTGTGGCGCTCGAGCCATGTCCAGCAGTGATGGATGTCACTCCTGGCGAGGCGGCGCTACCACGACCCGACGAGCGGGCCCTAGGTCGGCAGTGAAGGCAACCGGGGTCTGGTAGAGTATGGGTTCGTTGGGATTCCAAGGATCCGCAAGGGTAAACCCCGCGCGAGCGGGGATGATCCTGCGAATATGGGCCAGCAGCAGCACGTCCGCAAGTAAACCCCGCGCGAGCGGGGATGATCCCCTCGCCTTCACGGAGATTATCATGGTCGAATGGTAAACCCCGCGCGAGCGGGGATGATCCATTAATTCGAAATATGGGCTTGACGTTATTGTCGTAAACCCCGCGCGAGCGGGGATGATCCGGAGCTTTCAGGTGTCCGGGTCCCGTCGGCGCAGTAAACCCCGCGCGAGCGGGGATGATCCTTTGAGTGTGTGACGCACACCATACGGGAGGGCGTAAACCCCGCGCGAGCGGGGATGATCCGGCTCCGGTCCTCGGTGCGCTCACGGTGAAACGGTAAACCCCGCGCGAGCGGGGATGATCCCTCATCCCACTGGTCGGACGTCGTCGGCGCGGCGTAAACCCCGCGCGAGCGGGGATGATCCCCGATCGGTTAATTTGAGTGTGTGACGCACACCGTAAACCCCGCGCGAGCGGGGATGATCCGAGCTGTAGTGCTCACGATCCACGATCACACCAGTAAACCCCGCGCGAGCGGGGATGATCCCGCCTTCGGGACAGCAGACGCCATCTCCTTCGAGTAAACCCCGCGCGAGCGGGGATGATCCGGGCATACCCTTACCGACCCGGTATGAAGGTGAGTAAACCCCGCGCGAGCGGGGATGATCCGCCGGAGATGAATCCGGTCCAGAGTGTCTGGGCGTAAACCCCGCGCGAGCGGGGATGATCCCGATGACGATGTCGAGCATGCCGAAGTGCATGGGTAAACCCCGCGCGAGCGGGGATGATCCGTGCCGGAATGGCGCCGGTTTGGGAGTGTGATGGTAAACCCCGCGCGAGCGGGGATGATCCACCGTGTTGATGATGAAGTTGATCGGCTTCGCAGTAAACCCCGCGCGAGCGGGGATGATCCGGTACAGTTTGGCCATCGCCCGTTTACCGCCACGTAAACCCCGCGCGAGCGGGGATGATCCTATGGCGGCGTATGCGTATGAGACGCGGCGTTAGTAAACCCCGCGCGAGCGGGGATGATCCTTATTGAACTCCGTCAGCCTCTCCAACGCCGCCGTAAACCCCGCGCGAGCGGGGATGATCCTCAAGTCGGCGGCTCGGCGCCGGCGACGGAGGCGTAAACCCCGCGCGAGCGGGGATGATCCGGGGCGTGTCGACACCCTGTCCGCCTCCTATGAGTAAACCCCGCGCGAGCGGGGATGATCCTTACCGTCGAACCGGAGATTGTGGAAATACACGGTAAACCCCGCGCGAGCGGGGATGATCCCGGCCGCTACCACTGGGCCTCCCGCGCCCGTCGGTAAACCCCGCGCGAGCGGGGATGATCCCGGCGATATTATTAATGGCATTCCCGGCGATCAGTAAACCCCGCGCGAGCGGGGATGATCCTACGCGCTCTCATAGGGCGTCGCCCAGAGCGGCGTAAACCCCGCGCGAGCGGGGATGATCCGCCTGGGTGCACAGCGCCTGAGAGACGCCCTCAGTAAACCCCGCGCGAGCGGGGATGATCCGGGCGTCCACGCCCTCCTCCACAGGATCTACGGGTAAACCCCGCGCGAGCGGGGATGATCCCTCAGTGGGGTAATTTCGACGACGACGCGGGCGGTAAACCCCGCGCGAGCGGGGATGATCCCATTCCCATATCGTCAATGAGGCACGAGAAGCAGTAAACCCCGCGCGAGCGGGGATGATCCTAAGGCCCGTCTGAATCTCTTCGATCTGCGATCGTAAACCCCGCGCGAGCGGGGATGATCCGATTTTCAGGGTCAAGTGCCCGGATATGCAGACGTAAACCCCGCGCGAGCGGGGATGATCCTGCTGGCCATCGTCATTATTCCTGTGAACAGCAGTAAACCCCGCGCGAGCGGGGATGATCCGGCGGATCCTCTTTATTCGGAGTGGCTGGTATTGTAAACCCCGCGCGAGCGGGGATGATCCTGAAGGTCATCTACGAAATCATAGATTTCCCGCGTAAACCCCGCGCGAGCGGGGATGATCCTCACAGGGTCGCCGTCGGCGACGGCGCGGAACGGTAAACCCCGCGCGAGCGGGGATGATCCTCACGGGTCACATAATCGCTGCCCATGTCCAGGGTAAACCCCGCGCGAGCGGGGATGATCCTTTGGGTGCGTGACCAACGCCACATAGGAGGCCGTAAACCCCGCGCGAGCGGGGATGATCCGCGCTCTCTACGCTGGGTAAATATGTATATCACGTAAACCCCGCGCGAGCGGGGATGATCCCCTGAACACGATCCTGAACTTCCCCTTATTGCGGTAAACCCCGCGCGAGCGGGGATGATCCCTTCCTCAATAACCTCAGATAACATTATCACATGTAAACCCCGCGCGAGCGGGGATGATCCGTGCCTCGAAGTCACGTGCATGTCTCAGACGTGGTAAACCCCGCGCGAGCGGGGATGATCCTGCATTTATCATGCTCACGCGCTCATCCTGGGAGTAAACCCCGCGCGAGCGGGGATGATCCAAAGGAACCGTCGCCGATATCCAGGCCGCGAAAGTAAACCCCGCGCGAGCGGGGATGATCCCTCAGCCATCGTATTTCCTCTCAAATAAAAGAGGTAAACCCCGCGCGAGCGGGGATGATCCTTGTCATAGATATTATTCTTGACATGATCGGGAGTAAACCCCGCGCGAGCGGGGATGATCCTCGCGGCCGGTCGAGTACTCGCGCGCCTCAATAGTAAACCCCGCGCGAGCGGGGATGATCCTGTCAATGACGATAAGCGCGAGCGCATGGTGGTGTAAACCCCGCGCGAGCGGGGATGATCCCATTATCCACTCCCCTCACGCTAATGCACACCTGTAAACCCCGCGCGAGCGGGGATGATCCCCGCCAACGCCGTATAAACCGGCTCGCGCGTCCGTAAACCCCGCGCGAGCGGGGATGATCCCCATGATCTTGCCCTCTCACTGCGGTGTAAGTGGTAAACCCCGCGCGAGCGGGGATGATCCATATGGATCGCCTTCCCGCGCTGAGCCACAGCGGGGGTAAACCCCGCGCGAGCGGGGATGATCCATTGGGTGAGCCGAAGAGTTCGGGCTTGAGCACGTAAACCCCGCGCGAGCGGGGATGATCCCGGTGGGGCGGTAAACTAGTCCCTAAGAGGATTGTAAACCCCGCGCGAGCGGGGATGATCCCACGATCCGCCTGGCGACTCGGATTGTCGCCGGGTAAACCCCGCGCGAGCGGGGATGATCCGGCGACGGTGCAGTGGCAGCACTCCCGCACATCGTAAACCCCGCGCGAGCGGGGATGATCCTCGCGCGAGACGCCCTCCTGGAGGCCTTCCCGGGTAAACCCCGCGCGAGCGGGGATGATCCGCGCGTCGCAGAACTCATTGTAAAGGGGACGATGTAAACCCCGCGCGAGCGGGGATGATCCCTGGAGCGTGGAGACGAACTTGTCGGTGGCGTCGTAAACCCCGCGCGAGCGGGGATGATCCGTCGGTGCCCGCGGGGAATCTTTTCAGCAGGTCGTAAACCCCGCGCGAGCGGGGATGATCCCATTATCCACTCCCTCACCGTTCTCTGTGGTGAGTAAACCCCGCGCGAGCGGGGATGATCCTGCCACCGTCAATGACAAGTGGACGCAGGATTTGTAAACCCCGCGCGAGCGGGGATGATCCTCCCACAGATTTCCAGGTGTACGGCAATTCCATGTAAACCCCGCGCGAGCGGGGATGATCCGAAATATTCCTGGCGAGAGTGCCGTCCACCGTCGTAAACCCCGCGCGAGCGGGGATGATCCTCAATTCCCCGTCCCGCTCTTTTATTTGAGAGGGTAAACCCCGCGCGAGCGGGGATGATCCCGGCATGATCTCGCGCATTTTCGTGCGCAGACGGTAAACCCCGCGCGAGCGGGGATGATCCTGAACACTTGACGCGATGCGAATCAAGGCGCGTGTAAACCCCGCGCGAGCGGGGATGATCCTCGTTGGAGGTCGGATGGTGGTGATGCGGGGAGGTAAACCCCGCGCGAGCGGGGATGATCCGCGACGAGGCCGGCGAAAGAGGCGTGGCAGGCGGTAAACCCCGCGCGAGCGGGGATGATCCCCTCGATATCATACTGCTCATTCCACAGCGCCCGTAAACCCCGCGCGAGCGGGGATGATCCTACCCGAACCTGAATCCATGGCCTTGAAAAGGGGTAAACCCCGCGCGAGCGGGGATGATCCGTTTCCGCGTAGGCGGCGCCACGGCCGGATATGGTAAACCCCGCGCGAGCGGGGATGATCCTACTCCCACTGCGCCAACTGGTCGCGGCACGCCGTAAACCCCGCGCGAGCGGGGATGATCCGCGCGTCGCAGAACTCGTTATACAGCGGTCGATGTAAACCCCGCGCGAGCGGGGATGATCCGTTTCCGCGTCGGCGGCGCCACGGCCGGCTATGGTAAACCCCGCGCGAGCGGGGATGATCCGACGATCGCCGCCGAGATGCGGCGCATCGACCCGTAAACCCCGCGCGAGCGGGGATGATCCCGGGTGCGCCCCCAGGCGGTGTGCTGGGAGAATGTAAACCCCGCGCGAGCGGGGATGATCCTCCGCGACCGCCACGCCGTCCAGAGGATCGCCTGTAAACCCCGCGCGAGCGGGGATGATCCTCGCACAAATACTGCGAGCACGGGCGAGGATGAGTAAACCCCGCGCGAGCGGGGATGATCCGCTGGGCAAGATCCCGGAGGAGACGTGGTCGCCGTAAACCCCGCGCGAGCGGGGATGATCCTGAGAGTATCCGCGACCATGAAGAAATCGCGCGGTAAACCCCGCGCGAGCGGGGATGATCCTACGCCGCTGATAATCCACAGAAGCGTTATTCCGTAAACCCCGCGCGAGCGGGGATGATCCCAGGGCAAAACAATACTGCGAGAGTAGGGACGGGTAAACCCCGCGCGAGCGGGGATGATCCGAGTCGATGGTGACCTGCCCGGTGGAGAGCACCGTAAACCCCGCGCGAGCGGGGATGATCCGAATTCGGCTCCGGTCTCGGCGCGCACGAGGGTGTAAACCCCGCGCGAGCGGGGATGATCCTTTCTGGGTCTCCTCGAGGACGTCGACGTCGGGGTAAACCCCGCGCGAGCGGGGATGATCCTGAGCGCGTTTCCAGTGCGGACCTCTACGCCATGTAAACCCCGCGCGAGCGGGGATGATCCTATCGGCGACGGTCCCTTTTTCGAGGCGCATATGTAAACCCCGCGCGAGCGGGGATGATCCGCGCGGCGCAGGATATCCTCGTTCACCGTCACGGTAAACCCCGCGCGAGCGGGGATGATCCGTGCCGCTCCCTTGCGCGACCACATAACCCGTGGTAAACCCCGCGCGAGCGGGGATGATCCTCCACAAACCATCCGACGGCGGCCCTCCCTCGAGTAAACCCCGCGCGAGCGGGGATGATCCTTCATCCGGCGCCTGCGCACGAAGATGCGCGAAGTAAACCCCGCGCGAGCGGGGATGATCCCCGATTTCGGCGCCACCGTCAATTCCTGGCTCGGTAAACCCCGCGCGAGCGGGGATGATCCTGCCGCGCTCCTGGCTGAGATCGGCGAGCTCAAGTAAACCCCGCGCGAGCGGGGATGATCCTATGACATCGAGGTTTATGCCTGGGATGGCGGCGTAAACCCCGCGCGAGCGGGGATGATCCATGTATGCTCTTAGTTCTAAGCCGCGGGACGTTGTAAACCCCGCGCGAGCGGGGATGATCCCCGGAAGGCGAGCCGGAACTTACCATCATTGTGGTAAACCCCGCGCGAGCGGGGATGATCCTGCGCCGTAATAACCTTGCTCTTGAAGTCGTTGGTAAACCCCGCGCGAGCGGGGATGATCCTCCACGATGACCCCATCCGGACGCACCGTCACCGTAAACCCCGCGCGAGCGGGGATGATCCCCAATCGCACGGCACCACCCTCCATCACAGGAAGTAAACCCCGCGCGAGCGGGGATGATCCGGGATCTTCCGACTTCACTTTCCACGCCTTCGCAGTAAACCCCGCGCGAGCGGGGATGATCCTATTCGCCTGCGTCGCCGCGGGGATACGCCGCTGTAAACCCCGCGCGAGCGGGGATGATCCCGCGGGGTATACGTATTGTGTTGCGTGCCTCAGGTAAACCCCGCGCGAGCGGGGATGATCCCGGATGCGAAATCTGGGCAGTGAAGATGAAGGAGTAAACCCCGCGCGAGCGGGGATGATCCTTCGCTTGATATCGGCACTCATCTTTGAGGTGCGTAAACCCCGCGCGAGCGGGGATGATCCCCCTACCGATTTTCAGGTGTACGGCAATTCTATGTAAACCCCGCGCGAGCGGGGATGATCCCGCGCGGCGCAGAATGTCCTCGTTCACTGTCACGTAAACCCCGCGCGAGCGGGGATGATCCCGGGAACGGTCGCGTACACGGATAGAGCATGGGGTAAACCCCGCGCGAGCGGGGATGATCCCCATTCCCAGAGAGGACTTTGAAATGAAGATTCGTAAACCCCGCGCGAGCGGGGATGATCCTATTGAGATCACGGCGATGACGTATTGCGCGCACGTAAACCCCGCGCGAGCGGGGATGATCCCGCGGTGCGAATGCGCATTGTCTTCCCGCGCCTGTAAACCCCGCGCGAGCGGGGATGATCCGCATCGGTGCGCACGGGTGGACGTCCTCGCCGGGTAAACCCCGCGCGAGCGGGGATGATCCCTCCGCACTCGGCCGGTGCGGGGTCGTCCCCTGGTAAACCCCGCGCGAGCGGGGATGATCCGGCAGGCCCGCCCTGTCCGCCTCATTCTCGCGGGTAAACCCCGCGCGAGCGGGGATGATCCCGCCCTCATCGGGGCAGGCCACCCAGACCTCAAGTAAACCCCGCGCGAGCGGGGATGATCCCCTCCGAACCCGCCTTGCCATTCGCGCCATCGAGTAAACCCCGCGCGAGCGGGGATGATCCCTCGATACGGTCGCCCCAGTCCCTCGACAGCGCGTAAACCCCGCGCGAGCGGGGATGATCCCGCCAGGAGGAGCTTGCGGCGCACCACGGGGTTGTAAACCCCGCGCGAGCGGGGATGATCCTACGCATGCCTTATAGTGAGAACCACTCGCTACGTAAACCCCGCGCGAGCGGGGATGATCCCCTTCAGCTCGAGCTCCGCGTGCTCCCGGTTGGGTAAACCCCGCGCGAGCGGGGATGATCCCGGCGATCTCGTCCCCGTCCTCGTCTCGCTTGTGTAAACCCCGCGCGAGCGGGGATGATCCCACGGCCAGGCCGTTGAGAATAAGCGTCCGCTCGTAAACCCCGCGCGAGCGGGGATGATCCGACAGGGGAGCGCCGTAGCAGTTAGTGGACATGGTAAACCCCGCGCGAGCGGGGATGATCCGGACGTTTTCACGACGCAGAATCCTCAGAAACTGTAAACCCCGCGCGAGCGGGGATGATCCCATTGACGTCGAGGCGCTCGCCGCCGCGTTCAAGTAAACCCCGCGCGAGCGGGGATGATCCTCCCGGCAAGATTATCGACGCGAACAACCAGGAGTAAACCCCGCGCGAGCGGGGATGATCCATGAGGGTGTTCTCATTATTTCTCCGTCGGAGAAGTAAACCCCGCGCGAGCGGGGATGATCCGATAGTGGCCCCAAGATTGCGTGGCAGACCGGCGTAAACCCCGCGCGAGCGGGGATGATCCTGGCAGTTGAGAAGGTATCCGATTTCATTCTCAGTAAACCCCGCGCGAGCGGGGATGATCCCAGCCGGCGGGCGATCGCGAGACACGACGGCGGGTAAACCCCGCGCGAGCGGGGATGATCCTGCGCGAGATCATGCCTTTCTACTGCGAGTACGGTAAACCCCGCGCGAGCGGGGATGATCCGGCGTTCGAGTGCGAAGAGGGTAAGGGTGAGATGTAAACCCCGCGCGAGCGGGGATGATCCTAACTCCGTTGTGGGAGAGAAGTCTTCCGAAATGTAAACCCCGCGCGAGCGGGGATGATCCGGATTTGCTTGAAGTCATCATGGGCATGGACGAGTAAACCCCGCGCGAGCGGGGATGATCCTCGTTGGAGGTCGGATGGTGGTGATGCGGGGAGGTAAACCCCGCGCGAGCGGGGATGATCCGATCGTGAGCGCCTTCCCGGCGCTCGCGGACACGTAAACCCCGCGCGAGCGGGGATGATCCCCAGCAGAGGAGACACCAATGACCCTGGATAAGGTAAACCCCGCGCGAGCGGGGATGATCCCCCTCGCGCCGGCTGACTCAGCCAGCTGCGCACGTAAACCCCGCGCGAGCGGGGATGATCCCCGTGCTAGACGGCAGTGCGAAGATAACCTGCAGTAAACCCCGCGCGAGCGGGGATGATCCGAACAGGCCAATCATAGTGATGGCGAACTTGATGTAAACCCCGCGCGAGCGGGGATGATCCCCCCGGGACCAACTGGTCCCGGGGTTATTCACGCGTAAACCCCGCGCGAGCGGGGATGATCCACAGGAAATCGACGATCCCGGAGTCCTCGTCGAGGTAAACCCCGCGCGAGCGGGGATGATCCGCCGATGAAAGTGCCATGACAACACTGCCGTCAGTAAACCCCGCGCGAGCGGGGATGATCCGACGGTGTTAATGATACTCACATCGCCGGTCTGGTAAACCCCGCGCGAGCGGGGATGATCCTATCATATTGCTCATTCCAGAGCGCCCAATCCAGTAAACCCCGCGCGAGCGGGGATGATCCGGTGCGCACCGCCGTTTCCGACGTCATTGATTAGTAAACCCCGCGCGAGCGGGGATGATCCTGACCCGCTCGTACCATACGTACCCTTAGCAATGTAAACCCCGCGCGAGCGGGGATGATCCTGACCCGCTCGTACCATACGTACCCTTAGCAATGTAAACCCCGCGCGAGCGGGGATGATCCCGCCACCTGGCGTATCTGGTGAGCGAATATGGCGTAAACCCCGCGCGAGCGGGGATGATCCTCGGACAATGCCAGGCCGGCGACGTCGCAGACGGGTAAACCCCGCGCGAGCGGGGATGATCCCGGTGGGGCGGTAAACTAGTCCCGAAGAGGGTCGTAAACCCCGCGCGAGCGGGGATGATCCCGCGATTTCGAACATGTCTGAGGATCTTCGCCGGTAAACCCCGCGCGAGCGGGGATGATCCGGCGCTTGTCGACTCCCCCATCCATCCGCCGATGTAAACCCCGCGCGAGCGGGGATGATCCCGTCGGGTAGGGGGTGAGCTCGGGGATGCGCGGGTAAACCCCGCGCGAGCGGGGATGATCCCTGAGGGTATTCTTGAACTTGTTGGTGGCGTCGGGTAAACCGGCTCTTCGCATTTGAGGGTGTGGTAGGCGGGGCCAATCGGATTCTTAGGCGGTTGCCATCAGGTGGTCCTTGAGGCGTCCGGCGTGGATG
>ERZ772964.519-NODE-519-length-16979-cov-10.3445_pt1 | contig 16979 bp, 14 predicted proteins | sample MGYA00580675_ERZ772964 | MGnify/ENA primary metagenome ERZ772964 (study PRJEB29015, sample SAMEA2737941) | human oral metagenome | biome: human oral; feature: human-associated habitat; material: dental | place: China | collected 2139 ... | reverse complement strand
GGGCCGGGCTCCTCGCCGACGAGATCGTCCCCGTCGACGGAAGGGACCGCGACGAGCGACCCCGGCCGGGCTTCACCGTCGAGCGGCTCGCCAGGTTCCGGCCGATCTTCCGCGCCGACGGGACCGTCACCGCCGCGAACTCCTGCGGCGTCAACGACGGGGCGGCGGCGGTGCTCCTGGCCGACGAGGGCACCTGGGCCCGCCACCGGTGCCCCGCGCTGCGGATCACGGCCGTCCGCTCGGCGACGTGCGACCCGGGCCGGCCCGGCTGGGGAGCCGTCCCGGCCTGCCGCCGGGCGCTGGGGCGCTGCGGCCTCGAGGCCCGCCGGCTCGACGTCGTCGAGATCAACGAGGCCTTCGCCGGGCAGGTGCTCGCCTGCCTCGACGCCTTGGGCATCGACGAGGGGCGCAACTGCCCGCAGGGCGGCGCCATCGCGCTGGGGCACCCGTGGGCGGCCACCGGGGCCGTGCTCGTGACCCGGCTGTTCAGCCAGCTCGTCAGGCAGGGCCGGGGTCGGTACGGGCTGGCCGCCATCGCGATCGGCGGCGGCCAGGGCACGGCCGTCGTCGTCGAGGCGGTGCCCTGAGCCCCGGCCGCGGGTCAGCCGTCGTAGCCGACCTCGGTGGCGCCGCAGGCGTGGAGGGTGGCGGCCAGCACGCCCACCGCGCAGGGCCACTCGTGCAGGACGATGCGCACCCAGCCGTAGGACTCGTCCATGACGTTCGCATCCCACCAGCGCCAGGCCCGCTCGGCGGGATCGGCCCAGGCCAGCCAGGCGGTGAGGTCCCAGATCCGGTCGGAGCCGGCGGGCCGGTCCTCGCAGGCCCTCCGGAACCATTCGGGCAGGGCGGAGCGGGCGCTCCCGGCGGCGAAGTCCCCGTGGTCGAGGCCCGCCATCGACAGCCACACCTGCCGTGCGCCGTCGAGCACGCTCTTGGCCTCGTCCGGGGCGATGAAGTCCATGCGGCCCATGCCGACCCCCTCGGGCAGCTCCCCCGCATCGGGGCCGGAGAAGAGCCGGTCGACCTCAGTGGACATGGGGACCACCTCCGCAGGTGCTGTGGCGATGGGCCCATCATCGCATCCGCGCCCCGTCGGGCCTCCGGCGCCGTCGTCATGGCCCGGGCGACGCGGTCCGGACCGGCGGGCCCGCGCACCAGCGCCGGCAGCGGTTGGGCTCGTCGCATGACCGCCGGACCGGGACGTCTCGCCATCGAGGGACTCGGCTCGATCCGTCGTCTCGAGCTCGCCTCGGACGTCACCGTGCTCATCGGGGCCAATGGTTCCGGCGAGTCGAACCTCGTGAGCGCGCCGGAGCTCGTCCCGCGCACCTGGGACGACTCCTTCCGGGGGTGCCCGCGCCGACGCGGGGGCGCGAGCAATCCTCTCCTCGAGGGCGACGAGGGCCGGGCGGACCGCATCCGCATCGGGCTCACGTCCGAATTCGACGAGGAGGTCGGGCGGAACGGCTACCGGGTGGAGCTCCGGCCCGATGCCGTGCACGGCTCCGATCAGGCGGAGCTCCACGAATGGCTGCTCTTCCAGGCGGGCCGTGACCGCGAGCGGCCCTTCGACGAGGACCTGGGTCTCGGCGCCCGGAGCCGGGTCCGTCGCATCGCCGAGTCTGGAACGTCCGGAAGGCTCCGGGGCTTCGCCGCATACGTGCGCCCCATCCCGGAGGGCTGCCGGATCCTCCACTTCGACGACGTCTCCGGCCACGCCCCGGTCGAGGGCCGGTCGACGGCGGAAGACGACGTGGCCCTGCGCTCGGACGCGGGGAGCATCGCCGCCCATCCCCCCAGGGCCCAGCGGGAGCATCCCGGGCGCCACCGCCGGATCGTCTCCGCGATCAGTCACGTCAGGCCCTGTCTTCGACGACTTCGTCCTGCGGCCGGATCCCTCGGAACGGATCAGGCTGCGGTGGGGACAGCGGGGGCCGGATCGCACCTTCCTGGCCCGGGAGGCCGGTGACGGCACGCTGCGCCTCGTCCGCCTGGCCGCCCTGCTGCCGGGGCCCGACTCGCCGGCGACCGTCGTCCTCGACGAGCCCGAGCTCGGGCTGCACCCCGTGGCCACCGACCTGCCCGCGGAGATGACCCGCACCGCGGGCAGGAACGGGCGCGAGGTCATCCTGGCCACCCAGTCCGTGCCGTCGGTCCCCCACTTCGAGCTGGACGAGATCGTCGTCCTGAGCGGGGTCGCCGGCGCGACGCAGGTGTCCCGGTCCGATGGGGGGATTCCTCGCATCCTTCCCGGAGGACCACTCGACGGGCAGTCTCCGGGGATGAACCCGCTGGGTGGCGGCCCCGCGCACGAGGGAGCGGTCCGGTGGGGCAGGTCATCCGTCCTCGTCGAGGGTCAGACGGAGGAGGCGCTCGTCAGGGACGGTTCTCGCACCGGCGGCCCTCGTTCAAGACGTCGGCCTCACGTCGACGATCGTCACGACCTCCGCCACGCCCGCTGGAGACCACCGGGGCGGAGGCGGCTGGAAGCACCACGGCGGAGCCCTGCACCGTCTGCTCGCCGCAGGCCATTCCCACCGGATCGGACTCCTCATCGACTACGACCGGTACCCGGGGGCGCTCCCGGACGAGACGCGGGGGAACAGCATCGAGCGTCAGAGGATTCTCGTGGGTGCCTCGCGCGAGCACTACCGGGACCCCCGTTTCAGGCCCCTCGTCGTGCTCCACGAGATCGAGGCGCTCGTCCTCGCGGCGATCGACTCCGACCCGGGGGGAAGGGCTGCTCCCGGAACCGGCCCTGAACGAGCCGAGGGACGTGATCGGGCGCGCCAGCGGTCCCGAGCTCGTCGACGACGGTCCGGGCACGGCCCCGTCCGAGCGTCTCGAGAGGGCCGATCCGAACTGCAGCAGGACCGTCACGGGACCCCTTCCCATCGCCGAGGCGGGCCTCGGCGCCGTCCTCGAACGCTGCCCCGTCTTCGCCGCTTGGTGGCGGGGCATCATCGTGCCCTGAAGCCGGCCGGGGGACCCCGCGCCCTCCCCCTCCTGCGACGGGGGCACTACCTTTGTCGATGACCAGAGGGCGCGGGTGCCCCACCGCAGGAGGGCTCCGGGGCGCCGGACCGCTCCCACCGCCCGGGCACCGGCGCGACCTGCGAGCGGCACGGCCCGCGGGCACCGGGCGCCCGCACCCACCGGCAGGAGGCAGACGATGACCACCGACGACCTCGGGCATCCCGTCGACCTGGCCGCCCCGCCGCGGCGCGTCGTCGGCCTCGTGCCCTCGCTCACCGAGGCCCTGGCCCTGAGCTGCCCCGAGCGCGTCGTCGGCGCCACCCGGTTCTGCGTCCTCCCGCCCGACCTGGACGAGCGGGCCGGCCACCCGGTCGTCCGCGTGGGCGGCCCGAAGGACCCCGACCTCGGCGCGATCCTCGCCCTGGCGCCCGAGCTGGTCGTCGCGAGCAAGGAGGAGAACCGCCGGGAGGACGTCGAGGCGCTGCGCGCGGCCGGCGCACCCGTGTGGGTCACCGACGCGGCCACCGTCGACGGGGCCCTGGTGAGCATGGGGCGGCTGTTCGGGCGGGCCCTCGGGCTGGGGTCCCCGCCCGACTGGCTGCGGCGGGCCCGCCGCGCCTGGGCCGGGGCCGACGGGCCCGTCGTCTCGTCGGTCGTCGTGTGCATCTGGCGCGACCCGTGGATGGTCATCGGCCCGCGGACCTACGCCGCCGATCTGCTGCGGCGCACGGGCCTCCCCCTGGCCGAGCTGCCCGTCGCCGGCTGGGACCGGCAGCGCTACCCGGTCGTCGACCCCGGGACGATCCGGCGCTCGGACGCCGGACTCATCGTCCTGCTGGACGCCCCGTACCCCTTCGCGCCGGACGACGGGCCCGAGTGCTTCCCCGGCCGCGACGTGCGGATCCTGCCCGAGCGGCCGGTGGTCTGGTACGGCCCCGGCATGGTCGACGCGCGCGACCGGATCCGTGCGCTGCTGGGCCCGCGGCCGGCATGACGGTCGCCGGCCCGCCCGGCGTCAGTCCGCCACCGCGGCGGTGAGCATCGCGCGGCCCTGGGCCTCGTAGGCGCCCTCGTCGAAGTCGTCGACGAGGGCGCGCTGGGCGGCGAAGCCGAGGATGAGGCCGACGAGCATCTGCGCCAGGCCCCGCACGCGCCGCTGCGGCACGCCCTGGTTGCGGGCCCACGAGTCGAGCGTCAGGTCCAGGCCGTCGCGCAGCTGGCTGAACTCGGCGCGCAGCGCACGCCCCAGCTCGTCGTCGGTGAGGCCGCCGGCGCCCAGCTGGACGAGCAGCTCGCCGAGCTCGGGGCCGAGGCGCAGCGCCTCGACCGCGTAGCCGAACAGGTCGGCCGGGGAGGCCGGGTTGTCGAAGCACTCGGCGATCGCCGTCATCGGCCAGTGCAGCGCCTGGCGGGCGGTCTCGACGATGATCTCCTGCTTGCTGCCGAAGTGGTGGTAGATCGCGCCGGCGGAGGTGCCCGAGGTCCTGATGATGTCGGAGACGGAGGTGCCGCCGACGCCCTGCCTGCCGATGAGACCGGCGGTCGCCTCGATGATCGCCTGACGACTGTGAACGCTTCGGGGCTGGGGTTGTTCGGGCACGGCGTCAGTCTACGCAGCGCCGGCCCCGGCCCCTCGGCGACGCCGGGGCGCCGGCCGGGGCGGGCGGCGGGCCCTCAGTCCTCGAGGCCGTCGAGCCAGCGCTCCATGACCAGCCCTCCCAGACCGGCCAGACGCGGGCCCAGCCGGGCTGCGTCGGAGCGCAGGGCGCGCGGGTCGGTGCCGGCGTCAACGAGCTCGCGGGCGTGGCCGATGAGCCAGCGCTCGATGCCGTCGGGGTCGGCCTCGACGTGGAACTGCAGGCCGAGCACGTTGGGGCCGAGGCTGAACGCCTGCTGCGCGCAGGCCGGGCTCGTGGCCAGCCGCTGGGCGCCGGCGGGCATCTCGAAGCGGTCCCCGTGCCAGTGCAGGACGGGCTCGCCGTCCAGCGGGGCCAGTGCCGAGGCGCGGCCGGCGTCCGTGAGGTCGATGGGCGCGAAGCCGATCTCCTGCCCGCCGGACGCCACGACCGGGGCGCCGAGGGCCGAGGCCATGAGCTGGGCGCCGAGGCAGATGCCGAGGGTGGGGCGCCGCCCGACGAGGCGCTGGAGGATCGCGCGCCGCTCGTCCACGAGCCACGGGTAGGCGTCGGTCTCGCCGGCGCCCACCGGACCGCCGAGGACGACCGCGATGTCGGCGTCGTCGAGCGCCGACAGCTCGTCCACCCCGCCCTGGAGCATCGTGACCGAGTGGCCCCGGGCGCGCAGCACCGGTTCGAGGACGCCGAGATCCTCGAAGGCGACGTGGCGGACGGCGACGACTGTACCCATGGCTGCATCCTCGCACGGGATGCGCGCCCGCGGGGCGTGCGCATCCCGCGGCCCCGGCGCCGATGCGCAGCCGCCCGCCCTTCATGACCCGCCCGACGCTGCCGGGCCGCCAGCGCGTGTGCGGGTTGAAGGCGATGAGCGGGGCCGCCCCGGTCATGCCGTAGCCGTCGAGGATGTGGAGGCCGGCCGCGCCGGAGAACGGCTGGACCTCGCGCGACAGCGGGGCGCCGCCGCTCACGAGCATCCTCTCCGGCCCGCCGATCGCGGCCCGGATCCCGCCCAGGACGAGCCGGTCGGCCACGAGGAGCCGCAGGCGGTCGCGCAGCGGGGCCGCTCGCCCCGGTTGTACGCGACCTGCACGGCGGCGACGACGCCGAGCGACCAGTCGACGAGGCGCCTGCGCGGCCCCGAGTCGCCGGCCTCGGCGCGGGCGCCGGCCATCGCCGTCTCGTAGAGCTCGGGGACGGCGACCATCATCGTCGGGCGCGCCAGCGCCATCATCTCGGCGATGCGCCGGGTGTTCGGTGACGTAGGTGCTCATGCAGTCGTGCGACCCCAGATGGGCGGACCAGGCGCGTTCGAGGGCGTGCGAGAGCGGCAGGAGGCACAGCGAGTGCTCGGCGGGGCCGGAGGAGAGCATCTCGTCGAGGGCGCGGGACTCGGCGATCATCGCGCGGTGGGCGATCATGACGCCCGTGGGCTCGCCGGTGGTGCCCGAGGCGCAGATGATGCTGTATCAGGTCGTCGCCGGTGGCCGCGGCCAGTCGGGCGTCCACCTCTGCGGCCAGCCCCTCGTCGAGCGGGCCGTCGACGGGGGCGAAGCCGTCGAGGCTCTCGGCGCCCTCGTCCAGCTCGCGGTAGGTGGCGACGTCCCAGGCCGGGGGTCGTCGCCGACCAGCACGCGGGTGGCCGGGCGGTGGCTCCGGCGGGAGGCCGCGGCCTTGAACTCGAACATGAGGGCGACGTCGTCCCGGGCATGGGGTGGAGGGGCCGGAGGTGGGACGCGTCAGATCCTCTCGCGCAGCCAGGCGATGTCGGCGGCCTGGGCCTCGGGCCCGCCGGGTGTCTCGACGACGGCGGGCGCCCCGGCGGTGGCGACGACGTGAGCGATGGCCCCGGCGTCGGCGAGGCCCCGGCCGAGGTTGGCGTGCCGGTCGGCGCCGGTTCCGGGCTCGTCGCGCGAGTCGTTGGCGTGCACGAGGTCGATGCGTCCGGTGATGGCCCGCACCCGGTCGACGAGGCCGTCGAGGCCGAGGCCTGCCCCGTGGGCGTGGCAGGTGTCGAGGCAGAAGCCGACCCGGTCCCCCCCATCGACCGCCGCGAGCGCCGTCCACAGCCGGTCGATCGACTCGAGCCGGCGGGCCATGGCGTGCCGGCCGCCCGCGGTGTTCTCGATGAGGATCGGCACCGCGGCGTCGAGCCCGGCCACGGCCTTCGCCCAGTTCTCGTAGCCGGCCCCGGGGTCGTCCTCGGCGGTGACGTGCCCGCCGTGGACGACGACCCCGAGCGCGCCGAGTTCGGCCGCCATGTCGACGTGCTTCTGGAGCAGTCGGCGGCTCGGCACGCGGATGCGGTTGTTGGTGCTGGCCACGTTGATGACGAAGGGCGCGTGGACGACGAGCGCCAGCCCAGCGTCGGCGGCCGCGCGCCGCAGCGCCTGCGGGCCGCCCCCGTGGGCGAGGACGGGGCCCTTCCAGCTCCGCGGATCGCCGAGGCTGATCTGGACGATGTCGGCGCCGCGCGCCGCGGCCTCGCCGACGGGGTCCTCCTCGTCGACGTGGGCACCGATCAGGACTGACATACGGTGAGCCTAGTGGGCGCCCGGGGCGGCGCCCCGACCGGCCCCGCCGGGACCCGCGAGCGCTCGCCGCGAACGGTCAAAGGCCCCGCGAGCATTCGCCGCGAGCGGCTCCGGAAAGCCCGCGAGCGCGGACGACGGACGCCCGGACGCCCACGGCGAACGGCCCGCGCCTGCTGCGGCGACCCGGTCCGGACCCTTCGCCGGGGCCCGGTGCGCGCGCCTAGACTGGACAGGATGAACGCCCACCTCGACCACGATCCGGCCGCATCGGCGCCACTGCGCTGGCTGGCCCGTTTGGACGACGAGGTCCTCCTCAACCACTACCCGCAGCGCTCCGTCGAGCGGGGCGCCGCCTACGCCGAACGCTCCGGCGTCGTCACCGACGTGCGGCTGGGGCCCGACGCCCTCTCGGGGCACGTGCAGGGCACCCTGTCGTCCCCGTACGACACCTCGATCCGCTTCATCTGCGCGGGCCGGCGCGTCATCACCTGGTCGGACTCGTGCACCTGCCCCAAGGGCAGGGACTGCAAGCACGCCGTCGCGCTGCTCATGAGCGCCCGCTCGGCCGCGCAGCTCGTCCTCGAGGGCCGCGCCGCGGCCTCGGCGCCCGCGCCGACCAGCTCGTGGGAGCGCGTGATGGCCCGGCTCGCCCCCGAGCAGGGCGGCACGCGCAAGCTCGCCGTCGTCTTCGAGAACGCCGGCATCGCCGGGTACGACTACGTCTCCTCCGGCCGCTGGCGGCTGCACCTGCTGCGCACCGGCGTGGACGGGGACTGGGTCGGCAAGCGCGTGCGCTGGCGCGATCTCGTCGAGGCCCCGGCGATGGTCCAGGCCCGCTCCGACCAGCGGGCCGCCGTCGTGGGGCTGGCGCAGCTGCTGGGCTCCGGGGACGCCCACGCGGCGAACCGCGTGACGCTCGAGTCGCTGCCCTCCGAGGTCTGGGCGCAGCTGCGCCGGGCCGTCGACGCGGGGGTCGAGCTGCTGCACGACCTGGGCGACCGCCGGCACGCCCGCGTCCACCTGGACCCGACGAAGGCCTCCCTCGGCCTGAACCTCGCGGCGGCCGGCGACGACTACGAGCTGCAGGTGCTGCTGAGCCGCGACGGGCGCCCCGAGCCGTTCCGCCCCGGCTGGACGCTGCTGGGCGAGCCGGCCCACGGCATCCTGCGCACCGAGCCTCGCGGCGAGCTGCGGCTGACCGAGCTCGACCGCTCCGTCGACCCGGCCCTGCGGCCCCTGCTCGAGGCGGCGCCCTCGCTGGCGCTGCCCGCCGACGATCTGCCGCGCTTCCTCGGCCTGTACGCCCCGCAGCTGCGCAGCAACCTGCGTCTGACGAGCAGCGACGCGCGGGTCGACATCGACGCGCCGCCGACCGGGGGCCTGTGGGTGCAGCTCGACTTCAGCCGGCCCGGACGGCTGGCGCTGCGCAGCGGGGTCGCCCTCGCCTCGGCCGGCCACAGCACCAGGCTCGAGCTTGAGCGCTGCCCCGCCGGGCTCATGGACGAGGGGACGCGGCTCCTCCTGGACCGGGTCCGCGATCTCGTCGGGGGGCAGACCGCCGAGCTGACCGGGCGCGCCCTCCTCGACTTCGTCACCCGCGAGCTGCCCGCTCTGGAGGACGACCCGCACGTGCTCGTCGAATGCATCGGCGTCCGTCCCGAGTACACCGAGCTCACCGGCGAACCGAGGCTCGCCGTCGAGGTCCTCGACGCCGAGCCCGACGCCGATGACGCGGCCCTCGCCACCTCGGCGGTGGAGGACGCCGCCCTGGACGGCTCGACCGACTGGTTCGGCCTGTCGGTCGTCGTGACGATCGACGGCCGGGAGCTGCCAGTGGCGGCGCTGCTGGCCGCCCTGACCGCCGGCGACGACCACGTCATGCTCGACGACGGCGCCTGGATCGACCTCGCCCGTCCCGGGCTCGATCCGCTGCGTCGTCTCGTCGAGGAGGCGGCGCGGCTCGTCGACCCGGGGACGGGCGAGATGCGCCTGAGCCGCTGGGACCTGGGGACCTGGCAGGACCTGGAGGCCTCGGGCGCCATCACGGCCGCCTCGGCCCGCTGGCGGCGCTCGGTCGCCGCGCTCGGGCACCTGGACGAGATCGCCCCGCCCGACGTGCCGGCGGCGATCGGGGCCCGGCTGCGCCCCTACCAGACGGAGGGCTACCAGTGGCTCGCCGCGCTGTGGACGGCGGGGCTGGGCGGCATCCTCGCCGACGACATGGGCCTGGGCAAGACGCTGCAGACCCTGGCGCTCATCGCGCGGGCCCGTGAGACCGGGGAGCTCGCGCGCCCGGCGCTCGTCGTCGCCCCCACCTCCGTCATGGCGGCCTGGACGGGCGAGGCCCGCAAGTTCGCGCCCTCGCTGCGGGTCGTCGTCATCGACCAGACGGCCACCAAGTCGGGCGTGCCGCTGGCCCGGGCCGTCGCCGGCGCCGACGTCGTCGTGGCCTCGTACACGCTCGTACGGCTGGACGAGGCGAGCTTCACCGCGCTGGAGTGGAGCCTGCTCGTGCTCGACGAGGCGCAGTTCGTGAAGAACCACACGGCCAAGACCTACGCCGTCGTGAGGCGCCTGCTGGCGCGCATGCGGCTCGTCATCACCGGCACGCCGCTGGAGAACTCCCTCATGGATCTGTGGAGTCTGCTGTCGATCGCCGCGCCCGGCCTGTTCCCCGACCCGAGGCGCTTCCAGGCCGACATCGCCCGTCCGATCGAATCGGGCGACGAGCCGGACCGGCTCGCCCTGCTGCACCGGCGCACCCGCCCGCTCATGCTGCGCCGCACCAAGGAGCAGGTGGCCGCCGAACTGCCGCCCAAGCAGGAGTTCGTCGTGCCGGTGACGCTGGGGCGGGCCCACCGCCGCATCTACGACCGTGAGCTGGCCGCCACCCGCATGCGCGTGCTGGGGCTGCTCGACGACAGCTCCCGCACGCACCGCATCGAGATCCTCGCCGCCCTCACGAGGCTGCGCCAGCTCAGCCTGCACCCGGGCCTGCTCGACGAGGCGGACCTGGCCGTCGGCTCCGAGAAGATCGACTCGCTCGCCGAGCAGCTCCACTCGTTGGCCCAGGCCGGGCACCGGGCGCTCGTGTTCAGCCAGTTCACGGGCTTCCTCAAGCTGGTGCGCGAGCGCCTCACCGCCGAGCGGATCGGCTGGGAGTACCTCGACGGGCGCACCCGCCGCCGCGAGGAGCGGGTGCGGGCCTTCAAGGAGGGCGACGCCACGGCGTTCCTCATCTCGCTCAAGGCGGGCGGTTTCGGCCTCACGCTCACCGAGGCCGACTACGTCTTCGTCCTCGACCCGTGGTGGAACCCGGCCGCCGAGCGCCAGGCCATCGACCGCACCCACCGCATCGGCCAGGACAAGCAGGTGATGGTCTACCGCCTCGTGTCGGCCGACACCATCGAGGAGAAGGTCGTGGAGCTGCAGCAGCGCAAGCGCGAGCTGTTCGACCAGGTCGTCGGCGACGAGGCGCTGAGCAGCGGCGCCCTGACCCTGGACGACATCCGCGGGCTGCTGGCCTGAGGCGGGGCCATGGGGCCCGGTGCCGTCCGGGACCGGAGCCCACCGGCCCGGCCCCGCACCGCCCCTCCGGCCTGGTCCCGGCCCCGCACCCGGCTTCGCTGCCGCCCCTCCGTTCCCACCTCACCTTCCGTTCCCACCTCACTCTTCGGTCAACACCCTGGACATGTACGAGGTGCGAACGCAAAGGCGAAGTGGGAACCGGAGAAGAGGCGGGAGAAGCGAGGAGCGGCCGAGTCCCGAGCCCATCTCCCGGCCTTGGGGGCTCAGCCCCCAGGGGTGGTGCGCTCCCCAGGGGCGGTGCGCCCCGGGGCGACGTCCTCCGGGGCGTCCTCGGGGTCGACGAGGCGCGCGGTCAGGCCATGGATGCCGAGGATCGTGACGGGCAGGCCGACGAGCGCCGTCGTGATCGTCCTGCCGTCGAGACGCAGCACCCCGTTGCGCGCCAGCTCCCGGACGGCCCAGGCCGAGAACGGGATGACGACGGTCGGCGCGGTGGCGACTCCGGGCGTGTAGCCGCGCCACACGGCCGAATTGAGCAGATGGGTGAAGCCGTGGACGCCGAAACCGAGCAGGCCCACCTGATAGAGCCGGGACCTGCCCCCGGTCGCCCTGCCCCGCTCGGCGAGGGCGAGCATGAGGCATCCCATGATCGATATCGACACGCGGACGTGCCTCTCGCTCAGCCCGCCGCTCACCCGTCGGGGGGCCCCGCCCGGCAGTCGCCCTGCGAGTCTGCTCGCGAGCTCGGAGCCGTGCCTCCTCGACCACGGCCCCATGGTGATCAGTTCCTCGAGGTCGTTGGCGACCCAGGCCCAGAACAGGCCCCGGGTCGCCTCGACGGGAACCCCCTGGCCACCGCGGTCGCCGTTCCCGTTCCGATGTCCGAACATCATGATATACTCCCTTGTCATCTTGCATTTACAGGTTCTCCATATCATCGGCCGCCCTGGTGGGCCCCACGCCGGGCCCCTCGATCACCTCCTCGGAGAGGAGCCACTATGCCCGCGCGCGTCGGTCCACCGCCGCACGACGACGGTCCGGGACGAGTCATGGCGCACCGGGCCGAGGCTCTCTTCCAACCCGGGACCTCGTCCTCCGTGCCCGAACTGCCCCTGGGGATCGCGGGCCGGATGGGCAGCGGGAAGAGCACCATGATGAGGACCATCGCGGCGATGGCGGCCCGTTCGGGCACGGTCGTGCGCTGGGTCAGCGTGACGGATTCGGACCCCGGCATCCGCCGGTCAGGTCAACGCCGAGCTGATCGGCGATCCATGCGTACTGGACAGCCGTGTCGTGAACCGTCGCATCGAATGATGCAGCATGCAGGTGGCCGCCGGAACGAACACGCAGTACGAAGGGCCCGCCCCTCGCAGTGGTGCGCAGCGCACGGATCCATTTGAGGGCCTCCAGCGGAGAAACCCGCGCGTCCCTCGTCCTGACCGTGGCAAGCACCGGGGGGTAAACCGCGTCACGCACGTTCTGGCACGGTGAATATCCGCGGATGCACTCGAAGATCCTCGGATCGGCCAACGGGTCCCCCCACTCCGAGCGATCGCTGATCGTCAATGGAAGATCCGGGTGCATCATCGTTGTCAGCGGATCGACAAAAGGCATGTCGGCGACCACCGCCCTGAACCGTTCCGGCGCAAGATTGAGGACCGCCCCCACAGCCAGGCCTCCAGCGCTGCCGCCGATGAGGGCAACACGATTCGGATCAGCCGTTCGTCGTGCGACAAGGGCGTCCAAGCACGCCAGCACGTCGGTGAAGGTGAGTGGTTTTCCCAGGCCGGTCGCCACCGTGTGCCACCGGGGGCCGAGCTCACCTCCACCGCGTACATGGGCAACCGCGAAGACCATGCCTGCGTCGAGCAGCTTGAGAAGCAGCGGATTGTAGTTGGGGCGCTGATTCACCCCGTATACACCATAGACACTGAGCAGGCAGGGAGCGGGACCGGTGCGATCTCGCCGACCGACAAGAGTAATGGGGATCCGAACGCCATCAGCAGTCTCGCCGAAAAGTTCCTTCGTCTCGTAGACATCCTCGTTGAGCGCAGCCAGCTCGACCCTCGGCTCGGTTTCGTCCAGGTCGACCCTGCCACTCAGGGGCCGGTGCACATAGGAGCTGACGCCCACTCTGAGAATCGAGCCATCCCAGTCGGGCAGGGCCGTGACGCTCAATTCCGAACCAGTGGCGCCACGCACCGAACGGATGCCCGTCAACGGAACTGTCGGCTTGGCGATGACGATCTCCTGGTGCCCCTCCCTGCGGCGCCCGATGACGAGATTGCGACGAGTCACCAGCACCGGAGCCAGCACGGAACGCTCGTCATGCTCGATGAGACACCTCCAGTCCCCCTCTGCGCCGCCGAGGCGGTCGATGAAGCGGACCAGCAGACGGCCATTCGGTTGATCATCCGTGGCGACTGTGGCGAACAGGGCCGGACGCCCGTCCAGCTCTCCGACATCGAGGGTCGACCGTCCCTCGAATGGCAGGACCGCAACCTGTCGAAGTCGAAGATCGGCAGCGCCCAGGCGGGAGATGAAGTGTCGCACCATGGTCCTGCTCACCGCATCCAGCAAGAGGAAATCTCCCGAGACGCACTGCTTCATTCGTAGCCTCAGACGCTCATCGCACTCGTGGTGCAACACAGTGACCCGGCCATCAGAAAAACTCTTGGCGAAGACGGCCGCAGGCCGGCGTGTCCCGTCGAGCCCGACCCACACGACCCGCGACCCTTTTTCTTCGAGGACGACACTGCCAGAACAACCGTCGATCGGGTCAAGAAGCTCCTTCTGACCGGCGACCGAGGTCACATGGACCCTGTAGGATTCCGAACCATCCGGGTCCTCCGTCCAGCAGACGATCCTGCCATCACTGCTGAACACGACTGATCCGAGTGAAGCCCCGGGTGCCAATTCCGCGACATTGAGCGCCACCTGCGCACGTGGATCTGACATGAGATCCGTGGCCGTCGGCTCCGGCTCGTCGGAATCATGAGGCACTCGCATTATGCTGGGACTGCCGGCCTCCCCGTCGAGCACCATGAGATACCAGAAGTCCCCTGATCGCACCGCGGGCTGCGAAGCTTGTTCGTAGAACAGATCAGCAACGGGAACACCCACGAGCGCATCAGCCCTTCGGGCAGGCCCGGCAAGGACCCGCTCGCTGCACTCGGCCTCGTCCTCGAGCACCCGCTGCAACTCATCTGGGCTGTTCCTGAGCCACTCCCACTGATCGGTCCAGCTGCGGACATGCGAAATGGTCGCCATCGGCCCGGCTCCGTTCATCATTCATCCTCCGCCGAGAAGACCAACTGCCTGTCATGCGCCCAGATGGCGATCTGGACCCGGTTGTTCATGTCGAGCCGGTTGAATATCGACCCGATATGTGCTTTCACCGTCGTCACCTCCAAGTGGAGACGACGCGCAATCTGTTGATTGCTCAATCCGTCCGAGATGAGAGCAGCCACTTGACGCTCCCGCACGGTGAGCAGTTCCGGAGCGGCCCCCGCCGTCGGAACGGGCACCGGCTTGCGGTTCGCGAACTCGGCCGCCAGCCGAGCAGCCAACCGTGGTTTCAGCCAGCAGCCGCCTCGGGCGACCGTACGGATCGCCTCGGACAGATCATCGAGATCGAGATCCTTGTTGGCGAATCCAGAAGCACCGAGATCCATGGCGACGAACAGGTACTCGTCACGTTCGAAGGTGGTCAGGATCAGGATCTTGGATCGGTCAGACTCGGCCAGGATCTGCCGTGTAGCCTCCAACCCGTTGCCCTTCGGCATCCGCAGATCCATGAGGATCACATCGGGTCGCCATGCGTGCGCCAGAGAGACGGCCTCGTAACCGGTGGAGGCCTCGGCCACGACCTCGATGTCGGGACTCTCGCCGAGGAAATCCCGCAGTCCACGGCGGATGATCGCCTGGTCATCCGCGATCAGGACAGTGACCGTACCGGGGTCCTCGGGATCGGGGGCGTCGATGCCTGCCGATTCATCTTGCTGCATGGTCCCTCCTGGGATCAGCCCGTCCACCAGGACGGGGATGGGCCTCGGCACGAGGCTGTGGCGCCATCCACGATAGCCCCGGGGACCCCCGTCGGGAACCCCGAGAAGTTCGCCCGGGACACGGGCGGGGCGGAGAACCCGACACAGGATAACGGGGGCCGCTCCCCCGCTCGGTATCCGTCGCGGTCGACATCTGCCGCAAGGTTCACCTGCGCCGGCGGCGGCTACTCCTTTGGTCCAGTCCCGCACTCGTACCTTGGTCGTCACAGATCTGGACCAAGCGGGCGGCAGCCATCACAATCGAATCACCCCATCAAGGGATCGCGCGTTGGATGCGGGATCGAACCAGGACACAACAAGCGAGCGAGAACTCCACCATGGGGATTCCACAAGTCATGACTATTCCAATGGAGACAGACCCGATGGACACGAAATATCTCGCGTTCTGCTACGCCGACCCGGCGTTCTACGACATCAAACGCGACACGACGAATGGTTCGGGAGCGCGACGGTTCGAACTTCCCCGCGACCGCGACTGGACCAGCTGGTCGCTGTCCACGGGGAATGGCTGGGAATATGTGATGCCACCTGGGATGAACATGCCTGAGCAGGGCTGGAAGATTCACGTCAGTGCCACCATGGAAAACGCGCAGAAACTCCTTGGAGACGTCGCATCCTACTGCCATGCGTCTGCCGTCCCGTCCAAGTTCCTGCCGACCCGGACGGAGCTCATGCGGACCAACATGAAGTACGCGCATCGTGGCGGCAGCGGAAAATTCATCACCATTTATCCCGATGACGATGAGCAGTGCGCTCGCATTGCCGCAGAACTGGACGCGATCATCGGCGGCGCCGAGGGGCCCTACATCCTCAGCGACATCCGTTACCATGGAGGCCCTGTCTACCTGCGTTACGGCGGCTTCCGTCCGCTGCTCATGAGATCACGCACCGACGAGCTGAGCCCAGCGATCAGGAATCCGTCAGGAGAACTGGTCGAAGACGATCGCCAGCCGGTCTTCCGTCCGCCGGAATGGGTGCAGATCCCTGATTTCATCCGAGCACAGATGGACGCTCTGAATTCTGGTGACCGACCCGAAGAGTTCCCCTATGCAGTACTCGACGCGATGCACTTCAGCAACGGGGGCGGAATTTATCGGGCCATCCCCGACGGCCAGGAGCATCCGGTCGTGCTGAAGGAGGCCCGCCCCCCATGCAGGCATCTCGCCGGATGGCACCGATGCGGTGGCACGTCTGCTTCGTGAAGCAGAGTTCCTCGACCGGTTGGCCGACCTCCCTGAAGTCGTCAGATGCCACCGTGTGTTCAAAGCGGGCGAGCACTGCTTCATGGAGGAGGAACTGATCGAGGGCACGACCCTCAACAGCGAAATGGTCATGCGCAGCCCAGAGATCCGGGCAGGAGTCGGCAATCGAGAAATACTTGACTACCGCGACTGGGCGCTGGCCACCCTTGCGAAGGTCGAGCGAACAGTCCACGCTTTTCACGAGCATGGAATCGTCTTCGGGGACCTGCACCCGAACAACATCATCGTCACCCCCGATGGGGACATCCGCTTCATCGACTTCGAGATGGCCCATGACGTCGACGACCCGACCAGCGCGCCCGCCGGGGCACCTGGGTACATCGCCGAGGACGGCCGCACAGGAATTGCAGCTGATCTCTACGGGTTGGGCTGCATCAAACTGTCGATGTTCGTACCACTCACGGTCCTCCTGCCGCTGGATCACAGCAAGTTGCGAGGTCTGGTCGAACATGCCAGACAATTTTATGCATTGAGTGATGAGTTCTGCGCCTCGATCGTCGCCGACATCTCACTGACAGTGACCGATGACAATCCGGCACCGCTGCGACGACGCGCACGGGTGGCACGGGACGCATGGTGCATGGATGATCCCGAAGCAGTTGCTGAGATCGATGCCGCGATCGTCCGCGGCCTGGACGAAGCACTCGACCTGTCACGGCCCGACCGTGTCTGGCCCGGTGACGTGAGCCAGTTCGACGAGGGCGGCTACGGGATCGCAACAGGGGCATGCGGTGTTCTCCTGGCGCACCCTGAGGCACGGCAGCGGGAGGACGTGCTCGATTGGATCGAGGAAACCGCGGCCGACTCGAGCAAGACCTCGTTCGGCTTCTACAACGGTCTTGCTGGAGCTGCATGGACACTCGACCGTCTCGGCAGAGGAGAAGCGGCTGGCAGGCTTTTTGAAAAGGTCAGGACACTTCGAGGGTTATGCAAAACTGTTTTTGAAGAATTCTAGGGCGATGATGGCCGTGATGG
>ERZ772964.515-NODE-515-length-17085-cov-39.3247_pt1 | contig 17085 bp, 13 predicted proteins | sample MGYA00580675_ERZ772964 | MGnify/ENA primary metagenome ERZ772964 (study PRJEB29015, sample SAMEA2737941) | human oral metagenome | biome: human oral; feature: human-associated habitat; material: dental | place: China | collected 2139 ... | reverse complement strand
CCACCTAAACCAGCCGACAAGCCCCACCTACCACACCCTCAAACACGAAGAGCCGAAAATCAGTGGAAAAGACCATGGGTTTTTGTATTAACCCAGCCAGCAAACGCCTTTCCAACACCAGACCCAATGGTGGCACCAACCACGGCAGCCACCGGACCTCCGACGCAGGCACCGACAGCCGCACCGGCCTGAGCCCCAGCCCAGCCACCAGCAGCCGAGCCAGCCCCTGCCGTCGCCGCCGGGCGACGCTCTGCGGCTACAGCCGTCAATCAATCAGTTCTGCCATCACCCTCATCCTTGGAACCGTACCTCGCCTCCCACTCAGCCTGCTGCGCGCGACGCCATCTCCGCTCCTCATGCCACTCCGGATACATCCACCCCGGCAACCGCACCGGAACCAACCCCAGCACCGCAACTACCAGCGAAGAAAAGAAAACTATGCCGATGAGAGAAGTGACAAGGCCACCATTTTCAAACCCGAACTCCTGAGCCAGCAACAGCAGCCCTCCAAACACCAGAAGGATCCCTACCGCAGGCTCAATCACCGCAATGGTATTACGCCCCAGGCTGAAGACACCCGACAGCCCTTCGCGAGCAAGATCCCCCCAATCACTATCGGAGAACATCGCAAACCACCAAGCAGCAATCGCAAATCCACCTAAAGCAAGAGCAACAACAGCAGCTAACACCTGTTCAATCACGACAGTTTACCCCACCGACAGAAAGCCTTTAATGCCACCACTTGTGAATGAGACTATTTGCTCCATCAGCAACCTTTTTCCCAACACCAGATCCAATGGCAGCACCAACCGCACCGCCAACCACGGCACCCACCGGGCCACCAACGCAGGCGCCAACAGCAGCCCCAGCCCAGCCACCAGCAGCCGAACCAACCCCCGCCGTCGCCGCCCGGGCAACACGGAAGGACTACTCTTATCAGCCAGTCTCACCGTCGCCCTCGTCGTCGGAACCATACTTCGCTTCCCACTCGGCCTGCTCCCTACGACGCCAACGCCGTTCCTCATGCCACTCCGGATACATCCATCTCGGCAACCGCACCGGAATCAAACCCAACACCCCCACCACCAATGACACTCCGGCCACAAACACACAAAGGTTCCGCAGCACTCCTCCACCCGAAGCGGCGGGATCCAGGACCATTCCACACCCAACTGACACGAAAAAAACACCAACAGCAGGCTCGATCACTGCAATGGTGTTGCGACCTAAATTGAATCCCCCGTCCAGCATCTCACGAGCAAACTCCCCCCAGTCACTGCCGGAGAACATCGCAAAACACCAGAACGAGAACGTGAATCCACCTAGTAAAATGCAGGTAATTCCCATTATAATATCTTTAAACATGGCGGTTCACCCAAAAAACAACATCATCAGTGCCACCAGCCGTGAATACCTTCATTCGCTTTATCGGCCAGCCATTTTCCAGCACCAGACCCGATGGCAGCACCAACCGCACCGCCAACCACAGCACCCACCGGGCCACCAACACAGGCACCAACAGCAGCCCCAGCCCAGCCACCAGCAGCCGAGCCAGCCCTGCCGTCGCCGCCAGGCGACGCTCTGCGACTACAGCCGTCAGTCAATCAGTTCTGCCATCACCCTCATCCTTGGAACCGTACCTCGCCTCCCACTCAGCCTGCTGCGCGCGACGCCATCTCCGCTCCTCATGCCACTCCGGATACATCCACCCCGGCAACCGCACCGGAATCAAACCCAGCACCGCCACCACCAACATCGCCAATACGAGAATAGTAAGAAACGATCTTACAGGATTGTTTTCGTTAACCCCAACAGGATCAGCCAACCCCAATAGTCCACCAAACAGGAAGCACAATCCCAACGCAGGCTCGATCACCGCGATCGTGTTGCGTCCTAGATTGAATCCCCCGTCCAGCATCTCACGAGCAAGCTCCCCCCAGTCACTATCGGAGAACATCGCAAAACACCAGAACGAGAACGTGAATCCACCTAGTAAAATGCAGGTAATTCCCATTATAATATCTTTAAACATGGCGGTTCACCCAAAAAACAACATCATCAGTGCCACCAGCCGTGAATACCTTCATTCGCTTTATCGGCCAGCCATTTTCCAGCACCAGACCCGATGGCAGCACCAACCGCACCGCCAACCACAGCACCCACCGGGCCACCAACACAGGCACCAACAGCAGCCCCAGCCTCAGCCCCGGCCCAGCCACCAGCAGCCGAACCAGCGCCCGCCGTCGCCGCCCGGGCGACCTTCTCTCCCGTGCCGATGGACGGGTTGTGGGAGTCCTTCTCCCACTGCTGATAGGCGTCCACTCCGAAGCTCACCGCAGTACCTGCCCGGCCGGCATACGTCATGGCCTTGCTGGAGCCCACCTTGCGCGCCATGTCGACGGCCTTCGCCGCCTTCGTACCCTCCGCGCCCTTCGGTACCGACCAGTTCGAGAGCTTGCGATCTTTAAAGGCATATCGCCACTGCCTTGTCCCCCTACCTCCGGCCCCTAAGACGACCTCTTCCTCCCCAATAGTCCGAGCCACATTTGCGCCACTATCACGCAGTCCTTTTGCCTCAGCCATCTTGACACCATCATCAACTCGGCTGATGGCCCACGTACCGACTCCCGCAGCCGCCTGCCAGCCGCCGTTCTTGGTGTCGGGGGCGAAGTACCCGCCAACCGTGCCTGCCACCGTCTGGGTGACGGGATGCCCGTCCGTGATTCTGGTGCATGCGTCGGCGAAGGTCTGGCGAGCCTCGGTCTCACGATCACGAATATGACTGGTATCCGTATCCAGAGTCTTGTACAGGGCGATCTTCTCCTGCTCCTCGTCGAAGGCTTTCACCTCAACGGAATTACTGGAGTCAGGCCCCAAGGGGAAGGAATCCTTAGGTTCCTTGATGCTCTCCCCGTTGACCGTCAACCCACCCGCAGTGGCTCTGCTGCGAATTCCCTCGAGATCCGTCTTCACCTTGCCCATTGCGGTTGCGAAGTTGGTCAGTGCGTTCTTGTAACTCTTCAGGTCCGAGACCAGGTCCTCGCAGTTATTGACTCCCGTGCTGATCGAGGTTGAGGCGTTGAGTGCCGTCTCACCCTCCAACTCATTGACGCTCCTGCGGGCGCTGATCAGGTCATCCTCAGCGCTGTCAACATGCGTTTCAATGTTCCCGATCGCGGTCGCTGAATTCGTGATCTCCGACGGCGTCGCATCCAGATGAGTGTCAATCGCCATATTTACTCCCCTTTAAACGCAAAAGTTACTGGTTACCCAGTCAGTTTCGAAGCGGATCTGAACCCGTCGTTGGGTAGTTCGGACGTGTTGCGGTAGCGTGGTTCGAACCCCCTGAGCCTGAGGATCCTGACTGTGGGACCGAGAACTGAGGCTTCACTCCTCCGGCACCAGGCCCCGGAGCCGAACCGGAGGATGAGCTCTTGGGCACGAGAGGTCCGGAGCTCGTCATGTGAGAGGGAGGCACCGTCGACGATGACGGCACAGTGCTGGCGCTCTGCGAGTCAACCGTCCCCATGTTCTTGTCGGCTGTCGACAGGTTCGTGGATATCGTCGGGATATTTGATTGAAGGCTAGACAATCGGGACTGGAGGTTCGACACCGCTTTTGAGGCCGAGGACGCCGACCAGCCACACCCCGTCGGCGACGTCACCGTGTCACCACTGATGTCGCTCTTCGCCGCATCCAGACTCGACACAGCAGACGCAGCCTGACTGTGATCCCACTTCAACTGGCCCGACATCTGAGAACCTTTCAGCAATCGTTACTATTGCGAAGCACAAAGCACACTACGCCTGGTCTCGATTCGATTACAAGCACCGTCGCCGCATTTCTTTTGGGGTGGCGTCGTACGACGTCAGATCGCCTACGCATGTCGGCCGGCGCCACACAAACGCCTTCCGCCTGCCATCGGCAGCACAGGCCTCCTCGATGCGTGCCCTTCGACGCAGACGCCTCCGCGACACATGTGCCGCCTGAGGCGAAACGACTTGCTCACACCGGCGCCCTGCGGGGACGATGTCCCGGATGAAGCACCCACAGTCCCCGCGCCCCCGCCCCTTGCATCAGCTGGCCGCTTCCGGCGTCGCGACGGCGGCCGTCCTGGGACTGCTGGGAGCATCCTCGAGCGCTGCGGCGGCACCGACGACGGGCCCGGCCCCCGCGTCCTCCGTCCAGGCTCCGGCTGCTGGATCAGTGAGTGCGCCCCGAGCCGTCCCGGCGGCGTCGACCACCCTGACCAAGCACGTCACCGACGAGCTCGGGATCCTGGACGCCTCCAAGGCCCAGCAGGCCGTGGACACGATGTCCTCCAAGCACGGCGTGGGCCTGTGGGTGCTGACCGTCTCCGACTCCAGCCGTAAGGCCTCGGCGATCGCCGAGCAGGCCTTCAAGAACACGAAGCTGGGACGCGACGACATGCTCCTGGTCATCAACATCCCCGCCGACGGCTCGGCCTCGAGGAGCTACAAGCTGCAAGCGCACAGCAACTCCTCGAAGTTCTCCGAGTCGGACTACAAGCGGATCGACTCGGCCCTCAAGAAGCAGCTGAGCGCCGGGGACTACGACGCCGCCGTGGCGGCGATCCCGGAGAACATGTCCGGCTCATCGGGTTCAGGCAGCTCGGACGGCTCCAGCGGCTCGGGCTACTCGGCGCTTCCGCTCCTGCTGGGCGGGGGCGCGGTCGCAGCGGCGGGTGGGGCCGCCGCCTGGACGGTGTACAAGCGCAGGAAGAACAAGGAGAGCGACGACATGCTGTTCGGCAAGCGCAGGAAGCAGGCCGCCGCGGGCGGCGCACCCGGGGAGGCGGCAGCCGGCCCCGCGGCGATGACGGTCGAGCAGCTGCGCACCCAGGCCGGCAGTGCTCTGGTCCAGGCCGATGACACGGTGCGCGCCGCCGCCGAGGAGCTGTCCTACGCCCAGGCGCAGTTCGGGCTGTCCGCCACGGACGCCTTCACCGCCGCTTTGGACAGTGCCCGCAAGCACCTGTCGCGGTGCTTCGAGCTGCGCAAGATCCTCGACGACGACATCCCCGAGACCGAGCCGCAGCAGCGGCAGATGTACACCGAGATCCTCCAGCACTGCTCGGAGGCGGTCGGCGAGATCCGCGCTCAGGAGGAGGCCTTCAACAAGCGGCGCGGGATTGAGGCGAACCTGCCGACGTCGATCGCGGAGTCCACCCAGCGGGCCGACGAGACCGAGCAGGCCATCGTCATGGCCGAGACGATCCTGGTCACCCTGAGTGCCGCCTACCCGGCCTCCTCTCTGACCAGCGTGTCTCAGGCCCCTGAGCAAGCCCGCCGCCTGCTGGCCGCCGGGCGCACGGCCCTGGACCAGGCACGTGCCAGCGTCGAGGCCTCCCAGGAGGCGACGGCGGTGGAGCAGGTGCGTATCGCCCAGGGCTCGATCGCCCAGGCCGGTCAGCTGGCCGCGCAGGTCACCGGGGCCCGCGAGCGGCTCCAGAGCGCGGCGAAGGACCTGGAGGCGGCCATCGCCTCGATCTCCTCGGACCTGGTGGACGCCAAGCGCCTGGAGGGCTCGGTCCCGGCGGCGACTCTGGCCCCGCTCGTGGCCGACGCCGAGGCCGCCGTCGCGCAGGGCCGTCAGGCCAGCGGCAGCTCGCCGAGCGGCGACCCCCTGGCCGCCCTGGACCACCTGGCCCAGGCCGAGGCCGCCATCGACGCCGCCCTGGCCCCGGCCCGCGAGCGCGAGGAGAACGACTCGCGCGCCCGGGCCTCCCTGGGCTCGCGCCTGGCCCGTCTCAACTCCCAGGTGGAGTCCGTGACCTCCTACATCACCACCTACCGCGGGGCGGTGGGGCCCTCGGCGCGCACCGCGCTGAGTGAGGCCGCCCGGCACGCCACGGCCGCCACCTCCATGCAGACCACCGACCCGGTGGCGGCCCTGGCTGAGGTCGCGGCGGCCGAGCCCCTCGTGGCCCAGGCGCAGGCTCTGGCCGAGGCCGACGTGCGCGGGTCGTCGTCGAGCTCGTGGAGCCCGCGCTCCGGGGAGAGCTACTCCGGCGGCTACGGCCGCTCGGGCGGCGGACTCGACCTGGGCTCGCTCCTGCTGGGCGGGCTGCTGATGGGCGGCGGACACAGCTACGGCGGCTGGAGCTCCCATCACCACCACGACAACGACTGGGGCGGCGGTGGCGGTTTCTTCGACGGAGGTGGCGACTTCCTGGACGGGGTCGGTGACTTCTTCGACGGGGGCGGCGACTTCTGAGCCACGTCCTTCTGCCGGCCGGCCCCAGTCGTATGCCAGTCATGCCCTGAGCGATGCGGCCCCCGCCGACATGACGTCGGCCGCCCGGACCTGAGATCATGACGCCTGATCCACCTGGCCCACGCGGCCATCACCCGGCAAACGCCGTGTTCACACCCGCCCACACCGACGTCGCACCTCGACGGAAGGACGAACCACTATGGCTGAGAAGCAGTCGATCCTGGGACGCATCGCCCAGCTCACCCGCGCCAACATCAACGCGCTCCTGGACCGCGCCGAGGACCCGGAGAAGATGCTCAACCAGCTGGTGCGGGACTACACGGCCTCCATCGCCGAGGCCCGCGACGCCGTGGCCCAGACGATCGGGAACCTGCGCCTGGCGGAGAAGGACCACGACGCCGACGTCGCCGAGGCCAAGGACTGGGGCAACAAGGCCCTGGCCGCCTCCCGCAAGGCCGACCAGCTGCGCTCCGGCGGTGACACGGCCGGCGCGGACAAGTGGGACTCGCTGGCCAAGATCGCGCTGACCAAGCAGATCACGGCGGAGAACGAGGCCAAGGCCGCCGAGCCGATGATCGCCTCCCAGCGCCAGGTCGTCGAGCAGCTCAAGACCGGCCTGCAGCAGATGGAGGTCAAGCTCGGCGAGCTGCGCTCCAAGCGCGACCAGCTCATCGCCCGCCAGAAGACCGCCGAGGCTCAGGTCAAGGTGCAGGGCGCCATCCGCTCCATCAACGTCCTGGACCCCACCAGCGAGCTGTCCCGCTACGAGGACCAGGTGCGCAGGGTCGAGGCCCAGGCCGCCGGGCAGATGGAGCTGGCCGGCTCCTCCCTGGAGTCCCAGTTCGCCGAGCTCGAGGCCTCCGGCGCGGGCCTGGAGGCCGAGGCCCGTCTGGCCGCCCTCAAGTCCGGGCAGAACCCGGCGCTGCCGGGCGCTCAGCAGCAGTCCCCGGCCCAGATCACCGATGGTGACGACGCCGCCGTCAATGCCGCCTTCGAGGCTCTCAAGGCCCAGGGCCAGCCGGTCGGCGAGGAGAAGTCCTCCTACTGAGCCGGCCCGGCCGCACAGGCGGCGCCGCGCACGCGCCTCAGCCCTGTAAGCCGCCCGGTCCTCATCAATCCCGATGAGTGCCGGGCGGCTTCGTGCTCCTCAACGTCAGCACACGCCGGCACGAACCGACCGGAGGTACCTGCGTCCGACGTCGACCTCGGCCGGCCCCTTGGCCCCACGCTCGGGTCACGCCCTCACAACTCATCGGGCGGTTCGGAAAAAGGTTGATATCAGTGGGACTTCCCCGGGCGTCGTCGACGACTGCTGGACGCGGGGACCGGTAACATAGGCTCCATGAGCGTACCGACTTATCTTCTCGTCGATGGCGAGAACATTGACGCCACCCTCGGCATGAGCGTGCTGGGGCGGCGTCCCGAACCTGAGGAGCGGCCCCGCTGGGACCGCGTCCTCGCATACTGTGATGAACTGTCGTCTGCCGATGCCACCGAGGGCGAGGGGAACGAGGCCCGCGCCCTGTTCTTCCTCAACGCCACCAGCGGCCACATGCCCATGAGCTTCATCCAAGCCCTGCTGGCCATGGACTACCGCCCCGTCCCGCTGGCCGGGACGGGAAGCAACGAGGAGAAGGTTGTCGACATTGGTATTCAGCGCACCCTGGAGGCGCTGGCCGAGCGAGTCGAGTCCGGCCAGGACGCACACGTCCTGCTGGGCAGCCACGACGGCGACTACATCCCCCACATCGAGCGGCTCCTGCGAGCCGGCGCCAAGGTGGGGGTCCTGTGCTTCCGGGAGTTCCTCAACGCCCAGCTGGCCGGCATGGAGGGCGAGGGCCTGACGGTCTATGACCTGGAGAGTGACGTCAAGGCCTTCACCATCCCGCTGCCACGCGTGTGCATCATCCCGCTGGAGGACTTCGACCCACTCACCTTCCTCTGACCCGACGGCGGGGCGACGGCAGGCGCCGTTGCCCCGCCTCATGTCACAGCCCGACTCGCCGACGAGCCACATCACTTTCCTCTGTTCAGCAGCAACCACACAGTTTCCTGTTTATTGTGGGAATCCCAAGCCTTTGAGGCTTCCCGGCACGTACCGCGTCACACCAACCACTTGACCAGTCAACAGCGACCATTCGGAACTCATTCAGGAAACAACCAGAAAGCGAAGGGATGGTGAGGCGCATGGAGCGTTCCCAGCAGTCCCGCACAGAAGCTCACCTCCTTGTCGTCGACGATGAACCCAACATCCGCGACCTGCTCGCCTCATCCCTGCGCTTCGCAGGCTTCGAGGTCTCGATCGCCGGAGACGGCAACGGCGCCCTCAAGACGGTGGAGAAGACGTCCCCCGACCTGGTGGTCCTCGACGTCATGCTGCCCGACATGGACGGCTTCACCGTGGCCCGGCGCCTGCGCGAACGCGACGTGACCACCCCGATCCTCTTCCTGACCGCCCGCGATGACATGGCGGACAAGGTCCAGGGTCTGACTGTCGGCGGCGACGACTACGTCACCAAGCCCTTCGGGCTGGAGGAGGTCATCGCCCGTATTCGCGCCATCCTGCGCCGCACCCACGCCATCGAGAACGAGGACGACGGCGTCGTGCGCGTGGCCGACCTGGTTCTGGACGAGGACGCCCACGAGGTCTACCGCGCCGAGGTGGAGGTGGACCTGTCCCCCACCGAGTTCAAGCTTCTGCGCTACCTCATGCTCAACGCCGGGCGCGTCGTGTCCAAGGCCCAGATCCTCGACCACGTCTGGGAGTACGACTGGAACGGTGACGCCGCGATCGTGGAGTCCTACATCTCCTACCTGCGCCGCAAGGTGGACCAGATCCAGGGCGCTGACGGCCAGCCCGTCACTCCCCTGATCCAAACTCGTCGCGGAGTCGGCTATATGCTGCGCGAACCCAAGGCCGAGTGATGGCTGCGGCGCGTGGGGGGAGCACGCGCCCGGCCAAGTCGTCCGGTAAGCAGCACCGCCCGATCAAACGGGGCCGATGGCACCCGATCACCGCGATTCAGCGGCCCTGGCAGGCAATGCCGCTGCGCACGCGCCTGACCCTCATGACCACCGGCCTGCTCGCCATCGGGCTCATCGTCGTCTCCTTCGTGGTGACCTCGCTGCTCTACAGCCACATGATGGGACAGATCGACAGCCAGCTGCGCACCACCGCGGTGGCCATCGGAAGCCAGGGCCTGGCCCAGATCCGCGAGGGCGGCACCAGCAGCACCACCTTCCCCTCGAACTACTACGTCAAGGCCGAGTACTTCGATCCCAGCCGCAACGGGGAGTGGATCTCAGCCGACACCGCCGCCATATACGGCCGGCCCCAGATCAAAGGTCTGGACTACCAGCGCGCTCTGGCTCACACGGAGAAGGGCGACTACCCGATCACGACGGTCAACTCCGATCAGCCCGGCCACCAGTGGCGCATGATCACACTGCTCATCAAGGATCAGAACACCGGGCAGTACACCGGCGCCGTGGCTCTGGCCCTCCCGCTGAGCGACGTCATGGAGACCGTGGAGCGCACCCGCCTGGTGGTGGCTCTCGCCGATGTCTCGATCATCTCGGTGGGGGCCGTCTTCGCCACCTACCTGGTCCACCGCTCCTTCCGCTCCCTGCGGCAGATCGAGGGCGTGGCCGGGCGGATCGCTCATGGCGACCTGTCGGCCCGCATCCTTGTGACCGAGCCGCGCACCACGGAGGTCGGTTCACTGCAGCGGGCGATCAACGCGATGCTGGCGCAGAATGAGACCTCCTTCGCCGCCCAGGTCGTGGCCCAGGAACGGATGACGCGCTTCGTCTCCGACGCCTCTCATGAGCTGCGCACGCCGCTGGCCGCGATCCGCGGCTACGGCGAGCTCTACCGGATGGGCGGGGTACCCGCGAACAAGACCGGTGAGGTCATGGGGCGCATCGAGACCGAGTCCAACCGGATGGGACGCCTCGTCGACGACCTGCTGCAGCTGGCTCGGATCGACGAGGGCCGGGAGATGTCGATGGAGCCGGTCAACCTCACAGACCTGGCCGCCGGGGCCCTGAGCGACATGATGGTCCTGGCTCCCGAACGCGACTGCGGCCTCATTCCCCTCGACCCCCGAGACGAGGCCGCCGGCATGGAGGCGCCCTCTCTCCAGGTCATTGGCGACCGCGACCGTCTCTCCCAGATCCTCACCAATCTGCTGGGCAACGTGGTACGCCACACCCCCTCCGGGACGCCGGTGGAGATCGCCATCGGCATGGCTCCGCCACGCACCAACCCGACGGCGCAGCCGGTCGTCGTCGTCGAGGTACGCGACCATGGTCACGGCGTACCCCCGGAGGCGGCTGAGAAGGTCTTCCAACGCTTCTACCGCTCGGACACCTCCCGTAACCGGGAGACCGGGGGCTCCGGCCTGGGACTGGCGATCGTGCTGGGGATCGTGGCCGCCCACAAGGGCACGGTCCAGATGCTCCAGACCCCCGGCGGCGGCGCCACTGTCCACATCGAGCTGCCACCCGCACCTGCCTGGTAGGAGTGAGTAACCGTAATGCCGCCTGGAAGATCGGTAAGAGTGGTGCGCGAGACACTGTGTCACGTCGACGTTACCGCGGGGACAGTCCTACGATGGCACGCGTTCCATTTCCAACACGGAGACTGACCCATGGGTGTCATCGACGCACCGCAGTGGCTCCTTCCGGCCTTCACCCGCTCGGTGAAGGCGCTCGGCGCCACGCAGCCCCCAGAGGCGATCCGCTCCGCCGGCGAGCTCCTCATCGAGCGTTGGTCCACGCCGGACCGTCGCTTCCACAACCTTCGCCACCTCATCGACATGCTCGCGAGGGTCGACGAGCTGGCCGAGGAGTCGCACAATCCGGACATCATGCGGGTCGCCTGCTGGTACCACGGGTGCGTCTTCTCCTCCGATGCCGAGGACGTCAGCCGCGGCAACGGCGGCGAGGACGAGACCGCTTCAGCGGCCTTCGCCGAGGCGGATCTTCACCACCTGGGCGTCCCCATGGAGACGGTCAAACGGGTGTGCAGCCTCATCGTCAACCTCAAGCGGCACATGCTCGACGAGCACGATATCGACGCCCAGGCGCTCATCGACGCCGACCTGGGCACCCTGGCCGTGGACCCGCAGACCTATGCCGAGTACGTACGTCTGCTGCGCGAGGAGTACTCCCACATTCCCATGGAGAAGTACCTGCGTGGCCGCCTGACGATCGTCTCTCGGCTCCTGGACCGCGAGCACCTCTTCCACTCACCACTGGGTGAGCGCTGGGAGCACGCCGCCAGGGAGAACCTCTCGGCCGAGCAGCGCCGGCTCAAGGAGAAGCTCACCAAGCTGATCACCGAGCAGAGCGGACAGGACGCACAGGGCGTTCAGGAGGTGGCTAAACCCTTCGTCGCCCAGGCGACGGCGCGCTCTTTCCCTGCGGCCGCGTCGGCCGAGCCCGCAGCCACCGGAAACGGCTCGGCGCTCGAGCAGCCGGACGGCGGCGTCGGGAGCGATCCCCGCACTCCTCCGCTGGGCCTGCAGTCACTGACCCCGTCCGGACAGCCGGCACCCGGCCCGTCCCGTGACGGAAGCACGCTGCGTATCGACACCGCTGAGCTGAGGGCCCTGCGGTCCAAGGCCTCGCCAACAACGCCGGCGGCCGTGTCACCGGCATCGCCGTTGAGCGCGACCTCGCCACGGACCCCCGCGCGGGGTGTTCCGGCCGTCTCCTCCGCTTCCGCGCGTCGGCCCGCCGAGGCATCCACCGAGCACGGCGAGCCCCGCGAGGACAAGGACGGCGAGGGGCAGATGTCGCACACGGCCTCGATGGAGTCCTGCGTGGCCGACCTGGACCTGCTCATGTGCTCGCGCAACCGCACCGATGAAGCCGGGGAGCGCCGTGCCCGGGTCCAGGCCGAGCGGGACAAGCTCGCCGAGAAGCTGCGGGCCAAGACCCAGGAGGCCAAGGAGCTGCGCGAGGCCCGTACCGGTGAGATCGCCCCCATCACCGAGGAGATCATCGACGACGGCGCCGGAGACCTCTGAGGCATCGAGGCTGCCCGCCTGCCAGGGACGGCGCGGGTCCTCCGGGGCCACAGCCCCTGATCTGCTGGGGCGGTTCACAGGGCCGGCCGCCCGCCCGACGCGCGTCCGGGTCCGGCCCCTACCGTGAGAGGCACGGCGTCCGCTGCGGCGGGTCGCCAGGCATCCCCGTGGACGTCGGCGCACGACAGCGCCCGGTCCATCGGGCCGCCCCTCACGAAAGGAACCCCGTCATCATGCCCATCTACTCCGTCGACACCGTCGCGGTGGCCGACACCGCCGCCCGGACCCGTACCCGCATCGCCACGATCCAGACCGAGGTCGATGCCATGCGGGGCGATATCGGTCTGCTGCAGTCCTGCTGGACCGGGACGGCAGCGGACTCCATGGCCACCTGCGCGGCCGACTGGCACCTCACTCAGCTTCAGGTGCAGTCCAACCTCGATCAGATCAGCCTGGCACTGGACAACGCCGCCGTCTGCTACGACGACGCCGAGACCGCCAACCAGGGCCGCTTCGCCACTCCCGGCACCACCACGGCTCCGGCCATGGGCTCCGGGCCCGTGGCCCCTCGGTAGAAGCACCTGCTGCGATCTGCAGAGGGGGCTCCGCTTCCACCCACCGCCGCCGTCCGGGCTGCGCCACCTCAGCGCACCTCTCCTGGGCGCATGACGCAAGCGACGAGCACGAAAGCGGCGGGCCGACCCTCACGTGCGTGAGAGACGGCCCGCCGCCAGGCCCGGGCCGACCGGCGCGGCCGGACTACCGGGAGATGACTGGCTCGTGACGAGTCACGTCGATCAGTACATGCCGCCCATGTCGCCGGCGCCACCCTCGGCCGGAGCGGCCGGGGGCTCGGGCTTGTCGGCCACGACGGCCTCGGTGGTCAGGAACAGACCGGCGATGGAACCGGCGTTCTGCAGGGCGGAGCGGGTCACCTTGACCGGGTCGGCGATGCCGGCGGCCAGGAGGTTGACGTACTCGCCGGTGGCGGCGTTCAGGCCCTCGCCGGTGGGAAGGTTGCGGACTCGGTCCACGACGACGCCGCCCTCGAAACCGGCGTTGACGGCGATCTGCTTGAGCGGGGCCTCCACGGCGACCTTGACGATCGCGGCACCGGTGGCCTCGTCGCCCTCGAGCTTGAGGGAGTCGAGGACCTCGGCGGCCTGGAGCAGAGCAACGCCACCACCGGCGACGATGCCCTCCTCGACGGCGGCCTTGGCGTTGCGCACGGCGTCCTCGATGCGGTGCTTGCGCTCCTTGAGCTCGACCTCGGTGGCGGCGCCGGACTTGAGGACGGCCACGCCGCCGGCCAGCTTGGCCAGGCGCTCGGAGAGCTTCTCCTTGTCGTACTCGGAGTCGGAGTTGTCGATCTCGGTGCGGATCTGGGCGACGCGGGCCTCGATGGCGGACTTGTCCCCGGCGCCCTCGACAATGGTGGTCTCGTCCTTGGTGACGACGACCTTGCGGGCCTGGCCCAGGTCCTCCAGGGTGGCGTTCTCCAGCTTGAGGCCGACGGTCTCGGAGATGACGGTGCCGCCGGTGAGGATGGCCATGTCCTGGAGCATCGCCTTGCGGCGGTCGCCGAAGCCGGGGGCCTTGACGGCCACGGACTTGAAGGTGCCGCGGATGCGGTTGACCACGAGGGTGGCCAGGGCCTCGGCCTCGACGTCCTCGGCGATGATCGCCAGCGGCTTGCCGGACTGCATGACCTTCTCCAGCAGGGGCAGCAGGTCCTTGACGTTGGAGATCTTGGACTCGACCAGCAGGACGTAGGTGTCCTCCAGGACGGCCTCCTGGCGGTCGGCGTCGGTGACGAAGTAGGGGGAGATGAAGCCCTTGTCGAAGCGCATGCCCTCGGTGACCTCGAGCTCGAGGCCGAAGGTGTTGGACTCCTCGACGGTGATGACGCCGTCGTGGCCGACCTTCTCCAGGGCCTCGGCGATGAACTCGCCGATCTGCTCGTCGGCGGCGGAGATCGAGGCGGTCGCCGCGATCTCCTCCTGGGTCTCGACCTCCTTGGCGTCGGCCAGCAGGCGCTCGACGACGGCCGCGACGGCCTTGTCGATGCCGCGGCGCACGGCGATCGGGTTGGCGCCGGCCGCGACGTTGCGCAGGCCCTCGCGCACGAGCGCCTGGGCGAGCACGGTGGCGGTGGTGGTGCCGTCACCGGCGACGTCGTCGGTCTTCTTGGCGACCTCCTTGACGAGCTCGGCGCCGATCTTCTCGTAGGGCTCCTCGAGCTCGATCTCCTTGGCGATGGTCACGCCGTCGTTGGTGATCGTGGGGGCGCCCCACTTCTTGTCGAGCACGACGTTGCGGCCCTTGGGGCCCAGGGTGACCTTGACGGTGTCGGCGAGGGTGTTGAGACCGCGCTCCATGCCGCGGCGGGCCTCCTCGTCGAAGGCGATGATCTTGGACATTGAGTTTCCTCCACTGCGTGGTAGGGGTGGCCGGTTCGTGCCCGCGACGGACGGATCGGTCCCCGGACGTTCACGTCACGCCCGACGCCGGCCCTCACGTTCCAGCCTGGATGGACTTGGTTGCATTGGTGGATGCATTGTCACTCGAGGACCCCGAGTGCTAACCGCAATGCTGGCACTCTCGGCCCTTGAGTGCAAGGCGCTCAGGTCTCCTCGGCCACGAATCCTCCGACGGCGAAGAGGGGAATCGCCCATGCCGGCACTCGTGACAGCTCCGCACCGACCTGCCCGACGAGGATGAGGCGTCACCCAGCGGAAACCGGGCCGGCGGGCGGCCCTCGAAGCACGGCCCGACACGGCCGGCTGCAGCGGCGGTGAGCGGGGTCGCAGCAGCGAGGGCCGGGATCCGGCAGGCCCGAGAAGCGTCAGCGCTCTCGCGGACGTGAGCTTTCCGTCAGGGCTTGTAGTCGTCGCGCAGAATGACCGCGATCGTGGAGCCCTGAGTGTTCTCAGCGGTGCCCTCCACCACGTTGCTGATCCCCAGCTTCTTGCCGACCTCCTCGGCTGCCGGCCGGCTCTCCGGGGAGCTGAAGTAGACCGTCGACTTGGCCGGCTCCGTGTTCTCGTAGATGCCGGGGACGACCTCCACCGCGGTGAAGCCCCCGTTGGTGAGCTTGTCGCCGGCGCCCTTGGCCAGGCCACTGGTCTCCGTCCCATTGGCCACGGTGACCCCGGTGTTGAAGTCGATGTTGCCGGAAGCGCTGGCGCTGGCCCCGGCAGAGGCGCTGGCGGCAGGCTTGGAGGCCTCAGCGGTCTTGTCACCTGACGCCTGCTTGTTCGCCTGCCCGCTCTTGGCCTGCTGAGTGGACGACGCCGCTCCTGACGGGCTGGAGCCGCCCGACCCGTTGAGGAACAGGGTCACGGCACCCCAGGCGAGCGCCGGAACAATGATGATGATGGCCAGCAGTGGCACCCAGCTGCGCCACCGAGGCACCTGCGCGCGGTGTACGCCCACCGGAACTGGGCCGTCATCCTCGCCGACGTCGAACTCGTCCTCGGGGTAGTCATAGTTGCTCACGCTCACAAGATACCGGTCCGAGCGCCCTTCGTTGGGTATTGCTCGCCACGTCCGGCTCACAGGACCGTGACATCAGGTCTGAAAGATCCTGCAGACGTCGACGTGCGCCCGTTAGGCTCGCAGCGTGACAACCGCCAAGCCCCTGTCCGAGATCATCGACCCCTCCTGGGCGAGCGCCCTGGCGCCCGTGGAACCCACGATTCATGAGATCGGGAGACGGCTGCGTGAGGAGGTGACCTCCGGCGTCGGCTACCTCCCTGCGGGAACGGACGTGCTGCGCGCCTTCACCTACCCGATGGACGATGTGCGCGTCCTCATCGTCGGCCAGGACCCCTACCCCACCCCGGGCCACCCCATGGGACTGAGCTTCTCGGTGGCGCCCGGCGTGCGGCCCCCGCGCAGCCTGGAAAACATCTTCCGCGAGCTGGTCAGCGACCTGGGTGTGCCCCAACCGACGTCGGGCGACCTCACGCCGTGGTGCGAGCAGGGAGTCATGCTGCTCAACCGGGTTCTCACCGTTCGCCCCGGGGCGCCGGCGTCGCACAAGGGCTGGGGCTGGGAGAAGGTGACGCAGCGGGCCATCGAGGCACTGGTGGAGCGCAGTGGCCCGCTCGTGGCGATCCTGTGGGGACGGCCGGCGCAGTCCCTGACCCCCATGCTGGGGCAGACCCCGATCATCGCCTCACCGCACCCCTCCCCGCTGTCCGCCTCGCGCGGGTTCTTCGGCTCACGTCCCTTCAGCCGCGCGAATACGATCCTTACCGAGATGGGGGCCGCCCCCGTGGACTGGCGCCTGCCCTGAGGCTGCGCCGGGGTCAGCCCGGCCACTGGGAACGCGGCCGGGAACCATCTGGTAGACACAGGGCCATGCCCGATCACCGACCAGTGCAGCCGGCTCAGTCCGCCCCCGCCGCCCCAGATTCACCAGCACCTTCCCGCTCCCGGGCACGCCACGCCGCCGGCCCGGCCACGATCGATCTGAACCAGATCTCCCAGTACCTTCCCCGCACCGGCATCGGCACCGACGTGCACGCCTTCGCCGCCCCCGACTCGGGAGTCCCCATGCACCTGGCCTGCCTGGAGTGGCCCGGTGAGGTGGGCCTGGCCGGCCACTCCGACGGCGACGTCGTCGCCCACGCGTGTTGCGACGCCCTGTTCTCGGCCGCCGGCCTGGGCGACCTGGGCTCGAATTTCGGCACCGCCGAGCCCCGGTGGAAGGGGGCCTCCGGGGCCGCGCTCCTGGGCGAGGCCGCCCGCCGCGTGCGCGAGGCCGGCTTCGAGATCGGCAACATCGCCGTCCAGCTCGTGGGCGAGC
>ERZ772964.514-NODE-514-length-17130-cov-98.1965_pt1 | contig 17130 bp, 12 predicted proteins | sample MGYA00580675_ERZ772964 | MGnify/ENA primary metagenome ERZ772964 (study PRJEB29015, sample SAMEA2737941) | human oral metagenome | biome: human oral; feature: human-associated habitat; material: dental | place: China | collected 2139 ... | reverse complement strand
TCAGTGCGCAGACGGCCGCGACGGCGCGGCGTCCGACAGGGATGCGACGTCTCACGGCCCCCCCTCCTCCGGGGCCCGGGCACCGCTCGCGATTCCGTCTGCGCCTCTTCACTGACTCGTTGCTGCCCCGTGCGCTCTTACCGCCTGCGACCGGTCAGCGCCGGGCCCGCGAGGATGAGGAAGGACGCCGCGCCCACGAGAAGGAGCCCGCCGGCGGAGACGAGCATCCAGTCGTCGCGCCCCAGGGCGGTCGGTTGGGGAACGGCCGCGGTCGCGACCGTCATCCTCGCCGGCTCAGAGGTGTCGGCGGCCGCGGTCGTGATCTCGAGCTGCGCCCATCCGAGCAGACGGGAGTCCCTGTCGCCGACGGCGAGCTGGTAGGTCCCGGCTGGGAGACTGGAGACGTCGATCGACACGGAGTTATCGGCGTCGACCTGCATCCACCCCGGAGTCGACTCCTGCGGGAAGAGGAAGACCGCGACCCAGTCGTCCTTCTTGGCCTTGTCCGAGGGGAGGATCAGCGACACGATGTTGCCGCGTCGGGTCCCCGACAGAGAGCCGGCGTTGGAGGCGTCGAGCTTGCTCGCGTCGTTGACGGGAGCCGCGGGCCTGGTCGTCGGGCGCTCCTTGCCCGCCTCCGGGGCCGTCGTGGGCTCGGCTTCGGGCTCCGGGGCGGGCGCCGTGCCGGGGGCGCCGCTCGGCCCGCTCGGGGCGTCCTGCGAGTCGGGGGATGCGGACTGGTCGTCGCGCGGGCCCCCGCCGTCGGGCTGAGGCGTTGCGTCCGGGGGTCCGACGGGAGTCGGCTCCGAGGGGGGCGGTTCGGGAGACGTGGCGGGCTCGCTCGGGGCATCGGACGTCGGGGCGGGTGAAGCCGGCACCTCGCTGGGCTCGGGCACTGGCGTCGGCTCCGGTGTCGGCTCCGGGGCGGGCTCCGCGGAGGGCTCGACGTCGTCGACCGGCTCGGACACCGGGGCCGGCTCCGCGGAGGGCCGGTCGGCCGGCTGCGGAGCCGGCTCGTCATTCGGCTCCGAGGCGGGCCCGGACACCGCCTCCGGCTCCGGTGTCAGCTCCGCGGAGGGCTCGACGTCGTCGACCGGCTCGGACGCCGAGGCCGGCTGCGGAGCCGGCTCGGCGATCTGGAACCGGGCGGTGCCGACGTACAACCGGGAGTCCACGGTGACGGAGAGGTAGTAGCCGCCGGGGCCCTGACCCGACAGGGTGTAGAGCTCGCCGACCTGCACGGAGGCGTCGAAAGCGCCGTCGACGAACGTGGCGGGTACCAGAACCTCCTCCGGAGACGCGTAGCCGCCCACCGCGACGAGGCGCACGCGCACAGTCTGCTCCCCCTGCAGGAGGCGGCCCCCGGCGCACCAGCCGCTGCCGGTGAGGCGGACCGGCGCATCCGGCTCGTAGGAGGGCTCGACACCATCCTCTGCTCCGGCCGCGGCCTGCGCAGCGTCCTCCTCGCACTCGCTCGCCACGGGACCGGAGGCCGGGGCCGCGGGCGGCTCCTCGCCGGACTCGAGACCGGGCGCACCGACACCGAGCGGGGCCCCGTCGTCGGCCACGAGAATCGCGGGGGAGACACCGGCGGCGTCGGCCTCGACCACCGCGATGCCGCTCGCACCCGTCATCAGTGCCGTCCCGGCCACCGCGGGCAGCACGAACACGACGTGCGCAGAGAACACGGCCCTGCGGTGCAACGCCGTGTAGCGCTGTGAGCGTGTCATGCGGTGACTCTCGTCGATGGGCTCATTGGATAATTGTGTCGCGAGAGCTCAGGGGCCGCTGCGGCGGTGGGAGGCGGTTCCCGCCGGGCACGAGGACCGTGACCGAACGGCAACCGGCAGGGGAAATCGTATCGTCACCGACGGCGGCGCCGAAACCGCGGGCGGGCCGGTCGCGCGGACCGGGCCGGCGCGTCCGGACCACGCGGCCCGCCGCCGGCTCCCGCCCGGTCTGCCCGCCATCACGGCGATATTACGGCCTTTATGACGCGCTCTCCGCAGCCCGTCAGGGCCGCAGCCGGGCCCGTGGCCGCAAAGGTCTCATCTCGGTAACAACTGTGTGGCGAACGCCGGGCAGGCAGACCGGGAGTCGTCCGACCGGCCCGACCGTGACCCACACCGCAGCCCCTCGGCTCGTACGGTCCGCGCCGAGGAGCGTAGTGTCCGGCCCATGACACGCATGCCGATGACTCGCTCCGCGCGCGGCGCTCTGGTGGCCGCTGCCACCTGCGAGCCTCGAATGTGTCGTCGCTGTCAGGCGCTCTGACCCCTCTCGTCCGCAAGGCGCGGACGATCGACGAGCCCCTTGAGACCGCGGCCCCGAGAGCCGGCACGCCGCAGCCGCCGTTGCTGCGCCCCGCCTCTCCCCGCGCCCGTCTCAGGGGCGGGCCGGCCCCTCCACATGGTCCGAGCCGTGACCGGTCGGTCCCGATCGTGCCCGTGCACGCGCCTGGCAGCCCTCTTCCCATCTTCTCACCGGACGAAGCCCCTGCTCGCACCGTTAGGAGACGCCCATGTCCGCCACTTCCGATACCCCCGGTACCCCCGATACTCCCGACAGGCCCTCCGCCGGCTCGCCCGACGCCTCCGAGGCCGCCGACGCCCCTCGCGCCCCGCAGGCGCCCGAGGTCACCGCCGAGAACGCCGCCGAGATCCTCGCGGCCGGGGAGAGCCCCGACGACGCCGCATCGTCCGGATCCCGCCCCTCACGACGCAAGCTGCTCATCGGCGGCGGCATCGCCGCGGCCGCGGTCGTGGCCGGAGGCGCGTGGCTGACCCTCCGCCGGACCAACCAGGGCGTGACCGGCGCCGCCAAGGAGCTGCCGCTCGTCATCGGGGGCGACATCTGCGCCGCTCCGCTGTACGCCGCCTACCACCACGGCTACTTCGACGACGCCGGGCTCAAGGTGACCCTGGCCCGCACCCAGCGCACCGAGGACACCAAGGACGCGCTCAGCGCGGGCAAGTACATCGGGGCGCCCGGCATCTTCTTCTCCTGGCTCGAGCCCATCTACAACGGCATCAATGCCAGGCTCACCGGCGGGATCCACTCCGGCTGCCTGCGGCTCGTGGTGGGCAACGACTCGCCCATCACACAGCTGGCCGACTTCAAGGGCAAGAAGATCGGCGTGCCCTCCCTGTCCAGCTCGGCATTCGCCTACTTCGCGATCGGCCTGTCCAGGGCCGGGCTCAACGTGGATCCCGAGCACGGCGACATCTCGTGGGTGACCATTGACGAGGACTCCCTGGGCACGCGGCTGACCAACGGGGACGTCGACGCCGTGATGGGGTCGGACCCGGCCCCGCTCCTGCCCGTGCTGGCCGGCACGGCCAAGGTCCTGGCCTCCAACGACGCCGAGCCCTTCTGCTGCTCGGTCGCCCTCAACGGCGACTTCGTCGCCAAGCAGCCCGATCAGGCCAGGGCGCTCACCGAGGCGTGGTTCAAGGGCTCCGACTACCTGGCGGAGGATCAGTCCCACCGCCGGGAGATCGCCAAGATCGAGGTCGACAACGAGTACGTCGCCGCGGAGCAGAGCGTCGTGGAGGACGTCCTGGAGACCTACGGGTGGAAGGCCTCGGCCGTCGACTTCCGCGCGGCCGTGGAGAGCGGCATCGAGGACTTCAAGAGCACCGGATTCATCACGGCCGATGTCAGCGCCGCCGAGCTGACCGACACGGTCTACGCCGACCTGGGCATCACCCGATGAGCACCCGCCGGCCTGCGCGCACCTGGGGCGCGGCCGCCATCGCCCTGTGGGCCGCTTATCTGGCTGCTGTTCTTCTCCTGCCCGACGCGGCCGGGACCCGCAGGGCACCGGTCGCACCCCTCGTCGCCATCGTCGCGGCCCTGCTGGCGGGCCTCATCGGCTGGCTCGCCCTCGCTGCGGCTCGGCCGGCGACCACGGCCGCCCGCGCCCTTGCGCACCGCCTGCCGTGGATCGCCTTCGGCGGCGGGTGGTTCCTCGTGTGGCAGCTGTCGACCGTGAAGTCCGGCCTGCTCGCCCCGCCCTACTTCGCCGCCCCGGAGGTGCTCATCGCAGCCTTCGCGGATGACTGGACGCTCCTGGCCAAGTGCCTGGCCTCCTCCGGACTGCTGTTCCTCGTGGGCTACCTGATCGGCTCGGTCGTCGGCTTCATCACCGGGCTGCTCATGGGCTGGTCGCCACGAGCCGACTACTGGCTGCACCCGCTGCTGCAGACGGTCGGCCCGGTCCCGGCCAGCGCCCTGCTGCCCCTGGCCGTGCTCGTCCTTCCGACGACGTACCTGTCGGCGGCGTTCATCGTGGCCTTCGGCGCCTGGTTCCCCATGGCGACCATGACCCGGGCGGGCGTGCGCTCGGTGCCGCGGTCCTTCATCGACGTGGCGCGCACGCTCGGCGCGAACGAAGGCTTCCTCGTCTCGCGCGTGGCGATCCCCTCGGCCCTTCCCGACATGCTCACCGGCCTGTTCACCGGGCTGGGCACGAGCCTGGCCGCGCTCATGACAGCCGAGCTCGTCGGCGTCGACCAGGGCCTGGCGTGGTACATCAACTGGGTCAAGGGCTGGGCCGAGTACCCGAAGATGTATGTGGGCCTCATTGTCCTCATCGTCTTCTGCCGCGCCCTCATGGTTCTTCTGTTCAAGCTCCGCTCCTCGCTGCTGGCCTGGCAGCAGGACCTCGTCAGGTGGTGACTGCCGTGTCCGATACGAACGGGGCGGCGCAGAACGCGGCACCGGGAGCAGCGGGCGCCCACGCCTCCGGGTCCCCCGCTCCCCGCGGCGCCCACGTGCGCCTCGACGGCGTCTCCCACCGCTATCCGCTTCTTCACGACCTCGATCGCGGCTGGGTTCCCGCGCTGGCGCGCATGGTCTCCGCCGCCGCCCGCGCCCGCCACGAGGCGGAGGCCGCCAAGCCCGCCGAGCTGCAGGTGCTCGACGCGATCGACCTGGCCATCGCACCGGGCGAGTTCGTGGCCCTCGTGGGGCAGTCCGGCTGCGGCAAGTCCACGATCCTGCGTCTTCTCGCAGGTCTGGAGACGCCGAGCGCGGGCGCCGTGGAGGTCGACGGGCAGCCTGTGGCCGGGCCCGCGCCCGAGCGGGCGCTCGCCTTCCAGGACGCCACCCTGCTTCCCTGGCGCACCGTGAGGGAGAACGTGGGACTGGGCCCGCAGGCGCGCGGACGGCTCGCCGCGAACGAGCGCCGCATCACCGCCGCGCTCGAGCTCGTGGGCCTGCGCGACTTCGCCGAGGCCTACCCCGCGACCCTGTCGGGCGGCATGGCGCAGCGGGCGGCGCTGGCCAGGGCGCTGGTGAACCGGCCCCGCCTGTTCCTCCTCGACGAGCCCTTCGGCAAGCTCGACGCCCTGACCCGGCTGACCCTGCAGGACGAGATCAGGCGCCTGTGGCTCTCGCAGCGGTTCACCGCCCTGCTGGTGACCCACGACGTCGATGAGGCCCTGCGGCTGTCGGGCCGCGTCGTCGTCCTGTCCGAGCGGCCCGCGCACGTCGTCGAGGACATCACCGTGCCCCGAGGCGTCGGGCAGGACCCGGCGTCGTCGCGGTTCCAGGAGCTGCGCGGCAGGATCCTGCGCCTGCTGGGCCGGTGAGCGCGAGGGCCGCGGCACCTGGGACCGCCACCTGTGCCGGTGCCGGTCGAGACGGGCCTCACATGTGACGTCATGCGTCACGCGTGTGCGTGCTCCTGCTGCGCTGCGCCTCTCCCCTAGGCTTGTCTCAGGAGCGATCCGCATGTGAGCCCCGTTCGGAGCCCGTCAGGTCGCCCGCGCTCGCGGGCACGGCCGACGGCAGTCCGTGAGTCTGTGCGTGAAGCCCGTCAGCCGCCGTCGTCCCCCGGGGACGTCATGGCGCAGGGCGAGTGTGGTGGGCGCGGTGCGGCAAGAGCGGAGGGCAAGCGGCTCTCCCCCACACTCCGCGAACAGGCCCCACCACGGGCCGGATACGGGAAGAACTTCATGACTGCCACCAGCACCGGCCACTCTGCGTCCTCCGGCGGGACGGACGGTCCGCTCGGCCTCGATGACCTCTTCAACGCCGAGCTCGAGGCCCCCGCCGAGAAGGTCGCGACGCCCCGCGCGGTCGAGGCGCCCCCGACCGCCTCCCCCGACTTCTTCGCAACCCCTGCGACCTCGGACTCCCCGGAGGATCCGGAGGACGTCGAGCACGCCGAGGAGGCCGACGACGTCGACCGGGGCCGGCCCGAGGCCGACCCCGAGGACGAGGAGGACGACGACTCCGACGACGGCGACGAGAACACCGACGAGGACGACGTCGACGGCCACGCGCCCTTCATCGACGCCGGCCCCGAGGACGACGACCCCGTCGAGGACGCCGAGCAGGCCGAGGCGGCCGTCAAGGCCCCCGAGGAGGCCACCTTCGACGACCTCGGACTGCCGGCCGACCTGCTCAGGGCCGTGACCGACATGGGCTACACGACGCCCACCGACATCCAGCGCGAGGCCATCCCGGTTCTCATGTCCGGCCGCGACGTCGTCGGCGTCGCGCAGACCGGCACGGGCAAGACCGCGGCCTTCGGCCTGCCCCTGCTGGACGCCGTCGAGGCCCGCGAGCCCGCCGTCCAGGCCCTGGTCCTGGCGCCCACCCGCGAGCTGGCGCTTCAGAGCGCCGACGCCATCACCGACATGGCCCGCCGCTCGCGCGGCCTGGACGTCGTCGCCGTCTACGGCGGCGCCCCCTACGGGCCGCAGATCGGCGCCCTCAGGGACGGCGCGCAGGTGGTAGTCGGCACCCCCGGCCGCATTATCGACCTCATCGACAAGGGCGCCCTCGTCCTGGACGACGTGAGGTACTTCGTGCTCGACGAGGCCGACGAGATGCTGCGCATGGGCTTCGCCGAGGACGTCGAGACCATCGCCGCCTCCCTGCCCGAGCAGCGGCGCACCTCCCTGTTCTCCGCGACCATGCCGCCGGCCATCCAGGCCGTGGCCCGTCAGCACCTCACGGATCCGGTCCAGATCGAGGTCTCCCCCCAGGCCTCCACGGTCGACACCGTCCACCAGACCTACGCGGTCGTGCCCTTCCGCCACAAGATCGGCGCCGTCTCCCGCGTCCTGGCCGTGACCGAGGCCGAGGCCGCCATCGTCTTCGTGCGCACCAAGTCCACCGCCGAGGACGTCGCCATCGAGCTGGCGGGCCGCGGCATCCAGGCCGCCGCCATCTCCGGCGACGTCCCCCAGCGGGAGCGCGAGCGTCTGGTCGAGCGCCTGCGCACCGGCACGCTCGACGTGCTCGTGGCCACCGACGTGGCCGCCCGCGGCCTGGACGTCGACCGCATCGGGCTGGTGGTCAACTTCGACGTGCCCCGCGAGGCCGAGGCCTACGTCCACCGCATCGGCCGCACCGGCCGCGCCGGCCGCCACGGCGAGGCCGTCACCTTCCTGACCCCCAAGGAGAAGCGCAAGCTCCGCCAGATCGAGCGCCTGACCGGCACGAGGCTGGAGGAGATCACGCTGCCGTCCCCGGCCGACGTCTCCTCCCACCGGGCCCGCGGGCTCCTGGACAGGGCCGCCGTCCGCCACGGGCGCGGGCGCCTGTCCATGTACCGGGACCTGGTCGAGGCCAGGACCGAGGAGCTGGGCATCGACGCCGCCGAGCTCGCCTCCACCCTGCTGGCCCTGGCCGTGGGCGATGATGGCCCGCGCCGCCGTGAGGACGACGACCGCCCCCGCCAGCGCGGGCGCCGCGAGGAGCGTCTCGACGCCGAGGGCGCCTTCGTGTCCGCCTCCTTCGAGGGCGGGCGGGACCGGGAGGACCGCCGCCCGCGCCGGGGAGACCGCGCCGAGGGCAGGTCCGGGGGCCGCGGCGGGCGCCGCCACGAGGACGGCACCGGCACCGTCTACCGCATCGAGGTCGGGCGCCGCGACGGCGTCCTGCCCGGCGCGATCGTGGGGGCCCTGGCCAATGAGGGCGGCATCAGCGGCTCCGACATCGGCAAGATCGACATCCTCCAGTCCTTCTCCCTGGTGACCATTCACGCCGACCTCAGCTCCGAGCAACTCAAGACGATGGGTCGGGCGACCTTCGGCGGCCGCGAGCTGCGTATTCGCCCGGACCAGGGGCCGGGCCACGGCTGGTCCGGCCCGGGCGGGGACGACAGGCGCGCGCGCCGGCGCGACTGGGAGGACCGGGGCGAGCGTCCCGAACGCGGTTTCCGTCCGCGGCGCGAGGACGGCGACAGGCGCTGGACGGATCGCGATGGTCAGGACGGCCGCCGCGGCTTCCGCGACCGCGACGGCCGCCGCGACGATCAGGGCGGCAGGCGCTGGGAGGACCGGGGCGGGCACCGCGGTGGCCGTCGCTGGGAGGACCGGCGCGGGGGCCGCGACGGGTTCCGGTCCCGGCGCGAGGACCGCGGCCAGGGCCGTTTCGGCGGCAACCGGGGCGGCGGCTTCCGCAGTCGCGGAGACCGCTGAGTCCCGCAGGCCCTGCGGGGCCCGGCGGGACCGGGCCTCACGCGCGCCACGCGCGCCGCACGCGAACGGCGCCCATGGAGGTGCGGGCGCGCAGCTCCAGGCGCCTGTCGAACTCCTCGGGGCGGTCGTGGCGGGCAAGGTCGGTGGTGACCCGTCCTATCTCCGACCTGCAGTCGGCCAGGACGGCCGTGCCCTCGGGCACCCCGACACTGACCGTGCCCATCTCGGTGACCAGGTCCAGGGAGCCCTCGCGGGCCTCCATGACCTTCACCGAACCGGCCTCGGTCCGGGCGGACACCGGACCGGTGGTGGTGCCGATGCGCACCGACCCCGCCCGGGTGCTCACGTTGCCCTCGTGAAGCGAGGCGATGGTGATGGAACCGGCGTCGGCGTGCACCTGGGCGCTGTCGCAGGGACCCAGGCGCACCGACCCGGCCGTTGTGTGCGCCTGAGCCCGGGGCCAGGGGTGGGTGGCGGTCAGAGAGCCGGCATCGAGGCGGGCCTCCAGACTGGTTCCCTGCGGCACGGTGATGCGCAGGCGCGGGGCGTAGGATCCCCAGCCCCACGGCCAGATGCCGCCGAGCCCGTCCCGGCCCAGGAGCGCGGTCTGACGGACGCTCACAACGGCGCCGTCGGCGGTGACGTCCAGGAGGGGCTCCAGGCGCGCCTCGGCCTCCACGACAATGGTTCCGGCGGCGCCCGGGGAGGTCACCGCGCTCAATGACGACAGGTCCAGGCAGAGGACGGGCTCAGCGTCCTCGGGCAGCTCGAAGGTCCAGATGGACATGGGCTCTTTCTCCTTCTACGTCGGGTTCTACGTCGGGGCGGGGCTGCTGCGGCGCGGTTCCGGTCCGCGGATGGGGCGAGGTCATCCCAGCCATCCCCTGAGCGTCGATCCGGACATGCCGGAGCCGCCGGCTCCCGGGTCCTGACGGCCGGCGCCCCAGGACGCGCCGTCGGGACCGGCCGCGCTCGGACGCGTCAGGGCGTCGCGGGCGGCCTCGATCATCCAGGCGTTCAGGGACCGGCCCTGCGCCTGGGCCGCGGCGTCGATGTCCCGCTTGAGGGACCCCGGCAGGCGCAGGGTGGTGCGGACCTCCTGGTCCTCCTGGTCCTCGTGGTCCGCAGGGCGCTCGGGCGCGGCAGGCTCCTGCTGGGCGGGCCGGGCCTCCTGGGGCGCTGCCCGAGTCACCATGAAGTGCGTCGCCGGACCGTCCATGACCACGGTGACGCGCTCGCCGTCGAGCTCGTCGTTGAGCTCCTCGGCGGCATCGGTCAGCATCTGGAGCGCAACGAGCCGCAGCGCGGGATCCAGCGCTGCCAGCAGCGAGCGGGCCACCTCCTGCGTGCGCTCGTCGCCCAGGGAGGAGGTCTCCAGCAGCGTTCGACTCAGGATCTCGGTATAACTGTCCATATGCATGACACCATATTGGTGTCATTTTGATGTCTAGTCAAGTTCATCTGACGTCATATTGAATCACTCTGACATCATCCCATATGCGGTGAGCCCGCCTGCGGGCCGCGCGCCGACACGGTGGAATAAATAGTCCACCCGCCCGGACGGTTGACAGCGACGGAGGACGGATTTCAACGACGCCGAGCCCGGCATGAAAGAGGCACATGTGGTCCCAGCCATCTACCTGCTCGCCGTCGTCGTCCTCGGGTTCGCGGCCACCCTGCTGCGCCTCCCGCCGCTGGTCGGCTTCCTGGCAGCCGGATTCGTCCTGGGCGCCTCCGACCTGCCCAACCTCGACTTCGTCCAGACCCTGGGCGACCTGGGCGTCGCAGTGCTGCTGTTCACCATCGGTCTCAAGCTCGATCCGAGGGTTCTCGCCCGCCGCGAGGTGGCCGGCACCGCCGCCATCGCCCTGGTGCTGCTGACGACCCTGAGCGCGGCCCTCGTCGTCCCCCTGCTCCTGGTCGGCCTGTGGGTCGACACCGTCACCCCCGCAGGCGCGGTGGCGCTGTGCTTCGCCCTGTCCTTCTCCTCCACCGTCGTGGTGGTCAAGCTCCTGGAGGACCGCGACGACGCCGCCTCCCTGTACGGGCGGATCGCGATCGGCGTCCTGGTCGCCCAGGACATCGCCGCGGTCGCCTACATGACCTTCAGCTCCGAGGAGCCGCCGAGCCCGTGGGCGCTCAGCCTGGTCGCCCTGTGGCCCGCCTCCGGGCTCTTCGGCAAGGTCCTCAACCGCATCGACCACCGGGAGATGCGCACTCTGTTCGGCATGTCCATGGCGCTGCTGCCCGGATACCTCCTGTTCGACATCCTCGGCCTGGACGGCGACCTCGGTGCACTCATCATGGGCGCCCTGCTCGCCTCCCACCCGGCTGCCAAGGAGCTCTCCAGCGCCCTGTTCACCATCAAGGAGCTCCTCCTGGTGGGATTCTTCCTGGCGATCGGCATGGACGGGGTCCCCGGTGCCGGCGCCTTCGTCCTCGCCGCGGCGCTCCTCTTGCTGCTACCGGTGCGAGCGCTGGTCTACGCCGTCGTCGTGCGCCTCATGCGCATGCGCAGGCGCACCTCGGTGATGACGGGGCTGGCGATGACCGCCTACAGCGAGTTCGCGCTCATCGTGGTCAGCGTCGCCGTGCGCCAGAAGCTGCTCGGCGGGGGCTGGACGGCCGCCGTCTCGCTCGCCCTGGCGCTGTCCTTCATCGTGTCCTCCATCGTCAACCGCAGGCCCGCAGGGCTCGTGCGCCGGATGACCGGGCGCATCCCCCACCGGCCCTCCAGCACGCTGCACCCCGAGGAGCGCCCGCTCAACCTGCTGGGCGTGCGCACGGTCGTCTTCGGCATGGGGCGGGTCGGCCGTGCCACCTACAACCGTCTGTACGCCGACGGCGAGACCGGGGTCCTGGGAATCGACAACGACGCCTCCAAGGTCGAGACGCTCGCCAAGCAGGGGTACAACATTCTCGAGGCCGACGCCACCGACCAGGAGTTCTGGGACCGCCTCGACGCCGTCCACGCCACCAAGGCCGTGCTGGCCATGTCCGAGCCCGGCGCCAACGTCCGCGTCCTGGAGTGGCTCAACCGCTCCAGCTTCGAGGGCCGCGTCATCGCCGTGGCGGCCTTCGACGACGAGGCCGAGACCATGCGCCGTGCGGGCGTGGACGCCGTCATCAACATGTACGACGGGCTCGGAGACGCTCTCGCCCAGGCCGTCGAGGCGCTGCCGGCCGGCACCGCCCCGCCCGTCGTTCCGGCCGCCAACGACGTCGTCGCCTCCTCTCAGCCGGAGCCCGCCGCCGACTGACGCCCGCCGCCGGCAGTGAGAGCCTCGGGCCCGGCCGCGCCTCAGGCGCCGGAGGGCACCAGGAGCCGGGGGGCGAGGTCGGCCCGGTCGGCCGGCATCCACGTCGCGGCGTCTGCGTCGACCTGCTCGCCGGAGCGTATGTCCTTCACGGAGTCGGAGGCGCCGTCCGCCCCGGTGAACCAGACGAAGGGGATGCCGCGCTTGTCGGCGAACCTGATCTGCTTGCCGAACTTGGCGGCCGTGGGGGCGACGTCGGCGGCGATGCCGCGCGCGCGCAGGGCGTCGGCCGCCGCGTCGGAGGCGGCGCGGTGGTCCTCGTCGGTCACGGCGACGAGGACGGCGGTGGGCACCGCCCGGCTCACCTCGACCAGCCCGGCGCCCGTGACGCGGGAGAGCAGGCGGGACAGGCCGATGGAGATGCCCACGCCCGGGAAGGTGCGCCTGCCGGTGGAGGCCAGGGAGTCGTAGCGGCCGCCCGAGCACACCGAGCCGAGGTCCTCGTGACCGGCCATGAAGGACTCGTAGACGGTGCCGGTGTAGTAGTCCAGTCCGCGGGCGATCTTCAGGTCGGCGACGAGGGCGCCCGGACGGCGGCGCGCAGCGGTTCGCAGCAGCGCCTCCAGCTCGTCCAGGCCCGACGTGAGGAGCTCGCCGGGCTCGGCGCCGTCCAGGGCGGCCAGGACGCGGGCGCGCAGGTCATCGGGCTCGGTGCCGGTGACGGTGGCGAGCCTCAGTGCGGCCTCGGCCTGGGCGCGCGTGGTGCCGACGGTCCCGACGAGCTCGGCGGCGACGCGGTCGGGGCCGATCTTGTCGATCTTGTCGACCACGCGCAGGACCTCGACGAGCCTGTCGTCGCCGATGCCCGTGGACTGGTAGAAGCCCTGGGCGACCTTGCGGTTGGAGACGTGGATGGTGATGGCCGGGATCGGGAGGGCGGACAGGGCCTCGTGCATGATCAGCGGGATCTCGACGTCGTGGTGCAGCGGGAGCGCGCCGTCGCCGACGACGTCGATATCGACCTGGTAGAACTCGCGGAAGCGGCCCTCCTGGGGGCGCTCGCCGCGCCAGACCTTCTGGATCTGGTAGCGCTTGAAGGGGAAGTGGAGGATGCCGGCGTTGTCGACGACGTAGCGGGCGAAGGGGACCGTGAGGTCGAAGTGCAGGCCGAGCTGCTTGGAGGGATCGGCGGTGTCGGCCGCCCGCCCGGGCTCGGCCTGCAGGCGGGAGAGGAGATAGACCTCCTTGGAGGTCTCCCCCTTCCTGGTCAGCTCGCTGAGCGGCTCGACGGCGCGGGTCTCGATGCCGCTGAACCCGTGGAGCTCGAAGGTGCGGCGCAGGGCGTCGATGAAGTGCTGCTCGACCACGCGGCCCGCGGGGAGCCACTCGGGGAAGCCGGAGAGCGAGGAGAGTGCCTGTCGTGCCTGTGCGGATTGCGCCATGGGCGCATCCTCTCATGATGGCGGAGTCGCCGGGCCACCGCCCAGGCTCACACGTGGCGGTCTCCCCCGCGCACCTTCGCCTCGGCCAGGTAGGGGTTGGCGTGGTGCTCGTGGGCCATGGTGGTCGCCGCGCCGTGCCCGGGCAGCAGGACCGTCTCGGGGTTGACTGCCGAGGCGAGAAATCGCAGCGTGGCCCACATCTGGACCTGGTCGCCGCCGGGCAGGTCGGTGCGGCCCACCGAGCCCTTGAAGATGACGTCGCCGTCCAGGGCGACCAGGTAGTCGTGCTCCTCCTCGGCCACGGACGGGTCGTCCTCGACGGCCTCCGCCTCGTACAGCAGCGCGTTGTCCGCCAGGGCGGCGTTGAGGAAGAACAGCGTCGAGCCCTCCGAGTGGCCCGGCGCCGCCACCGCCCGGACGGCGAGGCCGGGGACCAGCTCGACGGGTCCGCTGAAGGCCTCGGCGGGGACGGCGCGGATGTCGCCCGGTCTGCGCCAGGGGGTTCCGGCCAGGTCGGCGAAGGTCATGCCCCCGGCGCTGACGCCCGTGGTGGCGTCCGGGTCCTCCAGGCGGTAGCGGTCGGGCTCGGGGATGTGGACCGGCACGGACGCGGCGGGGTCGGCGGGGTCCTCAACGGCCAGCAGGCCCTCGGTGCGGGCGGTCTCGATGAGGGCGGCGGTGTCCCACACGTGGTCGGCGTGGCCGTGGGTGAGCAGGACCGCTCCCAGAGTCAGGCGGTTCGAGCGCAGCAGGGCCAGTGCACCGCGCACTGCTCCGGCCCCGGGGTCGACGACCAGGGCGGGGCGGTCCGGCCCGGGCGCCAGGACGTAGCAGTTCGCGGCGAAGACGGGGGCGATCGTGCGTTCGAGGATCATGGTGCCAGCCTACCGGGGCCTCCCGCCTTCACGACGTCCCTGGCACGGCGGTGCCTCGGAGCCGTAGCATCCTCCCCATGGCCGCCGACGCATCTTCCGGTCCCCGCACGCCCTCGGACTTCGAGCGCCCCTCCTCGTCGCTGAGCGGCCGGCTCACGCTCAGGATGATGAACGTCGGGCACAGCCGTCTGCACCGGTGGGGCCTGGAGGCCGCCGGCATCGGGCACAGCTCGCGCGTCCTGGACGTGGGCTGCGGGGGCGGAGCGGCCGTGCGCCGCATTCTGCGCCTGACGCGCGCCGAGGTGGGCGCCGTCGACCACTCCCCCGCCGCGGTGGAGAGCACGCGCCGCCTCAACGCCGCCGCCGCGGCCTCCGGCCGCCTGCGGGTGGTGGAGGGATCGGTCGAGGCGCTGCCGTTCCGCTCGGGGTACTTCGACGTCGTCACCGCCTTCGAGACCGTGTACTTCTGGCCCGACCTCGTGGCCGGGCTGCGCGAGACGGCGCGAGTCCTGGCCCCCGGCGGCCGCCTGGTCGTCGCCGATGAGTGCGCCGACCGCCAGGCGGCCGGGGCCTGGGCCGACCGGCTGGCCATGAACGTGCCCGACGGCGATGAGCTGGTCTCGTCCTGCCGGGCGGCCGGCTTCGCCCGCGCCTCGGCGCAGCGCCACCCGCGCCGGCCCTGGCTGCGCGTGGTCGCCGAGGTCTGAGCCGCCGGGCCGGCCACAGGCCGGTCGCGGGGCCGCCGGCGTCTCAGCCGACCGGCCGGGAGCCGTCCGCCGCGCCCGCCAGGCGCAGCCGGGGGCCCTCCCAGTGGTCGATGAGCCAGCGGTCGTGGCCGGCCACGAGCAGGGTGCCGCCCCAGCCGGCCAGCGCCGCCTCCAGCGCCTCCATGGTGTCCAGGTCGAGGTAGTTGGTGGGCTCGTCGATGATGAGGATCTCGGGGGCGGCCGCGGCCGCCACGGCGAGCTGGACGCGGCGCTGGTTGCCCGCGGACAGCTCGCCCACGCACCTGGACCAGTAGGCAGGGTGCAGGACGCCCGCACCGGCCTCGCCGATGCCCGACTCCCACGTCTCCTCCCCCAGGCCGGGGTCACCGGGGCGCGGCAGGCGCTGGGGGACGACGGCGATGCGCCCGGAGACGCTCAGCGCCCCGGTGGAGTCGGCGGTGGGCGGCGCTCCGGTGGCCGCCCAGCGCAGCAGGGTGGTCTTGCCGCAGCCGTTGGGGCCGGTGACCAGCAGGTGCTCCCCGGCGCGCAGGTCGAGGGTGACCGGGGCCAGGCGTCCCGGGACGCGGGCCGCGCGGGCCGTGACCGTCAGGCCGTCGTGGGCGGCAACGCGCGGCAGATCCAGGCTCAGGCGGTAGGAGCGGGGGCGGCGGACCTCGACGGCGCCCAGGGCCGCCAGCCGCCGGTCATCGTCCCGGCGGCGGCGTGTCGAGACCCGCGAGGCGCGGTCCGCGTAGAACTTCTTGGCCATCCTGACCTCGGTGCGCTCGCCGTGATGGTGCGCGGTGCCGTAGTGGCCGATGGTCTCGGACTCGCGGCGGTGGCGAGCCAGGGCGCGCTTGTCCTCCTGCTGGGAGGCGTGGATGCGCTCGTGGGAGGCGCGGGCGCGGGCCTTGTTCTCCAGGTAGTCGGAGTAGGCGCCGGCACAGCGCTGGACGCCGGGTACGCGCCCGCCCCCGGAGGCGGTCAGGAGCGCCTGCCAGGGGGCGGTGTCCAGGTCGAGGACGCAGGTGGCGACGTCGTCAATGAAGGCGCGGTCATGGCTGGCCAGCAGGACGGGGCCCTGCCAGCCGCGCAGGGCCTGAACAAGATAGGCGACGGCCTCGTCGTCCAGGTGGTTGGTCGGCTCATCCAGGACCAGGGCGGCGGGACGGGCGAGCAGGGTGGCGGCCAGCGCGAGGCGGCCGCGCTGGCCCGGCGAGAGCGTGGCGGGGTCACGAGCGCGCCCCGGAGGCTCGGCCAGCTCCTCGAGCCCCAGGCCCGCGAGCGTCTCCTCGACGCGGGTCTCCAGGCCCCACGCGTCGGCAGCGGTGACGGCGGCCAGCAGCTCGTCGTAGTCGCGGGCGAGGCCGGCGTCGTCGGGAGCGGCGGCCAGGACGCCAGCGACCGTCTCGAAGCGCGCCGTGAGCGCGCGGACCGGCGCGGTGGCGGCATCGAGCCAGTCGCCGACGCTCCCGGCCCCGGCGGCGTCGGGGACGAGCGCGAGGGGCGGGGCCTGGACGGTGCCGGAGTCGGGGGTGAGGTCGCCCGCGACCAGGCGCAGCAGGGTGGTCTTGCCGCAGCCGTTGGGGCCGACGAGGCAGGCCCGCTCGCCGTCGGCGACGGTGAGGGTGACGCCGTCGAGGAGCGGCTCGGCGGTGAAGGAGAAGCTGAGGTCGGTCAGGGTGATCGCGGGCACGGAGCATCCTTGGGGCTGTGCGAGAAGGTGGTTCGGACAGGATGCTCAGGCGGCCATGGGGCCAATTATAGGGGCGTGCGGGGCGTCTCGGCCGCGCGGACCGCGGGTCAGTCGCGGTGCAGCCTGGTCACCGTCGCCCCGGAGTCCGCCTCCTGCTCGGCGGCGCCCTCGATGCTCCAGCGCGGCACGAAGGGCTCGGTGAGAGGATCGAACCAGTGGTCGATGTGGATCGCAGCGTCCGCCGGCGGCACGAGGACGGTGCCCAGGAGCAGGTGCGCCGGCTCCTGCGGGCCGCTGAGCTCGTTGACCCACCCCTCCCACTCCTCGTCCTCGAGCTCCTTGCCCAACGAGGACGCAGTCATTCCGCCCAGGGTGAAGATGTCGTGGACGACGACCGCCTCGGCGAGGGTGCGCACCAGGGGCTCGTCGGGAGCGATCATCGCCTCGACCAGTCGGTGGGTCGTGATCTGCCCCAGGCCCCTGAGCTGGAAGAGGAACTCATAGTCGTAGCGCGTCAGCCACAGGGCGGGGAGGGTCCCGCTGACGTGGGAGACATCGAGCTCGCCGACATGGGTGCCGCGGGGCATCTCGGTCAGCGCCTCGAGGTCCTCGGTCAGGATCCGGTCGTAGAGGTGAGCGCCCAGGGCGTAGCACCGGGCCGCGTCCTCTCCGAGCGTGCGCTCCACGAGCAAGGAGTAGGAGTCGAGGGCGTCGG
>ERZ772964.507-NODE-507-length-17233-cov-114.948_pt1 | contig 17233 bp, 10 predicted proteins | sample MGYA00580675_ERZ772964 | MGnify/ENA primary metagenome ERZ772964 (study PRJEB29015, sample SAMEA2737941) | human oral metagenome | biome: human oral; feature: human-associated habitat; material: dental | place: China | collected 2139 ... | reverse complement strand
CTCTTGCGCACCGCCAGGTGCCCGCCCTTGACGTCGGCGGGCGTGCGCCGGCACAGCTCGGGGGCGTACGGCGCGCCGGAGGCGGCGAACCACCCGGCGATACGAGCGCTCGGCGCGGCGCCCAGGTTGTCCGAGTTGGAGGTCATGGCGTACCTGTAGCCGTGCTCCAGCAGCGTGTCGAGGGTGCCGGAGGCGACCAGCGCGGTGTAGATGTCGCCGTGCCCGGGCGGGCACCACTCGAGGCCGGGATCCGCCTCCCACGTCACCGGGGTGAGGTCGTCGGCCCGAAGCTTGGGCTCCCGGTTCTGCAGGAAGTCCAGGGGAAGCCCGTCGACCGCGATGCCGGGGTGCTCGGCGAGGGCCGCGAGCGTGTCGTCCCGGGTGCGGAAGGAGTCCATGAAGATCAGCGGCAGGGAGACGCCGTGGGTCCGGCGCGCCGCCATCACCTGGTCGACCAGGAGGTCGAGGAAGGACTTGCCGTCGCGCACGGGCAGCAGCGACTTGGCCCTGTCCATGCCCATGGACGTGCCCAGGCCCCCGTTGAGCTTGATCATCACGGTGCGCGACAGCGCCTCGCGGGCGTCGGACTCGCTGATCCCGACGTCCTCGATGGAGTCGATATGCGTCAGGGGCTCGATGGTCTCCTCGGGGATCAGGCCGGTGGCGCCTTCCTCCAGAGCCCGGTAGTAGTGGGTGAACACGTCGATGGTCTGCTGTGCGACGCCGGCGTCGCGCATCTTGCGCTGGGCAGCAGTGAGTCCGTTCTCGCTCATGGCGCGAGCCTAACGGGTCCTCTGCTCGTCCGCGCATCGCCCGCCTCGACTCATGACGCCCGGGAAGCGAGTTTTCCACAGGGTTGTACTTCCCTTTTCTCGGACGCCGCTGGTCTTCTACCCTCGGTTGGTCACACCTCTTATTATCTGGAGACAATCATGCCAGCGCCCTACTATCCCGGCGTACAGCCCCCGTTCGGCGGCGAGCTTCGGGAGATCCTGCTCAGGCTCGACCTCATAGAGCGCAAGATCGACTGGATTGCACGACGCGTGGCCGCCCCCGAGCCTTCCGCGGCGGCCCCCGTGCAGCCGGAGCGGCCCGTGCAGCCGGAGCAGCCCGCACGGCCGGAGCAGCCGAAGATGCCCGCGTCGGAGACTGCCACGGAGCGCCACGAGCCCGCGGCCGCCGAACCGGCGTCGGCGAAGGCTCCCGCGGCGACGAGCACCGCCGTCCCCCGGCCGGCTGATACCCCTCAGCCCTCTGCCGTACCGCCTGCCGCGTGGCGCCCGGCCCACATGCCTCAGACTCAGCCCCGGCCCGCCGTCGCCAGAGCCTCGACGGCGCCCGGTGCGTACGGACGACCGCACGACGCGGCCCAGAGGCCGCCGTCCCCGACCGATCCCTCCGCCGCCTGGAACCGTGCGCGTTCGGAGGGCAATATCGGTCGCTACCTCCTGTCCGGGGCGGCCGCGGTCCTGGTCGTGCTGGCAGCCGTCAGCCTCATTGCGCTGGTCTGGGACTCCATCCCCGACACGGTCAAGGTCGGCTCCCTCATGGCGGTGGCGGTCGGCCTGGTCGTCTCGGGCACCGTTGTGGCACGACGCAGCCGGCACCTGCAGGTCGCCGCCGCGACCCTGACCGGCACCGGTGGAGCGCTCGGCTTCGTCGCGGTGATCGGCGCCGTCCTGCTGAAGACGGGTATGCCGATCTTCGCCGCCTTCGGGCTCATGGCCGCCTGGAGCGTCGTCCTGCTGATCACCGCCAGGGCGACGAGCCAGATCTTCACAGCGGTCGTCTCGGGCATGGGGACGCTCGTGACCATCGGCTTCGCGTCGTGGCACGCGGGCGCCCATCCGGACACGGCCTCGCTCATCTGGCCGCTCGTGTGCCTGGACGTCCTCGCCCTGGCCGCAATCACGGCCTACCTGGCGCGTTCCTCGCCGTCAATGCGACTGGCCCCCTGGTTCCCCGCCACCGCGGTCCCGGCCACCCTCACTGCGCTCCTGCTCACTCCGGCCCGCACGCTGGCCGAGGAGCACGAGCCCCTGTGCGCCCTTCTCATGCTGTTCCCCGTCGTACTGGTGGGCGCGCAGGTCCTCGACGCCGGCCCTCGTCTCCACCGCGCGGGATGGCAGTGGGTGTCCGGTGTCGACTGGGCTCTGGTCGGTCTGACCGCCGTGACCGCACAGCTCCGGCTCGTGAGCCTTCTGGGCCCGGCCAGTGAGGTCGGGCGCCACAGCAGGCTGAGCGGCGTCGAGCACTACAGCATCCTGGTCGACGCCGGGGCCATGGGTATACCGCTGCTGGTCGCCGCCGGCAGCGCCCTTCTTCTGATCCTTGGAGCCTCGCAGGCGTGGTGCACGCAGGTGACGCCGGTGCACCTGGCCGTCACCGTCGTCGTGGGGCTCGTCTCATGCGTCGTGCAGATCCGGTCCTTCCCCGTCGTCGTCGCGATGCTCGCGACGGCCCTGGTGCTCCACGCGCGCCAGGGACGTCCCTTCGTCCTGCCCGTCATGGCGGCCTCCGGCCTCGTGGTCCTGGCCGGTACGGACCAGGGCGACACCACCAGCCGCGTGTGCGCCCTGATCGGTCTCGTTCTCGTCCCGGCGGGAACGGTCGTGCTCGAGCGGGTGCTCAAGCGGGTGCCGCTAGCGCGACCCGACGGCGGACCGGAGCAGGACGCCGGCACTCGGGACACGGCCGCACGACGCGAGGGCCTTACCGCCGCCTCATGGCTTCTGACGCTCGACCTGGCCGTCATCCTCCCCGTGCTCCTCTTCCAGGCCATGCCGTCCTCGGAGAGGACGGTGGCGATCAGCACGCTCGCTGCGGGCGTGATCGCCATCGCGCTGGTGCGCTTGGGCCTGGTCTCATCCGCGCCCACTCCCACCGCGCTGCTCACCGGCGCCGCAGCGGGTCAGCGCGCCGGCGTCGACGCGGGCGCGCCGACGGCTCCCATGCCCCCGGCGCCCCTGTGGGGCGGCTACCTCGCAATGGCCTTCATGTCGCTGGTCCAGCTCGCGTGCGCCATGCTGCTCAGTGCCCTCGTCTGGCAGATGCTGCTGGTTGCCGTCGCCCTGGGCGCCGGGACGACGGCGGCCTGGCTGCTGTGGCCGTGGCTGCGTCGCCCCGTCGAGACACTGGCCGCGGCTGGGCTCCTGTCCGCACTGGTGTGGTGGTCCATCCGGGTCCTGGCGGGAGAGCGCATGTCGGGCGTCTTCCTGACGGTTGTGCTGCTGACCACCGGCGCCGTGTGCATTGTCGCCGGCTTCCGGCTGCGGGCCACGATGCTGCGCCACTACGGCCTCGTGCTGGTGCTCGTCTCGGTGCTCAAGCTGGCGGTGATGGATATCGGCAACCAGAGCTCCATCACCCGCATTATCGCCCTGGGCGTCGCCGGCCTCGTCTGCTTCGGCCTGTCGCTGGCCTACAACCGAATCGCGGCCGACGACAGCCGGGACTCACCGCCGTCCTCAAGGCCCGTGCCGCCTGTGCCTCCTGTGCCGCCCGCGGCGCCTCCTGCCGCGTCACCGGGGTCCTACGGCGCCGCGCCCCAGCCGGCCCGGCCGGCCACGGCCGAGTACGGGCACGTCAATGGGCCCACCGGACCCACCGGCGCCGGCCGTGCCGACGACACCCGGTTCCAGCCGCCGCGGTAAGGGCCAGCGCCGGCCGAACGCGCTCAGGCGAGCAGCAGCCGGTGCAGGGTCGCGTCCCCCGTCAGCTCGGGGTGGTAGGAGACGGCCATGACGGAGCCGGACTCCACACCGACGACGCGCGGGGGCCGGCCCGGGCGGGCGGGGTCGGCGTAGGTCGAGCACACGTCCACCCCCGCGCCGACGCGCGTGACGGCCGGGGCGCGGATGAGGGCCGCCGTCAGCGGAGCGCCCTTCCACTCCAGGTCGGCGCTCGCGGAGTCGACCTGGGGTCCGAAGGCGTTGCGCTCGACGTCGACGTCGAGCACTCCCAGGGCCGCCAGGACGATGAGCCCCGCGCAGGTGCCCAGGGCAGGCAGGCGCGAGGCGGCCTCGGTCAGGGGCCCGCGCAGCCCGACCAGGTCCACCAGGCGCAGCAGGGTGGTCGACTCGCCGCCGGGCAGGATGAGGGCGTCCAGGCCGCGCAGGTGCTCGGGGCGCCGCACGAGCACGACGTCGTGACCCAGGGCCTCCACGAGGCGGGCGTGCTCGACGACGCCTCCCTGGAGCGCGAGGATCCCGGCTCTCACCAGCCGCGCTCCGCCAGGCGGTGGGGCGCCGGCAGGTCCGCCACGCTGATGCCCACCATGGCCTCCCCCAGGCCGCGCGAGGCCTCCAGGACGGCGGCGGGGTCGTCGTGCCAGGCCGTCGCACGCACGATCGCGGCCGCCCGGCGGGCGGGGTCCCCGGACTTGAAGATGCCCGAGCCCACGAAGACGCCGTCGGCGCCGAGCTGCATCATCATGGCGGCGTCGGCCGGCGTGGCCACGCCGCCGGCCGTGAACAGCACGACGGGCAGCGCCCCGGCCTCGGCGACCTCGCGCACCAGGTCGTAGGGGGCGCCGAGCTCCTTGGCGGCGACGTAGAGCTCGTCCGCGCCCAGTCCCCGCAGCGCCGCGATCTCCTTGGTGATGGTGCGGATGTGGCGGGTGGCCTCGGAGACGTCGCCGGTGCCGGCCTCTCCCTTGGAGCGGATCATGGCCGCGCCCTCGCTCACGCGTCGCAGGGCCTCGCCGAGGCTGGTGGCCCCGCACACGAAGGGGACGGTGAAGCGGTGCTTGTCGATGTGGTGGACGTAGTCGGCCGGCGAGAGGACCTCGGACTCATCGATGAAGTCGACCCTGAGTTCCTGGAGGACCTGGGCCTCGACGAAGTGCCCGATGCGGGCCTTGGCCATGACGGGGATGGAGACCGCCTCGATAATGCCGGCGATGAGGTCGGGGTCGCTCATGCGGGCCACGCCGCCCTGGGCGCGGATGTCGGCCGGCACGCGCTCGAGGGCCATGACCGCGACGGCCCCGGCGTCCTCGGCGATACGGGCCTGCTCGGGCGTGACGACGTCCATGATGACGCCTCCCTTGAGCATGTCGGCCAGCCCGCGCTTGACGAGCGGGGTTCCGGTGGACGGGGTCGGTGCGGGCTTCTGGGCGAAATCGTTCATGGCCGCGATGCTGCTCGCGGAAGTGGACTACTCTGAAGTCCAGTTTTCGACCGATCCTTTGGACCACCTCGTAGATGTGCGCGGCCCGACTGACGGAGGTGAGGAGTGTGCAGATCGACCGCAGCCGGTCCATCCCCATCCAGATCATCGAGGACATCCGCACCCGCATCACCGACTCCCGCCTCGCGCCGGGGGACCCGCTGCCCTCCACGCGCGTCCTGGCGCGCGAGCTCGGCGTCTCGCGGGGCAGCGTCGTCAGCGCCTACGAGCAGCTGACGGGCGAGGGCCTCCTCGTGGCGGGCCCCGGCGGCACCCGGGTGGATCCCTCGCTCCGGGTGCCCACCGCGCCGACCGCGGGCCCGGAACCCGGTACGCGCAGCACCCCCCTCCAGGGCGACCTGCGACCGGGTGCTCCGGCCGCGGGCCCGCTGACATCGGCCCTGTGGCGCAGCGCCTGGCGGGCGGCCGCGGCCCGTCCCACCGCGCACCCGCCCCTGGGCTCGGAGCGCCTGCGCGCCCTCATCGCCAAGCACGTGCGCCTGACCCGGTCCACACGCGTCGATCCGCGCGACGTCGTCGTCACCTCCGGCGCCCGCGACGGCCTGCGGCTCATCCTCGCCGCCCACGGCCGTCCCGGCCGCCTCGCCGTGGAGGATCCCGGGTACCACTCCCTGCGCCAGGTGCCCCGCGCCATGGGATGGAGGCTCCAGCCGGTGGACGCCGACGCCGCGGGCATGAGCGCCCGTCCCACGGCCGTCCCGGCCGACGTCCTTCTGGTCACGCCCAACCACCAGTTCCCCACGGGGACCCAGATGCCCGCCTCGCGCCGTTTCGCCCTGCTGGAGGCGGCCTCCCGCGCCGGCGCCCTCGTCGTCGAGGACGACTACGACTCCGAGCTGCGCTCGACCCACCCGCCCCTGCTCGCCCTGGACGCCGAGGGGCGGGTCGCCATGCTCGGCTCCTTCGCCAAGACCCTCACCCCCGCGCTGGCCCTGGGGTACCTCATCGTGCCGCCGGGTCTGCGCGAGCGGGTGTCCGACCTGTGCCTGCCGGTCTCGGGGCTGGTGCAGGACGCCGTCGCCCGCTACATGGAGGCCGGCGGGCTGCGGCGCCACACCGCGCGCATGCGCCGGGAGTACCGCGCCAGGCGCACGGCCTTCGCCAACCTCTTCCCCGAGGGCGTCCCCATGGAGGGCGGGCTGCACGCCGTCGTCCCCCTGCCCGCCGGCGCCGACGAGGAGCGCGTCGTCGCCCGGTGCCGCGAGCGAGGCCTCGCGGTCGAGGGCATGGCCGGGTACTGGTCGACCCGGCGTCCCCGCGACGCCGGCATCGTCCTGGGCCTGGGGACCGGGTCGCTGGAGCGCCTGCGGGAGCGGCTCGCCGTGCTGCGGCGCACCATTGACAGCGCCGACGGCTGAGGGCGCAGGGGCTCCCCGAAGCCGGCGCCCCGGCCCTCACTCGCGGGCGCGCGCCAGCATGGGGGCCAGGAAACGGCCGGTGTAGGAGCCCTCGGTCCGGGCGATCTTCTCCGGCGTGCCCGTGGCGACAATGGTGCCGCCGCCCCTGCCGCCCTCCGGCCCCATGTCGATGACCCAGTCGGCGTTGGCGATGACGTCGAGGTTGTGCTCGATGACGACCACCGAGTTGCCCTTGGCGACCAGCCCCTGGAGCACCGACAGCAGCTTGCGGATGTCCTCGAAGTGCAGGCCGGTCGTCGGCTCGTCCAGCACGTAGATGGTCCGCCCGGTGGAGCGGCGCTGGAGCTCGGTGGCGAGCTTGACGCGCTGCGCCTCCCCGCCCGACAGGGTGGTGGCGGCCTGGCCGAGGCGCACATAGCCCAGGCCGACCTCCACCAGGGTGTTGAGGTGGCGGGCGATGATCGGGGTGGCGGCGAAGAAGTCGGCGGCCTGGCGGATCGTCATGTCCAGCACGTCGGCAACGGTCCTGTCCTTGTAGCGGACCTCCAGGGTCTCCCGGTTGTAGCGGGCCCCGTGGCAGACCTCGCAGGGGACGTAGACGTCGGGCAGGAAGTTCATCTCGATCTTGAGCGTGCCGTCGCCCTTGCAGGCCTCGCAGCGCCCGCCCTTGACGTTGAAGGAGAAGCGGCCGGGGGTGTAGCCGCGGACCTTGGACTCGGGGACGGCTGCGAAGATCTTGCGGACGTGGTCCCACACGCCCGTGTAGGTCGCGGGGTTTGAGCGCGGCGTGCGGCCGATGGGCGACTGGTCGACGTGAACGACCTTGTCGAGGTTGTCCAGGCCGCGCACCGTCTTGTGGCGTCCGGGCACGCCGCGGGCGCCGTTGAGGCGGTTGGCGAGCACCTGGTAGAGGATGGAGTTGATCAGGGAGGACTTGCCCGAGCCGGAGACTCCCGTGACGGCGGTGAACACCCCGAGCGGGATGGTGGCGGTGATGTCCTTGAGGTTGTTCTCGTGCGCCCCGACGACGGTCAGCTCGCGGCCCCTGGCCGGTTTGCGGCGGGTGGCGGGGACCTGGATGGCGCGGCGCCCGGCCAGGTAGTCGCCGGTGACCGAGCCGGGCGCGTCGGACAGGCCGGCCACTTCCCCCGAGTAGACGATCTCGCCGCCCTTCTCCCCCGCACCGGGGCCGATGTCCACGACCCAGTCGGCGGAGCGGATGGTGTCCTCGTCGTGCTCGACGACGATAAGGGTGTTGCCCAGGTCGCGCAGGCGCTCCAGGGTCTCGATGAGGCGGGCGTTGTCGCGCTGGTGCAGGCCGATGCTCGGCTCGTCCAGGACGTAGAGGACGCCGACCAGGCCGGAGCCGATCTGGGTGGCCAGGCGGATGCGCTGGGCCTCACCGCCCGACAGCGTGGCGGCCCCGCGCGACAGGCTCAGGTAGTCCAGGCCGACGTCCACCAGGAAGCCGAGGCGGGCGTTGATCTCCGTCAGGACGCTGCCGGCGATCCGCGCCGCCTGCCCGGTCAGCTTCAGGTCCCGCAGGGCGTCGCGCGCCTCCCCGACGGGCAGGTCGCACAGCTGGGCGATCGAGCGGTCCCCCACACGCACGGCCAGCACCTCGGGCTTGAGCCTAGCGCCGTGGCAGGCCGGGCAGGGCACCTCGCGCATGTATCCCTGGTAGCGCTCCTTGGACCACTCGGACTCGGTCTCGTCGTGCTTGCGCATGACGTAGTCGAGCACGCCCTCGAAGCCGGTGGAGTAGATGCGCTCGCGCCCCCACCGGTTGCGGTACCTGACCTGGACCTCGTAGTCCTTGCCGCGCAGGATGGCGTCCCTGGCGCGCCGGGGCAGGGCCCGCCAGGGGGTGTTGACGTCGAAGGACAGCTCCTCGCCCAGGGCCTTGAGCTGGCGGGTGAAGTACTTCTGGTGGCCGGCCCACGGGGCGATGGCGCCCTCGGCCAGGGTAAGCTCCTTGTCGGGGACGACGAGCTCGGGGTCGACCTCCAGCCGGGAGCCGATGCCCGTGCACACCGGGCAGGCGCCGTAGGGGGCGTTGAAGGAGAAGGTGCGCGGCTCCATCTCGTCCAAGGACAGGGGGTGCTCGTTGGGGCAGGCCCGCTTCTCGGAGTAGCGGTGCTCGCGGTCGGGGTCCTCGGCGGGCAGGTCCACCTTGTCGATGACGACGAGCCCGTCGGCCAGGCCCAGCGCCGTCTCGACGGAGTCGGTCAGGCGCCGGCGGATGCCCTCGCGCACGACGAGGCGGTCGACGACGACCTCGATGTCGTGCTTGAGCTTCTTGTTGAGCTCGGGCACCTCACCCAGCCGGTGGGTCTCGCCGTCGACGCGCACGCGGGAGAAGCCGCGCCCCTGCAGCTCGGCGAGCAGCTCGGAGTACTCCCCCTTCCTCCCCCGCACCACCGGGGCCAGGACCTGGAAGCGGGTGCCCTCCTCCATGGAGCGGACCTGGTCGACGATCTGCTGGGGCGTCTGGGAGGCGACGACGGCGTCGCACACGGGGCAGTGCTGGACGCCGGCGCGGGCGTAGAGCAGGCGCAGGTAGTCGTAGACCTCGGTGACGGTGCCCACCGTTGAGCGGGGGTTGCGGGAGGTGGACTTCTGGTCGATGGAGACCGCAGGCGACAGGCCCTCGATGAAGTCGACGTCGGGCTTGTCCATCTGGCCGAGGAACTGGCGGGCGTAGGAGGACAGGGACTCGACGTAGCGGCGCTGGCCCTCGGCGAAGATCGTGTCGAAGGCCAGCGAGGACTTCCCGGATCCGGACAGGCCGGTGAAGACGATCATCTGGTTGCGCGGAAGGTCGAGACTGACCCCCTTGAGATTGTGCTCGCGGGCGCCACGAATGATGAGGGAGTCGTTCACGGGAATCGAGTCTAGGGGCTGACGCGCTTCGTACAGGTGTTCGACACGTCTCATGCCCGTCCTCAATGCGGGACGTCGCGTTCCTTTCTTCCGCGCGGGTCCGCCCGGCGGCCCGGCCGGAACGCTCCAGCCGGCGGTCCGTCCGCTCTCGGTCCGCGCTGTGCGTAGGCTTGGGGCCATGAGCAAGACCTACGCCGTTGAGTACCACTACGTCACCGACCGCGATGAGGAGATGGCTGAGGTCCGCCCCTCGCACCGCGCCTTCAACGGCGCCCTGGCCGACAAGGGCCTGCTGCTCGCCGCGGGCCCCTACGTGGGAACGCACGACGCTCTCATCGTGGTGCGCGCCGAGGACGGGGCGGGCGCGCTGGCGCTGCTTGACGACGACCCCTTCAACAAGGCCGGTTTCATCGCCGAGCGCGTCCCCCGCGAGTGGAACCCCGTCATCGGCGTCCTCGCCTGAGCGGGCGCCAGAGCCACTCGCGCTCAAGAGCGCGCCGGACCCGTCAGCTCCTTCTTCGCCGAGACACGTGCGGGAGCCGCCCCGCCCTGAGCGTCCGCGGCGCCTGGTCAGTGCCCCAAACCGATCTCGGCGCGGAAGTGAACCGATCTCGGTGGAGGGAGCCGGCATCCCCAGATCGAGTCTCGCGGTCTCGACGTCGTCAGGCGCGCGACCGGGAGCCCGTCAGGCGTCTGCGTACGAGGTAGACCGCCTCGATCCCGGCGACGGCCGCCCCGCCGGTCACCGCGATGACCAGCCATGTCGCCGGGGTCGGCCACGCCAGGACGAAGAACTCCCTCACCGCCGGTATGAGTACCCCCAGCAGCGCCGCTCCCGCCATGAGGACGACCAGGCCGAGCCGCCAGCCCAGCAGGGGCCTGGCGGTCAGGGTGAGAAGGGCCAGGCCCGAGACGACCAGGACCAGCGTGGCGCCGGTGGTGACCTGGGCCTGCCCGGCTCGCTCAAGGGCGAGCCACTGGCGCGCCGCGAGGGTGGCGATCCCGGCGACGACGCCGGCCGGAACGGCGAGCGTGAGCACCCGGCGCAGGAAGCCGGACCGGTAGCGCCGGCTGTTGGGAGCCAGGGCCAGCACGAAGGCGGGGATGCCGATCGTCAGGGAGGACACGATGGTCAGCTGGCGGGGCAGGAACGGGTAGCCGATCGCCGTGACGGCCACGACGACGGCGATGAGCGAGGCGTAGATCGTCTTGGCCAGGAACAGGGAGGCGATCCGCTCGGTGTTGGCCATGACCCGGCGGCCCTCGGCGACGACGCCGGGAAGCGCGGAGAACTCGCCGGACAGCAGGACCATGCGGGCGACGGCCTTGGTGGCGGGGGCGCCGTTGCCCATGGCGATGCCCAGGTCGGCGTCTTTCAGGGCGAGGGAGTCGTTGACGCCGTCGCCGGTCATGGCCACGGTGCGCCCGCGGCTGCGCAGCGCCTGGACGAGGGCGCGCTTCTGCTCCGGGACCACGCGGCCGAGCACCTGCGCCCCCTCGACGGCCTCGGCGAGCTCATCCAGTGCCGCCGGGTCGGCGGCCTCGGTGGGCAGGCTGCGGGCGTCGAGGGCCACCGGCGCGCCGCCGTCGGGGGAGGCGACCCCCGCCTTGGCGGCGACCGCGGCCACGGTCGTGGGGTTGTCGCCGCTGATGATCTTGACGTCGACGCCCTGGGTGCGGAAGTAGTCCAGGGTCTGGGCGGCGTCAGAGCGGACCTGCTCGGAGAGCACCACCAGCCCGGCCGCCCGCCTGGTCCCGGGCAGCCGGGCCTCGCCGTCGTCGTCCCGGGCGCAGGGCTGCTGCGCGCGGGCGAGGGCGACGACCCGCACGCCGCCGGTGCTCAGGCGCTGGACGTGGACGAGGAGCTCCGCTCCGCCGTCGGCCCCGGTCAGCACGATCTCGGGGGCGCCCATGAGCCAGGTCTCCTCGTCCAGCACGGCCGCCGACCACTTGCGCCGCGAGGAGAAGGCGATGGCGCCCTGGACGCGGGAGGCGATCTGCCCGGCGTCGGGCGGGGCGTCCCCGTCTGCGGGCCTCTCCGCGCTCCGCCGCGCGAGCCCCTCGAGCACCGCCCTGGCGGTGGCGTTGGGGTTGGCGCCGCCGGTCAGGGCCAGCAGCGGCTCGCGCAGCGCGGCGGTGGCGTCGACCAGCCTGCCCGCGCCGTCGTCGGCCAGCACGTCTGTCAGGGCGATCCGGCCGGTGGTGAGCGTGCCGGTCTTGTCCAGGCAGAGGGTGTCGACGCGCGCGAGGACCTCGACGGCGGGCAGCTCCTGGACGAGCACCCGGCGGCGGGCCAGGGTCAGGGAGGCGGTGGCGAAGTTGACGCTCGTGAGCAGGACGAGCCCCTGGGGCACCATGCCGACCACCCCGGCGACGGCGGCCACCAGGGCGGGGCGCCACTGGCCCGTGGGCGCGCCGGCGGCGCTGATGGCCGTGCCGCGCATCTGCGACCAGAGCAGCAGCAGCGCCACGGGCACGATCACCCAGGAGATCCACCGCAGAACCCGGTTGGTGCCGACCTGGAGCTCGGAGGTCACCACCGAGTAGCGGCGGGCCTCGCGCGCCAGCCGGTTGGCGTAGGCGTCGGCGCCCACGGCGGTCGTCCGCACCAGGGCGGTGCCGGCGGTCACGGTGGTCCCGGACAGCACCCGGTCCCCGGCGCGGGGCCGTACGGGATCGGACTCGCCGGTGAGGATGGACTCGTCGACCTCCAGGCCGTCCGCCGTCAGGACGGCGGCGTCGGCCGGCACCTGCTCCCCGCTGCGCAGCCGCAGCACGTCGTCCAGGACGACGTCGGCCACGTCGAGCTCGACCTCGCGCCCGTCGCGCACGGCGCAGGCGGTCGGGGCCTCCAGGAAGGCGAGACGGTCGAGCGCACGCTTGGCGCGCACCTCGGCGATGGTGCCCGTGGCGGTGTTGAGGATCAGGACGATGCCGAACAGGGCGTCGGCCCAGTGCCCCACGGCGAGCACCACGACAAGAGCTGTGGCGAGGATGGCGTTGAAGATGGTGAAGACGTTGGCGCGCAGGATCGCGGCCGCGGAGCGGGATGTGCGCACCCTGTAGGCGTTGGTGCGCCCCTCGCGCACACGCTCGGCGACCTCGGCGGCCGACAGGCCCAGGTGCTCCTCGGAGACGGGGCGCGACGTGCTCGTCTGGCTCATCGGGTCAGCATGCCCGGCCCGGCCGCCGGATCCCAGCCCGGTGCTCACGCCCGCCTCCGCGTGTGGATGAGACTGGTCACGGCCACCAGGGCCAGGGTGGCGACGATCAGACCCAGCGAGACCTCGGTGGACGGCTCCGGGAGGGCCGTGACGGGCCTGCCGCCGTTGATGAAGGGCAGCGTGTTCTGGTGCAGGGCGTGGTTGACGAGCTTGAGGCCGATGAAGCCCAGGATGACGGTCAGCCCGTAGGGCAGGTACACCAGGTGGGACAGGAGCCCGTCGATGAGGAAGAAGAGCTGGCGCAGGCCGAGCAGGGAGAAGGCGGTGGCGCTGAAGACGAGGAAGGGCTCGGAGGTCAGGCCGAAGATGGCCGGGATGGAGTCGAAGGCGAACATGAGGTCGGCGGTTCCCAGGGCGATCACTACGATGAGCAGGGGCGTGATCATGGTGCGCCCGGCATGGCGGTGGACGAGCTTGTTGCCGACGAAGCCGTCGGTGGTGGGCAGCAGGCGCCGCACGAAGCGGGTCACCGAGTTGTCCACGTACGCGGTGGCGTCCTCCTCGGTGTCGTCGTCCTTGCGGGCGTCGAGGAGCTGCTTGACGGCCGTGTAGACGAGGAAGGCGCCGAAGAGGTAGAAGACCCAGCTGAAGTGCCGGATGAGGGCGGCGCCCGCCAGGATGAAGACCAGGCGCAGCACCAGGGCGGTGGCGATGCCCAGCAGCAGCGCCTTCTGCTGGAAGTCGCGCGGTACGCGGAAGGCGGACAGGATGAGGATGAAGACGAAGAGGTTGTCGACGCTCAAGGACCACTCGGTGAGCCACCCGGCGTAGAACTGCCCCGCATAGGTTCTGCCCTCGCTGCCCCACACGGCCAGCCCGTAGACGACGGCCAGGCAGGTGTAGCCGCTGGTCCAGCCGATGGCCTCGCGTATCGACGGCGGGTGGGGCCTGCGGGCGTGACCGATGAAGTCGACCATCAGCAGGCCGGTGACGATGATGGCCAGGGCGAGCCAGGCCAGGGGGCTGACGCTCATGCGCTAATGCTCCTCACGGACGGCGGCGCGCTCAGGCGTCGATGGCTTTCTGGACCCGGGGCGGCCCCGATCCGTCTCGCGCACGTCTGGAGGCCAGCACGGAGGCGATAATGGTGATGAGGATGACGACGACGATGAGGCCCAGCGACACACCGGTGGACGGCTCGGCGACGACGTCCCACGGCCGCCCGCCGTTGATGAAGGGCACCTCGTTGGTGTGCAGGGCGTGGTTGATGAGCTTCAGGCCGATGAAGCCCAGGATCGCGGCCAGGCCGTAGTGCAGGTAGACGAGGCGGTCCAGCAGGCCGTCGATGAGGAAGTAGAGCTGGCGCAGGCCGAGCAGGGAGAAGGCGTTGGCCGCGAAGACGAGATAGGGCTCGGCGGTCAGCGAGTAGATCGCCGGGATGGAGTCGACGGCGAACATGACGTCAGCGGTGCCGATGGCGATAATGCACAGGAGCAGGGGCGTGATCATGGTGCGCCCGGCGTGGCGGTGAAGGAGCCTGCCTCCCACGAAGCCGTCGGTCATGGGGACGATCCGGGAGACCAGCTTGACGAAGCCCGAGGGCCGGTAGCCGTCGGCGTCGTGCTCCTCGGGCTCCTCGACGCCCTCGCGCGCCTGGGCGACGGCGGTCCACAGCAGCCAGGCGCCGAAGAGGTAGAACACCCAGGAGAAGTTCTCGATGAGGGCGGCGCCCGCCAGGATGAAGACCAGGCGCAGAACCAGGGCGACGACGATGCCGGCGAGCAGGACCTCCTGCTGGTACTTCCGGGGCACCCGGAAGCTGGAGATCATAATGACGAAGACGAAGAGGTTGTCGATGCTCAGGGACTTCTCGGTGATGTACCCCGCGAAGTACTCCTCGCCGTACTCGCGTCCCCACACGGCCGTGACGATGACGCCGAAGACCACGGCCACGGCGATGTATCCCACCGACCACCGGGCCGCTTCCCTCATGGTGGGCTCATGAGGGGTCCTGACGTGACCGACGATGTCGATCGTGATCATGGCCAGGATAATGGCGGCCAGAACCAGCCATGCGAGGGCGTGGACCTCCACTAGTAGTACCTCCGGTACGACTCGAGTACCGGAGGTCTCCTCCCGCCATGGGCTCGGGCCGTCGGGGCCTTCGCGCTGGCCTGCGACGCCGGGGGCCGATAGCCTCGTCCGGACGAGGACCGGTCCGCCGTGATGACGACGCCGCTGTTGGTGGGAGTACTCCCCTCCGTATGCAGGTGCGTGATGCGAGTCTAACGTTCCAGGTGCGTCCCGCGCCCCGATGGCGGCTCCCGATGCGCTGTGTCATCGGCTACGTCGGGGCGCGCCATCGAGCTGCGCGACCACAGCGGCGTCACCCGTCGGCGCAGCGCCGCACCGGCCCCAGACCGGCGGTGAGGCCCGCCTCGAGGAAGAAGGCGGGGGCCAGCCGGGCGTAGGCCTCGGACGCGGGCAGGTCGCAGATCTCCCTGCGGACCGCGATCCGCTCGATCCTCCCGAAGAGGAACACCTCGTCGCCGTCGCCCTCCTCATCGAGTCCCACCGTGCGGATCAGGACGCACTCGCAGTGCGCCGGGCACTCCAGCAGGTGCGGGGCGGCGCCGTCGACCGGCTCGCTCAGCGTCATGCCCGACACCCCGAGCCTGTCGGCATGGGCGGCCGAGGCCACCTCCTGGGCGACGCGCGCCTGCTCGGCGGTCGGGAAGCTGAGCGTGAAGCGGCCCGTCGCCGTGGCGTTCCGGCAGGTGCGATGGCATCGCCGGCACCCGAATCCGATGACCGGTCCGGCGAAGGCGGCCATGGACACCCAGCTCTTGGGGGCCAGGTCGGTCGCCCCGTCCCGGCCGGTGGTGGTCGCGTAGACGATCTGCCCCGCCAACGGTGAGGGATGCCACTGCCACTTGTCGAGGGGCAGGGTCCGGAAGGCGCCGTCGCTCATGCGCTCGCCCCGTCTCACCACCTCAGCTCGCCGCCCGCATGTCGCGCAGCTCCTTCTTCAGGTCGCGGATCTCGTCGCGCAGGCGGGCGGCCAGCTCGAACTGGAGGTCCTCGGCCGCGGCGTGCATCTGCTGAGTGAGCTCGTTGATGAGCCCCGTCAGGTCGCTCTGCGCCGCTCCGGCGAGCCTCTCGCGCACCGTGGCCTCGGCGGCCTTCTTGCGGCGCCCGACGACGGCCCGCTCCTCGTGCCCCCGGTAGCCTCCGGCCAGCAGCTCGGCGGTGTCCACGTCCTCACGGGCGAGCATGTCGGTCACGTCCGCGATCTTCTTGCGCAGGGGCTGCGGGTCGATCCCGTGGGCGTCGTTGTAGGCCAGCTGCTTGGTGCGGCGCCGTTCGGTCTCCTCAATGGCCTCGGCCATGGCGGGGGTGACCTCGTCGGCGTACATGTGCACCTCGCCGGAGACGTTGCGTGCGGCGCGCCCGACGGTCTGGATGAGCGAGCGCGTCGAGCGCAGGAAGCCCTCCTTGTCGGCGTCGAGGATGGACACCAGGGAGACCTCCGGCAGGTCCAGACCCTCGCGCAGCAGGTTGATGCCGACCAGCACGTCGAACTTGCCGAGTCGCAGCTCGCGCAGCAGCTCGACGCGGCGCAGGGTGTCGACGTCGGAGTGGAGGTACTCCACGCGCACGCCGCGGTCCGCCAGGTAGGTGGCCAGGTCCTCCGCCATGCGCTTGGTCAGGGTGGTCACCAGCACGCGCTCGTCCCGCTCCACCCGGGTGCGCACCTCCTCCAGCAGGTCGTCGATCTGCCCCTGCGTGGGCTTGACGACGATCTTGGGGTCCACCAGGCCGGTGGGTCGGATGATCTGCTCGACGACGCCGTCGCCGCGCTCCGTCTCGTAGTCGCCGGGAGTGGCGGACAGGTAGACGGTCTGCCCGATGCGGTCCTCGAACTCGGCGAAGGTGAGCGGCCTGTTGTCCAGGGCGCTGGGCAGGCGGAAGCCGTGGTCGACCAGCGTGCGCTTGCGGGAGGCGTCGCCCTCGTGCATGGCCCCGATCTGGGGGACGGTGACGTGGGACTCGTCGATGACCAGGAGGAAGTCCTCCGGGAAGTAGTCCAGCAGCGTGTTGGGCGGGGTGCCCGGGGAACGGCCGTCGATGTGCATGGAGTAGTTCTCCACACCCGAGCAGGTGCCGATCTGGCCGAGCATCTCCAGGTCGTAGGTGGTGCGCATGCGCAGGCGCTGGGCCTCCAGGAGCCTGCCGTCGCGCTCCAGGACGGCCAGGCGCTCGGCCAGCTCGGCCTCGATGCCCTCGATCGCGCGCTGCAGGCGCTCGGGCCCGGCGACGTAGTGGGAGGCGGGGAAGACGAAGACCTGGTCGGTGGAGGCGATGACGTCCCCGGTGACCGGGTGGAGGGTGGCCAGGGACTCGATCTCGTCGCCGAAGAACTCGATGCGGATGGCGAGCTCCTCGTACATGGGGATGATCTCGACGGTGTCCCCGCGCACCCGGAAGGTCCCTCGCGTGAAATCGACGTCATTGCGCGTGTACTGCATGGTGACGAAGCGCCGTAGGAGCTCATCGCGGTCGATCCGCTCGCCCACCGCCAATGGCGTCATGCGGTCGACGTACTCCTGGGGCGTGCCCAGGCCGTAGATGCAGGAC
>ERZ772964.505-NODE-505-length-17316-cov-19.4619_pt1 | contig 17316 bp, 9 predicted proteins | sample MGYA00580675_ERZ772964 | MGnify/ENA primary metagenome ERZ772964 (study PRJEB29015, sample SAMEA2737941) | human oral metagenome | biome: human oral; feature: human-associated habitat; material: dental | place: China | collected 2139 ... | reverse complement strand
CCGTGAACGACTCTCTCATCATCCGTGGGGCCCGCGAGCACAATCTCAAGGGCGTGGACCTGGACCTGCCTCGCGACACGATGATCGTCTTCACCGGTCTGTCCGGCTCGGGCAAGTCCTCGCTCGCCTTCGACACGATCTTCGCCGAGGGGCAGCGCCGTTATGTGGAGTCCCTGTCCTCCTACGCCCGTCAGTTCCTGGGCCAGATGGACAAGCCCGACGTCGAGCTCATCGAGGGCCTGAGCCCCGCGGTGTCCATCGACCAGAAGTCCACCTCGCGCAACCCCCGGTCCACGGTGGGTACCGTGACGGAGGTCTACGACTACCTGCGTCTGCTGTACTCACGGGCGGGCATCCAGCACTGCCCGGTCTGCGACGCGGTCATCTCCTCCCAGACCCCGCAGCAGATCGTCGACCAGGTCCGCTCTCTGCCCGAGGGTACCCGCTTCCAGGTGCTCGCCCCCGTGGTGCGGGGCCGCAAGGGCGAGTACTCCGAGCTCTTCGGCGAGCTGCGCGGCCGTGGCTTCAACCGGGTGCGCGTCGACGGCGCCGTCGAGCGCCTCGACACTCCTCCGACTCTCAACAAGCGCCTCAAGCACGACATCGAGGTCATTGTCGATCGCCTCGTCGTCCGCGAGGGCATCCGCCAGCGGCTGACCGACTCGGTCGAGACGGCTCTTGGTCTGGCCGAGGGGCTGGTCATCATCGAGCAGGTCGATCTGCCTGACGACGACCCCGAGCGGGAGCGCCGTTACTCCGAGAAGCGGGCCTGCCCCAACGAGCACCCCCTGGCTCTGGACGAGATGGAGCCGCGCACCTTCTCCTTTAACGCCCCCTACGGCGCCTGCCCGGCCTGCACGGGCATCGGGACTCGGCTCGAAGTGGACCCCGAGCTCGTCGTCCCCGACGAAGAGCTCACCCTGGCCGAGGGCGCCGTCGCCCCCTGGTCGAGCCACCAGAAGTACTTCACCCGCCAGCTCGATGCCCTGGGCAAGGAACTGTCCTTCGACGTCGACACCCCCTGGCGCGCGCTACCGGCGCGGGCCAGGGAGGCGATCCTGCGCGGCAAGGACTACGAGGTCAAGGTCACCTACCGCAACCGTTGGGGGCGTGAACGCATCTACTCCACCGGATTCGAGGGCGTGCTCGACTACGTCATGCGCAAGCACGACGAGACCGAGTCCGACTGGTCCCGCGAGCGCTACCAGGCCTACATGCGCGAGATCCCCTGCCCCGTGTGCGACGGAGCTCGGCTCAAGCCCGAGGTACTGGCCGTGCGCGTGGGCGGGCTCTCCATCGCCCAGCTGTGCGAGCTGCCCATCAGTGAGACCCGAGACTTCCTGGCGGATCTCAACCTGACCGGCCAGGCCGCCCAGATCGCGGGCAGCGTCCTGACCGAGATCAACGCCCGCCTCGGCTTCCTGGTTGACGTGGGCCTGGACTACCTCAGCCTGGCCCGTGGCGCGGCCACGCTCTCCGGAGGCGAGGCCCAGCGCATCCGCCTGGCCACCCAGATCGGCTCAGGCCTGGTGGGCGTCCTCTACGTCCTGGACGAGCCCAGTATCGGCCTGCACCAGCGCGACAACACCCGTCTTATCGAGACTCTCCAGCGACTGCGGGACCTGGGCAACACGCTCATCGTCGTCGAGCACGACGAGGACACCATCCGCTCGGCCGACTGGATCGTTGACATCGGTCCCGGAGCCGGAGAACTGGGCGGTGAGGTCGTCTACTCCGGTGACGTCGAGGGCCTGGCCGGAGCCGAGGGCTCGGTCACCGGCGACTACCTGGCCGGGCGGCGTCGGATCGAGATCCCTGCCAAGCGGCGCAAGCGCGATAAGAACCGTGAGGTCACCGTCGTCGGCGCCCGCGAAAACAACCTCAAGGACGTCACCGTCTCCTTCCCGCTCGGCGTACTGACCGCTGTCACAGGAGTATCCGGCTCGGGCAAGTCCTCCCTGGTCAACTCCATCCTCTACCAGGTGCTCGCCAACCGACTCAATCGTGCCCGCGGCGTGCCCGGGAGGCACAAGACGGTGCGGGGCGTGGAGCACCTGGACAAGGTCGTTCACGTCGACCAGTCGCCGATCGGGCGCACTCCCCGGTCCAACCCCGCCACCTACACCGGAGTGTGGGACCACATCCGCAAGATCTTCGCGGCCGTGCCCGAGTCGAAGGTGCGCGGTTACGGCCCCGGGCGCTTCTCCTTCAACGTCAAAGGCGGGCGCTGCGAGTCCTGCCGGGGAGACGGCACGCTCAAGATCGAGATGAACTTCCTGCCGGACGTCTACGTGCCCTGCGAGGTCTGCCACGGCGCCCGCTACAACCGGGAGACCCTGGAGATCCGCTACAAGGACAAGACGGTCGCCGATGTCCTGGATATGACCATCCACCAGGCCGCGGACTTCTTCTCCGCCTCCTCGGTCATCTCCCGTCATCTCAACACCCTGGTCGAGGTGGGGCTGGGATACGTACGGCTGGGGCAGTCGGCCACCACGCTCTCCGGTGGTGAGGCCCAGCGCGTCAAGCTCGCCACCGAGCTCCAGCGCCGCTCCACCGGGCGCACCATCTACGTCCTGGACGAGCCGACCACCGGCCTGCACTTCGAGGACATCCGCAAGCTGCTCGGGGTACTTCAGGGGCTGGTGGACAAGGGCAACTCCGTGGTGGTCATCGAGCACAACCTCGATGTCATCGCCAACTCCGACTGGGTCATCGACATGGGGCCCGAGGGCGGCAAAGGCGGGGGAACCGTTGTCGTGGCCGGCACGCCGGAGAAGGTCGCGGCCACGGAGTCCTCCTACACCGGTCGGTTCCTCGCTCCGATGCTCGAGGCCGCCCGCGGGTGAACTTCAGGCGGTACACGCCAACGCCTGCGGAGGGCTCCGCCTCAGGTCCGGTTGCGCTTCTGTGCACCGCTCATCTGCTCGCGACGCTGTTCCTGCGCGTAGCGGTTGTAGATCAGCGACAGGACGAAGCAGATGATGCCGGCAGCCGCCAGCGAGACGACTCGAACGATCGAGTTCTGCGAGGCGGTATCGACAGCCGCCAGCTTGAGGACGGACAGGAGCACCAGGGTCAACCCGTAGTGGCGCAGGACGGTCATGCGCAACCTGAAGCCGACGACGATACAGGCCCCTCCGGTCAGCAGTACCAGTACCGACATGAGTACTGAACCCACTGCGATGCTGGTCACGACGATGACCGAGAGCCACATGAGCAGGGAGTTTCCGATCGCCAGGCTCAGACACACCTCCGCTCGCCGTCCCCAGGGAAGCAGGAGCCACGTGGCGCACGCTCCCAGCCCCAGGGCGACAGCCGCCAGCGCTACTGCCCAGGTCGTTGAGCTCAGCTCCTCCGCCCACGACAGGGTCGCCACAGCGGTGACGGCCGCAAGACCCGAGACGATCCAGGACGGTACCGGCGCCCCGGTCAGAGAGCTGTTTGGGTCGGGCAGTGCCTGGCCCTGGGGCCCCACCCTGTAACGAGAGCCCCGGCACTGACCGCTGAGCACTCGGAGGGGTGTCGCCTCACTTGACACGGCCCCCAGGGCGATGAAGGCGATGAGGACCAGACCCGGAACCATGTGCAGGGCCGCCCGGCCACTTAGGGAGTCGTTGACCAGAACCTTGGCGAGGAACGGAATGAGAACCGCCAGGTTGAAGACAATGGTGGTCAGCGCCGCTCGCAAGGCCAGTAGCCGCGACTGGACACGTGATGACGCTCCGCTCGGTCCGCTCGGTGCGGGGGAAGGCATGCTCCGCGCCGTTCGATCCCCCAGTCCCTCGGTCATCATCACGAGGAGCACGGAGACCACAACCGAGGCGATGAGCGACAGGCGATCGGCTCGGGCGTACATGGTCGTGGGAGGTACGAGGATTGGCGCGGTACCGAGGAGGGCCAGGATCGGAGCCGGCTCGGCCCGTCCATCGACGATGGCGGGAAGGAAGCAGAGCATCGCGGCGACGACGACGAAGAGATAGACCCGGGGATCGCTGACGGTCGCCATTGCGGCCAGTGCGAGGGGGAAGAAGGTCGCCTCGTGACTGATCGCCATGGCGCTGCGCCACTGATCGGGGCTGTGCGGAGCAAGTACTGCGAGTGCGGCTCCAGCCAGCAGCAGGAGCTGAAGGATGAAGGTGGCGATGACAGCGGAGTGCACTACCTCAACGCTTATCTGCTTCATCAGCAAATTCGGGTACACCATCAGAAGGACCAGGGCGGCCAGACCCCAGTCCCAGCCCGCAGTCTTGATACCGATGCTCCACAGACGTCTGCCGGCGTGCATCACCTGGCCGACCAGCAGCAGGCACAGGGCCAGGACGATCCCTGTGCCTCCAACGACGGACACACGCAGCATCGGACTGATTGGTGCGAAGACAAGTGCTGCCACCGTTGCCACCACCGATGTCACCGGATACCAGGCGGCCAACCGCATCCGCCCCGTCCCTCGCGACAGGGCCGCGCAGGTCAGGGCCAGAACTGTGACGTAGACACTGATCATCAGCCATGTGACGATCGCTGTGCTCGCCTGATGCGTCACGTGGCTGAATGCGAAGCCGATAGTCACCAGGGCGCCGATGGTTGAGATGATCGCGGTGAACAGCACCCGCGTCAGGTGAGACACGACCAGGAGCACGAGCCCCCAACCGGCCATGAGTGCCAGTGCGGGTTCCGGTCCGAGCATGCCGCCGAGAAGAACCGCACCCACGATGGAGACGAAGCCGAGCCCGCCGCCGGTTCCCGTGATCGTTGCGGCGGCGACCCGGTACTTCGGACGGCTGACGCTGAGGCGGGCGCCCACGGCTGTCATCGTGACCGCGATGAGTGCCAGCGCCAGGATCTTGACCGGGTTGGGAATGGAGTCCCAGACAAGGGCCAGAAGACTGACCCCGGCGGAGAGGACCAGCAGCGCAGCCGCACCGGAGAGTAGGTAGCGCCCGAGGTTTCCCTCCCGCACTGCTCGCCGCGCCCAGCCGGGAATCTCAGCAGCCTCGGCACCAGAGCTATGACCTGCTCCAACCGGTACCCCTTGATACGGATCGCCCGTGTCGGCCCTTTGGGACGGAACGGGGGTATAGCCGGTTGAGCCGGGACTGGCCCAGGACTCCGAGGAATGCTCGGGTGATACAGGGGCGGGTGACCTGGGGGCCTGGACTACCGGCTCCTCAACCTCGGGTACTCGGGGCGCGTCGTCGTGCAATACTGCTGGAGCGGAGGTGGAGACTACTTCGTGCTGGGGGAGCTCCTCGTCGTCGGCTTGGGTAGGAGAGCCACTGAAAAGCCTCGTGGGGAGCTCGGTGGCAGCGCTCGTCGCAGGGGTTCCTGCCGGCGTCGTCGTCGCAGCGGCGGGCGAGGTGGTGGTGGACAGGGGCTCCGAGACACGGTGATCGAGGACATTGATGCTCTCGTCGGCGGCCATCGGGGCATGAGTCGTTGGTGAACTGTCCGTCGTCGTGGACCGATCGCCTTGCGCCTGTTCCGGGCTCCCAGCGGTGTAGGCCAGCCAGGTGACGCGTTCGGCGACCCAGTCGATCTTCTTCTCGATGAGGTCCAGTCGCCGCAGAATCAGAGCGACATTCGGGCCCACATTGGGAGGGATGGACATAACGGTTCTCCTCGTCGCTCGGTGCTTGGCAACAAGCAGCTCGTCACTTAACCGGTTCGAACGAGAATAGGGGGAGCGCCCGATGTCGAAAAGAGGGAAGCGCTCCCCTGTGGATAACGTGCCGGAGCGTAGAGCCTGCCGTGCTTTACTCAAACGCACAGAGTCGAACAAAGTGCCCCAAGAACGGTCAGCCTGGGTTAGGCTACGCGTCATGAGCGAGAACGGACTCACTGCTGCCCAGCACAAGATGCGCGACGCGGGCGTCGCCGAGCAAGCCATCACGGTCTTCACGCACTACTACCAGGCTCTGGAGGCCGGAGCCACAGGACTCATCCCCGAGGAGACCATTGAGCCACTCACACAGATCGACTCCCTGGCTGACGTCGAGGTCAGCGACGAGGCGGCTCGAGAGGCGCTGAGCAGGACGGTCCTCATACGGCTCAACGGGGGGCTGGGAACCTCCATGGGGCTGGACCGTGCCAAGTCCCTCCTGCCGGTGCGCGACGGTAAGACCTTCCTCGACCTGCTGGTCGACCAGGTCACGGCCGCCCGCCGGCGCTACGGGGTGAGCCTGCCGCTCATCCTCATGAACTCCTTCCGCACCCGTGAGGACTCCCTTGAGATGCTGGCCGGGCACCCCGAGATCCAGGTCGACGGCCTTCCTCTGGACTTCTTGCAGAACCGTGAGCCCAAGCTCCGTGCCGACGATCTGAGCCCGGTGGAGTGGGAGGCCGATCCGGAGCTTGAGTGGTGCCCGCCCGGGCACGGAGACATCTACACCGCGCTGCTCGCCTCAGGGCTGCTGGACGCGCTCCTGGACAAGGGGTACCGGTACGCCATGACGGCCAACTCCGACAACCTCGGGGCGGCGCCCTCGGCCAGGATCGCCGGCTGGTTCGCGGCCTCCGGTGCGCCCTACGCCCCGGAGATGTGCCGTCGCACGCCGGCCGATGTCAAGGGTGGGCACCTGGCCGTGCGCAAGAGCGACGGACGCATCATCCTGCGTGACACGGCGCAGACGCCTGAGGATCAGATGCACTACTTCACCGACCAGTTCCGCCACCCCTTCTTCCACACCAATAACCTCTGGTTCGACCTGAAGGTCCTGCGTGACACCCTGGCCGAGCGCGGCGGGATTCTTGGGCTGCCGCTTATCAAGAACAGCAAGACGGTCGATCCCGCCGACTCCGCCTCAACGCCGGTGATCCAGCTCGAGACCGCCATGGGGGCCGCGGTGGAGGCCTTCGAGGGGGCGACTGCCATCGAGGTGCCCCGCTCCCGCTTCCTGCCGGTCAAGACCACTAACGATCTGCTGCTGGTGCGCTCGGACGTCTATGAGGTCGACGACGACGGTCTGCTGCAGATGGTTCCGGAGCGCGCCTGCACCGTGAATCTCGACCCCCGCTTCTACAAGAAGATCCAGGACTTCGAGGCTCGGTTCCCAGAGGGCGTCCCCTCGATCAAGGACGCGCAGTCGCTGACCGTGGAGGGCGACTGGACCTTCGGTTCCGGCGTCGTCGCCACCGGCGAGGCGCACGTGGAAGCGGGGGGCTCGCCCGGAAGGATCGCCGACGGTACCCGGATCTGACGACGGATCGCGCCTAGGTTAGCGGGACAGTCTCACTGGCTTGCCGATGCGCATGAGCTTGTCGGGGTTGCGGACGATGAGAACCTGCTGAACACCAGTCTCCGAAGCAACCAGGAAGACCACGAACTCTACGTTCTTGGAACTGCTGACCACGGCTGCGAGCTCGCCGTTGAGCCACGCCAGCGCCACGTCGAACTGTGGCGTCTTCGCGGCGATGCCGATAAGGAAGCGAGCCACGGACTCTGCGCCTCGGACGGGACGGCGTGCCGCCGAGGCCCGGCCTCCACCGTCGGACACGAGTACCGCCTCAGGAGCCAGCAGACGTACGGTGGCCGCCAAGTCTCCCGAGCGAATGGCGCTGGTCAGCTCGGTCCACAGCTCGGGAGAGGGGCTGGCGCGTCGGTGTGTTCGTCCTTCTTGCAGCCGGGTGCGTGCACGGTGCACCAGCTGGCGCACGGCGGTGTCGGATGCATCGATGATGCGACCGGTCTCCGCCGATGACAGGGAGAAGACCTCTACCAGGAGGAATGCTGCGCGTTCGGCAGGGGAGAGGGTCTCCAGTACCATCAGCGTCGCCTCAGAGACCGTCTCCGCCAGGATCAGGTCATCGGCCAGATCTGCCTCAGTGGCGACCGGCTCGGGAAGCCACGGTCCCAGGTAGGATTCCTTCCGGTTGGCCTCGGAGCGCAGCGCGTTGAGTGCCAGGCGTGTGGCGATACGGCACAGCAGCGCGCGCTCTTGCCGCACCGGTTCTCTGACGCGTTGGCGGCGCAGCCATGTCTCCTGCACGATGTCCTCGGCCTCCGCCGCGCTACCAAGCATGCTGTAGGCGAGGGTAAACAGAACGGCGCGATGTTCCTCGAAATCCTGACCGGACCTGTTGTCCATATCTGCGGGTTGGTCGGAAGCAGTCATTGAGCTGGGCCTCTCACGATGCGGTACGAGCCGGAGCGCTGAGCCTCTTCGATCAACCACTGAGTAGTGCGGTCCATGACCCAGTCCTTGACTCGGCGGGCCATTCTCCCCGTCAGGACAGGACCGTTGGGAACGTCGTCCGGACTTACGTGCTCGACGACGCCGCGATTGCGTCCCAGCGAGACGCAGCGCATGACATAACCGACGCCTGTCTCAGGTGGCGGAGCATCGAGCACCTCGGAGATGAGAATATCAGCGGCGACGGCTCCCAGAGAGAGGGCTGAGGCGCAGCTGGGGCGTAGATGCGGGGCCGGAGGCGCAGCGCAATCGCCGACCGCGGTAATCCTGAGGTCGTCGGGGGAGTGTAGGAACCTGTTGACTATGATGCGCCCGTCGGAAGAGGTCGACACTGGTGGATCGCATGGAACAGTGACCGGTGCAAAACCTGCGGTCCATATGGTGAGCATGCCGGGCTCGGGCTGGCACATATGGTTGTCGGTTACCGTGCAGCCCAGCCGACGCAGTTGACGAGAGGCCTGCTTGCGGGCTCGTACGCCGAGGTGGGAGCCAACGGTGCCGGAGTCGACGATCTCAACATCGAATCCTTGCTCAGCAAGTTCCGCGGCGGTCTCGATCCCGGTGAGACCACCTCCGACGACGCGAATGCGCGTGTGGGAAGAGCCGACAAGTTCATCTCGAAGCGGCTGCAGATCGGCGATCCCGGAGATCGGCAGGGCTCCAGCAGGTGCCCGGCTGGTGCTGCCGGTCGCCAAGACGACCTGGTCGAAGGGAATGGGGTCGCCGTCGGAAAGATGGACGACACCCCGTTTGCGATCGATGCTCGTAGCGCGGCCGATGACAACGTCGATGGCTGGGTTGAGCAGCTCGGACAAGGGCCGTACCGGGTCTTCTTCAGCACGAAGAGCCTCGTGCAGACGAATACGCTCGACAAGGTGTGCCGAGGCACTGATGAGGCGAACACGTGTGAGGGCAGTAGCCATTGGGTGAGAAGCAATCCGGTTGGCTGCCATGATCCCGGCGTACCCGGCCCCGATGATGACGATGGTGGTGCGATGCGTTGGACTCATATCCATGAGACACATTGGCGCATCGAATCGTGACAGTCGAGCGGAGACTGTGACGGCATCCATAGTGGGAGGCTGATTCTGAGCTCGCCTTTGCTCGTCTGCTTGTAGCGCGGGGTGATGTAAAAGTACCCGCCCTTGGGGCGGGTACTGTCAACTTGGTGTCAGGATGCTGTGGTGGGCGATACTGGAATCGAACCAGTGACCTCCTCGGTGTGAACGAGGCGCTCTAACCCCTGAGCCAATCGCCCTGTGCGGCGCTAACCATAGTCAGGCCGGCACCCCCGGAGCAAACGGCTGCCCGGTGAGGTGAATCACCGCGATGCTGTTTGCCTGTCGGTGCGATCGTGATGCTATGGTTTTCCAGCACCAAGCGGTTCGGCCGAACCGTGAGGGATCGCGCGGATGTGGCTCAGTTGGTAGAGCATCACCTTGCCAAGGTGAGGGTCGCGGGTTCGAGTCCCGTCATCCGCTCCGAGGAGCGGGGAGGCCTCCCAGCCCCCGGCATCTCACTGGTGGGTTGGCCGAGAGGCTAGGCACCGGCCTGCAAAGCCGTTTACACCGGTTCGAATCCGGTACCCACCTCGGGCGATTGGCGCAGCGGGAGCGCGCTTCCCTGACACGGAAGAGGTCACTGGTTCGATCCCAGTATCGCCCACCACATACGAAGGCCTGAGCCCCGCTGGCTCGGGCCTTTGCCGTTCGGGCGACTGGCTGCGGGGCAGCATGTCGTGGGCAAGGTCGGTCGGCGTCTACCCTAGCGGGCATGGCCGACCCCTCGACGTACCGTCCCGCCCCGGGCGAGATCCCCACGTCCCCGGGCGTCTACCGGTTCCTGGACGATCAGGGACGTGTCGTCTACGTCGGCAAGGCCAAGAACCTGCGCCAGCGCCTGTCCAGCTACTTCCAGGACCTCGCTGCCCTGCACCCGCGCACTCAGAAGATGGTGACCACCGCCTGCGCCGTGGAGTGGACCGTCGTATCCACCGAGGTGGAGTCCCTGGCCCTGGAGTACTCCTGGATCAAGGAGTTCAACCCCCGCTTCAACGTCATGTACAAGGACGACAAGTCCTACCCCTACCTGGCGGTGACGATGGGGGAGACCTACCCCCGGGTTCAGGTGGTCCGCGGGGCCCGCAAGCCCGGGACCCGCTACTTCGGGCCCTTCGTCCAGGCCTGGTCCATCCGCGAGACCGTCGACCAGCTGCTGCGTGTCTTCCCCGTCCGCTCCTGCTCAGCCGGCGTCTTCCGCCGTGCCCAGGCATCAGGCCGCCCCTGCTTGCTGGGCTACATCGACAAGTGCTCGGCGCCGTGCGTGGGTCGCATCAATCCGGAGGACCACCGGGCGCTCGCCGAGGACTTCTGCGCCTTCATGGCCGGCCGAACCGGTCCCTATCTGCGCCAGGTGGAGTCGGAGATGAAGGCTGCCGCAGCAGCCCTCGACTTCGAGAAGGCCGCCCGCCTGCGCGACGACGCCGCCGCGCTGCGCAAGGTCATCGAGGGCAACGCCGTCGTCCTGCCCGATGCTACCGATGCTGACGTTTTCGCCCTGGTTCGTGACGAGCTCGAGGCGGCGGTCCAGGTCTTTCACGTGCGTGGCGGCCGGGTGCGCGGACAGCGCGGCTGGGTCGTCGACCTCATTGACGACGCCGGAGACTCCGAGCTCATCGAACGCCTCCTCGAGCAGGTCTACGCCTCCCTCCTCGATCCTGCCGACGACGGCGCCGTCCACCAGGGCGGAGCCCCCGCCTCCTCGGGCACGACTACCTCGGTCGGGGTAGGCGAACGCGCCCCCTCCAGCCCCCAGCCCCGCAGCGGTCCCAACGGTTCCAGCGGTGCCGCCTCCCGACGCAACGGCGAGTCGGCGGCCACCAGTGTCGACGATGTCGCCCACACGGCCACCACGGCGGTGCCTCGGGAGATCCTGGTCCCCGAGATGCCCAGCAACGCCGCCACCGTGCGTGCGTGGTTGGAGGGGCTTCGCGGAGGGAAGGTCGATCTGCGTGTTCCGCAGCGCGGGGACAAGGCCGCTCTCATGGACACGGTGCTTAAGAACGCTGAGGAAGCCCTGCGCCTGCACAAGACCCGTCGTGCCGGCGACCTCACCCAGCGCACTCTCGCTCTTGATGAGCTTGCCGAGGCCCTCGACCTGCCCGAGGCACCCCTGCGCGTCGAGTGCTACGACATCTCCCACACCCAGGGCACCTACCAGGTCGGCTCCATGGTCGTCTTCGAGGACGGTGCGCCGCGCAAGTCCGACTACCGCCGCTTCACCGTGCGCGGCCAGGACGGCAACGGGGCGACCGATGACACTGCAGCCATGCACGAGGTCCTCACCCGGAGGTTCAAACGGCTCATCGCTGAGCAGGGACAGGGCGAGGCGGCCGCCCGTGCGGCCGAGGAGATCGAGGACGCTGAGGGTATCGCCGTCGCCTCCGGTCCTATCGACCCCGAGACCGGCAAGGCCCGGCGCTTCTCCTACGCGCCCGGGCTCGTCGTCGTCGACGGCGGTCTGCCGCAGGTCAACGCCGCCCGTTCGGTCCTCGACGAGCTCGGCATCGATGTTCCGCTCATCGGTCTGGCCAAGCGCCTGGAGGAGGTCTGGGTGCCGGGGGAGGAGTTCCCCGTCATCCTGCCGCGCACCTCGCCTGCCCTCTACCTGCTCCAGCACCTGCGCGACGAGTCCCACCGATTCGCCATCACCCACCACCGCAAGAAGCGCTCGGCCGGGATGACCCGCTCGGTACTGGACGGCGTTCCCGGTCTGGGGCCCACCCGACAGGCAGCTCTCCTGCGCGAGTTCGGATCCGTCAAACGCATTCGGCAGGCCGAGGTGGACGACATCACCCGCGTCAAGGGTATCGGGCCGGCTCTGGCAGGTACTATTTTGGCTCACCTCAACAGTCCAGAAAACAAACAGTAGTGTGATTTCACAGTGCGCTGGGCTGAGCAGACATCAACTCGAAAGGAAACCCTCATGAGGATCTCCGCCCGCAACCAGCTGCCCGGCACCGTCGTCTCCATTGAGAAGGGCGCCGTCAACGGCGTTGTCAAGATCGAGGTCGCTCCCGGTGTCATCATCACCTCCTCCATCACCAACGCGGCCATCGAGGAGCTCGAGCTGGCAGAGGGTAAGAAGGCGGTCGCCGTCGTCAAGGCGTCCTCCGTCATGGTGGGTCTTCAGGACTGAGCAGGACTGAGTCGGTCTCACCGGCATCGGGGCTGCCTCGGGCGTCTCCCATCTTGTGCCAGTGGTCGCTCGCCCTTCGTCGTTCGGGGGCGAGCGGCTCATGGCACAATCGGCTCGTGGAGATACTGCGAGTGCTCAATAACAACGTCGTGCTCGCGCGCGACGAGTTTGGGCGTGAGGCGATCCTGACTGGCCGAGGCCTCGGCTTTCAGCGCAAGCGCGGCCAGGACGTCGACGCCTCTCTCATCTCCCGTCGCTACATCCCGGCCGATAATGCCCAATCGGTGGCGGAGGTCATCGCCGGGATCCCGCTGGAGCGCTTGGCACTCATTGAGCGGGTCTTCCGCAAGGCCGCCCGGGGCCTGAACACGGATGTTCCCTCCTCAACCTTGATCGCGGTCGTCGACCACATCAACCAGGCCATGGAGCGCGTCTGCCAAGGGCTGACCATGGACTATCCGCTGCGTGCCGAGGTCGCCCACCTGCATCCCGAGGAACTGCGGCTGGCTGAGGCCATGGTCGAGGAGATCAACGCCACGCAGGAGGTCCAGCTGCCTGGCGGTGAGGCTGTCGCACTGGCCCTCCACCTCTTCACCGCTGCGATCGGCGCTCCCTCGGCCCAGGCCGCCAGCGAGCAGTCGAGACTCATTGGTCAGGTCATGGGACTGCTGGAGAAGTCCTTTGGCGACGCCTTCGATGCGGACTCCGTCAATGCTGCCCGCTTCGCGGTCCACCTGCGCTACTTCCTGGTACGCGCACGCACCGCGGTGCAGATCGAGGATGGTACGTCCTCCCTGGTCGCCGATGCCCTGCGCGTCTCCGACCCCGATGCCTACAGAGTGGCCCGGCGTATCAGGGATCTGCTGGAGATTCGCCTGAATACCACCGTCTCCGATGATGAGACCGCCTACCTCGCTCTGCACGTTGCCCGGCTGACCTCCTCCCTGCAGCAGACCATGTAGAGTGACGTGTAACACAAAATTCTGTCTTGTTCGATGGTCCGATCGTTTATATTGAGGCTTATTCATAGGGTGTAGGTGAATATGATTCCGAGGACTGCTGTGATGGCTGTCTTGAAGGTTTCTAGTGGTCTTTTGTAGCCGGTGTGCAGGACTCTCCAGGTCTTGATGTTGGCGATGACTCTTTCGATCTTGTAGCGGACCTGGTTGACGGTGATGTTGTAGGCCTTGTCATCAGGGTGGAGCGGTAGGTTCGCGGGTTTTTTCTTTGGGGTGATCATGCCCAACCCGATGTAGCCCTTGTCACCGATATGCCGCGGTGGTGATGCCCCTTCCGGGAGGTCGGCGGGTGGCACGTCAAGCAGTCCGCAGCGGCGTAGGGCCTCGGTGTCGTGGACCCTTCCGTCGTGGGGGTCGGACACCCAGGCCAGGTGGCCCGTGAGGGTGCAGGCGACCTGGACGTTCAGTCCGGTGGTCCTGTGCTTGCCGGAGTACAGCTCAGGGTGTTCGGCCCAGGACCAGCACTGAAGGAGGGTGCCATCGACGATCAGCTGCACGGTGGGATCCAGATCCTCCACAGTCGGCACACTGATTTCCAAAGCCTGGGCAATCAGGGGTGTGTAGGCGGTGATGACTCGGGAGGCGGTGGCCTGCGAGACGCCGTAGAGCTCGGCGAGTAGCTCCTGGGGTAGGTTGTGCCTCAGGTATGTCAGTGTCAGACGCACACACAGGTACAGCCCCAGCACCCGAGCCCCGAACGCCGGCAGGTCGGGGTTCTCGGCGAAAATGGTCTCGCACAGGTCCACAACCTCGCTGCGAGTGATCCTCGTGCTACTATTCATCATGGCGGTTTGTTCTTGGTTGAGTTGGCTTAGACACCAAAACTCTCTCAAGAACAAGCCGCCACCTTACTCAGCGACACACCCCCTTTAAACACCCTAAACACCCCCATGAATAAGCCTCATTGTTTCTAATGAATTCCGGAAAGGAATTCGTAGGATTGTGACCCGACCGGGGCAAGACCTGAGACACTCCAGCGTTCACGCGCTGTCACTGTCTCGGGTCTTTTTTGTTTCCTGGAAACGGTTGCTCACTCAGGAGGGCATCAATGGCGAAGGTCGACTATGCGGCGCTGGCGCCGCGGCTGCTGGACAATATCGGAGGCGAGGAGAACATCGCCTCCATGACCCACTGCGCAACCCGTATGCGATTCGTTCTCAAGGATGAGTCCAAGGCCTCCACCGAGGCTGTTAAAGCACTCGACGGCGTCGTCACTGTGGTACAGGCCGGCGGCCAGTACCAGGTGGTCATCGGCAACGACGTGCCGTTGCTCCACGAAGAACTGGTCAGGCTCACCAACCTGACCGGCGACGACGATGAATCGGCCGGTAACGACGGCAACCTGTTCGACCGGTTCATCAAGATGGTCTCGGCCCTCATCAACCCCGTGGTGTGGACGCTTGCAGGAACGGGCCTCATCAAAGCATTTCTGACGCTGACAACGACGCTGGGATGGCTGAAGGAGGACTCCACCACCCACGCGATCCTCAATGCCGCGGGTGACTCAGCCCTGTACTTCCTACCGATCCTGCTGGCTATCACCTCGGCGCGCTACTTCAAAGCCAATGAGATGACAGCCGTGGCCCTGGCCGGAGCCCTGGTGTATCCCGAGATCGTCGCGCTCAACGACGCCGGCGGCCAGGTCACCTTCTTCGGTATTCCGGTGGTCATGGCCTCCTACACGTCCTCTCTTGTCCCGATCATTGTGGCCGTGTGGTTCCAGTCCCATCTACAGCGTTGGCTGACCAGGATTCTGCCTTCAGCCATCCGCAACTTCTCAGTGCCGTTGCTCGTGCTGCTCATCATGGTCCCCCTGACCCTCATCACTGTCGGCCCGGTGACGACCGCGGCGTCGAACGGTATCGCCTCATTGATGAACGCGCTTTTCGAACACGTGCCCTGGGTGGCGGGAGCCGTCATGGGAGCCTTTTGGCAGGTCTTCGTCATGTTCGGTGTGCACTGGGGCCTGGTGCCGGTCATGATCGCCCAGTACAACGACCCGGGCTTCTCCCTCATGGCGGGGCCGATCTTCCCCGCCGTGCTGGCCCAGGCGGCCGCGACCCTCGGTGTCATGATCCGCACGCGAAGCATGAAGATGCGGGAGCTGGCCGGACCGGCCTCGCTGTCCGGTTTCCTGGCCGGCATTACCGAGCCCGGGATCTACGGTGTCAACCTGCCTCTCAAACGTCCCTTCCTCTACGGCTGCATCGGCGGTGCTGTGGGTGGCGTTATTGTCGCAGCAGGAAACGGGGCAACTACCTCCTTCGTCTTCCCCTCCCTCATCGGTATTCCTGCGCTGATCAACCACGGAAACCTCGTCCTGGTCTTCATCGGTATGGTCGTCGCCGTCGTCATCTCCCTGGCTCTCACCCTCATCCTCGGATTCAAGGACCCGGCCCCGGATGAGCCCTCCCCGGTCCTTTCCGAGGAGAGTGATGCCGAGCCCACCACCGCGCTCACCTCACCGATGAACGGATCTGCCATGCCGCTGGAGAACGTCGCCGACCCGGTCTTCTCCTCCGGGGCCCTCGGTAACGGAGTCGGCATCGTCCCCTCCGACGGCCGCGTCGTCGCACCGGCATCTGGGACCGTCGTCACCGCCATGGACTCCGGCCATGCCTACGGCATCAAGACCGACGACGGTGTGGAGGTCCTCATCCACGTCGGCCTGGACACCGTCAATCTCAAGGGAGAGGGGTTCACCCCCAAAGTAAGCGCCGGTGAACGAGTCGGGCGCGGTGAGCCTCTGGTAGACGCTGATCTCAAGGTGATTCGCGACGCTGGTTACGACCCCACCACGATCCTCGTCGTCACCAACACCGCCTCGTTGGGCGCCGTCGTCCCGATCGTTGATGGTGAGGTCGCCACCAGTACCACCGTGGTCGAGATCGACCACTGAACCGATACCTAACCGATGAACCAAAACTGAGAGAACACATCAGGAGACACGCACATGACCGCCACGTCCACTACTTCTAAGAGCAATCCGAACTTCCCCGGCGGCTTCCTGTGGGGCGGGGCCACCGCCGCCAACCAGATCGAGGGCGCCTACAACGAGGGCGGCAAGGGCCTGTCCGTCCAGGACGTCATGCCCCGGGGCATCATGGCCCCGCCTACCCAGACCCCCACACCGGATAACCTCAAGCTTGAGGCGATCGACTTCTACCACCGCTACGCCGAGGACATCGCCCTGCTGGCGGAGATGGGTTTCAAGGTCTTCCGCTTCTCCATCGCCTGGAGCCGCATCTTCCCGCTCGGCGACGAGACCGAGCCCAACGAGGAGGGACTCGCCTTCTACGACCGGGTCCTCGACGAGCTCGAGAAGCACGGGATCGAGCCACTGGTCACCATCAGCCACTACGAGACCCCGCTGCACCTGGCGCGCACCTACGACGGCTGGATCGACCGCCGCCTCATCGGCTTCTTCGAGCGCTATGCCCGCACCCTGTTCGAGCGCTATGGCAAGCGGGTCAAGTACTGGCTCACCTTCAACGAGATCAACTCTGTGCTCCACGAACCCTTCCTGTCCGGCGGCATCGCCACGCCCAAGGACAGGCTCAGCGAGCAGGACCTCTACCAGGCCATCCACCACGAGCTCGTCGCCTCCGCTGCCGCAACCAGGATCGCCCACGAGACCAACCCCGACATCCAGGTCGGCTGCATGATCCTGGCCGTGCCCACCTACCCGCTGACCCCCGATCCCCGGGACGTGTGGGCGGCCAAGCAGGCCGAGCGCGCCAACTACGCCTTCGGGGACCTCCACGTGCGCGGCGAGTACCCCGGCTACCTGCTGCGTTCCCTGCGAGACAAGGGCATCAAGCTGGAGATCACCGAGGAGGACCGCGCGCTGCTGCGGGAGCACACCGTCGACTTCGTCTCCTTCTCCTACTACATGTCCGTGTGCGAGACCG
>ERZ772964.501-NODE-501-length-17362-cov-3.65875_pt1 | contig 17362 bp, 19 predicted proteins | sample MGYA00580675_ERZ772964 | MGnify/ENA primary metagenome ERZ772964 (study PRJEB29015, sample SAMEA2737941) | human oral metagenome | biome: human oral; feature: human-associated habitat; material: dental | place: China | collected 2139 ... | reverse complement strand
ACCTGCAACCATCGGATTAGAAGGCCGGTGCTCTATCCATTGAGCTACGGAGGCAAGCGCTGGCGCGCATGGTCAAGCCTAGCGGCGATCAGCCTTTCACCCCAATTCGGAGACGGTGTTGTGCGCTGCGCCCCGTGAAGGTGGCACAGCCAGCCCCAATTGACCGAAAACTCACCGCAATTCGGAAAAGGTGTTGTGTGCTGCGCCTGCCCCAATTTGGGGCTGCTCACTTGCGATGATAGTTCCCCGCAGATTCTCACCACAGGGGCTGGTCAAGTTGCACAGGTGCGTGCGCTCGCCAGTTTCGGGTGTATGCGCACGCCAGTTCGGGTGAAGAAAAGGCCCGGTGCTCTCGCACCGGGCCCAGCTGCGGATTCGAGGTCAGGCCTCGATGTCCAGCAGACCGTTCTTGTACGCCTTCGCCAGACGGCGCGGAATACGCACCTCACGGCCAGCAACCTTAACGGTGTTGAGCTCAGTGAGATTGGCCTTCCACGTGGAACGGCGAGTGCGGGTGTTTGCACGGGACATCTTTCGCTTCGGAACTGCCATGATCGTGCCTCCCCTCTCTTCTCGGTAGTCGTATGGTCGTTTGGTGGTCTGAGGACCGCCGCCCGACGCTCGGCGCCGCAAGAAGGGCCCGACCGGCCCGTCCCAGTGACGGCAACCCTGAAATACTAGCACGCCACGATCTGCGCTCCGAAGCCAGGCCCCTTCACCTGCGCTGCGATTCTCATTACATCTCCTCCTCGTCTTGCGCTCCCCTCACTACCTTGCGCTCCCCTCAGCATCTTGCGCTCCCCTCAGCATCTTGCGCTCCCCTCAGCATCTTGCGCTTCCTCACTACCTTGCGCTTCCAACACGTGGTGCTCAGGACTCAGTGGACATGAGCAGGACATCAACGAGGTCGAGGCACCCCGAACACCACAGGACGAGCAGTGAGAAAGAGCGCGCACTCATCGCCTACCCTGAAAGATAAGAAGGAGCCCCCAAGGAGCATCGCTCGACGCGCTCTGCGTGTTGAACACAACCCCACGTGTTGAACACAAGCTCCATGGGCCCGCACCAATGTGCCATTGCCCGCGCGGACGCTCAATCGAACCCGGATGAGGAGCATGAAGATGGCGATCATTGAGACGATCCGTGAAGGCAGCGTGATCCACCACGAGATCGAAATCAAGAAGTCCCGCTTCTTGACGACTCTTGCTCGCACGGATTCACCCGAACAAGCCCGAGCCCTCATTGACGCAGTGAAAGCCGAGCATCCGCAGGCGCGCCACAACTGCTCCGCCTATGTGATCCAAGTAGAAGGACGCGATCCGCACCAACACTCAAGCGACGATGGAGAGCCCTCAGGGACAGCCGGCACCCCCATGCTCGAAGCTCTCAAGCTCGCGGGCGTATGGAACGTGACCGCAGTCGTCACCCGTTATTTCGGAGGAATCCTCTTAGGGGGCGGCGGTTTGATTCGCGCCTACTCCACAGCGGTTTCCGAGGCCCTGGCGAAGGCCCCAAGGGCACATCTCAAAGACATTGAGGTTCTTGAAGCCCACCTTCTCCCAGGCGACGCGGGACGGATCGAAGCGGAGCTTCGTCACGGCGGAGCCGAAATCCTTGGTGTCGACTGGGGGAACGAAGTGAGTATTCGTATCGGCGTGAATCCCGGCGAGCGCGAACCCTTCGATGCTCTCCTCGCTTCACTGTCTTCTGGTGTTTCACAGTTCCACATGGTGGCCACTCGCCGAATCGAGGTGGACGGATCCCACCTGAAGTTGTAAAAGTGTCAGCATGATTGAGCCCCAGCAGATGGACCGGGGAATCCACCCCCACCTCGCTTCGGTGTGCCTGTGTCACTGTCTTGCGGGCGAATGACCCCCATAGTGCTCTCATGCACTGTCATTCGCCCTGAGCCTCGCCTGAGCGAGCGCCCCTCCTCCCCTTCTTTCGCGCTATGGTTTTTCAGCGCTTTCACCATTCCTGAGGAAATTCATGTCCCGTATCGCTTCTTGTGTCGCTGAACTCATCGGCCACACCCCCCTCGTCCGCATCAACTCACTCATCACCACCGATGCGCATGTGATCGCCAAACTCGAGGCTTTCAATCCCGCCTCCTCGGTGAAGGACCGCATCGCCGCTTCGATCATTGACGCAGCAGAGGCCTCTGGCGAACTCAAGCCCGGAGGCACAATCATCGAAGCGACTTCCGGCAACACCGGCATCGCCCTTGCAATGGTTGGCGCCGCTCGCGGATACAAGGTCGTGATCGTGATGCCCGAATCCATGAGCGTCGAGCGTCGCATCATCGTCCGTGCTTTCGGCGCTGAACTCGTTCTCACCGACCCCAAGGGCGGGGTCGCAGCAGCAGTCGCCGAGGCTGAGCATATCCGCGATGAGCGCCCCGGTTCGATCATCGCCTCCCAATTCGATAATCCCGCAAACCCCGCAGCACATGTCGCTACGACCGGCGAGGAGATCTGGGCCGACACCGAGGGCCAGGTCGATGTTTTCGTGGCCGGTGTCGGCACGGGGGGCACTATCTCGGGGATCGCGAAATCCCTCAAGGCGAAGAACCCGAATGTCACGATCATCGCGGTTCAGCCCGCCGAATCTCCGCTCCTGACTGGTGGGAGTGCAGGGCCGCATGGCATTCAGGGCCTGATGCCCAACTTCCTGCCCGGCAACTACGATGCCTCCCTCATTGACGAGGTCGTCTCCGTCAAGACCGTTGAGGCATTGGAATACGCGCGTCGAGCCGCCGCCGAAGAAGGGCTCCTCGTGGGGATCTCCTCTGGGGCGGCGCTTGCGGGAACCGCCCTCGTTGCCGCACGCGAGGAATTCGCGGGCAAGACGATCGTGACTCTTCTTCCCGACACCGGTGAGCGCTACCTTTCAACCGCGCTCTTCGATGATCTGAGGGAGTGATGACCCGGGCGGATGGGGAGAACTCTTTCGCCCCTATCCGCCCCGTTGGCTCAGGTTCAGTGCCATCCCACTGAGCCCAGCTCAGAGCTCCCCCGCTGAGCCCAACTCAGAACTCTCCCACTCATTCAGGACCAGCGCCCTCCAGCCGATAGACTGGAGGAGTTTTAGCGAAGGGACGATCATGGTGATGAATCCGTTGCGAGCCGCACGCCTCCTCAAAGAGGATCTTCACACCGCTTGTCACCGTGATCCGGCCGCAACCTCGGCCCTCGAAGTCGCCCTCACCTATCCCGGGGTCCACGCTCTATGGGCGCACCGCCTCTCCCATGCCCTCTGGGTCCGCAAGGTGAAGCTTCCCGCGCGCATCCTGTCCTCGATTTCACGTTCCTTCACGGGAGTCGATATCCATCCGGCGGCGGTCATTGGACGCCGTGTCTTCATTGATCATGCGACCGGTGTCGTCATTGGTGCGACGACCGAGGTCGGCGAGGATGTCGTGATCTTCCACGGCGTAACCCTCGGCGGGGTCTCCATGACCCCAGGCAAGCGTCACCCCACGATCGGCAGTCACGTCATGATCGGCGCCGGGGCGAAGGTTTTGGGGCCGATCACCGTCGGCGACGGGGTGAAGATCGGTGCGAACGCGGTGGTCGTGAAGGACGTGCCCTGTGGCTCGGTCGCGATCGGCGTACCCGCGAAGCTCTTGCCCAAGCCCTGCCAGGACACGAAAGACGACGATCTCATCATTGATCCCGCCTACTTCCTCGACGAACCTGAGTTGTACATCTGAGCTGCTCTTTTCCCCACTCAGCACCCCAAACGCATCCGATTGTGATGCGCACCACCTATGCTTGAGGCATGGAACAGCGCACTCTTCACGCACCGGTGAATGCGTTGACCGATGTCGATCGCCCGGCAGGAGTCGAAATCGCGACGCTCACCCGTTACGACATCCCCGTGCTCGCCGTCCTCACCCTGGACGCCTACGGCGATCCCACGACAGCTGAAGCACTCCTGGAGACTTCTGAAGAGCTCAGACTCACCTTCGACGGCGCCTTCGGCCCGACGACCGAAGATTCCTTCGTTGGCGCTTGGGACGGCGGGACCCTCGTCGGAGCAATCCTCGTCGTCCGAGAATCCCCCTGGGATGACGCCCCCGATGGTCCTTTCGTCGTCGACCTCGTCGTCGACCCCGAGTATCGGCGCCGAGGCATTGCCACGGCCCTCATCGCCGAGGTCGCGAGCCGTTGCAAGGACTGGGGTTTCGATTCCCTCGCCCTGCGGATCGATGGCCGCCACTCAGGAGCGGCCGAGCTCTACGACGACCTCGGATTCGAAGAGATCGGCTGATAGCACCTCAACGCTGGCACGAAGGACACCAGAAGAGGCGACGGTTCTGCATGAGCGCTTCTCGCACAGGAGTGCCGCAGCGCAGGCAGGGCCTGCCCGTCCGGTGATAGACGTACCAGCGCGACGCTTCCTCATCACCTTCAAGGGGAGGATTCGGGGCCTCAAGCGGGTCCATTGTCTCCAAACGCCCGGCGGCCAATCCCCTGTTCATCAGATCGCAGATGAGGACCCACAGGTCTGTCAAGCGCTTGGCGGAGATGTTCGATCCCTTGCGGTAGGGGGAGATCCCCGCAAGGAAGAGGGCATCCGCCCGGTAGATATTGCCGACCCCCGCGATGATTGCCTGATCCATAACGATCTCGCCAATGGCGCGCTTCTTCGCGTGCGCAACCTCGGCGAATCTCTTCGCCGCCTCTCGGTCCTCGCGCGCGCCCTCGTCGAGAGGATCCGGGCCAAGCTTCGCCTGCGCTGCGATCCGTTCCTCATTCGAGATGAGTTCACAACGGTTCGGTCCGATGAGGTCGGCGACGGCGTGTTCGTTATACATGCGGAAGCGCACCTGGCCGACGGGTTCGGGAGGCTCCCACTCGCCTTTCGCGGCCTGACCATAGCCTTCGCCCCAACGGGTTTCGGAGTGCCCATCCCACTCCCCTTTCGCGACGGGGGCAATACGATGGGCGACCCCGTGGCCCTCATCGACGACGCTTTCGTCACCGTTGAAACGCCACCATCCGTATAAGCCGAGGTGGATATGCATCCACTCCTGCGGTTCACTGCCCACGGCCTCGGGGGGAACGAAACCGATGAACATGTGCTTGCCGTGAACGCGGATCCGCTCGAGGACACGCCCGTTGATCTTCTCGGCCGAGGCCGCGAAGCGCCCCTGCGGGGAGGAGGCGAGGACGCTCCCACCCGTGAAGAGTTCGTTCATCGTGGACGCGAGCCTGCGAATCGCATCGCCCTCGGGCATGAATCCTCCTCAATACTGTCGGGGCCCTGGCGCCCCGGGGCACGAGCCTACCCGCTCAGCGAAGACCCGGCCCCTCGAAAAACGAAGGGCCGGGTCCACGGCGTGGTGCGTGCGTTCAGCCTCGAGGAACAACGAGGTTCACCAGCGAGGGCGCGCGAAGGATGACCTTCACAGGATCACGACCGTCCAAGATCTTCACAATCGGCCCTTGAGCGAGGGCCCGCTCACGCAGCTCGTCTTCACTGATCGACGGGGGAACTTCAAGTTTCGCGCGGACCTTGCCATTGACCTGCACGATCGCGGTGACGCTGTCCTCAACGAGGAGGGACTCGTCCTCGACGATCGGGAAAGGCTCACGAGCCAGGGACTGCGAGTGTCCCAGGCGCATCCAAAGCTCTTCAGCGATATGCGGGGCGACCGGGGAGAGCATGAGGATCAAGGGCTCGATGATTTCACGAGGCACGAACTTCAGGCCCGTCAAGTGATTGTTCAAGACGATGAGCTTCGAGATCGCAGTGTTGACGCGCATGTTCTCGTACTCGACTGTCACATCCGCGATCGTGCGGGCGAGCAGGCGCTTCGTCTCAAGGTCGGCGGGCTCTTCACAGATGCTCGGCTCACCGCTCTCCTCATCGACAGTGTTCCTCCACAGGCGCTGCAAGAAGCGCTGAGAGCCGACGACTGCGCGAGTCTCCCAGGGGCGGGACACGTCAAGCGGGCCCATGCTCATCTCGTAGACGCGGAAAACATCAGCCCCGTAGGCGTCGTACATCTCATCGGGCGTCACGATGTTCTTCAGCGACTTGCCCATCTTGCCGTACTCGCGGGTCACCGGCTCGCCCTCGTAGGTGAAGCCAATCGACTCCTCACCTTCGACCTCGTCGGCGGGAACATATTGTCCGCGCGCATCCTTGAAGGCGTAAGCCTGCACGTAGCCCTGGTTGAAAAGCGTGTGGTAGGGCTCAGCGTCGGGAACGTGGCCAAGGTCGAAGAGGACCTTTTGCCAAAAGCGCGCGTAGAGCAGGTGCAGGACCGCATGCTCAACGCCGCCGACGTACAGGTCCGTGCCACCGGTCGGCTTGCCTTCGCGCGGCCCCATCCAGTAGTTGAGGTTCTCCTGATCGGCGAGGGCCTGAGGGTTCTTCGGGTCGGTGTAGCGCATCTCGTACCAGCACGATCCCGCCCACTGCGGCATCGTGTTGGTTTCGCGCCTGTAGGTCTTCACCCCATCGCCGAGGTCAAGTTCAACCTTCACCCACTCCTCGGCTCGGCCCAGCGGCGCCTCGGGCGCCGTGTTCGCGTCTTCCGGATCGAAGGTGCGAGGCGAATAGTCCGTGATCTCGGGAAGATCAACGGGCAGCATCTCCTCGGGCAAGGCGTGGGGCAGGCCGTCCTCGTCCCACACGATCGGGAAGGGCTCGCCCCAGTAGCGCTGGCGGGAGAAGAGCCAGTCGCGCAGACGGTAGGTGATGGTGGAGCGGCCCAGGCCCTTGGTTTCGAGCCATTCGGTCATCGCCGTTTTCGCCTCGTCCTTCGCAAGTCCGTCGAGGCTGATCTCCTCGTTCGAGGAGTCCACTGCCAGGCCGTCGCCTGTGAAGGCCGACTCGTCGAGGTCGTGAGAGTAGGGGTCTTTGGCCGGGCCGATCGTGCGGATGATCTCGAGCGCGTACTTGCGGGCGAATTCCCAGTCGCGGTCGTCGTGGGCGGGAACCGCCATGATCGCGCCCGTACCGTAGCCCCAGAGGACGTAGTCGGCGACGAACACGGGGATGGGGCGTCCGTTCACGGGGTTAATGCCGAAGAAGCCGGTGAAAACGCCGGTCTTGACGCGTTCTTCGTCCGTGCGCTCGGACTCGGTCTTGGCTGCGGCCTGCGCGCGGTAGGCGGCGACCGCCTCTCTGGGAGAGGGCGCGCCCCCGGTCCACTCTTCCTTCGTGCCTTCAGGCCAGGAGTCCGGGACACTGAGCTGGGCGGCGTCATCCGCGTTTCCTGCAAGGGTGCCACCAAGGATCGGGTGTTCGGGTGCGACGACCATGAAGGTCGCGCCGAAGAGGGTGTCGGGACGGGTCGTGTAGACGTCGAGAGAGACCTGCGAGGCTCCGGCTGCTTTCGCTTCGGGCACCTCGAAGGTGACGGTGGCGCCTTCAGAGCGGCCGATCCAGTTGCGCTGCATCGCGCGGACCTTCTCCGGCCAGTCGATCGTGTCGAGGTCGTCAGCGAGGCGCTTGCCGTAGGCGGTGATCCGCATCATCCATTGACGCAGGTTGCGAGTGAAGACCGGATAGTTGCCGCGCTCGGAACGCCCTTCAGAGGTGACCTCTTCATTCGCCAGGACGGTCCCCAGGCCAGGGCACCAGTTCACGGGCGCTTCAGAGACATAGGCGAGGCGGAAGGAGTCCACGACCTTGGCTCGCTCGATTCGGTCAAGCTCAGCCCAGGAGCGCCCGTCGGGGACGGCGACCTCGCCTGAGGCGAGTTTGTCTTCGAGCTCACTGATCGGGCGTGCGGCGCCCTGCGAACCGTCGGGGGCGGTGGCTTCCGGGTCGAACCAGGAGTTGAAGATCTGCAAGAAGATCCACTGGGTCCAGTGCACGTATTCGGTGTCGGTCGTTGCCAAAGAGCGGCGACGGTCGTGCGAGAGGCCGAGGCGACGCAGCTGTCGACGCATGTTCGCAATGTTCTCTTCGGTCGTGACCCGCGGATGCTGGCCCGTTTGGACCGCATACTGCTCGGCGGGCAGTCCGAAAGCGTCGTAGCCCATTGTGTACAAGACGTTCTCGCCCTTCATACGGCGGAAGCGTGCGACGGTGTCGGTCGCAATGTAGCCGAGGGGGTGTCCGACGTGCAGGCCCTTGCCCGAGGGGTAGGGGAACATATCGAGGAGGAAGAAGGGCTTTTCCTGTGCAAGAGGACCGGCGAGTTCTCCGACGGGGTTGTCCGCGTTGAAAGTTCCCCACTCGTCCCAGCGATCCTGCCACGCCTTTTCGATGGTGCCGGCGAGCTCGGCGGTGTACCGCTGGGCGGGTTCCATACCCGGGGTCTGGCTCATCAGGACCTTCTCCTTCACGATCGACGATTCAACCCTTAAAGGGTAGACCATCGACTCGGCAGGAAAACGGCGCAGAACGGGGCACGAGACGAGCCCGATGAGTGACAATGAGTGCATGAGCACTGTCTTTGAGAACATCATTTCCGGCAAGTGGGCTGGACGCTTCGTCTGGGCCGATGATCTCTGCGTCGTTTTTGCGACGATCGAGCCGACTGCACCTGGCCACGTCCTCGTCGTTCCGCGTCACGTCTACGAGAAGTGGACGGATGCGCCCGCCAGTGTCGTCGCCCATCTGGTGGAGGTCGCCCACACGATCGGCGCCGTCCAAGAGAAGACCTTCGACGTTCCCCGTTCGGGCCTGGTCATCGCGGGTTTTGAGGTTCCCCACACGCACCTGCATGTCATTCCGCTGCGCAGCGAGGCGGATGTTTTGCTCTCGAATGCGGCCCCCGCCTCGGATGAGGCACTCGATGAGACGATGGGCAAGCTGCGCGAGGGCCTGCGCGCGGCCGGATATGGTGCGAATGTTCCGCTTGAGATGAGCTCTCCGGCCTTGGCTTGAACTTTCTCAGCGGCTTGGCCTGAGCCCGCTCTGCATCCCTTGCCTGAGCCTGCCCTATCGCTCCCAGCCTGAGCTCTTCCCGCAGCTTGGCTTACCGTCTCCCAGTTGCCCCGACCTGAGCTCTTTCTATTGCCCTGAGCGGCCCTGGCCTGGGCTCTCTATTGCCCCGATCTGAGACCGCTCTGCATCCCCACCCTTGAGTTCGCCCTGTGGCGCCTGGTCTGAGCCCTCCCCTATTGCCACGACTTGAGACCGTGGGCTGCCTCCAAGCCAGCACCGACACTGTGTTCTGCCTACGCCTTGACCTGAGCCCACCTTGCGGCTCTGGCCTATGCTCTCTCTATTGCCCCAATCTGAGCCCTTTCTGCATCTCCACCCTTGAGCCCGACTTGCCCTCCTTTGCTCTGTCTGAGCACAAGTGCGGGACGGATGGGGCTCAAAAAGGTGGTGCAGACGCCAACGCGGATCAGGCGCGAACGCGGATCAGATTCGCGGTCGTCTCATCGAGGAGGACCTGGTTGACCGTTCCCACCCCATCTTGAACATCCACAGCGACTTGCTCCCCTGCTGGTCCAGTATTTCCGGCACAACCCGCCCCGTCCTCGTCATTGGGGAGCCGGGCCAAGCGGATCTGCGAGTCGAGGCCGATCCCGGCTTCGTCAAGATTACGAAGCCCTTGCGGGTCCTCATCGGAGAGGCGGGCGACTGTCACCCACTCCCCTTGTCTTTGCTCACTGAGTGGAACTGTGGCTCCCGTACGAATCCGCCCATCCGCGTCCGGGATCGGATCACCGTGGGGGTCGCGGGCGGGCCACCCGAGTGCTTCGTCGATGTGTTCAAGCAGCCGATCGGAGACCGCGTGTTCGAGGATTTCCGCCTCTTCGTGAACCTCATCCCATTCGAAGCCGAGGCGGTCATGGAGGTAGGTCTCTAAAAGGCGGTGACGACGGACCATGCCAAGGGCGATCTGGCGTCCCTGAGTGGTGAAGTGCACCTTCTTGTAGGGCTCGTGTGTGACGAACCCCCAGGAGGTGAGGCGCGCGACGTTCTCAGAGGCAGTTGAGGCCGCAACCCCCATGCGCGCAGCGAGGTCGTTGACCGAGATGCCGTCGCCGCCCGCTTCTTCGTTCCCCCACATCTCCTTGAGATAGTCCTCGGCGACTTGACTGTTCTTCGCGCCGATCGCCCCGAAGGCTGAAGCTCGTGTCATGACTCCCCTCAACTCCACATCTGTGGCACTGTTCTCACCGCTCAATTTTGCATCCCCAGGGCGAAGGCGGTAAAGTCTTATTCCGGTCGAAAGGCCCCCGCGTCATTAGCTCAATTGGCAGAGCAGCTGACTCTTAATCAGCGGGTTGAGGGTTCAAGTCCCCCATGACGCACCAAGAGGCGCGGCCGTATGGCTGTGCCTTTTTCATATTTAGGACCCGAGGCCTTGCGGGAGGTCTTAGTGGGGATCGAGTCACCCACTCCCCCGGAAAACCCCACGTGAGGACGAAATCACCCACTTTCCCGGGAACCCTTACGTGGGGATGGAGTCACACCCACTTCCCCGGGAACCCTTACGTGAGGACGGAATCACCCACTTTCCCGGGAACCCTTACGTGAGGACGGAATCACCCACTTTCCCTTGGAGATGGACTCACCCACTTTCCGCTCTGGAGTATTGGCCAGAAGGAGGGCGGCGTTTCGGAGCTGGCGGTGTGACTGTCCACAAGTCGAACCTTGCGCCTTGGATTCTTAAGGAAACCCCCAGCTCAGAGTTTGAATCCTCCGATCTTGGCACGCCCAGTGTCCGACTTGTGGCCTCTCCCGAGGGATATAAGCCCTCCACTTGCCGCCAAGGGCGGGCTTGGTGTCCCGCTTGTGGCCTCCCCCGGGGATGCCCGCCAGAATGTGGGGCATATTCTGACGGACCGCTGGAACCTGAGGGAGAGCAAGGGTGCGCCTGGTAGCAGCGGAGCACTCGGTTTCGCACGGACAGGGTCCAAACGACCCCAAACACCATCTCGGCACCACCAAGCAGCCCTCACCCCAACCGAAATCACAACCGGGGTACCCGAACACCACCCAACACCCACCCAAACGACCCCAAACACCATCTCGGCACCACCAAGCAGCCCTCACCTCAACCGAAATCACAACCGGGGTACCCGAACACCACCCAACACCCACCCAAACGACCCCAAACACAATCTCGGCACCACCAACATCAGGAAGAGCCAAGTCAACGCCACACAATCTGAGCGGTAACACCTCTTTCTCGATCAACACCCTGACACTGAATGATCGATGGTGTACCATTGGTACAGTACCGATCAAGAAGAAAGACGCAACCCATGAACACCGCACCCCCCGAAGCGAAGACCACCAGCGCCCGCAGGGCACTCACCCCCTTCGCTCTTTCCATGCTCGCCGCCAATATCGGCTTGCACATCGTGATCGCCCTTACGGGCAACACCGTCGGCCTTCTCACCTACTTCGGCGTCGTCCTCATCGCCCTCGGATACGCGGTGTTCATCCTCGTCTACGGCAAACACCTCAAACGCGTGCGATTCGGCAGCCTCGCGGCGCACACGATGACCTACGCATCGGTCAGCGGCGGCTTCCTGCTCCACTTCTTCATTCTCGCCGTCACCGCCAATCCGGTCCTTGATGGAGAGTCCGCGCACTTCGTCACCGCTCCCGCATGGTTCGGCGTCGCCATCGCCATGCCGGCCCTCTGGGGAGTCGGCCTGACCCTCCATGCCCTCGGCGCAATCCTGTCCCGTGGATTCGAGAAGTGACGTGAGCGAAGCCGATGAGTTCCTCGACGACCTGGTGGAGAGCTGGGTCGAGGTCTATAAGAAATCTGCGACCACTGTGTTTCTCCTGCGCATCATCTCCAAAGAAGAAGAGCTCTCCACAGCGCAGATCTTGACGCGCCTGAGTGAGGTGAGCGGATGGTCCTTCACCGAGCGCGGCCTCTACAGGACCCTCCAACGACTCGTCTCAAACTACTTGCTCGCAGTCGACACCCGGCCGGGAGTCCGTTCCGGTCTCAAACGCAAAGTCTTCACGGTGACGGACTTCGGACGGGCATACCTGGCGCGCATTGAGGCCGAGTATCGAAAGTAGAACCCCGCGCTCCTGAGCCGGGCATCGTCTCTTCTCGAGGAGGAATACGGTTTCTCCAAGCAGAACACCAGCCAGGGCTTAGATACGCTGGAAACCATGAGCGATACGTCGAGGCACTCCTTCAGCGCCTCAGATCTTGATGACGTATGGGCCGATCACCCCTACTACGAGGAGCACTGGACTCAGCCCCCCAACCCGATGAGGAAACGATCAGCGAGGTCGAGAAGCGCTTGGGATACCGCCTGCCCGCGGCCTACATCGAATTGTGTCATCACTGCAACGGCGGCGGATTTAATCGGGACTGTTTCCCTACGATGGAAGAAACCTCGTGGGCAGAAGATCACGTCGCCATCACCGCATATTCCGCGATCGGCCCGGACACGGCGAATTCTCTGTGCGGCAGTTGCGGCTCGCAATTCATGATCGAGGAATGGGGATACCCGCCGATTGGAATCGTCTTCGGTCAATGCCCGAGCGCGGGCCACGACGTCATCATGCTCGACTATTGCGAATGCGGTCCCGAGGGCGAGCCTCAAGTCGTCCACGTCGACCAGGAGTTCGACTACGCTCGAACGCTCCTCGTACCCGATTTCGCGAGCTTTATCAAAGGACTCGTTCCCGCCGAGGATTTCGAAGACGTCGAAGAGGAGGAACGCGAAAGGCTTCACGCCGTGGAATCGGCGCTCGTTGGCACTCTTCCACCTTAGGTCCTTCGTCTCCTTGAAGCCTCAGCGAAGATCTTCCCCGAAGGGGAACTCGTTTTTCGCAAGCAGTTGGCGAGGATCGCGCAGGACAAGGGAAGCCTTCTCCTTCAGTCGTCAATGCCGAGTTCTCGTCGAAGCCTCGCGACGTGACCGGTGGCTTTCACGTTGTACAGAGCCTTCATGACGATGCCCGCAGGATCGACGACGATCGTCGAGCGGATGATGCCGATGGAGGTCCTCCCGTAGTTCTTCTTTTCGCCCCAGGCTCCCCACGATTCGAGGATCTTGTGATCCGGATCGGAGACGAGGGGGAAGTTGAGGGATTGTGTGTCCGCGAAACGCTCGAGGGGGCCCATCTGGTCGGCGCTGATGCCGATCACCGAATAGCCGACACCTTTGAGCGAGTTCAAGGAGTCGCGAAAGTCGCAGGCTTCTTTCGTGCATCCCGGCGTCGAGGCCTTCGGGTAGAAATAGACGATGACGCCCTGATCGGATTCCTTGAGGAGTTCCGCCAGATGAATGGTGCCGTGAGTGGATTCGGCCGTAAAATCGGGGGCGATCTGCCCCACTTCGAGCTTGCTCATGACCTCGAGTCTACGGAGTATGACGCGCACTCACACGATGAGGAGTTCGATGGCCGACAGCAGCGGTGAGAAGCGGCCCAAAGCTCGACAAGCAGGGAGCAGCGGGCAGCGCAGGGTACCGGGAGCACATACGGGGGCTCTCGAAGCATCTGCAGGAGATGAATGCGAGGCTCGCGCTCCACCTTCTGTCCCACGCGCCAGCAGAGCACCCGAATCCCCACCTCATCGCCCACCGCGATCCCGTCCCTGTTCACGCGCCAGCAGAGCACCCCAGGGAGTCAGCCTCACGCGAGCTGGATCTTGTGCGCTCTCCACGACGCATGCAATGCTGCTTGGAACCCCAACAGTCGTAAAGGAGAACGTCACCCCATGGAGTCCATTACCTCTGTGTTCGATTGGCTCCTTGCACCGGAGAATCGCCTCATCATGTGGATCACTCTCGGCATCCTCGGCATCATTGTGTTGTTCCTTGTGCTCAAGTTTTTCGCCAGGTTCTCGAAACTGGCGTACAACAAGGATTTCCCCGTCGATACCCGCGAAGCGAACCTGCTCGCACTCGGCTTCCAGCAGATCACGAACGCTCAGAACTACTGGAATGACCCGACTGCAAGTTTGTCGAGCACGAGCTCGCTTCACAAGCTGCGCGACATGTGGGGATTAAACAGCAGCAATGACGTCTACGAGAATGTCGAGCGCTTGTTCATGCAGCGCCGTCGACGCGAACTGTGGCAGCAGCTACTCACCCTGCGCGCCAAGCAGCCCAGGCGAATGGCGGAAAGAAGCCGAGCAGCCGCCAGTGGCTCGCGGCGATCAAGGAATCGGGTGGCACCGGCAAGGGCGAGGAATTGGAGTTCGTGCGCGCCGTCGAATACTACGAAAAGGCCTTCGGTAAGAAGCACTTCCCCGCTGACGAGCCGGTCCTGAGCTTCGACACATATGCTCTCGGCCAAGCCGTCGCGGTGTGCACCTGGGGCGTGGGGCTGGGACTCATCTCGCGTGAGGACTCTTTGAGGATGATCGAGGAGATCAATCGTGTGGCGCGCCAGGAGTTCGATTCCTGGGCCGCCTTCGGTCGCAGCTACGTCCTCGGACGGGTCATGCACTGGAGCGAGGGGCGCGCCGACGAGGACCATGCCAAACAGTGCCGCGAGGCTGTGGTCGCGATGGAGATCGCTCTCGACGCCAAGCAGCGCGGGCCCTGGGGGCTGCTGCCCTGGCGCCTTCCAGCGAACTGAGCGCTCCGGCCTGTGGCGAGCGATCCGACTCGCCCCCTGCTCGGGGACGCCTCTTGTCTGCGCCGCCCGCCCTCTGGAGAAGAGGCTCGTTGGTATCGGCGAATGGCCGGTGTCCCCTGGTACCGGAGCATCAGCGCCATCACGGCCCTCGTGGTGATGAGCGAGGCGGGGCTTCTCGGCGTTCTCGTCCTCGTCCCTCGTCTGTTCGAGGTGGATGCCCTCTCTAGCGCGACTCGGCTGCTCCTGGTGATCTTGCCGATCGTCTACGCGCTGGCGGTGGGCGCCTCCTACTCGTGCTGGTTGGTGTGGCGTTTGCGCGATATCCGACTCTGGCGCTTCGCAGTCTTGAACGATCACTATTTCTCCGATGCGATCGAGACTGGGCCCGGGGTGAGGCCAAGCGCTTTGGCGGGTACGGGATTTCCGAAGAACATGCGCATTGTCATGCGCGCCGTTTTCGGTCGCCATGATGAGCGCTTTGGCGAGATCATGGTGGGCCGCAGTCGTGCGATGCGCAGCGAGACCGCGCATCGTGTGAATCTGCGTCGCCCATTCGCCTTCGCGCGCATGGACTTGCCCGCGAAGAGCCCGCACGTCATTGTGAGGAACAGGCGCTCGCCCATTCTGTCGCTTGCAGGTTTGAGCATGGGCACGCAGGTGGATCTCCTCCCCGAGGGCGATCCCGATCATGGCTTCACCGTGCTGTGTCCTCAAGGCTTCGAGCAGGAAGCCCGCAGGCTCTTCACCTCCGAGGTCTTGAGGACGCTCTGGATAAGTGCTCGCTCATGCGAGTTCGAACTCATTGATGACGAGCTCTACGTCTATTTCGCCCATTCCACGCCCCTGTGGAAGCCAGAAGCGATGGAGCAGCTGCAGACGACGCTTGCCCTCCTTAGACGGCGCGTGGTGGAGCACATACCGCGCCGCTTCGATTCGGAGCAGACCCTGAAGCTCGGGGCGGCGCCGATGCACGGAACGTGGGGGTCTCCTGGAAGTTCACCGCATCGCGTGGACCTGTCGGGACGGCGAATCATCAACAAGGACGGGGTTTCGGCAATGACATGGGTCCTTCTCCTCGGCGTACTCCTGTTCAACGCCTTGGTCACAGTCTTCGTGCGCTTCGTGCTGCCGATACTCCTGCAAGGATAAGCCGATACTTCCGCAGGGATAAGAGCTCGGCGCTCCCCGCGTTCTCAGCACGAGGCAGATGAGTGAAGCTCTCGATAAGAGCTTTGTCCGAGCAATCATCCGCGACTGCGAGCACACTCGCGACGACTCTGGCGCACTGTGTGGTGGCAGTGGGGGTGTAGAGGACGGGGCTTGCTCGAAAACTGCGATTCTTGCGCGGGGACTCGAGGTGGCGTGTTTGAGGGCGTGAAGCAGCTCCGACTCCGCTCATATTGGATGTCATCACGAGCAACGCCGGACCCGTCTCGCGTCGATTCTTCACCGGCACAGCACACAAGCAAAAGCTGGACGCGGCGGGTTTGGGCTGAGCTGTCGCGGGGAACAAGCTGTGGGCGGAACTCAAGCTCCGATGAAGTCTGTCGTTGTCTGCGCAGCGATTCCGCGTGCAGTGGGGACGGTGAAGCCAATGAACCACTTATCGACCATGCGCGGAAGACTTTGAACGAATAATCCTCGGCGTTCCCTCTTAAGGTGCGCGCTTGTTAAAATCCCCATGCCGTAGGTTTCGAGCGTGATCGACCGAAGAAGCACGAAGTCGATAGACCCTCCCGAGATGATGTCGAGGCATTGGTTGATGAGGCTGAGCATGTACCAGCGGACGTTCTCTGGCAGCTCCGTTGCACCGCCGAGCATCTTACGCATTTCCTCAAGGGCTTCTTGAAGAGTGTCGAGTTCTGCCGTTCCGAGGACGGGAGGCAGGTGCGGAGTAATATCTTCGGCGTCTGCAACGTTGCGCAAGGCAGTCAAGGCGAAGGCGTCAACCTCGGGTACAACGTTGGTGTCCCAGCAGTCGTCGGGTGTGATGAAGGCATTGCGCATCACGTCCAAGACTTGAGCGTTCGCCTCAAGCCGTCTGGACATGGTGAGCAATTCGCGGGTACGCAGAAACAGATTCATACCGCGTGCCTGGACCTCCCACTTATCTTCGCCATCTCGGGCGAGCACACTCAGGGCCTGTCCGACTGTTCCACCAGCCTTGCAGAGCCGCTCGACGAAGCTGGCGAATTCGTGAATCGGGTTGTATTTCTTCACTGGATCTCCTCCTCTTGTCTGAGGCATGTGCGAGCTGCGAGATTCGGCCTTTGGTCACGCCGAGCACTGTCGCGATGTCCTGCATCGTGAGGCCTTCCTCTCTCAATTCTGCAACGGCGCACTTGTTCTGCGCGAGCATCTTCTCGGGCTGGGCGAGCATGTTCTCGGGCTGCTTCTGCGGCTTGGGCGGCAGTCTTGACTGCTTCGGCGGCCTTCTGTGCAACACCGTCAATGGCAAGGATGATTTCAACGGTGCGCAAGGCATCGTCATCAAGCTTTTCGGCCCACATCGACCCGAGATCTTCGGTCTTGAACTGCGCTTTGGCCAAAATATTGCCGCGCGTGTACGGGGTCTTCCCGTTGATGAGAGCCGCGAGCGTCCACCAGCCTCCGTCGCGGTAGGCGAAAGCGCCGTCTTTGTTGATGATCGGGCGCTGTCCTCGTTGACGATCGGAAACGCTTTGGGCGCGACGGAGCCCTTCTTCTAAGATCCCTTGTGTCCTGGCTTCATCACAGATGATCCTGGCACCGGTCACCGCTCGTCGAGGCAACTGTAATACTCGACTTTCCAGCAGGATCCTAAAGAAAACTCTGGTGCGCGAGATGGGACTCGAACCCACACGTCAAAGACACTGGAACCTAAATCCAG
>ERZ772964.496-NODE-496-length-17485-cov-20.6018_pt1 | contig 17485 bp, 14 predicted proteins | sample MGYA00580675_ERZ772964 | MGnify/ENA primary metagenome ERZ772964 (study PRJEB29015, sample SAMEA2737941) | human oral metagenome | biome: human oral; feature: human-associated habitat; material: dental | place: China | collected 2139 ... | reverse complement strand
GGACACCGCCCTCTCACGGCGGCGGCGCCGGTTCGAATCCGGCTGGGGGTACGAGAGGCGAAGGCTCGCACCGCCCCGCGGCGGTACGAGCCTTCGGCGTCGTAGCCCGCGATAGCCGATGACCCATGACGGATCTGAACCGGATGAGGTCGGGTCAATCGATCATCGAGGCACCCTCTGTAGGATGCCCGCGTGACGAACTTTCCCGTGCTGAAGACCCCCGGCCCCCTTGCTGACGGTGCCATGCGTATCACTCCGCTAGGAGGTCTGGGCGAGGTCGGCCGCAACATGACCGTCTTCGAGCTTGATGACAAGCTGCTCATCGTCGACTGCGGTGTGCTCTTCCCGGAGGAGGACCAGCCCGGTGTCGACCTCATCCTTCCCGATTTCTCCTCGATCGAGGACCGCATCGACGACGTCGTCGCTCTCGTCCTGACCCACGGCCATGAGGACCATATCGGGGGCGTGCCGTATCTGCTGCGTCTGCGTGACGACATCCCCCTGGTGGGCAGTGAGCTCACCCTGGCCTTCGTGGAGGCCAAGCTCAAGGAGCACCGCATTCGCCCGGTCCTGCGCCAGGTCGTCGAGCACGAGGAGGTCTCCTACGGCCCCTTCGACCTGGAGTTCGTGGCCGTCAACCACTCCATCCCCGACGCCATGGCCGTCTTCGTGCGCACCGCGGCCGGCAGCGTCCTGGCCACCGGCGACTTCAAGATGGACTCCCTGCCCATCGACGGGCGCATCACGGACCTGCGCTCCTTCGCGCGCTTCGGCGAGGAGGGCGTCGACCTGTTCTGCGTGGACTCCACCAACGCCGAGGTCCCCGGTATGGTCGGCCACGAGGGCGAGATCGGTCAGGTCCTGGACAATGTCTTCGCGGACTCCGACGGCCAGATCATCGTTGCCTCCTTCGCCAGTCACGTCCACCGGGTCCAGCAGGTCCTCGACGCCGCCGCCCTCCACGGCAGGCGGGTCGCCCTGGTGGGGCGCTCCATGGTGCGCAACATGGGGATCGCCGCCGAACGCGGCTACCTCAAGGTTCCCGCCGGCGTCCTCATCGATGCCCGCGACATCACCTCGCTGCCCCCGCATGAGAGGGTCCTCATGGTCACCGGCTCACAGGGAGAGCCGATGGCGGCCCTGTCCCGGATGGCCCACTCCGAGCACCGCAGCGTCACCATCGAGCCCGGGGACACCGTCATCTTCGCCTCCTCGCTCATTCCGGGCAACGAGAACTCCGTCTTCCGGGTCATCAATCAGCTCATGCGGCTGGGGGCGCGCGTGGTCCACCAGGGCAACGCGAAGGTCCATGTCTCCGGGCACGCCTCCTCCGAGGAGCTGCTCCACGTCTACAACATCGTCCAGCCCCGCAATGTCATGCCCATCCATGGCGAGATCCGCCACCTGGTGGCCAATGGAGGGCTCGCCGTCAAGACGGGAGTCGCTCCAGAACGGGTCATGCTGTGCGAGGACGGCGTGGCGGTCGACCTTCATGGGGGAGTGGCCCGCATCGCCGGCCAGGTCCCTTGCGGCTACATCTATGTCGACGGATCCTCCGTGGGCGAGATCGACGAGGCCGAGCTCAAGGACCGTCGCATCCTGGCGGAGGAGGGCTTCGTATCGGTCTACGCCGTCGTGGAGACCACGACCGGCACGATCCTGGCCGGCCCGCACATCCAGGCCCGGGGTGTGGCCGAGGACGACTCGGTCTTCGAGGAGATCCTCCCCGACGTCACTGAGGCGCTGTCCGCCGCGCTGGAGACGGGGAAGGCGGATGCCTACTCCCTCCAGCAGGTCATGCGCCGCACCTTGGGGCGTTGGATCGGGCGTCGTCTCAAGCGTCGTCCCATGATCGTTCCGGTCGTCATAGAGGCCTAGGAGGGTGCTTACTGCATGACTCTGTTCCGGCCCGCGTGCTTCATATCCACCGGTTCCATTCTCATTGACATTCCCCTTCACGTCAGCCGAGTGCCGACGCCGGGAGGGGCGATCACCGGGGCGTCGTCAGGCCCGGTGGTGGGAGGCGGATACACGGTGGTCTCGGCCGCCGCTCGCCAGGGTGTCCCCACCGCCCTGGCGGCCACCCTGGGAACCGGCCCCAACTCGGCGCGGGTCCGTGAGTCGATGCGTCTGGACCAGGTCGAGCTGCTCGTCGAGGAGCTCGTCGGAGACATCGGTACCTGTACCACGCTGATCGAGCCCTCTGGCCGACGTACCTTCATTACCACCGCGGGTGTCGAGGGCGAGCCCCAGCGAGAGGACCTCGAGAGCCTCGACCTGAGGGTGGGGGACTGGGTCTACGCCAGCGGATACGACCTGGCCCATTACACGAGCCGAGGCGTTCTCGCCGACTGGCTCCTGTCGATCCCCGATGACGTCGGACTGGTCATCGACCTGGGGCCGGTTCAGCCCGACATTCCCGACCAGGTGCTCCTGCCGCTGCTCCTCCGGGCGACGATGCTGACCGGGAACGACCTGGAGATGACTCGCCTGGAGGAGCGCCTGGGGGGCCCGGACGCCATCCGGGAGGCCTGCCCACGGGCGCTGATCGTCCGACGAACCGGAGCCCACGGGTGCCTCCTGCGCCCGGTCGGAGGCGAACCGATCGAGGTTCCCGGTTTCGTCCGTGAAGTCGTTGACACGACAGGAGCGGGAGACACCCACACCGGCGTCCTGGTCGCCGGCCTCATTGACGGACTCGACGTCGTCGAGGCGGCAAGACGCGCCAATGCCGCAGCCGCCCACGCCGTGGCCTGCATCGGACCGGCGCAGGCCCCTCGCCGCGAGGAGATCGACCGGTTCCTCCAGGAGAGCGACGAGAGGGCCTAGGACGTGCGCGGACCTCGACATCCCCTTCTCACCGGTGGGTGGTTGCTCGTGAGGCTCAGCGAGAAGAAGGTGACGTGTCTCCGGCTGTCCGCGGCGGCGTGGCAAGGCCGCTGAAACCAAGAATCCGATAGTTTCTAGGACATCATGGCCAATCGTCGCACCACGAGAACTGCTACGTCTCCGTCCGGAACCGGCAGGGGGCGTCCTCGAGGAGCGTCCGCTCAAGGACCCGCTCCCTTCGCCGCTCCCGGTTCCCAGCCCCCCGGTGGGCGCTACCGCCGCACCGGATGGGCCTTTCTCATTCTGGCCCTGGCGGCTGTCCTGGCACTGCGCGAGTGGTTCGGGATCTCCGGGGCCGCAGGGAACCTGCTGCACCACATCGCCGCGGGCCCCGTCGGCGTCCTCGGTGTCTTCGTGCCCCTGCTCCTGGCCGCGCTGGGGGTCGCCATGCTGCGGGCCCACAGTATGGGGGCGGTTCACGCGCGGGTCTCAGTCGGGTGCCTGGGCCTGCTGACCGCTCTGACCGGAATGATCCAGGTCGGCAGTGGAAACCCGATCCTCAGGGACAACGTCGCCGGTCTGGAGAACGCCGGCGGACTCCTGGGATGGCTGGTGGGTTACCCGCTGGCGGCGCTGTTCTCCTCGGTAGGAGCCATCATCCTGTTCATTCTCCTGGCCGCGTTCTCCGCCTTGGTTCTGTCCGGCAAGACCATCGCCGAGATCCGCGACCTGCTGGCCCAGCGCCGGTCCCTGGCCGCTGGCGGAGGCGGAGCGCCCGCCGACGCCGGTGACTCCCTGGCCCGGCGTCTGCTCGGGCAGGTCCGTGCCGGCCTCGGGCCAACCGGCACCGCGGGTGACGATTCGGATCAGACGACGCTCCTGGACTCCTACGACGGTGACGAGCCCTTCCGCTCCGCGCTGGAGGTGGAGGAGTCGACGTCGCGCAAGCGAGGCAGTGGCCGACGAAAGCGCTCCGCCGACCGGGATGCCCAGCAGACCTCGATCACCGAGCTCCTCGAACCAGGCAGTGAGCATCCTGGCAGCGAACAACCCGACGACTCCGCCTTCATCGTCCCGGAGGTGGGCGACGAGGACGACGCCGTCTCCTCATCGGCACCGTCGGTCGCATCCCCCGCCAAGAACCGGCCCGGTGGTGCCGCAGCGACCAGACCGTCCTCAGCGGCGCAGCGCAGGCCCTCCGCAGCGAAGTGTTCCGCGCCGTCCGACTTCGACGCCGTCACCGAGGAGACCCCGGAGGTCCCGCTCGAGGAGCCCGACCTCGCCGACCAGCTCGCCATGAGCGACATGAGCAACATGGCCCTGCCCGACGGCTCCACCTACGCCCTGCCCGAGGACTCGCTGCTCGGCCCCGGCCCTGGTCACGCCACCCGGACCCCCGCCAACGACGCCATCGTCGAGGCGCTGCAGAACGTCTTCGCCGAGTTCAACGTGGACGCTACTGTCACCGGCTACACTCGCGGCCCCCAGGTCACCCGCTATGAGGTCCATCGGGGCCGGGGCGTCAACGTCTCGCGCATCACCGGACTGGAGAAGAACATCGCCTATGCGGTGGCCTCCGACGAGATCCGCCTGCTCACCCCGATCCCCGGCAAGAGCGCCATCGGCATCGAGATCCCCAACACCGACCGCGAGATGGTCAAGCTCGGCGACGTCCTGCGCTCCCAGGCGGCCCGCAAGCAGGCGCACCCGCTGGTCGTGGGGCTGGGCAAGAACGTGGAGGGCGACTACATCGTCACCAACCTCGCCAAGACCCCGCACCTGCTGGTGGCCGGTCAGACCGGTTCGGGCAAGTCCTCCTTCGTCAACTCCATGATCACCTCGATCATGATGCGCGCCACGCCGGAAGAGGTGCGCATGGTGCTGGTCGACCCCAAGCGGGTGGAGCTGACCATCTACGAGGGCATTCCGCACCTCATCACCCCGATCATCACCTCCCCGAAGAAGGCGGCCGAGGCCTTGGAGTGGGTGGTCCGCGAGATGGACGCCCGCTATGACGACCTGGCCTCCTTCGGCTTCAAGCACATCGATGACTTCAACAAGGCGGTGCGAGCCGGGGAGGTACAGCCCCTGCCGGGCTCCCAGCGCGAGCTGAGCCCCTACCCCTACCTCCTGGTCGTCGTCGACGAGCTCGCCGACCTCATGATGACGGCGCCCAAGGACGTCGAGGCCTCCATCCAACGCATCACCCAGCTGGCCCGCGCCGCCGGGATCCACCTGGTCCTGGCCACCCAGCGGCCCGTCGCCCAGGTGGTCACCGGTCTCATCAAGTCCAACGTGCCCTCGCGCCTGGCCTTCGCCACCGCCTCCCAGCTGGACTCCCGCGTCATCCTTGACCAGAACGGGGCCGAGACCCTCACCGGCCAGGGCGACGCCCTCTACCTGGGCCCCGGTGCCTCCACGCCGGTGCGCATCCAGGGATCCTGGGTCACCGAGTCCGAGATCCGCTCCGTCGTCGAGCACGTCAAGTCCCAGCTGACGCCCGAGTACCGCGAGGACGTCGTCGTCCCGGAGGTCAAGAAGCAGATCGACGAGGAGATCGGCGACGACATGGACCTGCTGCTGCAGGCCGCCGAGCTCATCATCTCCAGCCAGTTCGGCTCCACCTCCATGCTCCAGCGCAAGCTGCGCGTCGGCTTCGCCAAGGCCGGGCGCCTCATGGACCTGCTCGAGTCCCGAGAGGTCGTCGGCCCCTCCGAGGGCTCCAAGGCCCGGGACGTCCTCGTCCAGCCCGAGCAGCTCGAGGAGACCCTGGCCTGGATCAAGGGGGAGGGGAGCGCCCCCGGAAGCGCTGAGACCCCAGCAGACACTGAGGGATCCCAGGAGGCGCCTGACTCCGATGGCCCAGCCGCCGCGGGCGAGCCCCGTACGGTGGCCCTGCCGTCGAACCGTTACAGCACGGACCCGCTGGAGGTCGCCTCGAGTCTGCCGGAGTCGGAGTCCTGGGACGATGCCTCCGCCGAGGAGGACTCGGAGGACGCCTGGTCACTCACCGGCCGCGGCTCATCGTGGTGATGAGGAGGCCGATGCCGTGCCCGGCGGGTCCAGGCGCGTCCTTGTTCGTTTGATGACCTCTTCCCGACTGGGAATCGTCGGGGCGGATCCGGTGGATTTCGGCGGCGTGGTGGACATGGTCGAGGCGTCCTTGACGTCTGAGGTGAGCATGCTCCAGCGTCGCTCGATCTCCTCCTCGTCCAGACTTAGGCCGGCAGGACGCTCACCGTTGTGAAGCGCCGCCAGGTCCCTGACCTTGTAGCCGGCCCCCTGATCCACCGTGAACGGGTGCCAGTTCAGTTTGTCCACACTCACTGAGCCGTCGGCGTGGGAGGTGACGTCGGCCCAGACCAGCTGGCCGACGTCGGACAACGGTCCGCAGTACGACTCGTCCTGGCTGGAGATGTAGTTGCCGGCCGAGTACGACACCCACATCCCCTTGCCCTTGACTCCCCCGGAGAGCTTCTCGGCGGGCTGAGGCACATGGGGATGAGCACCGAAGAGGATGTCGACCTGCCCGCTGTCGGCGAGATCCTGGGCGTAGGAGACCTGTTCCTTGTCGGGAGTGGTCTCGTACTCCTGGCCGATCTGGGAGTGGACGACGACGAGGTCGGCGCCTGCCGCACGGGCCGCCTTCGCCGCCTTCGTGATGGCGCCGACGTCGTTGAGCGACACTGAGTACCCGGTGGGATCATCGAGGCCGTTGAGCCCCATGGTCGTGGATATCTGGGCTACGGTCACTGTGCGCCCTCCCCGCTCGAGCTCGTAGAGCGCGAAGGGCACGGAGGCGTCCTCCCGGCTCCGGTAGGTGCCCGCGTGTCCCAACCCGTGAGAGTCCAGGGCGTCCAAGGTGGCGACGACTCCCTCCTCTCCCCGGTCCGCGGAGTGATTGGACGCGGTCGCGCAGCCGTCCCACCCGGATCTCGCCAAGGCGCCGACGACCTCGGAAGGAGCGCCGAAGGTGGGGAAGCCCGAGTAGACCCCGTCCGGAGCGACGGGGACCTCCATCCCGCACAGGGCCAGATCCAGGCCCTCGACCCAGGGGGTCTCGGCAGCGACGTTGTCGGTGATATCGCCTGAGGCTCCTGGAGTGGAGCTCAGAACCGGCATGTGCATGAGGACGTCCCCGGCGTAACCCACGGTGAAGCGCACGTCCTGTGAGCTGCCCGCCCCGGTGGAGCCGGACTGAGCCGACAGCGACTGACCGGAGCTCGGCGAGCACCCGGCGACCACGACGGACGCGGTGAGAACGGCGGCGGTGAGAAGGCCCGGACCTCGTGGCCTGCGGGCGACACGTACGGTGCGCGGCGAGTCGCTCGGATACTCGGTGGTGTGGTGCCGGGGAGCGAAGTTGTTGGAGCCTGCCAAAGACGATGAGAGAAAAATAGAGGAAAACATAATTATGAACGTAAGAACCGAACCTTAACGGCGTGTGTACGGTCCGTGCTCTTTTCGGCGGCCTGAGGCGGAAGTGGCGAGATGGCAGGGGAAACCGCGGGTGGGGATTGATCCCCTACTGCGTGTCGCATGGAGCGGTGTCATGGCACGGACGGCGGAGGCGTGCGGGGACGACGTTGTCGAGAAGATGAATCGAGGTGTCTTCGGCGGTGTGAGGGCATGCACTACTAGTCTGGTCCCGATGAATGCCTCGACCGCCCCGGACGGCGCCGCGCAGCCAGAGCAGGCGCCGCTGCTCAACATCGCCAACGCCCTGACGGTGTTGCGACTGCTGCTCGTCCCTGTCTTCATCTGGCTCTCCCTGCTGCCGGGGGACCAGGCCAGGCTCGCTGCGGTCGTCGTCTTCGTGGTGGCTGCCTTCACGGACCGTCTTGACGGTCAGCTCGCGCGATCATGGGGGCTGGTGACCTCCTTCGGCAAGATCGCCGATCCGATCGCGGACAAGGCGCTGACCCTGTCCGCCTTCGTCCTGCTGAGCATCAACGACAGGCTGTGGTGGTGGGTCACCATCCTCATCGTCGTGCGCGAGCTCGGCATCACGGTCATGCGGTTCTTCATGCTGCGCCGCGCCGTCATGGCGGCATCACGCGGCGGTAAGATCAAGACGACGCTTCAGATGGTGGGGCTGGTGGGGCTGCTCACTCCGTGGTCCTTCCTCTTCCTGCCCGCAGGTCTGGCCGCGTTCCTGCTCAAGGCGTCTTACGTCGTCGTGGCTGCGGCACTCGTCGTCACCGTGGTGACCGGTCTGGACTACGTACGAGAGGCTGTGCGCCTCAGCCGCCGGGACGACCATGTCGGCCACTGAGCTCCCTGAGGCGGAGATCCCGGTGGTCTATGAGGGATGCGAGCGGGAGAGCTGCGCGCGGGCAGCGGCTGACCTCCTGCGAGCCGCCACGACTCACTCGGTGACGCTGGCGATCGCCGAGTCCTTAACGGGTGGTCAGGTCTCCTCGAGCCTGGTGGAGATTCCAGGAGCGTCGCGTGTGCTTGTCGGCGCCGTGGTCGCTTACGCCACCCGGATCAAGGCGCAGGTCCTCGGTGTGGATGCCGCTCACCTGGAGCGGACCGGACCGGTGGATCGTGACGTCGCCCTCCAGATGGCGCGCGGCGTGCGCCGCCTCCTGGGGGCCGATCTGGGGTTGGCGACCACCGGGGTCGCAGGGCCCGGGCCGGCTGACGCCCACCCGGCGGGAACGGTGCATATCGCCGTCGTTGCCCCGTGGGGAGAGGCTCACCGCGAGCTGCATCTGGGTGGGGGCCGCTCGCACGTCCGGTACGACGCCGTGCTCAGCGTGCTCGGCCTGGCCGTCGAGTTTCTGCACGAGGCGGGGCGAGGTGAAACGGACTGAGAGCTGTCTGCCGAGTGCCGAGCAGCTACAGACCGTAGACTAAGACGCGTTTCAGGTTTCTTCCAGGAATGGCGGTAGAGTGGGGGATAACGCCACCGGAGCCGGAGAACTGGCATTGCGTGGCGGGAATGAATCCACGACGTGAATGGTTGTGCTAGACGATGAACAACACGACTCACCCCCGCACCACTCGCCCGATCAACAACCGGATGCCGATGCGCCAGGGACCCGGGGCAGGGTACGGTGTGTCCGTGGACACCCCGAAGCAAGAGAATGTCGTCCTGCGCCGCGAGATCGGAGAAGTTCTGCGCGGCGTCCGCCAGCACCAGGGGCGTACGTTGCGTGAGGTCTCCTCACAGGCCCGCGTATCCCTGGGATACCTCTCCGAGGTGGAGCGCGGTCAGAAGGAGGCGTCCTCTGAACTGCTGGCCTCCATCTGCCAGGCCCTCGACGCGCCCCTGTCCATGGTGCTGCGTGAGGTCTCCGACCGCATCGCCCTGACCGAGGGCGTCATGATTCCGGACACAGTTCCCGATGAGCTTGTGCGTCAGCAGGGGATCGCCCTGAGGTGATCGTCCGCTGCAGGCCTCGGTGAGGCGTCCCTGTGGCGTCTGCGACCTGCGGCCGATGAGCTGACCTTCCCCGGCGGTGGGGCCACGATGTGTGGGTCCGCCGCCGGGGTGTCTGTTGAGAAGAGGGGGAGTGGTGAAGCACTCGGAGTTCTGGGGTGCTGTCGAGGCTGTCTTCGGCTCGGCCTACGGCCGGTCGCTGGCGCAGGACCTGGTCCTTCCTGAGCTGGAGGCGACCTGTGTGCAGGCGCTCGACGATGGCGTGGCGCCGGAGCGTGTGTGGGCCCTGCTGTGCGAGGAGACCGAGCGCTCGGACGCCGAGCGGTGGATCTTCCGCTCCGACCCTCGCCGCTGAGATGGGGTGAGGGGTGGTGCAGTCGACACGCGCGTGACGATGATGTCGTGATCGAACAGGTGTTCGGGTACTGTTCTCCACGAACGACGGCGACGCACCTGAAGTCCACAGGGCTGATGAGGGGCGGAGATAGATGTCAGTGGTCAGGCATACCGTCGTTGGTGAGCCCCGGAGAGGGGACCTCGCCGAAGTGACCAGTCATGTCCGCCGCGGCTGTGAGCCGCCCCGAGAACCGAGGTAGAACAAATGCCTGCTGCCAGCCAGACCCAGGACCGTTCCAAGGCCCTGGCCACTGCCCTCGCCCAGATCGACAAGAACTTCGGTAAGGGCTCCGTCATGCGTCTGGGGGACGATACCCGTCCGCCGGTGTCCGTCATCCCCACGGGCTCTGTTGCTCTTGATGTGGCCCTGGGGGTCGGAGGGCTTCCGCGAGGTCGCATCATCGAGGTCTACGGGCCGGAGTCCTCCGGAAAGACCACTGTTGCCCTGCACGCTGTGGCCAGTGCGCAGCGGGCCGGCGGCAATGCCGCCTTCATCGATGCCGAGCACGCCCTTGACCCGGTTTATGCCAAGGCTCTGGGCGTCGACATCGACAATCTTCTGGTCTCCCAGCCGGACACCGGTGAACAGGCCCTGGAGATCACTGACATGCTCGTGCGTTCGGGCGGTCTGGACATCATCGTCATCGACTCCGTGGCGGCCCTGGTTCCCAAGGCTGAGATCGAGGGGGAGATGGGGGACTCCCACGTCGGCCTCCAGGCTCGTCTCATGAGTCAGGCGCTGCGCAAGATCACCGGGGCCCTGTCCTCCACCGGCACCACCGCCATCTTCATCAACCAGCTGCGCGAGAAGATCGGTGTGTTCTTCGGCAACCCGGAGACCACCACCGGCGGGAAGGCCCTGAAGTTCTACGCCTCCGTGCGCTTGGATGTGCGCCGCATCGGTGGGCTCAAGGACGGTGACCAGCCCGTGGGCAACCGCACCCGCGTCAAGGTTGTCAAGAACAAGATGGCGCCGCCCTTCAAGCAGGCCGAGTTCGACATCCTCTACGGACAGGGCATCTCCCGGGAGGGCAGCTTGCTGGACCTGGGCGTGGACAACGGCGTGGTGCGCAAGTCCGGGGCTTGGTTCACCTATGGGGAGGATCAGCTCGGTCAGGGCAAGGAGAACGCTCGCAACTTCCTCAAGGACAATCCGCAGCTGGCCGCTGAGATCGAGGAGAAGATCCTCGCTGCCCTGGGAATCGGCGAGCCCGGTCGCAAGGCCCGGGAGGCCGAGGAGCTCGCCGCAGCCGAGGCGGCCGTGGCCGCAGCCGCCGTCCCGGTGGAGAGTGCTGATGCTGCTGCCACGAGTGCTGTCAAGACCGCCCGTGGACGCGGGAAGAAGGCCGCAGGTTCCACCAAGGCGTCCAAGAGCGCTAAGACCGCCAAGGAGACTGCGGCGGAGGATGCGGACACCATCTTCGGTGAGGATGCTGGCGGGTTCTGATGCCCTGGATCACCCCTGATGCCCACGCGCAGGCCGTCGAGGCGGCGCGGGAGATTGTTCTACGCCGCCTTGACCGCAGCGCCGCCCCGCGGGCGGCCTTGGCGGACCTGCTCGGGCGCAAGGAGGTGGACCCCCGCGTGGCCGCCGAGGTCCTGGACCGCCTGGAGGCGGCTGGAGTGATTGATGATGCCGCCTATGCAGCCCGTCTGGCTCGCACCCGCTTCGCGGAGAAGGGGGCGGCCAGGCGGGCCATCGCCGAGGAGCTGCGGCGCAAAGGGCTGGGGGATCGGGACATCGCCGCAGCCCTCGACCAGATCGACTCCAATGATGAGGACACGGCGGCCCTGGCGCTGGCTCGCAAGAAGCTTTCCGCCACGCGCCACCTGCCCTGGGAGGTTCGCCGGCGTCGCACCGCGGCCATGCTGGGCCGCAAGGGCTACAGCCGTGAAGCCGCTCTGCGTGCCCTTGAGGCGGCCTTCGCCGAGGAGCCGGACTGAGAAGTGGTCCTGTCACCAGGTCCTCAAGGTCCTGAGGCTTTCTCGCCGGCCCACTAGGCTTGCCCCATGACTCAGGCGATTGCGGCCACTGACGGCTCTCAGACCTCGGTTGACCTTGGCGCGTTGGCGGCCTCGGCGGGAATCGCTGCCGAGCACGTTGTTCCCTATGGTCGCGACGTGGCCAAGATCGATCTGCGCGCCCTGATTCCTTGTGGCGAGGGGGCCGGCGCACAGGATGGCCCCGGCAAAGCCCGCTACATCGTCGTCACTGCGATCACACCGACGCCTTTCGGGGAGGGCAAGACCACCACGGCCATCGGACTGGCCCAGGGGCTCACCCGCCTGGGCCAGCAGGCAGTCCTGACTCTGCGCCAGTCGGCCATGGGCCCCACCTTCGGCATCAAGGGCGGAGCCGGAGGATCCGGAGGCGCCCGCATCCTGCCGGCAGAGCGGATGAACCTGCACCTGACCGGCGACTTCCACGCCATCACCGCCGCCCACAACCTCCTGTCGGCGATGATCGACAACCACCTGCACCACGGCAATGAGCTCGACATCGACGAGCGCACCATCACCTGGCCCCGGGTCCTGGACGTCAACGACCGGGCCCTGCGCCATATCGTCACCGGCCTGGGCTCCAAGGTCGATGGCGTCACCCGGCAGGCATCCTTCGACATCACCCCGGCCAGCGAGCTCATGGTCATCATGTCGCTGGCCACGGACCTGGCCGACCTGCGCAAGCGCCTGGGGCGCATCGTCATCGGCCGAAGCCGCGGCGGAGAGTGGATCAGCGCCGAGGACCTCAAGGCAGCCGGTGCCATGTGCGCCGTCCTGCGCGACGCGCTCGAGCCCAACCTCCTGCGCACCGGTGAGGGCACGCCCGTCCTGGTTCACACCGGCCCCTTCGGCAATATCGCCACCGGATGCTCCTCGGTCATCGCCGACCGCGTCGCCGCAGCAGGAGCCAGGGACGGAGGCTACATCCTCACCGAGGCCGGCTTCGGATCCGACATGGGCCTGGAGCGCTTCATCGACCTCAAGTGCGCCGTCTCCGGAATGCGCCCGCGCGCAGCCGTTGTCGTGGTCACCATCAGGGCGCTCAAGGCCCACTGTGGGCGCTACCACCTCGTCAGCGGCAAGGACCTGCGCGAGGAGATGCTCCAGGAGAAGGGCGAGGACGTACGCGCCGGCGCGGCCAACCTGCTTAAGCACCTTCAGATCGTGCGGGGCTTCGGCATCACTCCGGTCGTGGCCATCAATGTCTTCCCGACCGACCATGACAGCGAGGTCGAGGAGGTGAGGAGCATCGTCCGCGAGGCCGGTGCCCGGGTGGCCGTCTGCCACCCCGTGACTCGAGGAGGTGAGGGCTGCCTCGACCTGGCGAGCGCCGTCGTCGAGGCCTGCCAGGGGACCGGCGATGCGGTCTCCATCCGCCCCGTCTACGAGCCTGAGGATGGCCTGCGCACCAAGATCTCCAAAGTGGCGGCTCTCTACGGAGCCGACGGTGTGGACTACACCTCTGCCGCGAACAGGTTGCTGGACGACTATGAGCGCGGCGGTTTCGGGGGCCTGCCAGTCATCGTCGCCAAGACCCCGCTTTCCCTGTCCGCTGAGCCCGGCCTCAAGGGTGTCCCCACCGGGTGGCGTCTGCCGGTGCGCGAGGTGCGCCTGGCCGCCGGGGCGGGTTACGTCTGCGTGATCTGCGGCAGCCTGTCGACCATGCCGGGCCTGTCGAGCCGTCCCGCGGCCGAGCGCATCGACGTCGACGTCGACACCGGGGAGATCGTGGGGCTGCGATGACGGTCGCGGGCCGGGCCCGGCGATATGCCGGACCCGGCCTCCGGTTGGTCAGAAGCAACCGTGCTGTTAACCCTTCTCGTGCTTGGAGGTCTCGAACAGGAGGTTGACCTGCTCGTTGTACTTCGTCAGCGTCGAGGCGGGTACCCGGTTCGCCCACAGGTCGTCCGTCGCGGGCTTCATGATGGCGGCCACGTCCGCGCCGAAGTAGGTCAGTGGGAAGAAGAACGTGGACTTGTCCTCCAGGTGCTGGGTGAAGGGCTTGGTGGGCAGGCCAGTTTCCTCGAAGACCTTCACTGCCTTGTCAGTGGAGGAGGCGATCGCCGGGAAGACGATTCCGTGAGAGGCCACGATGTCCTGCGCCTCGGCGGTTCCCAGGAAGGCCACCCACTTGGAGGCATTGTCGATGTTGGCCGACTGCTTGGAGATCGAGTCGCCCAGCCCGTTGTACAGGGAGACCGACTTGCCGCTGGGGCCCACAGGATTGGCCGCGATCCCGACCTTGACGTCGAGCTTGGCGTAGGTGCTGAACATCCACGAGCCGTTGAAGCACATGGCGACCTTGCCGCTGCCGAGTTGGACATCGGTGCTGGTCGTGGAGGAGAAGGCGCCACGAGGAGGCATATAACCCTTGTCCACCAGGCCGAAGTACCAGTCCATGGCGTCCTGGAAGACCTTCTCGTCGTAGCGGTAGTGGTTCCCCCACGTCTCCTTGTTCGTGTAGAACCAGTCGCCGGCCGAGCCGGTGAAGGGACTCCACTGGGTCTGGCCGTCCCCGGTGCCAGCATCCTGGATGCCCAGGCCGTAGACGGCCACCCGGTTCTTGTCGAAGCCGGGCTCGTCACCGCGCACGCCGTTCTTGTCCACGGTCAGGCGGGCGAGGATCTTCTCAAAGGTTCCGCCGTCGGTGGGGTTCCAGGACCAGCCGGCCAGATCGGCATCGGTCAGGCCCGCCTGGGTGAGCATGTCCCGGTTGTAGAAGACCGCCACGGTGTCCCAGTCCTTGGGGCAGCCGTACTGGTGGCCGTCCTCCCCCTTCCACAGGTCGATGAGGCCCTCCTGGAAGGCGGACTCGTCGACACCGGCCCAAGCGGCCTGCTTCTCCAGCGGGACCAGGACCTCCAGATCCACGAACTGGGCGAACTTGGAGATGTGGTCGGTGAAGGCGTCCGGACCCGTCCCGGCAATGAAGCCGGCCGTCAGCTTGGTCCAGTAGTCGCCCCAGGCGATCTGGGTGATGTTGACCTTGATGCCGGTCTTGGCCTCGAAGGCCTTGGCGCAGGCCTCATAGGCGGGCAGCTGGCTGGCGTCCCACATCCAGTACTCGACGGCGCCGGCTCCCGACTTCCTGGAGCCGCCGGAGCAGGCGGCCAGGGTCAGGGCGGCCGCGCCCGAGGCCAGGCCGCACAGGAGGCTGCGGCGCGACAGTGAGGAGCGAAGAGGGCTGATCGGTTGAGTCGTCATCTGGTGCCTCACTTGATTCCGGTAAAGCCGATGGAGTTGACGATGCGCCGGGCGAAGGCCATGAACAGCAGGAGCATCGGGAGGGCGGCCACGAGCGTGGCGGCCATGAGCCCGGCCCAGTCGGGGCCGGTCTGCGGGGCCTGGGAGCGGAAGACCGCCAGGGCCACCGTGAGCACCCGCGAGGAGTCCGTGTAGGAGACCAGCAGGGGCCAGAAGTAGTCGTTCCAGGCCGTGATGTAGGTCAGGATCGCCAGCGTCGAGATCGGGGCCTTGGCCATGGGCAGGATGAGCTGGAAGAAGACGCGCACCTTGCTGGCCCCGTCCAGCAGCGCGGCCTCCTCCAGCTCCCGGGGGATGTTCATGAAGAACTGCTTGAGGAAGAACACCGCGAAGGGCGTCATGAACATGGTCGGCAGGGCCACGCCCAGGAAGGTGTCAATGAGGTGGAGCTGCTTGACCAGCACGAAGTTGGGCAGGAGCGTGAAGATCGAGGGGACCATGAGGGCGCCCAGGAACACGGCGAAGACCGTGTCGCGTCCCTTCCAGCGCAGGCGGGAGAAGGAGTAGGCGGCCATCGCCGAGAAGAAGACCTGCCCGACGGTGACCAGTGTGGAGATGATGACCGAGTTGCGCAGGTAGAGCCAGAAGTTGATGGCTGCGCCGCTGCCGCCGTCGGCCAGTGCCTCCTCAGTGGACTGCATGCCGAAGACACGGGCGAAGCCGCGCAGGTTGATGTCCACCGGCAGCAGGCTGGTGGGGTGGGCGGTAATGCCCGCGTTGGAGGACAGTGCCGTACGCAGGACCCAGTAGAAGGGCAGGAGCGTGAACAGCATGATGAGGATCATCGCCGCCCAGGCCAGGGCCTTGCCGACGGTGAGCCGGCGGCCGGGGGCCTCGGCGGACGCCGCAGCAGCTACCTTGGGGGATTTTGCGGAGGACACGGATGCGGTTGTCGTTGTCATGGGTGGTCCTCCTCAGTCCAGGTCCGTCTCGCCCGCACGGGTCATGTGGTACTGCAGGATCGTGATCGCCGCCAGGACGAGCAGCAGCCCCACCGCCATGGCGGAGGCGTATCCGAACTGGAATCGCCCGAAGGCCATGTCGTAGATGTAGTACTGCAGCACGCGGGTGGCGTTGACGGGGCCGCCCTGGGTGGCCACCGAGACGGTGTCGAAGACCTGGAAGGAGCCGATCATCGTCATGATGAGTACCAGCGCCAGGATGGGACGCAGCAGCGGGACGGTGATCCTCCAGAACATCCGCCACTCGCTGGCGCCGTCCATCTTGCCGGCCTCGTAGACCGTGTTCGGGATCGACTGCAGGCCCGCGAAGATGAGCAGGGCCGTGTAGCCCACGTGCCGCCACACGTTGATGACGGCGATCGTGGGAATGGCCAGGGCGGAGGAGAAGAAGTCCACGCGCGAGCCGGTGACGGCCTCGATGACCTGGTTGGTGATGCCCAGCGTGTTGTCCAGGATCCACAGCCACAGCATGGCGGCGACCACGTTGGAGACCAGGTAGGGCGTCAGCACGATGGAGCGCACGAAGGTGGACTGGGTGAGCCTCTGCATGAGGACGGCGATGACGAGGGCCAGGATCGTCTGCAGCCCGATATTGATGACGACGTACTCCACGGTGACGACGACGGCGTTCCAGAAGGTGTCGTCCTGGACCATGCGCTTGTAGTTGTCCAGGCCGGTGAACTCCTCGGGGGTCAGGAGGTTGTACTCGGTGAAGGACAGCCAGATGCCTCGGATGAGGGGCCAGATGTAGAAGGCGACGAGGCCGATCGTCGCCGGGAGGATGAAGGCGAGGCCGAGCTTGAGGTCGGAGCGTGGCTTGCGTTGCCGACGAGATGGTTGCTCGACTAGGGTCGAAGTTGACATCGGGTCTCCAAATCGACGGTGATGTGGGAAAACGGGTCGAAAACGGATGGGTGGGGGCAGGAACGGGCAGAAGAAGGGAGGGCGGATCAGCGACTCGGAGGATCGCCGAGCCGTCAGTCGACGGCGCTCACGCGCAGCAGGACGAGGTGGTCGGGGTGCAGCACCGGCAGTGCCAGACCCGTGGTGGTCAGGTAGGAGCCCGGCAGGGTCACGCCCTCGGCCATCCAGCTCGCCGCGAGGCTCAGCTCGGGGTAAGCCGGTGCCGCCAGACCCACGTGGTAGCGGCGCGAGGGGTCCAGACCGGGCAGCGGGCGCGGCGCCGTGGGCCAGGCCAGGAGCTGACCCAGCGAGGCGATCTCGAACAGGGCGTCGGAGCCGTCAGGGGCGACGACGCCCTCGATGCGCAGCACATCGTCGTCGGGCAGGTCCGCGTGGACCGTCACCCCCGAGTGCAGCAGACCGCGCAGCTCCTTGTGCAGCGCGACGATGGAGGCCAGGCGCTCGCGGGTTGCGTCGTCGGCCTCGGTGAGATCCCACTCCACGCCCATGTGGCCCCACAGGGCGGTCCCGGCCCGGAAGTCGAGGTCGAGGTCGCGCAGAGTGGTGTGGGCCCGCCCCGAGCCGACGTGGGTCCCCACCAGCTCGGGAGGAAGCAGCAGCGTGGTGCCGCGCTGAATGTTCTGGCGGTCGTGGGCATCGATGCAGTCCGATGCCCACACCCGCTGGGTGCGCTCCATGATCCCCAGGTCGATGCGGCCGCCGCCGCCGGCGCAGGACTCGA
>ERZ772964.491-NODE-491-length-17556-cov-3.70459_pt1 | contig 17556 bp, 6 predicted proteins | sample MGYA00580675_ERZ772964 | MGnify/ENA primary metagenome ERZ772964 (study PRJEB29015, sample SAMEA2737941) | human oral metagenome | biome: human oral; feature: human-associated habitat; material: dental | place: China | collected 2139 ... | reverse complement strand
CATGACAGTGATCCTTTCCAATCATCACTGCCTCTATCAAACCCGGAGCGATTCACGGTCTCGGGCCGGGTGGTGGATGTGTTGGTGGGGCCGGCGGGGGCCGGGAAGACGACCGCGATGAATGCGCTGCGCCGGGCATGGGAAGGAGAGCATGGTGCCGGTTCGGTAGTAGGACTGGCCCCATCCGCGGTGGCGGCGCAGGTGCTGGCCGACGATCTGGGGATCGCCACGGAGAACACGGCGAAGTGGTGGACTGCCCACCAACACACCGGCGCCACGTTCCAGGCCGGTCAGCTGGCCATCATCGACGAAGCCTCCCTCGCCGGCACCCTCTCCTTGGACCGGATCACGCAGGCAGCTGAGGAGGCAGGGGCGAAGGTGCTGCTGGTCGGTGACTATGCCCAGCTCCAGTCCGTCGATGCTGGCGGTGCGTTCAGTTTGTTGATCCACGACCGTGACGATGCTCCCGAGCTGGTCGATGTTCACCGCTTCACTCACGCTTGGGAGAAGACCGCGTCCCTGGAGCTGCGGCACGGCCGCACCCCGGCCATTGACACCTACCTCGACCACGACCGCATCCACGATGGTGACGCCGACGCCATGGCCGATGCCGCCTACACCGCCTGGCGCCGTGACCGGCAGGCGGGGTTGGTGTCGGTGCTGATCGCCGAAACCCGCGAGAACGTCACCGCCCTCAACGTTCGCGCCCGCGCCGACCTCATCCTCGACGGCACGCTGAAGCCCGGCCCCGAAATCACCCTGTCCAACGGATCGGCAGCGGGCGTGGGTGACACGATCATCACCCGCCGTAACGACCGGCGGCTGCGCAACCGGCACGGCTGGGTCCGCAACGGCCAAACCTGGACCATCACCGCCGTGCGCGATGACGGGTCGGTCACGATCCGCCGACCCGGTGCCCGGTTTGGCAACAGCATCGTCCTGCCCTCCGACTACGTGGCCGAGCACGTCGACCTCGGCTACGCCGTCACCGCCCACCGTGCCCAAGGCCTCACTACCGACACCGCGCATGTGCTGGTTGAACCCACCACGACGCGGGAGAACTTGTATGTAGCGATGACGCGTGGGCGGGAGTCGAACCGTGCCTACGTCATCCTCGACCGACCCGACGACCACGCCACCGCGCATCCGGGCGACAACCCCGACGCCACCGCCCGCACAGTCCTCTACGGCGTCCTGCAACACAGCGGTGCTGAGCTGTCGGCGCACGAGACCATCACCGCCGAGCAGGACCGGTGGGGCTCGATCGCCCAACTCGCCGCCGAATACGAAACCATCGCCGCCGCAGCCCAACACGACCGCTGGACCACCCTGGTCCGCAGCTCCGGACTCACCGACGAGCAAGCGCAAGCAGTCATCGACTCCGACGCCTTCGGCGCCCTGACCGCGGAACTGCGCCGGGCCGAAGCCAACCACCACAACGTCGACACCCTCCTGCCACGCCTCATCCAGGCGCGCGGGGTCGCCGACGCCGACGACATCGCCTCCGTCATCCACCACCGCCTCGCCCACGCCACCGCACGACCCGCCGGCTCGGGCCGCACCCGCCAGGCACCGCGTCTCATCGCCGGGCTGATTCCCGAAGCCACCGGCCCCATGACCCCCGACATACAGCAAGCCCTGACCGAGCGCCGCCACCTCATCGAAACCCGAGCAGAAGCCGTCCTCGACACCGCCCTCCACACCCACGAGCCATGGACCACAGCACTCGGCCCGACCCCAGCCGATGGGCGGGAGCGGCAGCACTGGCGACGCCGCGCCCTGGTTGTGGCCGCCTACCGTGACCGGTACCAGATCACCGACCCGGACCCGCTCGGCGCCCAGCCAGAGAGCACAGCGCAGAAGATCGACCGCGCCCGGGCACTGGTCGCTGCGGAACGAGCACAGGCGCTCGTGCCTCCGCGCAGCTCCAGCACCGCTCCAAGATCCGTGGCTGTCGAGAGGAAGCCCGTAGGTCCGACCATGTGATCGGCTTCTCCGGCCGGGCGGCATGTCACGTGACCTGTTCTGGCCGCGGAGTCGAGCCGCACCCCGAGAACGCAGAGTCGGGCTCACTGGCGGTACCCGAGGCGACACGAACGCGGAGCGAATTGACCCCGGGAGGTCCGAAGCTCCTGCTTTTACGAGCGATCACATGGCCACGACACACGCGAGATTGACAGATTTGTGAGTGCAGCTGAAGTGTAGGGTAGTCTGGAGCCATCACCGAGAGGAGTCCCATGATCGGGCAGCACGAACGCCAGGACTGGCGCGGCGAGTTCACACGAGAGGAACTATCTGCAATCCGCCGGGAAGTTCCGCATGCGATCCAGAGGAGCCAGGAGCGTTCCGCCCGAGCCCACACGGAGTACGACGACCCTGATGGCGACCAAGACGTCTACGGCGCCGGCATGTCCCGTGGTGTGCAGAAGGAACTCTGTACTCTTCTCGCGAACTTCCCCTCCTATCGCGAGGTGCAGGTACCCAGGAGTCGCCGCACGCTGACTTTCCTCGGCGATGCACTGATCTTCCCACTTCGGGTGGGTAAGCAGATGCCTCGAAACCACCGCCGCATCAGACTCAACTATCTCTCGGAGTCGCGTCGCGAACTCTTGGCGCAGGCCAGCAACACCAAGTACGTCGATGCCGGACTGTTCGAGCTTGACGAGGCTCTCCGTGTCGGGCAGCCCGCCCGACTCGGCGATGCGCTCGCCGCCCTCAGTGAAGGTGACACGCGCGCAACACTGTTCGTGCCCTACTACAGCAGCTCGCCCCAGGGCGTCGGCACGATCTACTTCGCTCCGGCACAGCTGAACGGCCGCTACCTGAGGTTCACCGACCCCGAACGCCTCACTTATCAGGTGCCTGCTGCGGGTGAGACGCCCACAGCCGTGCTCGCGCCTGTTGGCAGCTTCGCGGAAGGTGATCGCCCCCGCACTACCGTGAAGCTTCGCCCTCGCCCGGTCGAGAAGGAAGGCAGTTAACGATGGGCGACCCCCGTAGTCAGTCCGCAGACGCGGCTGATGTTGCACGACTTTTCGACCCAGCCCGACTCACCCAAGCTCGACGCATCAACAAGATGTCCAAGGCAGAGCTCCACCGCAAAGTCGGCGTCTCCGCCGCCGCTATTGGACAATACGAACGCGGGGAGGTCCGCCCTCGCGCCGAAACTGTAGCCGCGCTGGCCGACGCTCTTCGCGTTCCGCCGGGATTCTTCGCCCTTGGGCGCCCTCGCGCCCAGGTCGACATCGCCGAGGCTTCCTTCCGGCGTCTCCGCTCCACCAGCGTCGCTCAACAACAGCAGGCCACTGCTTACGTCGAGCAAGCCTGGGAACTGGCGTGCTATCTCGAAGAGAGCGTCGAGTTTCCGGAAGTCGACCTTCCGGAGTGGGCCAGCGTTGACTCAGCCGATGTTCCGGACCCCGTGACTGCGGCCCAAGCTGTTCGGCGACACTGGTCCTTGGGGAGCGAACCCATCCGGCACCTTGTGTACCAGATCGAACAGCACGGAATCCTGACGGTCTTCTTCTCCATGAAGCAGGACGACAGCTTGGACGAGAAGAGCCGTATTGACGCGTTCTCGACCACGGCACTCCCTCGCCCGATGATCGTGCTCACACCTGACAAGGCGAACGACGTGATGCGGCACCGCTTTTCCGCAGCGCACGAACTGGGGCACATCGTGCTACATCACGGCCGACATGGGACCGACAGCCAGTTGGAACGTCAAGCGGATATGTTCGCCGCAGAGTTCCTAACCCCGCGCGACGTGATCGCCAACGAGCTACCGAGGCGGGTCAACTTCAACCGCTACGAACAAATCAGTCAGCGGTGGGGTGTCTCGGTGGCATCGCTGCTCTATCGATCCCGTGAACTTGATCTACTCTCCGAGTCCACGGTTCGCCGCGGCTACATCACGCTGAACAGCCTTCCGCGACGGCCCATGCCTATTGGCGATTTCCCCGGAGAGCGTCCGGAGTTGCTGAAGTCAGCGATCGACCTTCTTGATGGCTCTGGGACCAGCCTCGCCAAGATCGCAGCTGACCTCCAGATGACCCCCCGTCACGTACGACGCCTGGCAGGCATTGACGATCCGCAGCCGAAATTGACTCTCTTGCCGAATCGACTGAATGACCCGAACTCGGCACTCCCACATGAGTTCATGTAGAAGAAGGGAAAGAGCATCATGGGAAAGCCCAACAAACGCGTGGTGCAACAACGCGACGACGGCGACTGGGAGGTCCGGAAGCCAGGCGCTTCGCGGGCCAGTGCGGTCACGCCAACGCAGGCCGCCGGCATCGGTAGGGCGCGCACCATCCTTGGCAATGACGGGGGTGGCGAGCTACAGGTACGTTCTAGGAAGGGAACCATCCGTGCGCAGGACACTATCGCCCCTGGTAGCGACCCGCGGTCTTCAAAGGGATGATTGCCGTGCCTGTCCGCGGAGTCCGATAGGTGATCTGGCTCCGCAGGCAGCTCCGTCACCGCCGACAGGGCCTTGACTGTGGGGCGTGTTCCCCTTGGTGATCTGGCTCCGCAGGCAGCTCCGTCACCGCCGACAGGAGCATCATGAAATCGAGACGGCTCACGTTCTACCTCCTGCGAGAGGGCATCGCCGACTTCGACGCCGCCCTCGACCCGGACAAGCCAAGTCTGACCGTCGAGATCGACCCATCCACCGGTATCGACGGCCGCTTCTTCTACGTTAAGCCCCAGCCATCCGTGCCGGCATGGGTTGGGTTCGTGCAACCTCTACTGACGGACCAACTCAGTGGCATCCGCTCAGTCTCCACATCGGCCCTGCTGCTCCTCCGGACGAGCGGCCGCATCTTCGCGCTCACCTTCGGATACGGGCGATCATTGGTCGACCTCTCGAAGATCGAGTACCAATTCGGTCTACGCGTAGCGCTCAACCGCATCGATCCTCGCCAGATCCGCAGCCTCGACACCAAGACGTTCGAGGATCTTGTCGTGTCAACCAACACTCAAGTGAGCAAGAGTGCTGAGCTGCCGACCTTTGGTGTCGACATCTCCCGAGACATTCTGCGCGCGGTAACCGGCGAACCCCGCGACCAAACATTCTCCAAGAGAATCGCTGGAGCGGACTCACTGGTCATGGGTGTCAAGACCCCATCGTTGGAACTTCCTGCCATCTGCGACGACCTTTTGGCTGCGTTCGCCGCGGATGACTACAAGACGGACTTCGGCTGGATCGACCAGCTCTCACTCGTGCGGGATGACGCTACTGTCGACGCACTAAACGACCTTCTTGTATCGCAACTGCGGACTGGGTCAACTGGGTCGACACACCTCGCCATGCCAGAGACGATCGACTGGGAGGACATTGACGGATTCACGATCGCCGGAACTCGCAGCCATGTCTACGAAGACTTGGACCTCGATGATTACCTGAGCCGACTTGGCGAAGACCGCACCACAATCACGCTGAAGCACCTAAAGACTAGGTCTGTCTCTGTCCGGTTCGGACGCTCAGGGAACTTCGACAAGCGATGGAACCTCTATCAGTGTATCGTGACTGAACAGCGGCTCGATGGTCGCCTTCATGTCCTCATCGAAGGGCGTTGGTTCGCTGTCAGCTCCACGCTCGTCGAGGAAGTGGACGCGTTTGCTGCTGGCCTACCAGACACGCACGTGACCCTTCCGCCGGCGCGTTCTGGTGAAATCGAAGCCGACTACAACACTCGCCTGGCGGAGTCCTCCCCACAGCACCTGCTGAAATTGGATGCGCGCATCAAACGGCCTGGCGGTGCTAGCAGCGGCATAGAGTTCTGTGACGTCCTCTCCGACCAGGGTGACCTGATCCACGTCAAGCGTAAGTCCCGCTCCGCAACATTGAGCCACCTCTTCGCGCAAGGAAGCGTCTCCGCCTCCACCTTCATCAACGACGGGGCGTTCCGAACCCAAGTCCGCCAACTGATTGAGGATGAGGTCGCGGCGGAGTCGCGCGAGACATGGCTCCGGCTCGTGCCGAGAGCCGACGAGACGGTAGATAGATCACGGTACCGCGTCACGTACGCAGTAATCGCGAACTCGACTCGCGGGGGACGCGACTGGCTCCCGTTCTTCAGCAAGCTGAACCTGATGCAGCAAGGCCGTCAACTAGTCACCATGGGATTCAGTGTCGCTGTGGCCCGTGTACCGATCGCTGACTCCAAGTAGGGCGTCACCCTGAGGCACCCACCACCCAACTCGTTGCCTCCTTTATCGAACACGGGCCTGTGGGCTACGCAGAGTCACGCCGGCGGTGAGCAAGTGGTTCCGAATCGTGCCAGCTGAGTACCCCAAGCCCCCACCAATGCGTTTGAGTGATTCGCCGGCACGGTAGAGCCGGGCCATCTCTCGAACTTCTGCGGAAGAAGGAGACGCTCCGCGGATACGGACGCCTCGCCCCCGAAGCAGTGACGCCAGCCGGTGACGGCTCATACCGACATCGTTCGCGATCGCGCGGAGCGCCTCGCCATCGTGATACCGCCATTCCAGAGTGTCGAGTGTCTCGCTACCGATGCTGCGGTGTGCACTTGCCGGTGCTGACTCACGTTGGGTAGGCCGCCCTGCGCGACTGCGGATCGTTCGGTGCAGTGACCTCATGTAACCCAGCGGCGGGGCAAGTTTCGACAAGCCTCCCGCCAGGTCCACAAGAAGAGAAGCGGCCCCGTGTCTGGTGAAAACCTGCGCGGGGCCGTTTCGTGCACACCCCTTGCTGAGCTCCTGGGATTGTGCTCGGGAGATGTCAAGCTCGGGTTATTGGCCAAAATGTGTGTATTTTTGGGCGTGTCGTGCGGGGTTAGTGGTTTTGTCCGGCCCATCCGTGACGGATGTGGTTGCCGTCTTTGGGTGAGAAGTGGGTGTCTAAGAGGGCGGGGACGAGGTCGGTCTTGGGTGTGGTGGCGGGTCGTGTTTTTCGTAGCGGTGCGTAGTGTTCGGGGGTGACGAGGCTCCAGGGGTCAGTGGGGCTTTGGGTGTGGAGGTAGAGGAAGCAGTTTGCTTTGCTGGCGTGTTCGATGGGCATGCCGCGGTGATGGTCCAAGAGGCGTTTGATCTGTGCGTTGATCCCGCCTTCCAGCGGTGAGGTAGTGCGTGGCTGGATTGCTCCTTTGTTGAGTGCGAGTCAGGGGGACAGTTGCTCGTCCTTGACGAGTGTGCGCGGGAGCGAGCGGGCTGCTCGTAGCTCTTTGTGGGTCCACCACCACTTCTTCTGACCTGGTGTTTTCTCGTATGTGCGTTTCTTCAAGGAACTGGCTTAGTCGGCATCCCACGTCCCGAATGCCCCTAGCCATGCAGCGGCTTCATCAAGCGTTTTCACGTCCATAAGTGCCTCGGTGAGGGTGAGCAATTGCTTGCCTGCTTCAGTGCGTGGTTTGAGGGGCGTGTGGCGTCGTATCCGCCGGAAGATCTGGAAGAAACAGCGTTGAATGGGGTTTCGGGCCAGCTGTCTTTGATCGCTGCGCGGACACCGGGCGTTCTTTCGATCACGACCAGTTGCGGTGCAGCTAGGGGCTCGAGAAGGGGCGAGGTAGGCAGCTTCGCTTTCGTTCTCGCACCACTGCTATGACAGCACGTGACTCGTGTTGTAAGCGATCAGTAGGTACCACGAGGACAGGTAGGTGCCATCAAGAATGATGACTTCGTGGACCTCGCCTATGGTGGCGGGGTGAGGCACACTTACCCGCCCGCACCACGCGATCTTGCGGAGAAAAGTGCGGGCACTGGATGCGAACGCTTGCTGCGGGTCGCAAGAGGTGATCCACGCAAGAAACGCAGTGAACTCGGCACGCCTGGTGACATCGTTGCGGGACTTGGTTGCCAAGGCTCCACACTGTGGACATCGCCACCGTGTGCGACCTGCACTGGTCTTACCGTTCTTGACCATACGACTTGTACATACACCACACACAAGGTGATTCGTTGGACGTGACGCCGAATATGCTCCTAGAGCGTATTCGGGCCACTAAAACTACAGGTCAAGGCCTAAAATAAAGGGTTCCGTACACACACTTTGGCCTATATCCCGTTACTGCCTTCAGGTCTGTAGGGGGAGGCTTAGAGGGTTGGGCTGTCGGGTATGGCTGTGATGCTCCCGCGCACAGTGGAGAATCTCTTCGTCCGGACTGTTCGGAACGAACCTCTCTCGTTTTCGGAGAGGACCATCCGGCGGGACCTTGTCCTTATTGACAGGGACAGAGGCTGCTACCGGTAAGCTTGGGGAAGCGATAGCCAGTTTTGTAGGCGTGCTACTGAGAGGAGGTCTCCTGATGGCAACCAACGATCAGGTCAAAGCACTCGTGAAGAGCCATGCCGACGGTGATGACCCACAGTTCTACGCCGTTGCGATGCAGGTCGCTGCTAAAGCTGCCCGTTCTGGGCAGTCGAGATTTGCTCAAGAGCTTCGTGATCTCGTAAATGAACTCCGTGAACGGTCCGCGCAGCGTTCGCGGATTGCTTCGATTGTTCCGTTTCCTCAGCCTAAGGGTGAACTGGGATCGCTGCTCAATGTCTCGTACCCTGAGGCCAGGCTGACCGACCTCGTTCTTTCGGTCAAGCTCCAAGACCGACTAGCACATGTGTTGTTAGAACAGAGGCAGCGTGACGCGCTTGCTCGACATGGCCTGACCCCTGCTCGGCGTCTCCTATTCACGGGACCGCCTGGCACCGGGAAGACCTCCACTGCGCGTGCCATCGCAGGGGAACTCGGACTCCCGCTGTTCTCGATTAGGCTGGACACGGTGTTAACAAAGTACATGGGGGAGACAGCAGCGAAACTCCGTCTTGTGTTCGATGCACTGGCGCAGACGCGAGGGGTCTACCTCTTTGATGAAGTTGACGCACTCGGCGGCGATCGTGCCGCACAGAATGATGTTGGTGAGATTCGTCGAGTACTGAACTCGTTCCTTCAGTTCCTCGAAGAGGATACGTCAGACAGCGTTATCATTGCGGCAACGAACCACCCCAGCTTGTTGGACAACGCACTGTTCCGTCGATTCGATACGGTGATGGACTTTGCGCTCCCCGATGATGCCGCAGTGGAGTCGGTCATCAAGAATCGACTGGTATCTTTTCAAATCTACAACTTGAGTTGGACACGCATCATTCCGGCGGCTCGTGGCCTGAGTCATGCCGAGATAGCCGCTGCCGCTGAGAATGCTGCCAAGCGAACGATCCTCAGCGGTCGCACCCGGGTGCGAACCGATGATGTTGTTATCGCGCTAGAAGAACGTCCTCGTCCTCAGCGTCGGGCGGGTAGGACAGATTAACCGAAATGGCTGAACGAAATCGCCCGCACATTTTTGTGGCGACCCCGCCTGCATCTGAGTCGTTCACACCAATTGGGTCGGGGTCAGGGCGGGTTGCTGACTTTTGCGGGAGCAGAATCGAGCATGGGATACGCCTAACCGAGGAGTTTGAGGCCGCCTGGGAACCCCCAGCGGATGAGCCAGAAACTACAGGGACGTACATCACCTTTGCCTCGTTTCCCGGCCTCGACTTGATATTCGAAAGATTAGAGTCGCGTCGGCCCGGCCCCCAGCCAGAGCTTGTTGCGGTCCAGACGGAGATGACAGCCGCTGGCGAGGTTGTTAACGCGACGGTTTTTATCCCGGATGGGCAGAAGGAGTTCTTTCTCAAGAAACTTGAGCAGTACGTGGAGACTGCTGAAGTGGGGGAGGGGAAGCCAAAGAATGCGGCTCTCATCGAAGGAATCGCGTCTATTCGCCGTGCAACGATCCGGGAGTTGTGGACGGACCCTGCCGATGAGTATCCCACCGACCCTACTCAGTCTCGGTGGTGGGAGCTATGGCTCAGAGATGTTGACGGTAGAGAGTACGAGCGGCTGACGGGGTACGCCCTGCAGCACAGCCTCCCGGTGAGTGATCACTACCTCGGATTCGGTGACCGAACGGTCGTACTAATTCGCGCCACCAGCGAGCAACTCGCCATCACCTTCCGGAGCATTGATGACATTGCCGAGTTGCGTCGCCCTCACGAAGTAGCCTCTTTCCTTCCTAGTTTGTCCGCGTCAGAACAGCGTGAGTGGGTGAGTGACTTGCGATCCCGAGTTGAGCATGCTGAAGTTGGTGCGCCTGTGGTGTGCATCCTTGATCGGGGCGTTCAAGCCGGGCATCCGCTGTTGGAGGATTCGCTTGCGGTCGATGACCTGCACGCGGTTGAGCCGAGCTGGCGCAAAGATGTGGCCATCCACGGACATGGCACCGAGATGGCGGGCCTCGCGCTCTACCGAGACCTGCAAGAGGCCGTCAGTACGCAGCACGGCGTTCGTCTGGAGCACAGGCTCGAATCCGTTAAGTTGCTCCCTGACACGGGTAGTAACGATCCTGACGTGTACGGGGCGGTGACCGCACGAGCGGTGGATCAGGCAGAGATTTCCGCGCAGGATCGTGCTCGGGTGTTCATGTTGGCCATCACCGCACCAGCAGCGGCACCGAACCCGGGGCACCGCGTCGAAGACCGTCCAGTGCAGGAGTCAGGGCGTCCAACCGCATGGTCAGCCACGATTGATGCTCTGGCCTATGGTCGCGCTATCGATGATAGTGCCCCCAGCTTCACCTATCTGAACCGAGATGAAGAACCGACCGCTCGACTGTTCGTGGTCTCAGCTGGGAACATCCGAGATGTGCGGCCAGAAGACAATCACCTGGAGCGCAGTGACGCAGAGGCCGTTGAAGACCCCGCACAGGCATGGAATGCGATCGTCGTCGGAGCCTATGCTGAACGCGACGCAATGGACCATGCCCCAGATGTCTTCAAAGGGTATGTACCAATCGCCGCTCGTGGCGAGCTTTCACCAACCAGCCGCACTTCGGTGTCCTTCGATCAAAAACGCTGGCCGTTCAAACCCGATGTCGTCGCACCTGGCGGAAACCTGGCTCGCACACCAGATGGCACCGATGTAGATACTCCGGAAAACCTCGCGATCCTCACCACGCACCTGCAACTTCCAGGTAAAGGCTATTTCACAACCACTCGAGACACCTCCGCGGCAACGGCCTACGTAGCAGCTGTCGCGGCCGACATTCGTGCTGCTTACCCTCACTTGAGGCCTGAAACAATCCGCGCCTTGATCGTTCACTCCGCAGAGTGGACCGACGTGATGAAAAAACACATTGGTGCCGCTACCACAAAGGGGGCGGCGGTCAATCTGCTGCGCCGCTATGGCATGGGAGTGCCCAGTCTCGAACGTGCCACGCGTAGCGCCGTCAACGCATTGACGCTGGTGGATGAAGCTGTGATCCACCCTTACGAGCGTAAAGGTAACTCCAGCAGCGGCAAATCCCGCGAAATGAACTTGCACCGCCTGCCGTGGCCTACGGAGACGTTGTCTGAACTCGGAGAGACCGAGGTTCAACTGCGCGTCACGCTTTCTTACTTCGTGGAGCCGAACCCATCAAGTCGCGGGTGGACCGGGCGATACGTCTATCCCTCTCACGGTCTGCGTTTTGCTATGAAGCGGCCCGAAGACAACCTTGACGCGTTCCGCCAACGTGTCAACAAGCAGGCCCGTGAGGAAGGGGAGAAACCGATGAGTCTTAATACCGAGAATGGCTGGTTGTTCGGAAGTGACCAGCAGAAGTCGTCTGGCTCACTCCACACCGATATCTGGAAGGGGGCAGCCGCTGATCTAGCCGCCAAGGGGGTTGTTGCTGTATACCCAGTCGCGGGGTGGTGGAAGAACCGACCAAAGATGGATCAGAGCGACAAGGGCGTGAATTATTCACTCGTTGTCAGCATTGAGGCTCCTGAGATCGAAGTTGACTTATGGACACCGGTGTACCAGCAGGTAGCCACAGTAATCGAGGTCTAGTCAATGTGCGTTGGCACAGTGGGGCCCTGTTAACCTAGAGATCACGTCGGGCTTCACAGTCCAAGGGTGGACTACGACCTTGATGTAGCGAGTGTGCGCTCGTCCCCAGGATTGAGTGATTTTGTTTCCGAATTCCGGCTGAACCGGACTACGTCATCCACATAGGAAATGACTTCTGCAAACTGGCAGCACGAGATAGAACACCCTCCAGCAAACCTGAGGTTTGACACTCTGAAGAGGGCCACAAGAAGGAAAGCGGCCCCGCGTCTGGTGGAACCTGCGCGGGGCCGCTTCGCGTACACATCCCCCGCTGAGCTCCTGGGATTGTGCTCGGGAGATGTCAAGCTCGGGTAGTGCTCGCGCCTGCGTTCGTTGAGCGCTTGCGCTTGCGTTCGTTGAACGCTTGCGACTATGCTGCTTGCCGCTTGCGCCTTCAGGCAGCTGAGCGCCGTGCATACTGGGGCTATGACCGCCGAACTGATTCGACGCCGCGTCCTCGCCCTCGCCGATGAGGGCAACGCAAGATTCGCCGCATCCCTGATCCCCGGACTGGAACCGACTCGGATCCTCGGATGTCGCAACCCCGCGCTGCGCGCCCTCGCGAAAGAACTTCGCAAGACCGAGCCCGAAGCCGTCGAAGCTTTTCTTGCCGAGCTTCCACATGAACTCCATGACGAGGACATGCTCCACGCCTTCCTCCTCGGGCTGGAAACAAAACCGGATCTTGCCTTCGCGAAAACGCAGTCCTTCCTCCCGCACGTGAAGAATTGGGCGGTGTGTGACGCTCTATCTCCGAAAGGATTCACCAAAGACCTTGGAAGGCTTGAGCTCGAAGCCAAACGCTGGCTCGCATCCGAACACACTTATACGCGCCGCTTCGGAATCTGCATGCACATGACGCATTTCCTCGGGGAGGCGTTTCGTCCCGAGTTCCTCGCGCTCATCGGCTCACTCGACTCTGAGGAGTACTACGTCCACATGGCGCAGGGCTGGTATTTCGCGACCGCTCTCGCCAAGCAACCCGAGGCGGCCCTGCCCTGGCTGGTGGAGAATCGCCTGCCCACTCCCGTTCGCCGTAAGGCCATCCAAAAGTCGATTGAGTCCTTCCGTGTGCCTGATGAGACGAAGACAGTGCTGCGTCGGGTGCGCGAGAGCCTTCCGCGCAACGGGGCAGGGAGCTGAACCTGGTGGTAAGCGTGAAGCCGCTCGCTCGTCGAGTTCCCCGCCGTGGGGGAGGGAGCTGAATCTGGCGGTGAGCGTGAAGGCAGTCCTGAGCTCGGCGCAATAGGGGAGGAGTCGGAGGCAAGTGAAGCTGAGCGGAGGAGGAGCTTGAGCCGCTGAGGCCTCGGCTTTTTGTATTGAGTGACCCTGATTGTGTTTTCGGTGCAGTCGGGCGAGGGTGTGGGGTGTCGAGATCGTGTGTGGGGTTGTTGGGGTTGGGGTTTTGGGGTGTGTGGGGACCCTGGTTGTGATTTCGGTGTAGTTGGGTGAGGGTGTGGGGTGTCGAGATCGTGTGTGGGGTTGTGGAGCGCTGGGCACAAGTTGCGCAGTGCTCGTATTGAATGCCCTGAGGCCCTGAGCGAAGGCCCCAAGAAATGGCCTGTGTTCGCAAGATGGTGTCGCGCCCGATAGTCTTAACCCGCCCCAATAGCTCAGTCGGTCAGAGCAGCGGACTCATAATCCGTCGGTCGTCGGTTCAAGCCCGACTTGGGGCACTGATCCGCTCACTAGGCTTCCCCGAGGGGTACCGCTCCTCCGGAAGATGCGGCTTTCCTGCGGTAAGGGCATGTCCCATCCTGTGAAGAGCAAAAGGCGACGCCGCAAGATGCCGCTTCCCAGAGGCAATGCCAGCGCCCATGGGCAATCGTCTCGCAATCTCCCATGGCCTACTGCCTCGCCATCTCCGGGGGCTATCGCTTCAGTCCCAGGGGCTATCGCTTCAGTTCCAGGCTTGGAGTTCGTCTTGCCACAGCGGGCGCTCGCCATCTCCGGGGATTACCGCTTCAATTCCAGGAGCGCTTGCTTCTGTGGCTCGTCGAGGACTCGCCAGCTCCCAGGGGCTATCGCTTCAGTTCCAGGGGCTATTGCTTCACTCTCGACGGGGCCACCCCAAAACCGCCAAGAGGCGAACGAAATTCGAGCAGTATACCGTCGCCTTTGCGTGAATCCGCACACAAAGGCCCAGGCGTGTTGAAGCGGCGAGCCAATGAGCCTAGCATGACTACTTGCGCCTTATTTTGCCCGAGGTGAACCGTACCCACCCGCTGGAAAGGCGCTGAGCGGGTCCGGACGGTGTCAGATAATGGGCGAAGGCGTGCGCGCGCACAGGAAAAGCAGGGAAGGATCCCCTTTGGCTGCCAGTAGCACTGCCAACCAGCCCAGGAACCGCATCTCATTCGCGAAGCTCCGCGAACCCCTCCAGGCCCCGAACCTCCTCGGCCTGCAGGTTGAGAGCTTCGATTGGCTGCTGGGCAATGACGCGTGGAAAGCGCGCGTCGAAGCCGCGAAAGCGGAAGGCCGCACCGACGTCCCCGACGTTTCCGGTCTTGAAGAGATCTTCGAAGAGATCTCGCCGATTGAGGACCTGGCTCAGACCATGTCCCTTTCGTTCCGCGATCACCGCCTCGAACGACCGAACTACTCGGTCGAAGAGGCGAAGACCAAGGATTACACCTACTCCGCCCCGATGTACGTGACCGCCGAGTTCATGAACTACGAGACCGGTGAGATTAAGGGCCAGACCGTGTTCATGGGCGACTTCCCGCTCATGACCCCGCGCGGCACTTTCATCATCAACGGCACGGAGCGTGTCGTCGTCTCGCAGCTCGTGCGTTCCCCCGGAGTCTACTTCGAGCGCGTTTCCGACCGCTCCTCCGACCGGGACATCTTCGGCGCGAAGATCATCCCCTCGCGCGGCGCCTGGCTTGAATTCGAGATCGACAAGCGTGACGCCGTGGGCGTTCGCATCGACCGCAAGCGCAAGCAGCCCGTCACCCACTTCCTCAAGGCGATCGGCCTGACCGAGGCGGAGATCCGCGAGAAGTTCGCCGACTACCCGGTCCTGCTCGAAACCCTCGAGAAGGACACGGTCCACACGCAGGAGGAAGCTCTCCTCGACGTGTACCGCAAGCTCCGCCCCGGCGAGCCCGCGAACGTCGATTCCGCGCAGACCCTGCTCAACAACTTCTACTTCGACGACAAGCGCTACGACCTCGCGAAGGTCGGTCGTTACAAGATCAATAAGAAGCTCGCGGTTGACGCGGATCCGAAGGCCTCGACCCTGTCGATCGAGGATGTTGTCGCCACCGTGAAGTATCTGCTCGCCCTCCACAAGGGTGAAAAGACCTTCGCCGGTTTCCGCAATGGAGAGCCCATTGAGGTTCGCGTCGAGTCCGACGACATCGACCACTTCGGTAACCGTCGCATCCGCGCGGTAGGCGAACTCATCCAGGCGCAGGTTCGTAACGGCCTGGCCCGTATGGAACGCACCGTCCGTGAGCGCATGACGACCCAAGAGCGCGATTCGATCACGCCTCAGACGCTGATCAACATCCGTCCCGTCGTCGCCGCGATCAAGGAGTTCTTCGGAACCTCCCAGCTGTCGCAGTTCATGGATCAGAACAACCCTCTCGCGGGCCTGACCCACAAGCGCCGCCTTTCGGCTCTCGGCCCCGGTGGTCTCTCGCGCGACCGCGCAGGCATGGAAGTCCGTGACGTTCACCCCTCGCACTACGGTCGTATGTGCCCGATCGAATCCCCTGAAGGCCCGAACATTGGTCTGATCGGTTCGCTCGCGACTTTCGCGCGCATCAATCCTTTCGGTTTCATTGAGACCCCCTACCGTGTCGTGCGCAACGGTAAGGTCACCGACGAGGTCGAGTACCTGACCGCCGATGACGAGAACGGCCACTTCATCGCTCAGGCCTCTTCGGCTCTCAACGAGGACGGAACCTTCACCGAAGAGCATGTCCTGTGCCGTGTCGCCGGTGAGGACCCGACCCTCATCGCCCGCGATCGCGTGGACTACATGGACGTCTCCGCACGTCAGATGGTGTCTGTCGCAGCCGCGTTCATCCCCTTCCTCGAGCACGATGACGCGAACCGCGCGCTCATGGGTGCGAACATGCAGCGCCAGGCCGTGCCGCTCCTGACGACGGAAGCTCCGCTGGTCGGTACCGGCATGGAGCGTCGCGCCGCGAAGGACTCGGGCGAAATGGTCATCGCCACGAACCCCGGTGTCGTTACCGAGGTGTCCGCCGACCTGATCATCGTCTCGAAGGACGAGGGCGGCACCGACACCTACCGTCTGGAGAAGTTCGAACGCTCGAACCCGGGCAACTGCACGAACCAGCGCGTCATCGTTGATGAGGGAGACCGCGTCGAGGCCGGGATGGTCCTCGCCGACGGCCCCGCAACCGATAACGGCGAGGTCGCCCTCGGTAAGAACCTCCTCGTGGCGTACATGTCCTGGGAGGGCCTCAACTACGAGGACGCGATCATCTTGTCGCGTCGCGTCGTCGAAGAGGATGTCCTCACTTCGATCCACATCGAAGAGCACGAGGTCGACGCCCGAGAGACGAAGCTCGGCGAAGAAGAGATCACCCGCGACATCCCGAACGTTTCCGAGGAGACCCTCGCCGACCTCGACGAGCGTGGCATCATCCGTATCGGCGCCGAAGTCACCGCGGGTGACATCCTCGTCGGCAAGGTCACCCCTAAGGGCGAGACCGAACTGACCTCCGAGGAACGCCTCCTGCGTGCGATCTTCGGTGAGAAGGCCCGCGAGGTCCGCGACACTTCCCTGCGCGTCCCGCACGGCCAGGAGGGCATCGTCATCGGTGTGCGCGAGTTCAACGATGAAGAGGACGACCTCAACCCCGGTGTCCGCCAGACCGTTCGCGTCTACGTCGCGCAGCGTCGCAAGATCACGATCGGCGACAAGATGGCGGGCCGTCACGGCAACAAGGGTGTCGTGTCGAAGATCCTGCCGGTCGAGGACATGCCCTTCCTTGAGGACGGCACCCCGGTTGACATTATTCTCAACCCCCTGGGTGTTCCGGGCCGTATGAACGTCGGCCAGGTGCTCGAGTACCATCTCGGCTGGCTCGCCCACCAGGGCTGGGATGCTTCGAAGGCTGTTGAGGCCGGCGAGTCCTGGACCCGTGACCTGCCCGCTGAGGGCATCACCACGCAGCCGCAGACCCTGGTTGCGACCCCCGTGTTCGACGGCCTGGAAGCCGATGAGCTCGCTGGCCTGCTGCGCAACGTCAACCCGAACCGTGACGGCGAGCGTCTGACGAATGAGCAGGGCAAGGCTCGTCTCTTCGATGGTCGCTCCGGTGAGCCCTTCCCGTATCCGATCGCGGTCGGCTACACCTACATGCTCAAGCTCCACCACCTCGTCGACGATAAGATCCACGCTCGTTCGACGGGCCCCTACTCGATGATTACGCAGCAGCCGCTGGGCGGTAAGGCCCAGTTCGGCGGCCAGCGATTCGGCGAGATGGAGGTGTGGGCGCTCGAAGCTTATGGCGCCGCCTACGCCCTCCAGGAGCTCCTCACCATCAAGTCGGACGACACGACCGGCCGTGTGAAGGTGTACGAAGCGATCGTCAAGGGCGAGGACATTCCCGAGCCCGGCATCCCCGAGTCCTTCCGAGTGCTCATCCAGGAGATGCGCTCGCTGTGCCTGAACGTCGAGGCCCTCGACGCGGCCGGCAACG
>ERZ772964.490-NODE-490-length-17655-cov-7.70739_pt1 | contig 17655 bp, 15 predicted proteins | sample MGYA00580675_ERZ772964 | MGnify/ENA primary metagenome ERZ772964 (study PRJEB29015, sample SAMEA2737941) | human oral metagenome | biome: human oral; feature: human-associated habitat; material: dental | place: China | collected 2139 ... | reverse complement strand
CCCGCCCGCCCGCCGAGCCCCGCGTTGGCCGAGCCGCCTCACCCACGTCGCGGGCCGCCTCGCGGGCGCGCCGCCTCCACCAGGCGGCGCCCCCGGAGCGCCGTCTCCACCAGGACACCTCCCAGGAGCACCACCTCCAGCGAACAGCATTTCAGGAATTTCAGGAGGAGTACTCCGCCGGTCACAGTCATGGGGCTGAAAGTCGTGGAGCTGAGGAGGCCGCGCCCCAGGAGCGCAGTGGCCTTCCGGAGATGGATCCGCCGCCTCCGGCCAGGCCCCGGCACACTGCCCAGGGCACGGTCGGGCGCCTGGGCGTACTCGCCGTCCTGGGGGCCGTGACCATTGTCGCCCCCGTCTTCACGCACGTTCCCTCGGCCACCACCGCCTCGGCCGCACTGAGCAGTGGGGACACCACAGTAAGCAATTCCTCATTGACGGAGTCCGTGCTCGGCTCGGACGCCGACGTCGACCCCGGTACGGACCCCGGCCTGTCCAATGTCCCCGACGCCGCCACACTCGCCCGCATTCGCGAGGCCTACACCAATGCGGCGGTCACCTGCGCCGCCCAGCCCGCCGGCGCCAGCGGTGACACAACCGCCTTCACCACGGCTCCCGAGCTCTACATACCGATGATCACCGGTACCTACGCGCTCTCCTCGCCGTACGGCTATCGCATCCACCCCACCCTGGGCACTCTCAAGCTCCACGCCGGTCAGGACATGTCCGCCACTGCGGGGACCCCCATCTACGCCGCCGCCGCGGGCACAGTGGTCACCGCCGGTATGATCGACGGCACGGGGACGGTCACCATTGAGCACACCATTGATGGGCAGACCTGGTACACCAGTTACCTGCACATGTATGAGGACGGCATCTACGTCAAACAGGGCGACGTGGTCGCAGCCGGCCAACTCATCGCATCCGTCGGCTCCTCAGGCCGCTCCACCGGCCCGCACCTCCACTTCGAGGTGCGCACGGCCAACGACGGGGCCGATGAGACCACAGTGGACCCTCAGGCTTGGCTGGTTGAGCACAAGGCCGCTGAACTCACCACGGACTGCACCTGAGCGCTACCGTGGGTCTGGTGGCCCTGCTTGAATCCCACCACACCCACCACACCGGGAGGCACCTGTGAGCCGAGTGCGCCGTTGCGCTGTGATCGCCCACCGCGGCGGGGCTGCTGAGGTCCCTGAAAACACCTGGACCGCCGTTGAGCATGTCGCCGAGCTGGGACTGGCCTGGATGGAGACGGACCTGCGGGTCACTGTGGACGGCGTACCCGTCCTGTCCCACGACCCCGACCTCGTCCGCCTGGTGGGGGTCGACAAGGCCATTGGAGAGATGACGTGGGAGGAGTTGGCCGAGCATGACGCCGGGGACGGTCGCCCCCACGTGCGCCTCGACGACGCCCTGGCCGCCCACCCCGACCTGCGCCTCAATGTCGATCTCAAGGAGTCCGCCGTCGTCCAGCCGGCACTCCAGGTGGTCCGCGACGCCGGGGCCCTGGGGCGTGTCCGCTTCGCCTCCTTCTCCGCAAGGCGCCTGGCCGTGCTGCGCCGCCAGGAGCCCCGGGCCACGACCTCCCTGGGGGTGGGCGACATTGCCGGCCTACTACTGCGCGCCGAGGCCTCCCTGGCCCTGCCGCACACCCGGTGGGGCTGGGCCAAGGGGCGCACCGACGCCGTCCAAGTGCCCGAACGCTTCCACGGCGTGCCCGTGGTGACGCCGCGCTTCGTTGCCGCCGCCCACAGCTCCGGGCTGGAGGTCCATGTGTGGACCGTCGACGAGCCCGCACAAATGCGACGCCTGGCCGCCTTGAACGTGGACGCCATTATGACTGATGTGCCAACCACCGCCGTGGCGGTGCTGGGCGGCTAGACGGCCTGTCCGATGAGCGGTGTGTGGGGTGGGGCGGTTTTCAACAGTGAGCGGTTCTGGCGAACCGCCCGGCGAAGGGGAAAAGCGAACGCGTTGAGCGCTGGCTTCCACATCATTACCGCCTGAACCCACACCATGTGAGGCCAAGGCCTCCTGAGCTGGTTGTTGCTTGTGGCCCTGGCGTCCTGAGGTCTCATTGGCCCGGTTCTTGGTGGTGTTGCACATTCTTCTTGCGTCGGCCTGTGAGGGATCGTTGGTATTTCAACGATTCCTCGTTGCAGGGGGTCGGTTCGGCAAGGATGAATGTGCAATGGCGTCCCCGTTCGCACATTCATCCCGTTCCTGGGCGCCCGGATTCCGGGCAGATCCGCAGGATTCCGCGCTTCACCGCTCCTTGGGGGAGGAAAGAATGTGCAACGCTCACACCCGGGCGCGCGCCAGGGGGATCCCAGACGGCGTGAGCCCGGAGAGCCGGGCGGCGTCAGAGTCGACAGGAACGTCCCCTCTCTCGGGCTCGTCATCCCCCAAGGGTCGCGCCTGGAGATCAAGCCGCACGAGGACTGGATCCCGAAGCAGGCTGAGACGATCCGCCTGTGGCAGCAGCGGCAGGACACGCTCCCGCTACCGGAGCTCGCACGCCGCTCGGCGTCGCCCTTGAAGCCACCTCCCCTGAAGGCGTGGTACCAGTACAAATGCGAGGATCCGCGGCAACAAGACCAGCGAGATAAGCAAGGGCACTGTCAGCCGACGGAGTGCTCAGGACACTGTCCCGGAAACGGGCGTGCGCACGGTGCGCGGCCAGTGTCCCGGGCTTGGCGTAGCCGGCACGGTTGTTCTTGGGGTTGCCGAGTTCTGGCCGGTGCTCGTACACCAGGCCGGATGCCTCCAGGCGCTCACGCAGGCGGTTCTTGGAGAAGTCGCACACGGGACACCGGGTTGAGGCGCACATCGACCAGGCGCGAGACTCCGGCGCCATCCGTGCGGTGGGGGAGCCGGGGCCCGCACCATTTGATACGCGCCCAGGTCGGGTCGGATCGGCGGCTCTCCCCGGTCCACAGGATGGACAGTGGGACACTCCGCTTGCGGGACACCTCACCCGTGGGGCGCCCACGGTCCCGCATAGTAGGATTCGCCGCCAAGGAGGACCAGGATGAGCACGGATACCCTGAGACGGCCGTCGAGCATCCCGGTGATGTTGTCCAGGGGCGCTGCGCAATATCCCCTGGCAGCGGCTCGACGGCGGCGACCCGGGCGCCTGCACCATGCGCTGGTCTGCCGTGCCGCCGGCCCAGTGGAACGAGGCCTGCGGCGACGCCATGCCGCTCCCGGGCTCGGCCCGCCCCCGCCCGGCCGCGCTGGAGCCCGTAATGGCGCGCATCATTCAGCCCGGCAACGAGAACTCCGGTGAATGGGGCGACGGCGTCCTCAGCGCCTCCACCCCTGGCCGGGGCGCACGTCGACCGCCCACCTGACAGAGTCCAGCGTCGTTTCAGTGGTCATTTCCGGCAAGTGTGGGATTGTGTAGGCGGTACCGTCCACCGGCGATTGCCGCGATGACGCCACCGTCGATGAGCAGGTCGGCGCCAGTGAGGAAGGTGGCGCCCATCATGAACGCGGCCGCCTGGCCGATCTCGTCGGGTGTACCGACCCGCTTGGCGGGAGAGGCCTCGATCATGGCCCGGTAGCCCGCGGCGCCGGGCCCGCTCATCTCGTCGCGTGCGAGTGGAGTCATGATGATGCCGGGGCTGATCGAGTTGACGCGAGCGCCGCGATCGCCCCAGGTCAGCGCGGCCGCCTGGACGCGCAGGATATTGGCGCGTTTGGCCATGCTGTAGGCATGGCCCGAGTCGGTGATGGATGCCAGCGCCGGCAACCCCGCCAGCTCGCGAGCCGGTGTCCGGGCGAGTGCGCGGCTGGTGGCCTCATCGAGTGGCGGCAGCATGTACCCCGCCTGGCTGGCGATGACAATGCCCGCGCCTCCGGGCGCGACGAGGCGTCCGAACTCCTCCAGCACGAGGGCGGTTCCGACGACATCGACCGCAACGATGGCCTGCGCACTCGCCTGCACCGGCGAGACCCCGGCCGCATGGATGACATGCGTCACGGCGCCCAAAGATGCGGCATGCTCGGCCAGCGCGGCCACCGAGTCTGCGTCGGAGACATCGACCTGTGCGGGGCGCGCGTCGAAGCCGTCGTCGAGGAATGCCTCGACGACGGCACGGGCGGCGTCCTCGCGCAGGTCCGCAACCAGCAGTGTGTGTCCGGATGCCACGCGGCGGGCGATGGCGCGTCCGATCGAGCCTGCCCCAATCAGTACGACGACGTTCCCCATTGATGTTCCTCCATTATTTGACCGATGGTCGCTTACTGTGTCACGATGGTAACCGACCGTTGGTTGGATGCCGAGCGAGATGGAGGAAGGTCCGACGTGTCGAGGGAGGATCAACTGGGCGGAGCAGGTTTCCAGCGGGCCCGTACGGCGGCCCAGCGCACGCTGCGCCGCGAGCACATTCTCGGAGTCGCCCGGGAACTGCTGGCCGAGCGCCGGGTGCCCGAGCTCGGGCTCAATGAGCTCGCCCGGAGGGTAGGCCTGGCCAAGGCGAGCCTGCTCGGCTACTTCGGCTCGCGGGAGGCAGTGCTGTTGGAACTGACCCGCCGGGAGTACACGGACTGGGTGGACGAGCTCGAGTCCGCCAAGGGGCCGCACACTCCGGCACAGTTCGCCCGCCGGCTGGCCGAAACGGCCATCTCCCACCCCCTCCTGGGCGAGCTCCTGTCCAACTTGATGACCAGCCTGGAACACAACGTCAGCACCGAAGAGATCATTGCGTTCAAGGGTGCGATGTACGACCAGATCGAGCGGCTGCAGCGACTCCTAGATACGGTCATCGGCCCACTCCCACCCGAGCGACAACTCGTCCTGGTGCCCGGCATCCACGCGCTGATCATCGAATTCCACTCGCTGGCCCATCCCTCTAAGGCGCTGCAAAGCGCAGCCGCGCTCGACCCGCGCATCCACTGCGGTCTACCCGACCACACGGGCAGCCTCGCCGCTGCCCTGACTCTCTATCTCACCGGCGCTCGCGCCACCGACTGAAAGGCAACTCTCATGCAGTACATCACTCTCAACAACGGCGTCCGCATGCCGATCCTGGGCTTCGGCGTCTACCAAGTTCCCGCAGCCGAGACCGAGGCCGCCGTATCGGCTGCGCTGGAGGCCGGGTATCGCCTGATCGACACCGCCGCCGCGTATCAGAACGAGGAGGCTGTCGGGCGCGCGATCGCGGCCTCCGGAATCCCCCGCGACGAGCTGTTCGTCACCACCAAGCTGTGGATCGCCGACGCCGGCGAGACCCGCGCTCGCACCGCCTTCGAGCGCTCCCTCGCCAAGCTCGGTCTCGACTACCTCGACCTGTACCTGATCCACCAGCCCTTCGGGGACTACTACGGCTCCTGGCGGGCCATGGAGAGGATCAACGCCGAGGGCCTGAGCCGCGCCATCGGGGTCTCCAACTTCTACCCGGACCGCCTGGCCGACCTCATTGCCCACAACGAGATCGTTCCGGCCGTCAACCAGGTCGAGACCCACCCCTTCAACGCGCGCTTCACGGACCAGGAGTACATGGCCGGCAAAGGCGTTGCCATCGAGTCGTGGGGTCCGTTCGCGGAGGGCAAGCACGGCATCTTCACCCACCCGACGCTGACCGCCATCGGTGAGCGGTACGGCAAGTCCGCCGCCCAGGTGGTGCTGCGCTGGCTCGTACAGCGCGACGTGGTCGCTATCCCCAAGTCAGTGCGCCCGGAGCGCATGGCTGAGAACTTCGACGTCTTCGACTTCGAACTGGACGATGCCGACATGGCCGCGATCGCGACCCTCGACACCGGGGAGTCCTCGTTCGTCGATCATCACTCGCCCGAGACCGTCGAATGGCTGGCCACGTTGAAGTTCGAGAACTGACATGACCGTCCTCGTCATCGGCGCTACCGGCACCATTGGCCGCGAGGTCGTCGGCCAGCTCCTAGCCTCCGGGCGTGAAGCCCGCGCTCTCACGCGCGACATCGCCCGTGCTCGTCACGTGCTGGGCGACGGCGTTGAACTCGTCGAGGGAGACCTCGCCAGCACTTCGGTGCTCGCGGACGCCCTGAACGGCATCGAGGGGGTCATCCTCACCCACGGCGGCGACTCAGACCCCGAGGGCATCTACTATGGCGCCGCGAAAGCGCTGGTGGATGCCCTCGCGGGGCGGAGCATTCCCGTCGCCTTGATGAGCTCAATCAACGTCACCCGAGGCTCGGGCGCCTACGCAAACCTCATGAACTGGAAGCGACGCGGCGAGCGCATCCTCCGCGCCAGCGGCGCACCGCTGACCATCATCCGTCCCGGCTGGTTCGGCTCTAACGAGCCACGCGCGATCCTCCAGCAGGGGGACGTCCAAGAGTACGGCTCCGTCGCCATCGAGCATGTTGCGCAGGCTCTCATCGCCGGCCTGGAGCACCCCGGCTACACGGTGGAGCTGTTCTCCGGGCCAGGCGCACCGGTTGCTGACTGGGGGTCGGCATTCGGCGCGTTGCGCATGGACGTGCCGCGGGCGCTCGACGGGTTCGCCGACCCGGCGACCCTGCCCGAAGCATCGGAACCCGAGCCCGTGCGCACCGCGCTCACCCGGGCCCGAGCTCTCGACCGCAGAGACCGTCGTCCGAGTACATGAGGCCACCCCCATTGCCTTCTACACGCGGCTCGGTCTCCGGCTGGAATCGGGTGGCGCCGATGATGACACGCCGGCTTCGCCGGCGACGGCGTGCGGCTCGTGCTCGGCCCCGACGGCAATCACATCGATCTGTTCTGCACCATGTGACCCGCACCGCATCACCGGTGCAGGTGTGGATGCGTCGCGGTGCTATCGGTGCTGTCGGGGCGGCACGAGGGTGACGGCACGGCCGGAGGCGCACTTCGACCGCCCAGGGAGCCGGTTGGCTGAGAGCCGCTATGTGTCTGGTTAGTCTTCGGGCCAAGGGTCAGAGGGGAGGCGAGTGGCCATAATAACGTCGTAGGCCTCACCGTCGATGAGGAACTTCTCGCGCGCCACGCCCTCGACGAGGAAACCCGCGCGCTCTGCAACCATTGCACTTCCGAGGTTATTCACCCGGTAACCCAGCTCTAAGCGGCGCATACCCTTCTCATCAAGCAGCCGGTTCGCGAATTCCCGCACCAAATGGCTGGTTATACCGCGCCGACGGGCGCGCGGGTGCGACCAATAGAACACCCACGCCGACAGATTCTGCTCGTCTAGGGACGCAGCCACCATCGCAAAGACACCCTCCGCATCCGCTGCGACAAGACTCTCGTGCCCTTTGGATGTGAGGCGCGCAATGTACCTCTCGGCGCTGGCGAGATCGGTCACGCTACCTTGTCGCTTCATTTCCGGATCGCCCAGAAAGGCCTCCAGCACCGACGGCGCATCGTCGTGCGTCGGCGGGCGCAGCTCCCAGTCACCCACTCGGTCTTCTCGCTTCACGTGGTGCGACCCGTGCCGGATATTGTGGGTCATGCGCTTGGTGAAGTTGACCAACTCGTAATGCCCGACCGGGGTACGACCGGTTTCCTGATACCCCATGCGAGTGTAGAGCCGGATATTCGCGCTATTGTGCTCGCCGGTGAGCAGGCGAATCTCACGGATGCCCGGGAGCGCGGCCTCGGCTTCGCGCAGCAGTCGGGTGCCGATCCCTTGCCCTTGAAGATCGGGGGCCACGACCAGACAGCACAGTTCCATCACATCGCCTGAGCGCCGCAGACGAACGGCCCCGATCAGCCGCCCTTCGCGGCGAACGCCGAGAGCGGTCACCTGCGGGTCGGCGAGTTCATCACGCAATTCGTCGAGGCTTTGAGTCAACGGCGGGAGCCCGACGTCATCGTGGACCACCGCCTCCATGGCATACGCCGCCCGTTGAAGAGTCAGTATCTCACCGGAGTCGGGCATGCCGAGCACTGTTACTCGAGCCGCGGCGCCGCAGCCGGGTTCCTCCATCTGCCGAGGCGATAACCTCTTGCTCAGATACAGCTTGAGCGAATCGTCATTACAGCAGTCATCATTCTGTTCAAGAACTCTTGAGTCATACCACACCCCAGAACCGTCGGGCACATACCCTCTTTTGATATAGAGCCTTTGAGCGCTTCCGTAGCCGTGATGAAGCCCCACGGCGAGGGTGACTTCATCAGCGAGCTTCGCTGCGTCTTCCTCTACGACACTGAGAATGGTGTCGCCTATGCCCATCCCCTGATATTCATTGAACACCCTTAAGTCCGATATTTCGGGCTTATCGCCCCCTTTCCACGGTCCGCTCCGGGGGACGGGAATCAAAGTGCAGTATCCGGCGATCTCGCCTTGTTGTTCCGCCACGTAGACGTTCCTGGTTCCTTCTTCTTGTTCGGCGAAGTATTCTAGATAGGTCTCCGCCCTGCCTTCCCGTCCGTATGATCGGAGCACTTTGACGAACGTCTCGGCATCGCTTCTCAACATGCTTCTTATTCTAAGGCCGGCGTTTTCGCGATAGATCTTCATGCAATTCACCCCCAAGCCTCTAATTCTTTCTGCCGCCTTTTATGATACCGCTTATTCTCCGCTCGGGCTTCCTTAGTCCGGATCGTCCGTGGATTGACGGGTTGATCGGCGTGCGGACGTGTCGCGCGCCATAATTTCTTGGCAGGGCGGTCGTACGGGTTCTGAAGGAGGGTCTGACTGCGGGAAGACGGCCATCGATCCCGGGGGAGAATGAAGACTCGGATCGAGTCGAGTGCGCCGGCCGGGGAGGTCTTCGATCGGGGAGGCCGCCGGTGACCTGCCGTCCCGACGTGCAGAGGCGGCGGCCTCGCGCGGGGGCGGGCCAGTTGACACGATCTGCCGCTGCCCCGGCGCGCGGAGACGGCGCATTGGGCCCGGGACGGGTTTAGCTGCGGCAGTGCCGCTGCCCCGGCGTGCGGGCGCGCTGGATCAGGTGGTCATGGTGGAGGTCATTAACTCCGCCGCTGCCCCGGCGTGCGGGCGCGCAGCATGGCGAAGCCCCCGCCGGGGTCGGTGGGGGCGCGGGGGTGGCGCCCCGAACAGGATTCGAACCTGCGACCTTCTGCTCCGGAGGCAGACGCTCTATCCACTGAGCTATCGGGGCCCGCTGGCGGACTCTACCAGTGCAGCGCCTCGGAAATGAAACCAGGACCCCAGAGGGTCTGCACATGAGTAGCGCGTGTCACATGGCGTGCCCTTGCGAAGATATGTAAGGCTAACCTAGTAAGAAAAGACTGGTGTGACGAAAATGTCCTGAGCCCCCACCCTAGGAGCACCATGACCACCCGTCGATCCTTCCTGTACCTTGCCGCCGCTGTGGGCACCGCCTCCCTGGCCGCCTGCTCCTCCGGCTCCTCAAGCGACGCCGGGGCTCCCGGCTCTTCCGCCGGAGCCTCTGCGGGAGTGACACCGGATGCGAGTGCCTTCCCCGTGACTGTCACTCACGGCAAGGGTGAGCTCGCCCTTGAGGCCGCTCCGGAGAAGGTCGTGGTCCTGGACATTGCTGCCATGGACACCCTGGTGGCCCTGGGGGTGTCGGACCGCGTTGTCGGCATTGTCTCCAATGGCGACACCCTGCCGACCGACCTGGGCGACTACTACGCCTCCGCCGAGGTCGTGGGCACACTCCACGAGCCGGACGCCGAGAAGATCGACGCCTTGGGGCCTGACTTGGTGATCGTGGGCGGACGCTCCGCCGACACCTACGACTCGATCGCCCAGAACTTCACCGCCCTGCTCATGCCGGGCAGCCGTGAGACGGCCTTCGGGGAGCGGCTCACGGGCAGTGCCGAATTGCTGGGCCAGGTCTTCGGCGTGTCCAGCAAGGCGACGGACGAGCTGGCCGCCTACACGGCCAAAACTGAGGAGGTCAAGGCCACGGCCCAGGGCATTGGCAAGGGACTCATCCTCATGACCTCCGGAGGCGAGGTCACCGCCTTCGGGCCCGGCTCGCGCTTTGGACTCATCCACGACGACCTTGGCGTCACCCCCGCCATTGAGGACGTTGAGGCCGCCACCCACGGCGAGGCCATCTCCTTCGAGCTCATTAACAACGCCAACCCCGACTGGCTCTTCGTGATCGACCGCGACGCCGCCATCGGTGAAAGCGGTCAGGCCGCCAAGGAGGTACTCAACACCGAGCTGGTCACCTCGACCACCGCGTGGACCAAGAACCAGGTGGCATATTTGGACGGCCAGCGCTGGTACATCATTGGCGCCGGCCTGCACAATGCCCCCGCCATGGTTGACGAGATCTCCACGGCCATCACTGCATGACGCCCCCGCAGCCGGTGGCCCGTGCCGCCGAGGCGCCGGGTGCCCGGGGGGCCGCTTCGCGCGGCCCGGCGGTCACGGGACGTACCGGCCATCGCCTGCTCCTGGTCGGCATGGTGCTGGTGCTGGTGGTCCTGATGCTGACTTCAGTGTCTGTGGGGGCGGCGGACATCAGCCTGGATGGCATCTTCACCAATGGTGTTGCCGGCAGGGATGCCCGTGTGGTCATGATCTCACGGCTTCCTCGCACCCTCGCCGCCGTCCTGGCGGGGGCCGCCCTGGCCATGGCCGGTGCCCTCATGCAATTGCTGGTGCGCAATCGCTTCGTGGCCCCCTCAACGACGGGCACCGTCCAGTTCGCCACCGCCGGCATTCTGGCCGCCACCATTGTGACCCCTGCGGCCTCCATAGCCGCCAAGATGGGGGCGGGCGCCCTGAGCGCCATGATGGGCTCGGCTCTTTTCCTGTGGTTACTGCGACGCCTGCCCACTCACCGCCGCGACGACGTCGTCGTGCCCCTGGTGGGGATCATGCTCGCCGGGGTGGTGGAGGCCGCCACCACTTTTGTGGCGTGGCGTAAGGACCTCATGCAGACCATGGGCGCCTGGACCAATGGCGACTTGTCGGGGATCGTAGCCGGGCGCTACGAACTCCTATGGGGTGTGGGCCTGGTGGCGGTCGCCACCTGGCTGGCCGCCGACCGTCTCACCCTGGCCGGGCTGGGGCGCGACCACGCTGTGGGCCTGGGCCTGGGCTACGACCGCACCATGGCACTGGGGCTGGCCATGGTCTCGGCGACCAGTGCCGTGACCGTCGTCGTGGTGGGGGCCCTGCCCTTCCTGGGCCTGGTAGTGCCCAACATTGTCTCCATGATGGTGGGGGACCATCTGCGGCGCTCGCTGCCCTGGGTGGCCGTGGGCGGGGCGGTCATGGTCCTGGGCTGCGATGTGGCCGGCCGGCTCGTGCACCGGCCCTACGAGATCTCCGTGGGGGTCATGATGGGCGTCGTCGGCTCCCTGCTCTTCCTCATCCTGCTGCTCAGGAGGACGAGGTGAGACGCCTGGAGCGCCTCGGGCCCGGATGGCGCCTGGCGATTGTCACCGTTCTGGCCCTGGCCGCCATCGCCCTCTTCATGACCTTCGAGGTGCGCAGCCTCCACTCCGCCCTGCGCTTCCGCCTCCCCACCCTGGGTGCCCTGGTCATTGTGGGCTGGGCTATTGCGGTGTCCACCATCGCCTTTCAAACCATTACCTCCAACCGCATCCTCACCCCGGCGGTTATGGGGCTGGACGCCCTCTACGCGCTCATCCAGACGCTCGTGATCGCATTCGCCGGGGGAGACGTCCTGGCCCGGGTCTCCAGTCTCACGCAGTTCAGTGTCATGACGGTGCTCATGGTGGGGGCCTCCCTGGCGCTCATCGGCCCCCTGCTGCGCTCTGGCCGGGAGGTTCACGTCCTGGTCTTAGCCGGCATTATCCTGGGGATTCTTCTGCGGAGCGTATCCGTCTTCATCCAGCGGCTCCTGGACCCCAATGAGTACCTCATCCTGCAATCCCGGCTTTTCGCCTCCTTCAACGGTGTGAGCACGCACCTGCTGTGGGCCGGGGGCGCAGTCGTCCTGGTGGTCTCGGCGGGGCTGTGGTGGCGGCGCCACGTCCTGGACGTCATGCTGCTGGGGCGGCCCCTGGCCGTCTCCCTGGGGGTCGACCACGACCGCGAGGTACGGCGCACCATGGTGCTCATTGCCGTCCTGGTCTCGGTGTCCACCGCCATGGTGGGGCCCATCACCTTCTTCGGCCTGCTGGTGGCCCATTTGGCCTACCGGTTTGCCGGCAGCCACCGCCATGCCGTCATTCTGCCCATGGCAGTCCTGTGCGCCATAGTCACCCTGGTGGGGGCGCAGACCATCCTCCAGTACGTGCTGGAGTGGTCCACCGTCCTGTCCGTGGTGGTGGAGCTGGCCGGCGGGCTCCTCCTTATCACCCTGCTCATCCGGGAGGGCAAGCACCCGTGATCTCTATTGACCGCGTCTCCAAGAGCTACGGGGACCTTCTGGTCCTGGACACCGTGACCGTGGACTTGCCGGCGGGCGGCGTTACCTGCCTCATCGGCCCCAACGGGGCCGGGAAATCCACACTGCTGTCCATTGTGGCCAGGCTCCTGGGCTCTGACGCCGGAACCGTCACCGTGGGCGGGCTGGACGTCACCAAGGTGAATTCCCGGGAGCTGGCCCGCACCATGGCCGTGCTGCGCCAGGACACCCACCTCACGGTGCGCCTGACCGTGCGCGACCTGGTCTGTTTCGGTCGCTTCCCCCACAATGGTGGGCGCCCGACCCCGGCCGACTGGCGGGCGGTGGAGAAGGCCATCGAGTGGATGGACCTGGGTGACCTGGCCGAGCGGCGCCTGGATGAGATGAGCGGCGGGCAGCGCCAGCGCGCCTTCGTGGCCATGGTCCTGGCCCAGGACACCCCCTACGTGCTGCTCGATGAGCCGCTCAACAATTTGGACATGACCCATGCCACCGCCATGATGCGCAGGCTGCGGGCCGCCGCCGACGAGCTCGGGCGCACCATTGTCATCGTGCTCCACGACGTCAACTACGCCTCCTGCTGGGCGGACTCCATCCTGGCGCTGCGCGACGGGGTCGTGGCCGCACACGGCCGCCCTCGCGAGATCATGACTACCGAGGTGCTGGAGCAGGTTTACGGCTGGCCCATCCCCGTCCACGATGTGGATGGGCGACGCCTGGCCCTGTACTACACCTGAGTGGCATCTACCTGCCGGGGCTCCGGTAGCCTGACGCGCGTGACCCCAGAAGAGCTCGCCGCAGCGATCCGCACTGTTCTCGTGGCCGCCGTCAATGACGGCTCCCTGGCCCTGAGCGCCGAGGAGGTACCGACCCCGCGGGTCGAACGGCCCCGCAGCCGCGACCACGGCGACTGGGCCACCAACGTCGCCATGCAGCTGGCCAAGAAGGCCGGTACCACCCCGCGCGCCCTGGCCGAGCTTCTGGTGGGCCGCCTGGAAGCCCTTGACGGCGTCGCCTCAGTGGAGGCGGCCGGCCCCGGGTTCCTCAATATCCGCTTGGACGCCGGGGCCGCCGGCGAACTAGCCCGCACCATTGTGACCGCCGGGGTCGCCTACGGCACCAACGACTCCCTGGCCGGGCAGCACATCAACCTGGAGTACGTTTCCGCCAACCCCACCGGGCCAGTCCACCTCGGCGGCGCCCGCTGGGCGGCCGTGGGTGACTCCCTGGCCCGCATCCTGTCCGCCTGCGGCGCCACCGTGACCCGCGAGTACTACTTCAACGACCACGGCACTCAGATCAACCACTTCACCGCTTCCCTGCTCGCCGCCGCCCGGGGCCAGGAAACCCCCGCGGACGGCTATGGCGGCGCCTACATCACCGAGATCGCCCGGCAGGTGACGGTCGGCGAGCTCGCCGCAGGCCGCCCCGACCCGGCCACCCTGCCCGACGCCGAGGCCGCCGAGGTCTTCCGCGCTCGCGGCGTGGACCTCATGTTCGCCTCCATCAAGGACGAGTTGCACGCCTTCCGCTCCGACTTCGACGTCTTCTTCCATGAGGACTCCCTGCACACCTCTGGTGCCGTGGAGCGGGCGATCTCCCAGCTGCGCGAGCGCGGCGTCATCTACGACCACGAGGGCGCCATCTGGCTGCGCACGACTGACTTCGGGGACGACAAGGACCGCGTCCTCATCAAGTCCGACGGTCAGGCCGCCTACTTCGCCGCGGACCTGGCCTACTACCTGGACAAGCGCTCGCGCGGCGCCGACTGCGCCATCTACCTGCTGGGCGCCGACCACCACGGCTACATTGGCCGCATGATGGCCATGTGCGCCGCCTTCGGCGACACCCCGGGGGTCAATATGCAGATCCTCATCGGCCAACTCGTCAACCTGATCAAGGACGGCGCCCCAGTGCGCATGTCCAAGCGCGCCGGCACCATTGTCACCCTGGAGGACCTGGTTGACGCCGTCGGTGTGGACGCCGCCCGCTACGCCCTGGCCCGCTCCTCCATAGACTCCATGATTGACATCGACCTGGACCTGCTGGCCTCCACCTCCAACGACAACCCCGTCTACTACGTCCAGTACGCCCACGCCCGCACCCGCAATGTGGCCCGCAATGCCGCCGAGCACGGGGTCAGCCGCGACCCCGGCAAGGCGGTCTTCGAGCCGGCCGCCCTGGACGACCCGGCCGACACCGCCCTGCTGGGGGTGCTGGCCCAGTTCCCCGCTGTCGTCGCCCAGGCCGCCGCCCTGCGCGAGCAGCATCGGGTGGCCCGCTACCTGGAGTCCCTGGCCGCCGCCTACCACACCTGGTACGGCCTCACCCGGGTGACCCCCCGCGGCCAGGACCCCTTGACCGCCGGGCACGTGGCCCGCCTGTGGCTCAACGACGCCGTCTCCCAGGTCCTGGCCAACGGGCTCGACCTGCTGGGCGTGTCAGCGCCCGACCGCATGTAGGTCCCGGCCGCCACCGAGCCCGGCCCGCCCCCGTCGAGATCGGCTGCCACGGACACCGAGATCGGCTCGACCCAACCCGAGGAGAACCATGAACGCCAACTCTGAGACCGCGGCGTCGGCCGTCCCCGCCGGGGAGGCGCCGCTGGGGGCCCTGGCCTGCCCCGAGCCCAATGCACGCCCCGACCTATGGCCGACAACGGCGCGGCGCACCGACTCCGGTGAGCTGGAAATAGGGGGGCGCCCCGTGAGCGCAATCCTGGAGCAGGCCCCCGCCCCCGTCTACGTCATGGACGAGGCCGACTTCCGGGGGCGCGCCGCCACCTGGGCGGCCACCATGGCCGAGGAGTTCTGGGAGGGCTACGGCCTGAAGGGGGGCAGCGCCTTCTACGCCGGCAAGGCCTTCCTCACCACCCGGGTGGCCCGCATTGCCCTGGAGGAGGGCCTGGGCATTGACACCGCCTCGCGCGGCGAGCTCGCCGTCGGCCTGGCGGCCCTGGAGGAGGTCGACGGCGAGGACGCCACCGTGCGGGCCGCCCGCCTGGGCCTGCACGGCAACGGCAAGACCGAAGACGAGGTGTCCACCGCTGTCTACCATCGCCTAGGGCATCTCGTGGTCGACTCCCCGGAGGAAGTCGGCTACGCGGTCGCCGCCGTGCGCCGGTGGCGCGAAGCCGGGCACTACGGGCCCCAGGAGCAGGCCGGTCTCATGGTGCGCCTAACCACCGGCATCCACGCTGGCGGGCACGAGTTCATCTCCACCGCCCACGAGGACCAGAAGTTCGGCCTGTCTACCCACACCGGGGCTGCGCGCCAGGCCATTGACCGGATCATTGACGCCCCCGAGCTGGAGCTGCGCGGCCTGCACTCCCATATTGGCAGCCAGATCGCCGATTTCGCCGGTTTTGAGCAGGCCGCGGAGGCGGTCCTGCGGCTGCGCCACGAGGTGGCTGCGGACACCGGCTGGCTGTGCCCGGAGATCGACCTGGGCGGGGGCCTGGGCATTGCCTACACCGGTGCTGACGAGCCCGCCCCGTCGCCGGCGGCGCTGGCCCGCAGCCTGGCCGCGGTGGTGCGCTCCCTGTGCACTGAGCTGGGGGACGAGGCCCCGCACGTCAGCGTCGAACCGGGCCGCTCCATTGCCGGACCCGGCCAGGTCACGCTCTACCGGGTTACCGGCCTCAAACGCGTGGAGCTGGGGGAGGGGGCCTCCCGGCTGTACGTGAGCGTGGACGGCGGCATGAGCGACAATCTGCGCCCGGCCCTCTACGGGGCCGCCTACACGGCACTGGTCGCCAACCGGCTGCCCGGCCCGGAGGCGGGGCTGGTGCGCTCGCGCGTGGTGGGCAAGCACTGCGAGAGCGGGGACATTGTTGTGCGCGACGTGGACCTGCCCGGGGATCTGACGGTCGGCGACATTCTGGCGGTGCCGGCCACCGGTGCCTATGGGCGCTCCATGTCCATGAACTACAACCTGTTCACCCGCCCCGGCGTGGCCTGGGTCCACGAGGGCGGGCAGGGGTGGGTGCTGCGCCCCGAAACCGTCGAGGACTTGCTGCGCCTGGAGGGGTGACCCGGCTCCCGTAGCCCTGACTCTCGGGGCCTACAGGGAGGTTTGGGGCTTGGGTCCCTTCCGCTCTCAGGGACCTCCCCTACTCCCGGAGAAGGAGTATGACAATGGTGAGATCATCCTCGCGATTCTGCACGGGATGCTGTGATGCTGATTACGCTGCCTGTCATGAGCGCAGCAGTGTCCTCCCTGGAGATCCCGCCCCCGGCCCTCCACCGCACGGGCGACCTGGTCCTGCCGCACACCCTGAGGACCCGGGACGTCATAAGGGCCGTGTGGCACGCCATTGCCCGCCGTTGGAGTGAGCGCCGTCGTCGACCGCGTTCCCTTGACCGCCCTCACCCCCACCCCATGCCGGGGCTCGCCCCTCAGCGCTGAGACCGGTTCTCCCCGCATAGGGGCGCCGCACAGGAGCCGATCAACCCTTCGGCGCGCTCCCGCGCGCGCAAGCGGGCATAGCCGCGCTGCTCAGCCGTACCCTCGTTTCTAAAGGCGGGTCTCAGGCGCCGTCCCCGGTCCTGGGGGCGAGCATCCGGGACAGTGCCGCGGCGGCGCTGACGACATCGGCGCTGCCGGTCGAGACGAACTCGATCATGAGCCCGAAGGATGTGCTCTGGACCAGCGCGGCGATCTGCTCGGCCGTGATCTCCTCGGTGAGGAGGCCCAGGCTCTGCCATCGGCGGCACAGGCGGGTGAGTATCTCGCGCATGTCGTGGTAGCGCTGGTTCGATCGCGCCAGGAGCTCGGGGTCGCGCGCCAGATCGCCCCAGATCGCCACGGCGATGAATGGCCAGGCGACGTCATCGTCCTCCTCGCGCCCCTGCCGGGCGGAGGAGGGGCGCTCCTGGGCCCACAGGCTCTCGAGGGTGTCGATGAAGGCCTCCTCGGGGCCGGGTGGGTCATCCATCTCCGACAGGGCCTTGATACGGGCGATGACGGGCATCATGCGCCTGTCGGAGACGGCCTCGATGATCGACTGCTTGCCCTGAGGGAAGTAGCGATAGACCGTGGACGACGACATCCCCGCCTCGGTGATGAGCTCATCCATTGAGGTCGCGTGGAAGCCCTTGCGCGCGAAGCAGCGCGCCGCCGCGCGCAGGATCCGCTCGCGCTGGCGCTCCCTGTGCACGTTCGTGACTCGTGGCATGAGTTGAGGATACGGGGTGTGACCCTCGTCATGCCTAAAACGAAACGAACGTTGTTGACTCATTGTCGGGGCGCTCTTAAACTCCGAACTCAAACCGAAACGATTGTTTTGTCATGGAGGTTCCGCCATGTCCCTGCCCACGGCTGCCCCGGAGATGACGAGCCCTGGTGGGGGCGGCCGACGCCGCATCGTCCTCAGCCTCGTCCTCACCCAGCTCATGATCGTCCTCGACATGA
>ERZ772964.489-NODE-489-length-17693-cov-7.04995_pt1 | contig 17693 bp, 12 predicted proteins | sample MGYA00580675_ERZ772964 | MGnify/ENA primary metagenome ERZ772964 (study PRJEB29015, sample SAMEA2737941) | human oral metagenome | biome: human oral; feature: human-associated habitat; material: dental | place: China | collected 2139 ... | reverse complement strand
ATCTGGACGTCGCAGGTCACGGGGACCTCGTCCCGCTTGGGGCGGCGCACGAGTGTGGCGGACAGCTTCTCCAATTCGACGCTCAGGTAGTCAGGCACGGGCGGCAGGACGTCCCGGTGGGTGCCGGCGGCGGCGGCCTGGAAGGGCACCATGACTTGCGAGCGCGGGCGGACCTGGATGGTCTGGCCGGGCTTGACGCGGAAGGAGGGACGGTCCACGATCCTGCCGTCGACGAGGATGTGACGGTGGACGACACTCTGACGGGCCTGGGCGATGGTGCGAGTGAAGCCGGAGCGCAGTACGAGGGCGTCCAGACGCATCTCGAGCAGTTCGACCAGGGACTCACCGGTCAGACCCTTCTCACGGCGCGCCTCTTCGAAGACGCGCTGGAGCTGAGCTTCGCGGATGCCGTACTGGGCGCGCAGACGCTGCTTCTCCTTCAGGCGGACGGCGTAGTCCGATTCGGCTCGCCGACGGGCGCGGCCGTGCTCACCGGGGCCGTAGGGCCGCTTCTCGAAGTAGCGCACGGCCTTGGGGGTCAACGGGATGCCGAGGGCGCGGGAGAGGCGCACCTGACGGCGGGAGCGGGAGGAGCTCATGAATCTGTCGTCTTCCTGTCGGAGTGATCGCACATCGCGGGCGAGTCTGCCGCGACGCGGGGTCAGCCTGCGCGGGCCGGGACCCCAGGAGTGCTGCGTCGTGCGGCGACAACCGCCCGACGACAGCCCGAGAACTTTAGCTGCCTGCGGACCGCCCGCGCATCTGGGAGCGCATCGATGTGAGCGGATCCTCAGGCCCATCGATTCTCGCCGTCCGCATCGGGGACCGTGCTGTTCTCGGCGCCCCGACCCTCTCCGGCGCCTGCGCCGACCAGTCCGGCCGGGAGCCCCGCCGCGGTTCCTGGCCACCAGGCTCGGTGGCATCCGGCCCGGTCTCAGAATCCGCCGGCCCTCGGGGACGTCGGGGCGCACGGGCGGCGCCTCAGCGATCCAGGATGCGGCGAACGGCCTCCAAACGAGAGGCGAGCTGCTTCTCGAAGCCGTTGCCGGTCGGCTCGTAGTAGCGTCGCCCGGCCAGTTCGTCGGGCAGGTAGCGCTGGGCGACGACGCCGTGGGGGAAGTCGTGCGGATAGAGGTAGTCGCGTCCGTGGCCCAGGCGCTCGGCGCCGGCGTAGTGGGCGTCGCGCAGGTGAGCGGGAACCTGGCCAAGACGACCGGCGCGCACGTCCGCCATGGCCTGGCCGATGCCCGTGGTCACCGCGTTCGACTTCGGAGCGGTCGCCACCGCCAGAGCCGCCTCGGCCAGGACCAGTTGTGCCTCGGGCATGCCGATGAGAGCGACCGCCTGCTGGACGGCCACCGCGGTGGACAGCACGGTCGGGTCGGCCAGGCCCACGTCCTCGGCCGCATGGATCGTGATGCGCCGCGCGATGTAACGAGGATCTTCCCCGGCGGCGATCATGCGGGCCAGGTAGTGGAGTGTGGCGTCGGGGTCGGAGCCCCGCATGGACTTGATGAAGGCGCTGACGACGTCGTAGTGCTGGTCTCCCGCCCGGTCGTAGCGTACGGCGGCGACGTCGGCGGCGTGCTCGACGTCCTCAAGGGTGACGACGGGGGCCTCCTGCTCGTCAGCGGCGCGCCCCGTGCCGACCGGCGGACGTCCGTCCCCGGCCAGCACGGCCCCGGCTGCGACCTCCAGGACGGTCAGGGACTTGCGTGCGTCCGAACCCGCCATGCGCACGATCTGCTCGCGGGCGTCATCGTCGACGGAGACGGTCCCGGCCAGCCCGCGCTCGTCGGCCACTGCTCGGTCGATCAGCCTCCGGACCGCCTCGGCGTCCAGAGGCCGGAGGGTGAGCAGCAGGGAGCGCGACAGCAGCGGGGAGACGACCGAGAAGCTCGGGTTCTCCGTGGTGGCGGCCATGAGGGTGACCCAGCGGTTCTCGACGCTGGGCAGCAGGGCGTCCTGCTGGGATCGGGAGAAGCGGTGGACCTCGTCGATGAAGAGGACGGTCTCCTCACCGCCGGCGACCAGACGTCGCCGGGCGTCGGAGACAACCTGACGAATGTCCCCGACACCGGCGGTCACCGCGGACAGCTCGACGAAGCGGCGCTCGCTCCCCCGTGCCACGAGGTAGGCCAGGGTCGTCTTGCCGGTACCCGGGGGGCCCCACAGGATGACGCTGGCCACGCCGGCCCCGCGGTCGCGGTCGCGGGGCGGGTCGACCAGTCGGCGCAGCGGTGATCCCGGGACGAGAAGGTGGTCCTGGCCGACGACCTCGTCTAAGGTGCGCGGACGCATGCGCACGGCCAGCGGGGCGCGGGAGTCCAGCGGCACGCCGACGTCGTCGGTCCCGGCGCTCTCGAACAGGTCCATGTCCCCCATGGGTCGACCTTAGTCGTGCCCGCCTCCTGACGGCCTCGACGGGCCCCTGCGCCTCGCCGGCGTCGACGGCTCGAACGCATCGAGGCCGGTCCGTGACACCGCCGTAACACCGTCCGTCCGCGGGGCGGGCCGGTCCGTCTGCGACAATGCCCCCATGCTCGCCTGGCTCTCCCGTCGCGTCGTCAAGGACGCCTGGTACGTCGTCGGTACGTGGGCGGTGCTCGCCGTCGTCCTCCTGACCGTCTGCCTGGGCGGCCTCGGGGGCGCGGGCCTGTTCGGCCGGCTGGAGACCGGCGATTCATCGGTGCCGAGGGCCCAGAGCGCTCGGGGCGAGCAGGTCTTGCGCACCCTGTCCGGCGACTCGCAGACCGTGAGCCTGCTGGTCACGGGCATCGACATCTCGGATACCGGGACTCAGCAGGAGGTCGCCTCGGCTCTGACCGGGGCGCATGCCGACCTGCGCGCGCTGGTGGGCGAGCAGAACGTGCTCGATCCCTTCGTGGTCCCCGGCATGCTCTCGGAACCCGCGGCGCAGGCCCTGGCCTCCGCTGACCTGGACGGCTTCCTCATGATCGTGACCGTCAATCCCAACGGGAGCAAGGTGGCCCCGGCGGGAGACAGGGCCTATGCGGCCGAGGTCGCGAGCCTGGTCTCCAAGGTCGAGTCCCGTCTGGAGGAGATCCCTGACGAGCTGCGCGCCGTCAGCCCGGCGGCGACTGGCGTGGTCTCGGACGACGCGCTCGTTTCGCGGGCGGTCGACGATCGGGTCGAGAAGGATCTGGTCCGCGGGGGGCTCATCTGCCTGCCCCTGGTTCTCCTGGTCATGACGCTGGTCCTGGACGGCCCCCTCGCCGCTGTCGCCCCCCTGCTCGGCGGGCTGGCCCAGGTCGCCGGCTCGCTGGGGGCGCTCTACGCGCTCGATCTGGTCAACGGGCTGTCGCCCTTCGTCGTCGCCACCGCCTCGGCCCTCGGACTGGCCCTGTCCCTCGGCTACGGGCTGATCGTGACCCGCCGCTACCGCGAGGAGCTGGCCCGCGAGGGCGAGGAGGACTCGGCGGCCCCCGGCCCCCGGCGCCGCCGACGCACCGGTCGCCGCGACCCGCTCGTCGCCGACTGCATGACGACGGCACTGACCACGGCGGGGCGCACCGCGCTGTTCTCCGGGTTGACGGTGGCCGCGTCATTGGCGGGGCTGACGCTCATGGGTGCCGACGTTCTGTGGTCCGTCGGCGTGGCGGGTACGCTCGCCGCCCTGGTCGCCGTCGCGGCGGCCCTGACGCTAGTTCCCGCGCTGCTGGTGCTCATGGGCAGGCGGCTCCAGCGCCCCTCGCTCCTGCGGCGGGCGATGGGCCGATCCCCGTTCCCGCGCCCCGAGATCGCCTCCGGGCGGACCGGGGGCCCGGCCTGGATCGCCCGCCAGGTGCGACGCATGCCCTGGGTGGCGGCCGTGGCCGGCATCGCCCTCCTGATCGTCCTGGCCTCGCCCCTGCATGATCTGCGCATGCTGACCTCCACCACCGAGCTCCTGCCGGCTCACTCCGACCAGCGCACGTATCTCCAGCTCCTGCAGGACGACTACCCGGCGGCCACGCAGGCCGAGGAGGACGCCACCCTCATCGTCGCGTCGACGGGCGAGCGGGTGACGTCCTACATCAACGAGCAGGTCGCCGCCACGAACGGGGTGACCCAGGTGCTCCGGTCGGCGACCGCCGGCAGCTACACGGTGGTCTACCTCGACCTGGAGGGCGAGGCCTCCTCGGTCACCGCCGAGAAGGCGGTCGCTGCGATCCGCTCCCTCCAGGCGCCGGCGGACACGTGGGTCACAGGGCAGGCCGCCACTCAGCTCGACTTCCGTCAGGCCGTCGTTCACGGGGCGCCGTGGGCGGCGAGTGTGCTCGTGCCGGCGAGCGTGGTGTTCCTGTTTCTGATGAGCGGGTCGGTGATCGCGCCGCTTCGGGCGCTGCTGGTCAACGCCGTCTGCCTGGCGGCCTGCCTGGGGATCACCGTATGGGTCTTCCAGGACGGTCGTCTCAGCGGGCTGCTCGGCTTCACCCCGATCGGCGGGGTCGAGGCCGGCGCGGTCGTCGCGGCCGCCGGCGCGGGTCTGGCCCTGACGATGAGCATCGACGTGTTCGTCCTGGCCCGGATCAAGGAGTGCCGGGACGCCGGTGACGACGATGACGCCGCGGTCGAGCGGGGTCTGCAGCGCTCGGGGCCCGCCGTGTCCGCGGCGGCCCTGGTGATGGCGGTCGTGTTCCTCTGCCTTGTGACGAGTGACCTGCTCATGGTCAAGGAGGTCGGTCTGGCGCTGGCCACCGCGGTGGTGCTGGAGGCCACCGTGACGCGCATGCTCCTGGTGCCCGCGACCATGAGCCTGCTCGGCCGCTGGAGCTGGTGGGCGCCGCGGCGCCTGAGGCGCATGGACGACGGCCCGTCCTGGTCCCCTACGACGAATGACTCATGGGGCGGCGCGTCCGCCCGGGTCCCACGAGCCACATGAGGTAGAAGCCGCCGACGGCCGAGGTGATGAGCCCCACTGGGATCTGGAAGGGACTGAGCAAACGGCCCGCCACGAGGTCCGACAGCGTCAGCAGCGCCGCTCCGACCCCGAAGGAGGGCAGGACGCCGAGCCCCGAGACGCGCGAGAGCCTCCGGGCGACCTGCGGGGCGGCCAGGGCGAGGAATCCGATCGGCCCGGTCGCCGTCACGCAGGCGGAGGCGAGGACGACGCCGTAGCCGATCAGCACGACTCGTGTGCGCCTGGCCCTCGATCCGAGAGCGGCGGCGGTGTCGTCCCCCGTCTCCAGGATGCTTCTGGGAGGGCGCGGGCTCATTGCTCCCTCCTGACGGCGAGCAGGAAGAGGACGGGCGCCCCGACGAACGAAGGACAAGGGCCGACGGCCGCGGTGGCGCCTCCGCACAGCAGCGTGATGGCAAGGGGCCGACGCCCGGGTCGCCATGAGGTCGGCGCCCAGCGCTATGGCCTGCTCCTCGCCGAGGGCCAGCGCATTCAGTCCGCGGGCCGAGCCGACTGCGAGGATCAGACCGACCAGGAGGAGCGGGGCGATACGCGTCAGCACGGAGGCGTCCCGGCCCTCCAGCGAGCCGACCACCCAGAAGCGGTAGGAGTCGAAGGCCCGGGAGTTGTACATGGTGATCGTCCCCGTCACCAAGGACAATGCCGCGCTCAGGGCGACTCCGGCCAGAACGAGGCGAGCGGATCCGGTCTCGATCGTGCGGTGGGAGATCGTGTAGACCGCCGCCGCGGCGCAGCCGGCGCCGAGCAGGGCGAAGGGCGCGTACTGCCCGACCCCGGTCAGGCCGAGTGCGCTGATCGCCAGGACCACCCCGAGGGCGGCGCCGGCGTTGACCCCGAGGATCCCGGGTTCGGGGACGGGGACAGCGTCCGCGAGCCCAGCGCCAGACTCGTCGGAAGCAGCAGTGCGATGAGGAGGACGGGCACGAGGGCGAGTGCTGCGCTCCGGACGACGGGTCTGAGACGCGTCGCACGACGCAGGATGCTGGTCTGTCTCATATGGAAAGGTTAGCCTCACCATATGTTTATGGCTTCGTCCCCGCCATGTCCCTTGTCCCTCGCCGCACGCTTCTGGTGGGCGGCGCCCTGTCCGCCCTGGGCGCCTGCTCGTCCTCGGGCGACGCATCCACCGACGCGACCGCCGCGGCCTCCTCCGACCAGGCGGCCGCCACCGTTCCGACGCAGATGGAGGAGGGCATGGGCTCGGGCGCGGCCGACGGCGTCTTCCCTCGCACGGTCGTCCACTACCAGGGCGAGAGCACGATCAACGCCGCACCGACGAACATCGTGGTCATCGGCACCGGACAGGCCGATGCGCTGCTGACTCTCGGGTCCTGCCCGATCGGTGCGGCGATGCCCTCAGGTGCGGAGGATCCCATCGCCCAATACCTCAAGGACGCCCACCCGGACCAGGCCGGGGCTATCGCGACGATCACCTCCGTCGGCTCGCGCACCAGTCCGGACACCGAGGCCATCGGAAACCTGCGCCCCGATCTCATCGCGACCAACGCCTCGGGCAAGGACGACGCCGACACCCTCTACCAGTCCCTGACCCAGATCGCTCCGACCGTCTCGATGCACGGTACCGGCCAGTACTGGAGGGCCGACTTCCTCCTGCTCGCCGACGCCCTGGGCAAGCGGGAGGAGGCCCAGCGCATGCTCGACGCCTTCACCGCCGAGGCCGCCCAGAGGGGGGCCGTACTGGACCGGACGGCGACCGTCTCCCTGCTGCGCAGCGGTCAGGACAAGCTCCGCATCTTCGGCCCCCTGTCCTTCGTCGGCTCCGTGGTCGCGGACCTGGGCCTGGCCCGCCCGAAGGCGCAGCAGTTCACCGACGGTGTTTCCCAGGACATCTCCGCGGAAACCCTCGACCAGGCCGACGGCGACTGGCTCTTCTACGGCGTCCAGAGCGGGGACGCCGCCGGCCTGACCGGCGAGAAGCTGTGGCCGTCCCTGTCCGCGGTGTCCGCGGGCCGCGCGGTCGAGGTCGACCACGACCCGTTCTTCCTCAACGCCGGCCCGACAGCCGCGCGCGTCGTGATGGACACGCTCACCTCGGCACTGTCCGCGTGAGTCCTCGCGAGGACGCCATGATGACCGTCCCGCGGGCGGAGGATCCCGCTCGTCTCGCCCTGGAGGGCCACGACCTGCACCTGGGGTACGCGGCCGGCGAGGATGTGGTGGCCGGCTTGGACATCTCGGTCGACGAGGGCTCCTTCACGGTGATCGTCGGCCCGAACGCGTGCGGGAAGTCGACCCTCCTGCGCTCCTTGAGCAAGGTGCTGCCGCCACGTTCGGGGACGGTCCTTCTCGACGGACGCGAGATCTCCTCGATGCGCCCCAAGGTCTTCGCGCGTCAGGTCGGATTCCTGGCGCAATCGTCCATAGCCCCCGAGGCGATCACCGTGCACGAGCTCGTCGGCCGGGGACGCTATCCGCACCAGAGCGTGCTCCACCAGTGGTCCGAGGAGGACGACCGGCAGGTGAGCACGGCGATGGAGCGCACGCACGTGGCGGAGTTGACGCGCCGGCGGGTCTCGGAGCTGTCCGGAGGCCAGCGTCAACGGGTCTGGATCGCGATGGCCCTGGCCCAGCAGACGCGGATCCTGCTGCTCGACGAGCCGACGACCTACCTCGACCTGGCGCATCAGGTGGAGGTCCTCGAGCTGTGCCGGGAGCTCAATCAGGTCCTGGGCACCACGATTGTGGCCGTCCTGCACGATCTCAACCAGGCCTGTCGATACGCGGACCGCATCGTGGTGATGGGCGCCGGCAGGATCCTCGCCCGGGGACGGCCCGCGCAGGTGATCACGCCGCAGACCATCCACGAGGCTTTCGGGCTCGAAGTCTGCATCACGCCCGATCCGGTGACGGGGACTCCCCTCATCCTGCCGAGTCCGCCGCGCGCCCACGTCCACTCCGAGGGGCCCTGAGTCACAGCAGGCTGACGTCTCCCGAGCCCTCGCGCACGACCTCGGGAGCGTCGTCGGTCAGATCGACGACGGTGGTGGGCTCGGTTGAGCCCACCGGCCCCTCGACGACGACATCGATGAGATGCCCCAGGGTGTCTTCGATCTGCCACCCGGAGCTCTCCGGTTCAGTGCGTCCGGGACGGATGAAGGTCGACGACAGGATAGGGGCGTCGAAGCCCGAGACGAGGGCCTGGGCGATCGCGTGGTCGGGGATGCGCACGCCCAGAGTGTGCTTCTTCGGGTTGAGCGTCATCCGGGGCACCTCCTTGGTCCCCTTGAGGATGAAGGTCCACGGGCCGGGAGTCAGGCGCTTGATGAGGCGAAAGGCGTTGTTCCCCACGATCGCCAGCGGACCGGCCTGAGCGAAGTCCGCGCACACGAAGGTGAAGTTGTGCTTGGAGTCGAGCTGGCGAATGGCCCGGATGCGGTCCATTCCCTCCTTGTTCCTTGGAGCGCAGGCCAGGGCGTAGCCCGAGTCGGTGGGATAGGCGATCAGGCCGCCCTCTTCCAGCACGGCGACGATCTTGTCGACGAGACGAGTCTGAGGGTTGGCGGGGTGGAGTTCGATGTAGCGGGACATGGGCTCATTGTGCTCCAGAAACCGCCGACGCAGGGGACGGTGCAGCGAGTGGCGCTCGAACCGGGTGCGAGCCGGAAATCCTTCCGGGCGCGCGGGTGGACGCCGGCGACGACGCTCGTCCCTCCTTCATCACCACCCGCACCTCGGCAACGCCTCCGGATCGCCCGCAACTCACTCCTCGCGATAACGAGTCGCATTCCTTCATCACATTAACGAAAACGATTATCTTTTATCTCCGTGTCATTGACTGATGAGGATGCGTTCTATAGTTGCGATCACATGTATTCCCCCTTACGATTCTATACGTCAGCAGAATCGCAGCGCGTCAAGCTGCATCGATCCCTGGAGGCACACTATGACCGCAACTCTTGAGCACCGTCCGGCCGAGGCCCACTCCCACACCCACGGCCCCGGCTGCGGCCACCGGGCCATTATCCACGGCGACCACGTCGACTACCTGCACGACGGGCACGTCCACCGCGAGGACAACGGTCACTACGACGAGTGCGACATCTGCAGCTGTCCGCACTGCTCCGACCACTGCGCCACCTGCACGTGCGAGGACTGCAGCTGCCCCACCTGCAACCACAACGTCTGCTCGTGCGAGCACTGCAGCGACTCCTGCGTCTCGTGCAACTGCCAGGACTGCACCTGCCCCACCTGCACGCACGCGGCCTGACGGGCACTCGCCAACCTGCGCCGTAACACGTGCCCGGCGTGTATTCGGCCAGAGCCACCGGTGGTCCTGGCCGAATACACGCCGGGCACCCGTTCCGGGAACTCAGCCGAAAAACGCGAATCTTCGCGGTCACTCATGAATACCAGATTCTTCTTCGAAAGTAGGGCTCTCTCACGGCCCCCCGGGGTCAGGGGAAAATGCACGCGTCATGGACGCGAGATAGATTCTCGAACGTCGGTGGAGTGTGTGGAACGAGAGGACTAGCGGGAAGATTAGGAGCGTCGTTACGAACCGTCCGACGTTGGATCGTCCGTGAGAACATCGGGCCCGGGATCGCACTGCACCGGCGCGATCCCGGGCCCCGCGGGATTCGGACCCGGCGCCCGAGTACGGCTCGTCAGGCCTCGGCGGAGAGTCCGCTCCTCTGCTTTACGCCTTCCCTCTCGGTTCGGCGTCGATACCGGCCTGCCTGCGCTGCTCGGGCGTGATAGGGGCGGGCGCCTCGGTGAGCGGGTCGTAGCCGCCGCCGGACTTAGGGAAGGCGATGACGTCGCGGATGGAATCGGCTCCGGTCAACAGGGAGACGATCCGATCCCAGCCGAAGGCGATGCCGCCGTGCGGCGGGGCGCCGTATGCGAAGGCGTCCAGCAGGAAGCCGAACTTCTCGCGCGCTTCGGTCTCGTCGATGCCCATGACCTTGAACACGCGCTCCTGAACGTCGCGCCGGTGAATACGGATGGATCCTCCGCCGATCTCGTTGCCGTTGCACACGATATCGTAGGCGTAGGCGAGTGCACCCGCGGGATCGGTGTCGAAGGTATTGAGGCAGTCGGGCTTGGGAGAGGTGAAGGCGTGGTGGACGGCGGTCCACGCGGATTCACCCAGCGCAACATCACCCTCAGCCCTGGCTTCGGCCGACGGCTTGAACAGGGGGGCGTCGACGATCCACACGAAGGACCACGCGTCGAAATCGATGAGGCCGCACCGCCTGCCGATCTCCTCGCGCGCGGTGCCCAGGAGCGCACGAGAGGCGTCCACGGGCCCGGCTGCGAAGAAGATGCAGTCGCCGGGTGCCGCGCCCGCGGCAGCGGCCAGTCCCTCGCGCTCAGCGCCGGAGATGTTCTTCGCAACGGGGCCGCCGAGGGATCCGTCCTCGGCCACGGTGACGTAGGCCAGTCCCGTGGCACCGCGCTGCCGGGCCCAGTCCTGCCAGGCATCGAGGGTGCGACGGGACTGGGAGGCGCCGCCGGGCATGACGACGGCACCGACGTACTCGTTGTGGAAGACGCGGAAAGGGGTGTTCTCGAAGAAGTCAGTCAGTTCGACCAGCTCGCAGCCGAAGCGCAGATCGGGCTTGTCGGTGCCGTACCTGCTCATCGCCTCCCCGTAGGTCATGTGCGGAATCGGAGTGGGAAGATCGTGACCGATGAGCGCCCAGACCGATCTCAGGACATCCTCGGCCACCGCGATGACGTCGGCCTGCTCAACGAAGCTCATCTCGACGTCGAGCTGGGTGAACTCGGGCTGGCGGTCGGCGCGGTAGTCCTCGTCCCGGTAGCAGCGGGCGATCTGGTAGTAGCGCTCCATCCCCGCGACCATGAGCAGCTGCTTGAACAGCTGGGGGCTCTGGGGCAGGGCGTACCAGGAACCGGGCGCCAGTCGTGCGGGTACGAGGAAGTCGCGGGCGCCCTCGGGGGTGGATCGGGTGAGGGTCGGGGTCTCGATCTCCACGAAGTCGTGGGAGTCCAGCACCCGGCGCGCAGCCTGGTTGACCTTGGCGCGCAGGCGAATGGCGCGCTGCATCTGCGAGCGGCGCAGATCCAGGTAGCGGTACTTCAGACGCGTCTCCTCACCGACCTGGCCCGCATCTTCGGCGTGATCCGAGACCTGGAAGGGCAGGGGGGCCGCGGGACTGAGGACCTCGACGTCGGTGACGACGACCTCGATCTGACCCGTGGGCAGGTTCGGGTTGTCATTGCCCTCCGGGCGGGCAGTCACCCGCCCGGTCACCGCCAGAACGTACTCGGCGCGCAGGTCGTGAGCGATCTCCTGACGGATGACGACTTGAGCGATGCCCGACGCGTCGCGCAGATCGATGAAGGCGACGCCCCCGTGATCGCGGCGACGATCCACCCATCCGGTGAGGGTGACGACCTGGCCTATATCGGCGGCGCGCAGGGAGCCTGCGGTGCGGGTTCGCAGCACGGTGCTGGGTTCCTTCCGTACGGGGCTGGGCACTGAACCGGTGCTCGTCGGGGCGCACCGCGAAACGGGCGGACGCCGCCGCGATCCTACGCCGGAGTCCGGGACTCGCCGCGCGCACGTGCAGGAGGGTCCGAAGCGGATTCCCCGCACGACGCAGCACACGCGGGCGGGTCCTGTCTGCGGGCGAGCCGCCGTCGGCAGACCACGACGACGACCGCCAGGACGGCCAGGAGGAGGGCGATCGCGAAGATCAACGTCCCCACCAGGGGGAAGGCGCCATTGGAGACCTCGATGGCGGGGGCCTGCGTGTCCTCTCCTTCGGCGACGATATCGACTTGGGTCGTACGGGAGTCATCGGCGGCGTCCTCCGTCCCGAGCCCGGGGGTCGGCTCGGCGGTCGCCGGCGGCCTCGCGGAACCCACCCCGGGTGCTGCGGGTGCGCCTGCGATGATCGTCACATCACCGACCGTGAAATAGGGGCTCTTGTTCGTGTAGTCCAGGGTGCGGATCTTGTTGGTCGGAACGTCCTGCCCGGCGGAGACCTCGAATCGCAGCCAATGAGGGCCCTTGGCGATGTAGTCGGGCAGTTCGACCACTCCTGAGGTTATCCCATCCTCGTCGACAACAGCACCGCCGATGACGTCCTGCTCGGCGGTCTGCCCGCCCGGCACGGGGATTCCGTCGTCGACGAGGATCTGGATGGCGGCGCCGGGCGGGAACCCGGACAGCGTGTAGGTCAGGGTGCCGCCGACCGCCACGATCGAGGGACTGACGGTCGATGCCGTGCCGGTGGTCGACTCGCTCGGCTCCGCGGCGCCCACGACCGGGCATGCCGCGACGGCGCACAGCAGCGCCGCCAGCGTGAGGACCAGCACGACCAAGCAGCGTCCCGAACGGGTGAGAGCCGTCGAGGCGCTGGTTCCTCCCGGGGACGGTTCGTACCGCAGTCCTCGCGATGGTCTGCGCACCGCTGCCTGCGGCACTGGCGGCACTGGCGGCACTGCCCGCGTCCCGCTCACCGGCTCACTGTCGCCTCGCGCGCTCACGTCGTGCGACCGGTCAGCGCCGACCGCGCGAGGACCAGGAAGGAGGCGGCGCCGACGAGCAGGAGACCGCCCGCTAAGACGAGCATCCAGTCGTCCCGGCCCAGGGCGCGCGCATCGGAGGAGGAGGTCGTCGTCTCCACCATGAGAACCGCTGGGTCGGAGGTGCTGGCGGCGGCGGTCGTGATTTCGAGCTGCGCCCAACCGAGCAGCAGGGAATCCCTGTCGATGACGGCGAGCTGGTAGGTGCCGGCGCTGAGGTTCGACACATCGATCGACACCGAATTGTCGGCGTCGACCTGGGTCCATCCGGGCGTCGAATCACCCGGGAAGAGGAAGACCGCGACCCAGTCGTCCATCTTCGCCTTGCCCGACGGGAGGATCAGCGAGACGACGTTGCCGTGCCGGGTGCCCGACAGCGAGCCGGCGTTGGAAGCGTTGAGCTCGCTGGCGTCCCTGACCGGGACCGAGGGCTCCTGCGAGGGGCGCCCCGCATCCTCCTGCGCATCCGATGTCATCGCGTCGGTCGGAGCGGTGGGATCCGGGCCTCGACCGGGTTCGGCCGACGTGCCGGTCGGTCGGGGCACGGCGGAGGATCCGCCGCCCGGGGCACCCCCATCTTCCGACGAGCCCGTGGCCGGGGTCGGGGCCGGCGTCGGCTCCGCATCGGGCCGACCGGTGGGCCGGTCGGTCGGTCCGACGTCCTGAACGTCCCGTTGGTCGGTGGGCCGGTCGGTCGGTTCCGCCGTCCCCGAAGACGACGGCGAAGGGGTCTGCCGGTCCTCGCCCGGGTCCGCAGGCCGGTCCCCAGGCGAGGACTCCGCAACGGCGCCGGCAGTGACGTCCGTTCCCGGTCCGGCGGTGGAGCCGGTGGGCCGGTCGGTCGGTCCGACGTCCTGAACGTCCCGTTGGTCGGTGGGCCGGTCGGTCGGTTCCGCCGTCCCCGAAGACGACGGCGAAGGGGTCTGCCGGTCCTCGCCCGGGTCCGCAGGCCGGTCCCCAGGCGAGGACTCCGCAACGGCGCCTGGGTCCGCAGGCCGGTTCCCGGGTTCGGAATCGGATTCCCCACCGGACGCGGGGGCGCCGTTCGCGCCCGAATCTGTTTCCCCCAGACGTGCGTCGGCGTCGGCCGGTTCCGGGGAGGGCTCCGACCAAGGCCCCCGCTCGGAGATCTGGAACTGGTTGCTGCCGACGAAGGCACGCGAATCGAGGGTGACGGACAGGTAGTAATGATCCTCGCCGCCGCGGGGCAGGTGGGCGTAGAGGTCGGCGATCCGAATCGTCGTGTCGAAGGCTCCGTCGGCGAACACGACGGTCTGGGTCGTCTTCTCGTGGGAGACGTAGCCGCCCACGGCGACCAAGCGCGCTCGCAGGACCTGCTCCCCCTGAGCGGGGCGTCCGCCGATGCACCAGCCGCCGCCGGTGACCCGGATCGGCGATCCGGGCCGGTAAACGGGCCCGGCGTCGGAGGCCGTCCCGTCCGCGGCGACGACGGTGGCACTCGGGCCCGGCCCCTCGCAGATCTCGGCCGTCGGCTCCGGGAGAGAAGTCGCCGGTGCGTCTCCGGTTCCGTCCGAGTCCTGGGGAAGGAATTCGCTATCGGCTACGAGCTGCGCGGGCCGCGTCGCGCCGACGGCCGCGGCGGTGCCCGCACCGCCCGCGGCGATGCCGAGCACCACGAGCAGCACGAACGCGACGTGCACGCAAGCCCTGGTCCCAGGGTGCGCTGCGACGTGGCGCGGTGAGCGTGTCATGCGGTGAAACTCGTCGATGGGCTCGAGGGATTAAAGGATCATGTCGCGAGCGCCCAGGGGCCGCTGCGGCGGTCGGGGACGTCGGTCCCGGCCGGCACGGAGATCGTGGCGAGTCGGTCATCCGACGCGGCAGATGGTATCTCCGCCGGTGATGCGGTGAAACCATCCACGAGCCGCTGCGGCGCCCCGGGGCGCCGCTCTCCGAGGCGGATGGGGCCTCCCGCTCGCCGGCGACGAACACCGCATGCTCGTCATTTCAACGATTCCTCCTACTCCTTCTAGGCTCGGCCCGCCCGCGGTCGGGCCGAGCAGCACCAAGGTCTCATCTCGGTAACAACTGCGTAGCTAGACAGCAGAGTGGTCGGAAGCCGCTCGTCGAGCGTGACTCACACCGCAGGCTCGCGTCTTGTGCGCCCCGCACCCGGAGGGCGTAATGTCCGCCCCATGGCACGAATCACGTCGACGACTCACACCGTGTGCGCCGCTCTGACGGCCGCCGCCATGTGCGCTCCTCGTACGTGTCGTCGCTGTCAGGCGCTGTGAACCCCGTCCGCAGAGCGCGGGGGGCCGCGGTGCCGGGGACACCGGTACCGCGCCGCAGCCCGGCTCGTTGAGCGGCCATCGCTCACAGCCCGGCTCCGTCACCCCGACCCGAACCGCACGGCCGTGGCCGATCGGCTCTGGTAGTCCTCTTCCGCGCCCGCGCCTGACAGACCCCCACCACCGGACGAGTCCTCCGTACCGTTCCGCTCAGGAGACCGACGTGCCACCCACCTCCACCACCCCCGACAGCATCGACAGCCCGTCTTCCGACCCGCCCGAAGTCACCGCCGAGAATGCCGCCGAGATCCTCGCCGCCGACGATGAGACCGAGACCGTCCCGGCCACCGGCCGCGTATCGCGTCGTCGACTTCTTATCGGCGGCACAGCCGCCGCGGCCGCCCTCATCGCCGGCGGCGCCTGGCTGACTCTGCGCCGCACCAATCAGGGCGTCGTCGGCGCCGCTCAGGAGCTGCCGCTCGTCATCGGCGGAGACATCTGCGCCGCCCCTCTGTACGCCGCTTACCACAAGGGCTATTTCGACGACGCCGGCCTCAACGTGACCCTGGCCCGTACTCAACGCACGGAGGACACCAAGGACGCCGTCGGCGCGGGCAGATACATCGGCGCCCCCGGCATCTTCTTCGCCTGGCTCGAACCGATCTACAACGGCGTCAACGCCAAGCTCACCGGCGGCTTCCACTCCGGCTGCCTCCAGCTCGTCGTGAACAACGACTCCCCCATCACGCAGATGGCCGATCTCAGGGGCAGGAGAGTCGGCGTGCCCTCGCTGTCCAGCTCCGCCTTCGCCTACTTCGCTATCGGTCTGTCCCGCGCCGGTCTCGATGTCGACCCGAACAAGGGAGACGTCTCGTGGGTGACCGTTGACGAGGACTCCCTGGGCAGGCGTCTGACCAACGGGGACGTCGACGCCATTATGGGGTCGGACCCGGCCCCGCTCCTACCGGTGTTCAACGGCACCGCGAAGGTGCTGGCCTCCAACAGTGCCGAGCCCTTCTGCTGCTCGGTCGCCCTCAACGGGGACTTCGTCGCCAACCAGCCCGACCGCGCCAGGGCCTTGACGGAGGCCTGGTTCAAGGGGTCGGACTACCTGGCGCAGGATCAGGCCAACCGTCGGGAGATCGCCAAGATCGAGGCCGATAACGAGTACGTCGCCGCCGAGCGTAGCGTCATCGAGGACATCCTGGAGACCTACGGCTGGCACGCGTCCGCCACCGAATTCCGCACCGCTATCGCCAGCGGCATCGAAGACTTCAAGGGCACCGGATTCATCTCGGCGGACGCAAGCCCCGATGAATTGGCCGACACGGTGTACGCGGACCTGGGCATCACCCGATGAGCGCCCGCCGCCGGCTCCTGCGTCTATGGGGCGCGATCGCCCTCGCCCTGTGGGGCGCCTATCTCGCCGTCGTTCTTCTTCTGCCCGATACCGCCGGTGCGCGCACCGCCCCCACCGCACCGCTCGCAGCGATCGTCGGGGCGGGGCTGGTGGGCCTCGTCAGCTGGCTCGTCCTCGCTCTGGACCGACCCACGGGGACTGTCGCGCGCGCCCTCGCGCATCGTCTGCCGTGGATCGTCTTCGGCGGCGGATGGTTCCTGGCGTGGCAGCTGTCGACTGTGAAATCGGGTCTGCTCGACCCGCCCTACTTCGTGGCTCCCGAGGTACTCATCGCGGATCTCGTCGACGACTGGACCCTCCTGGCCAGATGCCTGCTGTCCTCCGGACTGCTGTTCATGGCGGGGTATCTCATCGGATCGGTTGCGGGTTTCGCGACTGGACTGCTCATGGGATGGTCGAGGCGGGCCGACTACTGGCTGCACCCCCTCCTGCAGACGGTCGGCCCGGTCCCTGCCAGCGCTCTGTTGCCCCTGGCGGTGCTCGTCGTGCCGACCACATACCTGTCGGCGGCCTTCATCGTGGCCTTCGGGGCGTGGTTCCCAATGGCGACGATGACCCGGGCCGGTGTGCGATCGGTGCCCAAGTCCTTCATCGACGTGGCGCGTACGCTGGGGGCGGGCGAGGGCTTCCTGGTGGCGCGCGTGGCGATCCCCTCGGCGCTGCCCGACATGCTCACCGGACTGTTCACCGGGCTGGGAACGAGCCTGGCGGCACTCATGACGGCCGAGCTCGTCGGCGTCGACCGAGGGCTGGCCTGGTACATCAACTGGGTCAAGGGGTGGGCCGACTACCCGAGGATGTACGTCGGGCTGGTCGTCCTCATCGTCTTCTGCCGTGCTCTGATGGTCCTGCTGTTCAAGCTCCGCTCCTCACTGCTCGCCTGGCAGCAGAATCTCGTCAGGTGGTGACCGATATGATCGAGACGACAACCGATGACTCCGGCAGCGCCCCGAGCTCCTCGGCGCGGGCGCCGCGAGGCGCGCACGTGCGCCTGGACGGCGTCTCGCACCATTACCCTCTCTCCCGCGATCTCGACCACGGTTGGGTGCCCTCGCTGGTGCGCCTGGTCTCTCCCGCCGCCCGCGCCCGCCACGAGGCGGAGGCCGCCAAGCCCTCCGAGCTGGCCGTGCTCGACGGCATCAATCTGGACATCGCACCCGGCGAGTTCGTGGCTCTCGTGGGCCAGTCCGGCTGCGGCAAGTCGACGATCCTGCGGCTGCTCGCCGGACTGGAGAGGCCGAGCGCCGGACGCGTTGACGTCGACGGACGACCGGTGACCGCTCCCGAGCCCGAACGGGCGCTCGCCTTCCAGGATGCGACCCTGCTGCCATGGCGCACAGTGCGGGAGAACGTGGCTCTGGGGCCGCAGGCGCGTAAACGGCTCACCGTCGATGAGCGCCGTATTACCGCCGCACTCCAGATCGTGGGGCTGCGGGACTTCGCCGATGCCTACCCCTCGACCCTGTCGGGCGGCATGGCGCAGCGGGTGGCGCTCGCCCGGGCCCTGGTGAACCGGCCCCGGCTGTTCCTCCTGGATGAGCCCTTCGGCAAGCTCGACGCCATGACGCGTCTGACCCTG
>ERZ772964.488-NODE-488-length-17693-cov-28.6234_pt1 | contig 17693 bp, 11 predicted proteins | sample MGYA00580675_ERZ772964 | MGnify/ENA primary metagenome ERZ772964 (study PRJEB29015, sample SAMEA2737941) | human oral metagenome | biome: human oral; feature: human-associated habitat; material: dental | place: China | collected 2139 ... | reverse complement strand
AAGCCCCAGCCACGCACACGGCCCGAACAACCCACCAAAAAGCAGGCCACCCGAAACACCACTTCACACCACCGCGAAACGGTGACTCGAGCAAGTCTAGTCGATCTCCCCTCAGGATCAAAACCGCTCTCCGGCTCCTCGGGAGGAACGGGAGGTGCGCCTCACGGCGATTCCCCGTCGACCGCTTGTTCTCTTGTCACCGCCGACAGGCGGCTCGACTACTGTAGACCCGGTCCGATCCGGAGTCAAAACCGGATCCTCTCCGCGTCCGAGGGCCGAACCGGCGTCAAGCCCCCTCGTCGAGAACGATGGGGCCCGTTTCCGACGGCCCTCTTCAGGTGTCAGCCGCCGTGCGGCAGCTCGAGGAACACTACCCCCGTCGACCTGGACGCGCAAATCGGGTGGCCCTGCGGCGACGGGACCGCCCGGCGGAGCGGCCGACGAAGGCGGTCGTGCCCCTTCTCCAGCGACCGGACGGGACCGATCGGACGGACACGCGCGCCACGACGGCGACTCGGACGGGGCCCGTCCGTTCTCGGCCGGAACCGGACGGTGCCCCACGAGGAACGGCCACGGCGGCATCCGGCGGGGCCCGAGGGGAACCGCGGAAGCGGGCGGCCCCGGGAGCGACGGTCCACGAACGGGCAGCGCCCCCGGAGTCCGAGCGAGCGGTCCGGTCGGGGCCCCGGGCCCCGACGAGCACGACCGCTCCCCGGCAACACACGGAGGGCCCGGGACGAGCGAGCGCGGCCCCGACGGAACGGGCCCCGACGAAGAGGATGAGAAGGGTGAGGGGCCGGCCTTCCGGCCGGCCCCTCACCCGGGACCATCGTCCGGGGCGCCGTCGCGGGCCCCGGACGAGGATCTCAGTACATGCCGCCCATGCCGTCGTCACCGGCCGGAGCAGCGGGCTTCGGCTCGGGCTTGATGGCGATGACGGCCTCGGTCGTCAGGAAGAGCCCCGCGATGGAGGCGGCGTTCTGGAGGGCGGAGCGCGTCACCTTGGCGGGATCGATGATACCGGCGGCGACCATGTCGACGTACTCGTCGGTGGCGGCGTCCAGGCCCTGACCCTTGGGCAGGCCCTTGACCTTCTCCGCCACGACGCCGCCCTCGAGGCCGGCGTTCACCGCGATCTGCTTCAGCGGGGCCTCGGCTGCGGTGAAGACGATCTGGGCGCCGATCATCTCGTCGCTCGTCAGGTCGGCGGGCAGCTCGGCAGCGGCGGCGCCCTGGATGAGGGCCACACCGCCACCGGGAAGGATGCCCTCCTCGACGGCGGCCTTGGCGTTGCGCACGGCGTCCTCGATGCGGTGCTTGCGCTCCTTGAGCTCGACCTCGGTGGCGGCGCCGGACTTGAGGACGGCCACGCCGCCGGCCAGCTTGGCCAGGCGCTCGGAGAGCTTCTCCTTGTCGTACTCGGAGTCGGAGTTGTCGATCTCGGTGCGGATCTGGGCGACGCGGGCCTCGATGGCGGACTTGTCCCCGGCGCCCTCGACAATGGTGGTCTCGTCCTTGGTGACGACGACCTTGCGGGCCTGGCCCAGGTCCTCCAGGGTGGCGTTCTCCAGCTTGAGGCCGACGGTCTCGGAGATGACGGTGCCGCCGGTGAGGATGGCCATGTCCTGGAGCATCGCCTTGCGGCGGTCGCCGAAGCCGGGGGCCTTGACGGCCACGGACTTGAAGGTGCCGCGGATGCGGTTGACCACGAGGGTGGCCAGGGCCTCGGCCTCGACGTCCTCGGCGATGATCGCCAGCGGCTTGCCGGACTGCATGACCTTCTCCAGCAGGGGCAGCAGGTCCTTGACGTTGGAGATCTTGGACTCGACCAGCAGGACGTAGGTGTCCTCCAGGACGGCCTCCTGGCGGTCGGCGTCGGTGACGAAGTAGGGGGAGATGAAGCCCTTGTCGAAGCGCATGCCCTCGGTGACCTCGAGCTCGAGGCCGAAGGTGTTGGACTCCTCGACGGTGATGACGCCGTCGTGGCCGACCTTCTCCAGGGCCTCGGCGATGAACTCGCCGATCTGCTCGTCGGCGGCGGAGATCGAGGCGGTCGCCGCGATCTCCTCCTGGGTCTCGACCTCCTTGGCGTCGGCCAGCAGGCGCTCGACGACGGCCGCGACGGCCTTGTCGATGCCGCGGCGCACGGCGATCGGGTTGGCGCCGGCCGCGACGTTGCGCAGGCCCTCGCGCACGAGCGCCTGGGCGAGCACGGTGGCGGTGGTGGTGCCGTCGCCGGCGACGTCATCGGTCTTCTTGGCGACCTCCTTCACCAGCTCGGCGCCGATCTTCTCGTAGGGATCGGCGAGCTCGATCTCCTTGGCGATGGAGACGCCGTCGTTCGTGATCGTGGGAGCGCCCCAGGCCTTCTCGAGGACGACGTTGCGCCCCTTGGGGCCGAGCGTCACCTTGACCGCATCGGCCAGGGTGTCCATGCCCGACTCGAGGCCGCGACGGGCCTCGCTGTCGAATTCAATAAGCTTTGCCATGTTCGGTGGGAATCCTCCCGCGCCGGTCGCCCGGCGCTTCGTTGTCCGCGCCGGCGAGCCAGCGCTTCATTGTCAGTGTGAGGCGGATCGACGATGCCCGCGACGGACGGCTCTTGCGAGCCTCACCCCCGATCCCCGAGTGGCACTCAGCCACACCGAGTGCTAAGCACATTCTTAGCACTCGAACCCATGGAGTGCAAAAGTCTTTCATCACCGGGCTGAGCGGTTCCGGCTCAACCCGTGACGCCCCTCGGCGGCCAGTGCCGCGGGATGGACCGCGCGGGGTCGCGGACGCACCCGCCCACTGCCGCGAGGACGGGCGGGGCCGGGCGGACCGACCCGCTTGGTCAGCGGGCCAGGCGGTGGGCCGAGCGCTCGCGGTGCCGCTGCTCACGCAGGCGGCGCAGGCGCTTGACGAGCAGGGGGTCGTGCTCGAGGGCCTCGGGGCGGTCGATGAGCGCGTTGAGGATCTGGTAGTAGCGCGCCGCCGACAGGTCGAAGCGGTCACGGATCTCCTGCTCCTTGGAGGAGCGGGCCGTCCACCAGGACTTCTCGAAGTCGAGGATGGCGGCATCGCGCCCGGACAGGACGCCCGACTCACTCTTCTCGTGCACCAGCTGGGACATGCCCCGATCCTATCCCATGGAATGACACCGATGTCATTCGTGGTCTGCCCGGGTAATGCCCTTGCCGAGCCCCGTTCCCATGGCGGCGGGCCCGGGTCCGTGACACGATGGATCCGATCGTGCCCGGCACGACGACCCCGGAGTCGGTCGGTCCGTGCGCACCACACCCATGCGGGAGAGAGTGAAGAGGACACCCATGCAACCACTGACGGGCACCGTGAAGAACTATGCCTGGGGCTCTCCCGACGCCATACCGGCCATCCTCGGCACCGAGGCCGACGGGACGCCGCAGGCCGAGTACTGGCTCGGCGCCCACCGGGGAGGGCCGGCGGCCATCGGCGGCACGACCCTGGACCGCCTCGTGATCTCCCGCCCCGGAATCCTCGGGGAGGCCGAGCAGCGCTTCGACGGGCAGTTCCCCTATCTCCTCAAGATCCTCGCAGCCGCCCAGCCTCTGAGTCTGCAGGCCCATCCCTCGGGCGACCAGGCCAGGACCGGCTTCGAGTCCGAGCAGGCCCGGGGCGTCCCCCTCGACGACCCCACGCGCACCTACAAGGACACCTGGCCCAAACCCGAGATGCTCGTCGCCCTCGGTCCCTTCGAGGCCCTGTGGGGCTTCCGCGACCCGCTGCGCACCGCCGAGCTCTTCGACGCGCTCGAACCGCGCGAGTCCCTCGAGCCGCTCATCGGCCCCCTGCGTCACAGGGGCGCCGAGGCCGGCCTGGCGGAAGTCTTCCTGGAGTGCCTGTGCCCCGACGAGGTGCACCGGGCGATGATCAACGGCGTGCTCAGCGCGGCGCTCGATCACGCCGAGGACCGCGACGAGGTGGGCGGGTTCGCGCGCCTGGCCCTCACCCTCGACGAGTTCTACCCCAGCGACCCGACGATCCTGGCGGCGCTCCTGCTCAACCACGTGCACCTGAGCAAGGGCCAGGGCCTGCACGTACCGGCCGGCGTCCTCCACGCGTACCTGAGCGGCACCGGGATCGAGATCATGGCGAGCTCCGACAACGTCGTGCGCGGCGGCCTGACGCCGAAGCACATCGACGTGGACGCGCTCGTCTCGCTGCTGCACTTCGCGCCGAGCGAGCCCGACATCATCACGCCCTCGCCCGTCGGGGCGGGCGTGTGCCACTACCCCACCGCCGAGCCCGAGTTCTCGCTGTGGCGCGTCGAGCTGGTGCCCGACCGTCCGGCGGTGCTGCCCGGCGACGGGCGCGCGCGGATCCTGCTCGTCATCGAGGGGCACGTCACGATCCTCGACGAGCAGGGCGCCGAGCTCGGCGGGATCAGGCAGGGCGAATCGGTCTTCTTCGAGGCCTCCGAGCGGGCCGTGCTGCGCGGCAACTGCCTGGCCTTCCTCGCCGCCTCCGGCGACCTCGGCTGAGCATCCGGCCGGCGTCGACTGGCCGTCCCCGCCCCCAGGACGGCACAATGGTCCTGCTCGTGCGGCGGCCCCGCTGTCGGCGCCGCCGCACGAGCACGCCGGGCCCGAGGGCCCGGCACCGCCTCCGTAGCTCAGCGGCCAGAGCATTCGCCTTGTAAGCGAAGGGTCGAGGGTTCGACTCCCTCCGGGGGCTCCCCCCTCCGGCCCCGCCATGACGTCCGGGCGCGCGGAACTCCCCGCGGCAAGGATGGGTCTGGTCCTCGTCGGCCAAGTGACGTCCGGGGCACGGATTCCCACTGTGGGCACTCGTGCCGTGGCCCGGTCGGATCGGTGACGCCCGGGGACGCGCGGACTCCCCGGCTTCCGAGCTCCCCGGCGCCGGCGCGTTCCAACGGGGCCGTCCTGGCGGACTCCCCCGCATCGAGCCGGCCCGCCGAAGACCAAGTGACCAGAGGAACCGGGAAGGGGCTCCCCCGCGCGCCCGAGCCGACCCCGGTCCGGTCGGCGGCCGCTGCCATAATGCATGGCAAAACTCTTGGCGAACGAGACACAGGGAGCCCTCATGTTCACCCGCATCGGCCTCGCCGTATCCCGGCACCCGGTGGTCGTCCTCGCCGTCTGGGCACTGCTCCTCACCGTCATGACCGGGCTCGCGTTCCAGGGTCTGGGCGCCGGCGGTCTCTTCGAGAGGCTGGCGAGCGCGGAGGCCACCACCCCGGACACCGACTCCCACGTCGTGTACTCGATGACCCGTACGGACGGGGAGGGCGGGGAGAGCATCACCGTCGTCGTGAGCGGGGTCGACGTGGCGGGCGACCCGGCGAGCGCCGCGGCGGCGGCCTCGGCGGTCCGCGGCGAACTGGCCGGCCTCGACGGCGTCGCATCCGTGACGGACGCCTTCACGATGCCCGACCCCACCTCCCAGCAGGCCCGGGCGCTGCTGTCCGCCGACGGCGACGGCTTCGTCGAGCTCGTCGAGCTCGACGAGGGGCTCGACGACCGCGCCTCGCAGACCGCCAACGACCGGGTGGCCGAGACCGCCCGCGACGCCTGCCTCGACGCGCTGCGCGCCCACGACGCCGGCGCGGACGCGCACGCCGTGTCGGCCACGCTGATCTCCGACTCCATCACCGGGCTCGTGGAGAAGGACCTGGTGCGCGGCGAGTCGGTGAGCCTGCCGGTGGCGCTCGTCCTGCTGGTGATCGTCTTCGGCGGCCTTCTGGCGGCGGGACTGCCGCTGATCGGGGCGATCGTCTCGATCCTGGTCGGCATGGGCGCGCTGTGGTGCCTCACCTTCGTCCTCGATGTGCACTCGTTCATCCTCAACGTCATCTCGATCCTGGGGCTGGCCCTGTCGATCGACTACGGGCTGCTGTTCGTCAGCCGCTACCGCGAGGAGCTCGCGAACGAGCTCGCGGAGTCCGGCGACGGGGGCGGTGAACCGCCGGTCGGCGAGGCGATGAAGGACCTCGTGCGACGCTGCGTCGTGCGCACGGTCGCCACCGCGGGGCGCACCGTCTCGTTCTCGGCGCTCACCATCGCCTGCTCGATCGCCGGCCTGTTCGTCATGCGCTCCCCCGTGCTGAGGACGATCGCCGCCGGCGCGGTCGTCGTCACCCTGCTCGCCGTGACGTGCACACTCACGCTCGTGCCGGCCGTCATCACCCTGCTGGGCCGTCGGCTCGTGCGGCCCAGCGCGCTGAGCAGGGTACCGGGCGTGCGACGCGTGCTCGCCGCCGTGGGCGACTCCTCCTCGGACGACGGAGTCTTCAGCCGCCTGTCGCGCCGGGTCGTGGCGCACCCGTGGGCCGTCATGGTCGTCATCGTGGCGCTGCTGGCCCTCATGGCCACGCCCGTCGGCTCACTGCGCGTGCGCAGCAACTTCACCGAGTACATGCCCGCGAACTCCTCCGTGCGCACCGGCTACGACATCGTGCAGGACGACTACCCGGCGCTGGCCACCCCGACGATCAGCATCGTCGCCCAGACCGACACGACCGGGACGGCAGGACTCGTCTCCGACATCCGGGCCATGGACGACGTCACCCATGTGACGGCCGCGCCGCTGCCCGGCCACGAGGACATGACGCTCATCAGCGTCCTCATGGACGTCGACGACCCGGTCGGCCAGCAGGCCGTCGACGCCGTCGACCGGATCCGCTCGATGACCGCCGACCACCCGTTCTGGGTGGGCGGGGCGGCGGCCCAGCAGACCGACTTCATCAACGCCATGCTCGATCGGGCGCCCTGGTCGGCGCTCATCATCGTCGTGGCGGTCCTCGTCCTGCTGTTCTGCATGACCGGCTCGCTCGTCGTCCCCCTCAAGGCGCTCGTCATCAACGGCTTCTCCCTCGTCGCCTCGCTCGGCGCCACGGCCTGGCTCTTCGAGGGCGGGCACCTCGGGCTGCCGAGGACACCCGGGCTGCAGACCTTCATCGTGGCCTGCCTGGCCGCCTTCGGCTTCGGCCTGGCGATGGACTACGAGGTCTTCCTGCTGGCCCGCATCAGCGAGTACTGGCGGGCCGGGTACGACAACGACGAGGCCGTGGCCCGCGGGCTGCAGCGCTCGGGCCGCATCATCACCTCGGCCGCCGCGATCATCATCGCCGTCTTCCTCGGCTTCGTCTCGGGCGAGATGATCTCCATCAAGGAACTCGGGGTGGGGCTGACCATCATGGTCGCCGCCGATGCGACGCTCGTGCGGCTGCTGCTCGTGCCGGCGACGATGACCGTGCTCGGCCAGTGGAACTGGTGGGCGCCGAAACCGCTGGCCGGGCTGTACGCGTACCTCGGTCGGCAGGGGTGAGCGATCAGCCGGATGATCGGCGATGACCGGCCCTCCCGTCCCCCGGGAGGGCCGGTGACGGCCCGGCCGCCTCCGGGGCCCCGGAGCTCGCAAGGCCGAGATCAGGCGGGTCCACGTCGGCGCGGGGCCCGCGCCTGAGGGGCTCGTCAGGCCCTGCTCAGCGCCCGGCGAGCCGGCTGGCCCAGCGCCACAGGGCGCCCCCATTGCCCTCCTGCCCGGTCTGCACATAACTCAACGCATTCGGGTTGCGCAGCACGGACTCGACGTCACGGCGGCCGCGGTCCGAGCCGGCGATGAGCAGCCGGTCGCCGAGGGCCAGCTCGTGCTCGGGCCCGGGGCGGTCGATCGTCCGGTTGCCGCGGCGGGCCATGAGGACGACGGCCTCGCTGCGCCAGCCGCGCGAGCTCGGGTCGGTGAGCAGCTGGCCCACCGTGACCGGGCCCCCCTGCTTGAGCACCGCGCAGACCGCCTCGGCCCCGTTGCGGCGCAGCACGACGTCCCACAGCTCGGGGATGCGCCCACGTCCGTAACGGGCCAGACGGTCGCACAGCAGCTTGCACTCCTTCTCGGAGTACTGGCTGATGCGTCTGAGGTACTGACCGAGCAGGGGCGTCGTGATGCGAGCCAGGAACTCCTGGGCGACGATGTGGCTCGGCACCATGCACAGGTCATCGGTGAAGGTGTCGAACAGGGGCGCGTTGGCCGTCTGGTTCTGGCGCGTGACGACGAAGATCCCGGGGTTCAGGTCGCGCGCCGTGACGGCGATGGCGAGGTTCTTCGTGTCGGAGGCGTTGCCGGCGACGATGCCGTCGGCCTCCTTGACGCCGGCGGCCAGCAGGGACTCGGAGTCGATGCCGGAGCCCCGCACGTCCACGCCGCCCTCGTCGTAGTGGGCGACGTCGATGACCGTCACGTCGATCCCGGCGCCGCGCAGCTCGTCGACGACGGCGTGGCCGAAGCGCCCGAAGCCGCACATGATCCACTTGCCGCGCGGCGGCTGGTGGGGCTCGGGCATCGACTCCCCCTCCAAGCCGATGAGGGTCTCGCGCAGGCGGTAGCGCTCGGGGGCGGTGATCGCCGAGGCGAGCTGACGGGCGAAGCGCTGGAAGGGATTGACGACGAGGTCCCCGCCGAAGACCCCGATGTGGGTCTCGGCGTCCCGGTTGCGGATGCGGGCCAGGACGGCCACCCTGGGGGCGAGCAGCCGGGTCGTCACGGCGACGGCCTGGTTCTTCTCGTCGTCGTCGGTCAGCGCCATGACGCCGCGGCAGTGCGGCGAGACGAGCCCGGCGTTCGACAGCACCTGGGGCTGGGAGGCGTCGGCGGCGATGAGCGGCGGGTCCTGGTGGAACTCCTCGAGGCGCAGGCGTGCCAGGCGGTCCTCGTCCCGCTCGATGACGACGAAGCGCAGGTGCAGCCGGTCGAGGCCGTGGCAGACGAGCATGCCCGTCTCGCCGGCGCCGACGACGATGTAGAAGGGCTCGCGGATCGAGTAGATCTTGCGCGTACCCCGGGCCTGGCGCAGGGCGTTCTGGAAGGCGTCCTCCTGGAGCAGGGCGAGGATGTTCACCAGCGAATAGGACCATCCGATGACGGTCGCGTAGATCGTGCCCAGCATCCACATGCGCTGCGCGGTGGAGTAGGCCTGGGGGATCTCTCCGAGACCGATCGTCGTGCCCGTGAAGCTCACGACGTAGAAGGCGTTGAACATGCCCATCGGGTCGGCGGGCCCGCCCTGCGCGTCGACGCCGGGGATGAGGCTCAGCCCGAGGGTGCACACCGCATAGATGCCGATGAGCAGGAGCAGGGGGAAGCGCATCCTTCGCAGGATGAGGTAGAAGACGTCGGTGAGCGCCCCCTGGCGTCGCTGCCGGGTCGAGCTGGCGGGCATGGCGTGATCAGCGCCTGATCTGGATGATCTCGCTGATCATGAGGACGACCGAGACGAGGTTGGCCAGCAGGGCGCCTCCCGACATCGAGACGATGAGCGAGATGTGGGCGGGCGTCATCGTCGTCGCCACGACCTGGGTGGCCCACACCCAGATGACCGCGGCGACGGCCAGCTGCAGATCGGCCACGAGCGAGGTGGCCAGGTGGACCGCGCCCAGCTGGGTGCGGTCGCCGAACTTGAGGACGGTGGTGATGAGACTCACGACGAGCGCGGCCGCCAGCTCGTAGCCGTTGTGGAGGGCCGGATCGTCGATCCGGCCCAGGAAGAAGCCGAGGTTCAGTGCCGCGGCAAGGGTGACGAAGAAGCCGAAGACGACTTTTTCCAGGTTCATGGCACTCCCATCTGACGCTCTGGCACACACTATTACGAACGGCTCGGTGCGGGCGCCGGAACCCGCGCGGGACGGCGGCGCCGCGCGCCACAATGGGCCCATGGACATCCGGATCGTGCGCGCGGACATCACCACCGTCGCGGCCGACGCCATCGTCAACGCCGCGAACCCCTCGCTGCTGGGCGGCGGCGGGGTGGACGGGGCCATCCACCGGGCCGGCGGGCCCGCCGTGCTCGAGGCCTGCCGAGCGCTGCGGGCGACGAGCCTGCCCGACGGGCTGGCCCGCGGGCGGGCGGTCGCGACGACGGCCGGACGGCTGCCGGCGCGCTGGGTCATCCACACCGTCGGCCCCGTCTTCTCCCGCACGGAGGACCGTTCGGGGATCCTGGCCGACTGCTACCGCGCCGCCCTGGCGGTGGCCGACGAACTGGGGGCGCGCAGCGTCGCCTTCCCCCTCATCTCCGCCGGCGTCTACGGGTGGCCCCCGGACGACGCGGCGCGCATCGCGGTGCGGACGCTGGCCGCGACGCCGACGGAGGTGGACGAGGCGATCCTCGTCGCCTACGGCCGGCGGGCCCAGGAGGACTGCACGAGGGCGCTCGCCGAACTGAGGGACTGAGGACGCGGGAATCAGTTCCTGGCACCCTGGGCCCTCGCCCTGCGCCAAGAGCTCGTGAGGGCGGCGACGAGAACGACCACGACGAGCGCGATCGACACGTAGTTGGCGATCCTCGCGTAGCCGGCGAGCAGCGAGGTGATGGGCGCGCCCACCAGGTAGCCGATGGCGGTGAAGCCGAGCAGCCAGATGAAGCAGGCGGCGCAGTCCATGGCGACGAAGCGGCGGACGCTCATCCGGTTGGCGCCGGCCAGGACGAAGACGACGGCCATGAGGGGCAGCGGAACGGGCAGGTAGGCGAGCAGCATGCCCACCCAGCCGGCCCGGTCGGCCCAGCGCTCGACCTTCTCGTACCGGGTCCGGGCGCGCTCCGAGCGACCGGCCCAGACCTCGATCATGCCGCGACCCCACAGCTTGCCGGCCCACCAGTAGACCCAGTCGAACTTGCAGCTCATGACGGTTCCGGCCATCAGGACGAGCACCCATGGGATCACCAGGCGGTAGTCGCCCTCGCGCACCAGCGCGCCGAGAGTTGCGCTGCCGGTGCGCGAGCCGGTCGCCGCGACGAGCGCGGGGATGCGGCTGGGGGCACCGAGCAGCCAGGCGCGCAGCGGCATCATGGCGAGGCTGAAGACGCCGAGGGCGCCCATCCAGACCAGACAGGAGATGTCGGACCTGCCGGGCCGGTGCTTCCAGGGCATGGCGGGATCGTCCCACCACTCCTGCGCTGCGCCGGGACCGCCAGCGAAGGCGTCGGCCCCGTGCAGGGCGACGGCATCGCCGGACGCGTCCTGGACGGCGTCCTCAGCGCCCTGGGGCTCATGACTCACATGATCAAGGCTACCCGCGGGCCCGAAACGAGCGCCCCCGCAGGCGGACAGGGGCGGCCCAGACCCGCTCCGCACCGGACCGGACCGGAGACGAGGATTCGACCGGTTCGGAGAGGAACCGATGGCGGCGGGCGGATGTCACTCCGGTTCCGCGATCGCGCGCACCTGCTCGAACCATGCCGCATCGAGCCTCCAGGCCTCCCTCTCAGCCTGGGCCGGCAGTCCGATCTCGCGTGACAGCAGGGTCCACCATGTGGCATCGGCGATGCTCCGGGCCAACTCCCTGCGGTCGGAGCCCGAGCCGACGGAGGCACGTGCGCAGGCCCTGATGTCCTCAGCGATCGCAGCGGTCCAGGCGATCCTGATGAAATCGTCGAGCGACCATCCGGGGGAGGAGCTCAGGACAAGGCCCCGGTGCGGGCTGCCAGGCAGCCCGGCAGGCAGACCGAAGGCGTCGAGTCGTCCCATTTCGAGCCTCGGGTACCACAGCGCAGGACCGGAGCAGTCCGCCATGGCGAGCACACCGGCATCGGTGATGATCTCGGCGCCCAACAGGGCCAGCAGCCCGTCGTCTCGGTTGACGGAATCCTGCTCGTTGTGCACCGTGAGGGTGAAGCCCGTGTCCGAACAACACCCGATGCATGTGGTCACACCCGCGTGAGTCGAGACATGCTCGATCCTCGGGCTCCCGCCCTGCACGAGCCGACGCAACAAAGCCGCGGCCGGCAGCAGGGTCTGGGACGAGGCACTGATGCGAACCGATCTGATCCGTCCGCGCATCCGTCCGGCGACCCTGGTGACCATTGCCACTGCCGGCAGGCGCAGGTAGAGATTCCCCACGTGCAGGATCACCTTGTTGCGAGTGGCACTGGCCAGCAGATGCTTGATCTCATCCGCTCGGACGGGCTGCTCGAGAAGAACATTCCAGCCGCTGTCCATGAGCTTCTCGGCCAGTTCCGTACCATGACCGCCCAGAGCGGCGCTGCGTAGAACGACCGAGGCCACGGCGTCGCTCTCACGCGGCACATGCTCGACTCCGGTCCAGAGCGGGACGCCGTATGCACGCGCCAAGGTCTTCGACCGTTCGCTCCCCGAAGCGAAGAGCCCGGCCAGTTGAAGATCATCGGCCCGATCGACTGCACAGGCATGGACCGCCCCGAAGGTCGATCCGCACACCAAGACCCGATTCACAGCTCGCCCTCCTCCTGCTCCTCGACATCATCGAGCAGCCGGGCCCCCGCCCTCGTGAGAATGTTTTTCAGATGGTCGCCGGCCCGTTCCCCGAGCAACTCGACGGCGGTCGTCGAACGCGCCGGGCCGGGATCGGCCGCTGCTTCCACAGCACAGGCAACAGCCGTCCACGCGCAGATCCCGGCGATGCTGGGAGCCTCGATGAGGATCCTCTCACCGGCCCCTGCAACGTGGACGATGACTTCGGAACCGCCTTCCAGAACGGGCCTGAGCGAGGCGGCGGCGAGACTCGCCGAGGCTTCCTCAGCATCCATTCCGACAGCGCGGAAGAGGGCCTCGCGGAGGGCACGGCCGGCCCATGCGTTCAGCCAGCGAATCGGAGCCCCGAACAGAGCATCGACAGCGCGAGTGTCCTCGTCCTGGAAAGCCACCAGATCAACCTCCGCGTCGACACCAGGCATGCGGGCGTCCCGCTGGACCTCGGTGCCGACGCTTCGGCGGGCGCCCTCGAGGATGTCACGGGCGGAAGTGCGACTCAGGGCGCCGGCCAGCAGCGCGTGGTACTCGACGCCACCACCCCGATGGTCAAGCAGCAGCGGCGCAGCGGTGAGGATGCCCGGCAGGGCTCCGGCGCAGCGTACGTGCAGACTCCTGCCTCCAACCAGTGCGTGACCGACCCCGACAACCGGCGTTCCGGCGTCGAGTATGGCGGCTACGGTGGATTTATCTGCTCGGGAGGGGGAGGCGTCGATGACCACGTCGACGGCCCCGGCCAGGGCCGCTCCGAGATCCTCGTCCACTCTCACCTGGCCGGGACCAGGAGAGCGGCGTACCCCGGCCAAGGTCTCATGCCCTGCGGTCTTGAGCGATGCCAGGATGCACCGCCCAACCCCTCCCGAGGAACCGAGCACACCGATCCTGCTCACAGTTCGCCCTCCTCGAAACCCTCGCCGTTGTCATCGGCTCCGGCGATGGCCAAGGATTCGGCGATGCCCTGCACGGTCGGGGACTCCAGTATCCGGCGCAGGGACAGCCGCACTCCGGTGCGACGTTCCAGCTCCACCACCAGCCGGGCTGCGGAGAGCGAGTCGCCGCCATGGTCGAACAGGGAATCGGTCCGGCTGATCCCGCTGGCACCGAGCAGCGACTGCCAGCACTCGGCGACCAATGATTCCAGGCCCGCGCCCGGGGCCTCCCCGCCGCCGAGTGCTCCGGCGCCGCCGACTCGCAGGGCGGCCATGACGGTCATCCGGTCGACCTTGCCATTGCGCGTCATGGGGACGGCGTCGATGATCTCGCACAGCCGGGGCACATATGGTGCGGCCAGACGCTCAGCAAGTTGAGCGCGGAGCCGCTCTCCGTCCAGCTCCTCGTCCTCGCCCGGACGCTGCAGGACGAGCCCGTACACGGTGCTCCCCTCCACCGAGATCGCCGCAGTCGGACGCAAGCCAAAACGGACGGCCAGCTCGGCCCACTCGTCGAGATCATGACAGTGCCCCCGCATCGGATCGGACGCTCTGCTCCCGTCGGGGCCGAATCCGTCCTCGAGCAGTACTGCCGAGAGCAGGGCTTCGGGGGCCAGGCGTCCGATCTCAGTCATCACCAGATGCCCACCGGGACGCAGGGCCCTCACCGCGCGGCGCATGGCCCGTTCGGGCCGGGCGAAGGTGTGCATGCTGAACGGGGCGAGGACCAGATCGAACCCCCGGCCCGCCCAGACCTCGGACTCGCCGGTAGGAACCAGATGATCGCGATCCGCCTCGATGCCGCCAATGCGTCCGGCCAGCTCATGAGCAACGGCGGTGGACGCCCACAACCCAACGTACGACGCGCTGGACCCATCGATGATCTTGCGGGCGCTGCGAAGCATCCACTCCAGCGCGCATGCGGACTCCTCCTGGTCATTCATCTGAGCCATGACATCCGTGGCCCGCTCCGTCCCGAGGTCGGCCAGAGGACGGCGCCGGGCCAGCACATCGGCAAGCAGCTCGACAACCGGGATGTCCTCGACCAAGAGCCGGCCGATCTCCTGACCGGCGAGCCACGCCTCCCAGAACTCCAGGACACGAAGGGTGCCGTCGTCGCGGTGCGTGCGAGAAATGACTTCACGCAGCACAGCCGCAACCCGAATCGCCCTGGCAGGCAGACCGAAATGACTCGGGCTGCCTTCCGCGTGCACCGGATCGACTTCGACCCGACCGGTCTCCCCTCTGAGGGCTGCCGTGGTCGGCACGCAGGCCAGGGCGAGAATCGCCCCGTCCTCGCCCTCGATCACACCGGCTACGGCACGTTCGATCCCCGGGAGGGATTCCGCGGCGGCCTCCACCTCTCCCGTGGCAATGCGATGGCCACGCACCTTGACCTGATCGTCGAGGCGTCCCAGGATCTCGAGGAGACCGCCGGGGCGGAAGCGCCCCAGGTCGCCTGTCCGATAGCTCCTCCGGCCCGCACTGTCGACGCGGAAGCCGCCCTGGTCCTCGCCGACATAGCCTTCTGCCACGCCGCAGCCGCTGATGGTCAACTCGCCGACGACCCAGTCCGGGCACGGCTCTCCCTCGGCAGTAAGCACATCGAAGCGCTGACCCGGCAGCGGATGCCCGTACGGCACACTGTCCCAAGCCGGTGACTGCTGGCGCCAGGACTCATCACCAGTCGGCTCGAACCAGTTCGACCAGATGGCGCACTCGGTGGCGCCGCCCAGGGCGACGAGCATGGCCCGCGGTGACGCCTCGATGAGCCTGCTGTCAAGATCGAGCGGCACCCGGTCGCCCGAGACGAGGACCGGACGCAGGCTGGTCAGATCACCCGGCCCGGCCGACACGAGCAGCATCTCGAGCAGAGTCGGCACGGTGTTCCAGTAATTCACCTGATGCTCACGAACCAACCGCGCCCAGCTCTGCGAGTCTCGACGGTGCTGCTCCCCTACCAGTACGAGCAGCCCTCCCGAGCCCAGGCAGCCGAACAGGTCGAAGACCGAGAGGTCGAAGTCGACGGCCGATACAGCGAGACCCCGCCAGCCCTCCCGCGGCTTCCAACGGGCGTGCACCGCGTCGATCGTGGCGGCAGCGGCTTCATGCGAAAGGACCACGCCCTTGGGCTCGCCGGTCGAGCCCGAGGTGAAGATCGTGTACGCGGGATCCTCGGGCCGGGCCGGACCGGGCCCCCACGACGTGGCAGTCGGTCCAGCACTGCCTTCGAGACGGAGCATCCAGTCGTCGTCGATGACCGTGCGCAACCCGGTCTGGGCGATGATCGAGTCGACCCGCCGACGCGGGTGATCCGCACTGACCGGTACGTAGGAGCCCCCGGCCATGAGGACGCCGTAGATCGCGGCCACCCGTGACACCGGATCGGACAGTCTGATCATCACCTGTTCCCCAGCCCCGACGCCTTCGTGACTCAGCACCGCGCACACGCGTGAGGCACGGTCCATCAGGGCGCCTCTGGAGAGGATCCTCCCGTCCGGACCGACAAGCGCCGGTTCGTCGGGGACCGTTCGGGCCAGTGCGACAAGATCCGCGTGGAGGAGGCGGGGCTCCGTCTCTGCCGGCTCTTCGAAGCATCGGCGGGTCTCACGCTCCCGTTCAGTGATGGCCGCAGGCGGGCTGGTATCCCAGCTCTGTTCCGAAGCGAAGTCGAGAAGTGCCTTCTGATGAGCCATGGCGCTTTCGATGAGGCCCTCGGGGAAGAGACCGACCACATGGTCCCAGTTGATACGCACACCGCCCTGTCCGTCGTCGCTGATCTGATGGTCGAGCCAGACCTGGGGCGTGGCGGATGTTCCTCCGGTGCATTCGCGGAAGAGGCCCCTGTCCCCGCCGAAGGTCTGCTCGATGCCCAGCGCCGAGGTGAACACGACCGGAAAGGCAGAAGTGGCTCCGGCTTCCTGGGCGAGGCGCCCGATGGCCCCCATGCCGACGCTGAAGTTCTCGAGATCATGGGCCAGTTCATGCGAAACGTCCTTCACCCTGGTGGCCCAATCCTGTTCGCCGCTCGCACGGTACGCGGCGACAACCAGCGACGTGAAGTCGCCGAGCACGCGATCGATCTGGGGGTGAACCTCAGGGCGATCAAACACGGTAACCGCAACAGAGACGGCCGACTGCCCGCTGAAGGCGCGCATCGCCTCGCAGAAGGAGGCCAGGACGAGAACCGACGGAGTGACCGCCTCCCGGCGACAGCGCTCCCGCAACAGCTCCCACTGCCCGGCGTCGATCTGGATCGTACGGCGTTCGATGCCGGGCACGCCGAGCTCTTCGGGACTACGCGCCAAGGGCAGAGCGGGGCTCGGGGGGAGTTCGCGGGCGTGCTCCCGCCAATAGGTGAGGGCCGCCGAGCGGCGCTCACCAGAGAGGGCCTCGTCCTCGAGGTACCCGACGACGTAGTCGCGGAAGTCGATCTCGGGCGGCGCCTCCAGCTCATGACCCGCATAGGCCGCGTCCACCTCGCGTTGGAAGATGAGCACGGAGGCGGCATCCATGACGATCGAGTCCGTGGTCACGCAGATGTGCGGGGAACCGTCGAATTCGAGCACTCGCACATCGAATAGCGGCCACCTGTCGGGCTCGAAGGCGCGGCCGGACAGCTCACGGCGCATGCGCTCGGCCTCGGCGCCGGCGGATCGCACGACGCGGTAAGGCCCCACCTCGGCCAGAACCCGCTGGCTCGTCCCCTCGAATACGGTGCGCAACATCGGGTGCCGGGCCACGACCGTGTCGATGGCCCTGCCGAGGCGCTGCTCGTCAACCTCCTCCACGCGGTATTCCCGGTAGAAGATGCAGTCCACGCCGCCCAGTGTCAGCTCGGGATCTCGTCCCACGAGGTAGGCGCGTTGCACTTCGGTGAGCCCGAAGGGCTCGTACGCGTGATCAGCATCGTGGGCGAGTGCGGACGCCTGATCCTCCCGGATCCCCTGCGGGGGAACGCAGGTTTTCGCGTAATCGCCCAGTCTCGGGTGGGTGAAGACCTCGGCGAGACTCGTCGTCCAGCCCTCGCGACGCATTGCGGCAATGACCCTGGAGGCGATCAGGGAATCGCCGCCGAGCAAGAAGAAATCATCGTCGGCCGAGCGGACCGGGACGGACAAGTACTCGTACCAGTACGCGGCGACAGCAGCCTCGAGCGGACCGAGTGGACTCCCGGCGATCGGGCCCCCGTCCGGGTGCTCTGCCATGAGCCTGGCGAGCACGGCCTCGCGATCGACCTTGCCGTTGCGGTTCAGTGGCAACTCGTCGAAGAAGGACAGCAGCGTACACGGCCACGGGATCTGCTGTTCCTGCCAACCGACGAGCTCGTCGACGGTCAGCCGTGCACCGGGACGGGTGACGACCGCTGCATACATCTGACGGGTGCGTCCCTCGGAAGCGACAACTGCGACCTCCATGACTTCGGGGTGAGTCGAGATCGCATGCTCGATCTCTTTGAGTTCGATGCGGTGCCCGTGGACCTTGACCTGCGTGTCAGTGC
>ERZ772964.486-NODE-486-length-17799-cov-118.478_pt1 | contig 17799 bp, 11 predicted proteins | sample MGYA00580675_ERZ772964 | MGnify/ENA primary metagenome ERZ772964 (study PRJEB29015, sample SAMEA2737941) | human oral metagenome | biome: human oral; feature: human-associated habitat; material: dental | place: China | collected 2139 ... | reverse complement strand
TAGAGCAACGCGTTTACACCGCGGCGGTCGTCGGTTCGAGTCCGGCCGGGTCCACCATGGGGCTCGCGCGCGCGAGAAGAGCGGCCGTCTGTGCGCCTCCGCCCCGGGGGAGTTCGGGGACGCGGCTCGGGACCCGGCGCGCCGTCCGCTTGCGTGCCTTGCCCGGGGGGGGGGAGCCACCCGGGGGGAGTCGATTCGGTGATGTCACCTCAGCTCGCATTGTGCGAGCTGAGCTCGCACGAATCGAGCTGAGGTGGATTTTGTCGAGCTGAGCTCACATTGTGCGAGCTGAGGTGGATTTCGGCGAGCTGAGCTCGCATTGCGCAAGCCGGGCCCGGGCCGGATCGGGTCTGCGCCGGCCCCCGCCGCCTGGGCTCGGCCCGCCTTAGCCCGTCCTAGCCCGGCCGGGTCCGCGAGAACGTCACTTGACCCGCGAGATCGCCGGGTAACCCGCGAGAACGTCTGCCAGGGGTACGTTCTCGCGGGTTACCCGGCGATCTCGCGGACCGCGGCGTCCCCCAGTGCGGCGCGGACGAGGAGTGCGACAGGTCCGGTCCACCGACCGGGATCCGCTCCGGAGGCTCTTCTCCTACCGGCGCCCCCGAGAAGGCGGGGCGCGCAGCCAGCCGACGAGCACGCCGCCGTCCGCTGCGGAGCGGTCCTCCCGGGGACAGGGCACGCAGGGGACGGCACGGCTGATACGGCCGCGGGCGACCGGGCCCGATCCCGCCCGAACCGCGCAGACGACCGCCCCTCTGTGAACACGCACTCGACCCCACCGGTACCGCCATGCCGATCCCCGGTCTTCAGGCCACCGTCTCCGGCAAGAAAGGTTCGGCATCCGGACGTAAAAGTGATATATATCACTGTAAGCACGTGATATGGTCACTGGATTGGCCGATGAGTCGGGTTCCCTGACCCGGTCCAGCATCCGATCAAGCAGTGGAGTGAGGAACATGTTGCCGTCAGGAAGACGAGCCGATCGACTGGCGGGCGCCTTGCTGCGCGGTTGCTAGCAACGGCCTCGACCGGTCGCCGGCGTTGCCTGCTGATACCGCTTTCGCCTCATGTCGTCCGAGTGGGTGTCGAACCCCGAGCGGTCCTGCTCGGGGTCGGTGTGGTCGACGGGCGCGGCGGGCCTGTGCGGTTCCCTGTGGTTGGCCGGTGGGATCCGGTCGGCTCCGCTTGTTCTTCTGCGCCTTCTCCTTCATCTCGTACGGTGTGAGGATCGACCCTCGCCTCTCTGCACGTCCGATCGTCTTCGCGATTCACAGCGCCACGGAGAGGGAATCATTCCGAGACCTCTTGTGCACGAATTTTCGCTTTTTGGTCGCGGGCATCCATCCGTTCCGATCGCATTACGATTGCATGAGGCCGTCATCGGCCTTCGGCTCCGTGTGCGCCGGGCGTCTCACCGCGAACCGCTCTTCATTTCCGTCGGGCGCGGTTGGCGACTCGGCTTCGTGTCACTCGAGCGGGTGAGCAGCCCTCCGTAATAATGGTCGCGATGACGCACCCCATTATGACACGATGCGGCCGCCGCAGATACTGGGTGGAGCATCTCTGATGACTGACTTAATGAGGACGTGCGTCGAAGAAGTGATACCCGAAGTGCCCGTGATTGTGTGTGGAGAAAATGAATTTTGATCTGTTAGCGCTGGCGCGAAATAAGAAGGCAGGAGCTGATAAGAAGGCAGGAGCTGCGAGATCAAGAAGCGGTAACCCCCATCGTGGTCGCATTATCATCCCGCCGATGGCAACGATACCGGCGCCGGTCATCGAATTGAAGAGGGCCTACTACGGGGAAAATCTACGGGATGAGGCAGTAGAACCACACGAGGAGGAGAAGGTCAGAAACGATGCCTGATTTCTCTCAGATCAAGGAGGGTGATTCCCAAAATGTGAGCGATTTTGATCAATCTCCGACTGCTCGCGAACTTGAAAGCTATTCCAAAGAGTACTTCCAGTCTTGGCTGAGACGGCGCGAATGGCTGCTGCGGAAGGTCAATCGACTCGAGTATGTCGACAGGGCGACTTTGAACTGCACCCTGTCCTATGACGTGGACCTCATTCGGTTCAGGAGCATCTCGAAGATCATCCAACTGGTTCACAGTCGGGGTTGTTCCCGTATGCTGCTGCCACTGGACGTCATGAATAACCGTCCTTACATGACGAACAGGCTTGAAAGTTGCTGGGATCAGCAGATGTGTCTGGCCACGCGTCGGGAGACGGCGAGGTTCGCTACCTTCTTATTTTTCGGATTCTTGGCGACTCGCTACGAGAAGTCGCATATAAATATTTTCTCAAATCTGAACGATCTGAGGGCGAAGGAGATGTATGACAGTTTTCTGAGCGGTCCGGCGGATGACTTCGACAAGAATATGTTCACCGCCCTGGGATGCGTGGATGGGGCTGCATTCGAAAAGGGTGAAGAAGTCGCTTTCAAAGAGATGGGCGCACTCAAAGATGTGGCGACCTGGTTGAGAGATTCAACATTCGTGCTCCTGAGCGCTCCGGCGGACGCAACCTCCAGGGCGCGCATAAAGTTCTCCTTCAGCACCAACAGGGAGGAGCCGAGTCGGAACTGGTTCGATAAATTCGGTATCACAGCCTCATCGGTCCTCCTGCCCGGAGCGAGCAGGAACGACGACGATGATCTCGGCACCCACGTGCGATTCATGGTGCCGACGGGCATGCGAATCGATGATGTCGGATATGAGTCTGATGGGAAAAAGATTTCTGTTGCCCGCGATGTGAAGAAGTCGCTCAGTGTGCGCTGGAACGGGGAAGTCGTGTCCATATATGTGCCGCCGTCGTCTTCTCACCCCAATTTCGACATGCGCATCTATATGAACCCCAAACGCGAGATATTCACAATCCCGGCTTTCGTCGCGTGTCTGGTTTCTTATATCGTGGGCCAGCTCGTGCTCTGGTGGATATTGTCAGTAAGTGCGGGTGAGTACGGTGCGAGGGTGATTAAAGACTTTCCCGGACAGGCCGTAACCCCCGTGGCGGCTCTTATTCCGGCATTCGTAGCCTCCTGCGTCATCGTTGTGCGGGAGCATGAGAAACTCAGTTTCGCTCTGGGTTTCCGCCGATCACTGCTGGCCGTGGGGGCGGTTTCCTCGGTAATTTTCTCCGTGGTTCTGGACTTGGGTCTTTCAGATAATGGTGCTGGAATAAAAATATTGCTCGTGCTGCTTGTTTATACGGCCCTGCAATTGGGGCTTCTCCTATTCTTCCTGTTCGACATCTTTCGTGTTGGATGGTGGCGCCGGAAGGTGTTGAACCTCAAGGGGCGGATCATTCTCTTCGTCGTGATCGGGATTATTGTGTGGGGTGCGATATGTGCACACAACATTGTGATGCTGTGACGGGGACGTGAACAGGCTCGCGGTCGCGGCGGGACTGGCCGCGGGGGCGGGCCTGGCGGCCTCGCTCGGGGCGGGGGCGATCGAGCGTCGGGCCGCGCGGTGGTTCCTGCCCGGCCGGCGGGCCGACCCGCCGGGTTCAGACGCGCTAGCCGGACCTCGACGCCGGCCTGCCCCTGGCGCACCAAGGGCGCCGGGCTCAAACGTGCGGGCCGCTTGGGGCCGGGCCCCGGAACGGGCCAGTCGGGACCGGGCCCCGGAACGGGCCAGTCGGGACCGGGCCCTGGGCCGCGATCCGGCTCCCCGGAGTCAGACTCCGCCCGTGGAACCGGCTTCTGCAACGGGCCCGCCATTCACGGCCCCCCGCGGCCCGTCGATGTTGGGCGGCCAAGTCCACCTCACCGACCAGAAGCTCACGGCTCCTCGGGGCCAGGCGGTGCTCGTCCTCGGGCACGCCGACGCCGGACCCCGCGCCGGTCGGATCAACCGCCGCCGGATCATCCGGGGTCTGGCGGCTCTGGAGACGGACGGCGCCCTGATCGTCTCCGGGGGAGCGGTCGCCGGACGCCGCAGCGAAGCCCGGCTCCTGGCCGACGCCGCCCGCGACGCCGGGTATCGCGGCCCGATCGCACTGGAGGAGGCCTCCCGCTCCACCTGGGAGAACATGGCGAACTCGCAGGCCCTCCTGGAGCCCCGAGCGCGGATCGTCATCGTCTCCGAGCCCGTGCACGCCGCCAAGGCCCGCGCCCTCCTCGCCGCCCAGCGCCCCGACCTCGCGGCGCGGCTGGTCGCCGACCCCAATCCGGCGCCCCGCCTGGCCAGTCCCTGGCGGGTGGGCCTGGGACTGATCGACCTGCTGCTCTCGCGCCGGGTCGCCGGCTGGGCGCAGGACTCGGCCCGGGGGCTGGCCGGGCTGCGGCGCCTGGCGGCCCTCCGCCGTTGAGCGCGCTGGGGAGCCCCGCTGCCGGTCGCGGCGGGAGCGGGCGCGTCCCGCCGCCGTCGGCCACCTCAGCCGCCCAGGCCCGCCACGAAGCCCCCGAGCCGCTCCAGACCCTCGGCCAGCTCCTCGCGCCCGGCCGCGTAGGACAGGCGCACGTGCGTGCTCCCCGTGGCCGGGCCGAAGTCCCGCCCCGGCGTCAGCGCCACGTGCGCCTCCTCCAGGGCCCGCTCGCAGAAGGTCCACGCGTCCAGGCCCGTGCCCGTGACGTCGAAGTAGGCGTAGAAGGCGCCGTCGGGCCGCACCGGCACCGGCAGGCCGATCCGCTCCAGGCCGTCCAGGACGAGCCCGCGGCGCGCGAGCAGCTCCAGGCGCCGGTCCTCGCAGGCCGCCAGCGCCTCGGGCGTGAAGCAGGACAGCGCCGCCATCTGCGTGGGGGTCGAGGCGCACAGGAAGAAGTTGACGGCCAGGTTGTCGGCCGGGGTGAGCAGCTCCTCGGGCAGGACGAGCCAGCCCAGGCGCCACCCGGTCATCCCGAAGTACTTGGAGAAGGAGGACACGATGATCGCCTCGGGGTCGGCCTCCAGGGCGGTGCGGGCCGGCGAACCGTCCGGGGCCGGGTCGGCCAGGGACAGGTAGATCTCGTCAACGATCCGCCAGGCCCCGCGCTCGCGCGCCGCCTCGCAGATGGCGGCCAGCTCGGGGAAGGGGATGGTCGTGCCGGTCGGGTTCGACGGCGTGGCCACCTGCACCGCGCTCGTGCGCCCGGTCCAGGCCTCCAGCATCGTGGCGAGGTCGAGCTGGTAGCGGGCGGCCGGCGTCGTGGGCGCCAGGACGACGCGGCCCCCGAAGGTGTCGACGAGCTCGCGGTTGCAGGGGTAGCAGGGGTCGGCCATGACGACGTCGTCGCCCGCCTCCGTCGTCAGCGCCGTGGCCAGCAGCAGCCCCGCCGAGGCCCCCGCCGTGATGAGCACCCGCCGCGGGTCGACGTCGACGCCGTGGCGGGTGCGGTACAGCCCGGCCACGGCCCGGCGCAGCGCGGGCAGGCCTGCGGCCGGGGTGTAGGGCAGAGCGCGCCCGTCCATGGTGGCGCGCATGGCCTCGTGGACCCCCGGCGGGGCGCCGAAGGAGGGCTCGCCCAGGCTGAGCTTGGCGATGCGGATCCCCCGGGACTCCAGCTCCCGTGCCCGGGCGCCGATGCTCATGGCGTGGAAGGGCTGTGCTCGTACGGCTCGCTGCGCGATCTTCATGGGTGCTCCTGGGGTCGGGGCGCCTGCCATCAGGCTCCGCGGTGACAGGGTAGGCCGCGACCGGCCCCGATTGTGACCGGGGCCGCTCATTGTGGTTAACTTGCCGCGTTTCATGACGGACGCCACACGACCGATACCCAGGTGATGCCCCCTATGCTCCCGACGCTTGCCCCCTGCGCCGCCGCGCTCAGCCCGCTCACGGCCGACGTCACCGGCGACGTCGGCGGAGGGGAGGCGAACCTCGAGCTGCCGGACTTGAGCGGCGTCGTCGTCGGCCTGGGGTTGGGCGGACGGGCGCTGCTGCTGATCGGCCTGGTCGTGTGCCTGGCCGGGCTCGGCTTCGGCGTGTTCACCTTCGTGCGCCTGCGCCGGGCGGCCGTGCACGACTCCATGCTGCGCGTCGCCGAGCTCATCTACTCCACCTGCAAGGCCTACCTGCTGCGCCAGGGGCGCTTCCTGCTGGTGCTGTGGCTGTTCATCACCGCGGTCATCGTCGTCTACTACAAGGCGCTGGTCGGCTTCGGCTGGTCCCGGGTCGGCGTCGTCGTGCTCTTCTCCCTGCTGGGCATGGGCGGCTCCTACGCCGTCGCCTGGTTCGGGATCCGGGTCAACACCTTCGCCAATGCCCGCGCCGCCTTCGCCTCCCTGCGCGGCAAGCCCTACGACGTGCACGAGATTCCGCTGCGCTCGGGCATGAGCATCGGCATGGTGCTCATCAGCCTCGAGCTGCTCATGATGCTGACCATCCTCCTGTTCCTGCCCCCCGACGTGGCCGGGGCCTGCTTCATCGGCTTCGCCATCGGGGAGTCCCTGGGGGCCTCGGCCCTGCGCATCGCCGGCGGCATCTTCACCAAGATCGCCGACATCGGCGCGGACCTGATGAAGATCGTCTTCAAGATCGACGAGGACGACCCGCGCAACCCCGGCGTCATCGCCGACTGCACCGGCGACAACGCCGGCGACTCGGTGGGCCCCAGCGCCGACGGCTTCGAGACCTACGGCGTCACCGGCGTCGCCCTGGTCACCTTCGTCCTGCTGGCCGTGCCCGACCCGGCCCTCCAGGCCAGGCTGCTGGTGTGGATCTTCACGGTGCGCGCCGCCATGATCCTGGCCGCCTGGGCGGCCTACGCCATCAACAAGACCTGGGTCCGCCTGCGGTACGCCGACGCCGAGAGGATGAACTTCGAAACGCCCCTGACCACGCTCGTGTGGCTGACCAGCGCCCTGTGCATCGTCCTGACCTACGCGGCCACCTGGCTGGTCCTGAGCGGCCTGGGCGCCGGCCTGTGGCTGCGCCTGGCCACCATTATCACCTGCGGGACGCTGGCCGGGGCCCTCATCCCCGAACTGGTCAAGGTCTTCACCTCCACCGCCTCCCAGCACGTGCGCGAGACGGTCCGCTCCTCGCGCCAGGGCGGGGCCAGCCTCAATATCCTCTCCGGCGTCGTGGCGGGCGATTTCTCCGCCTTCTGGCTGGGCATCACGGTCGTGGGCCTCATGGGCGTCGCCTTCGTCCTGTCCGGCTCCGGCCTGGAGGCGTTCATGGCGGCCCCGGCCGTCTTCGCCTTCGGCCTGGTCGCCTTCGGCTTCCTGGGCATGGGGCCGGTGACCATCGCCGTCGACTCCTACGGCCCGGTCACCGACAACGCCCAGAGCGTCTACGAGCTCTCGCGCATTGAGGACCTCGACGGCATCGACGCCGAGCTGCGCCGCGACTTCGACCTCGCCCCGCGCTGGGAGAGGGCCAAGTTCCTCCTGGAGGACAACGACGGCGCCGGCAACACCTTCAAGGCCACCGCCAAGCCCGTCCTCATCGGCACCGCGGTCGTGGGCGCCACCACCATGATCTTCTCCATCATTATCGGCCTGACCGACCACCTGAGCCGCGGCATCGAGAACCTGTCCCTCATGCACGCCCCCTTCCTCCTGGGCCTGATCACCGGGGGCGCCGTCGTCTTCTGGTTCTCCGGGGCCTCCATCCAGGCGGTCACCACGGGCGCCAACCGGGCGGTGGCCTTCATTAAGAAGTCCATCCACCTGGACGCCGGGGCGCAGCGGGCCTCGGTGGAGGACTCCCGCAGGGTGGTGGAGATCTGCACCCAGTACGCCCAGCAGGGGATGCTCACCATCTTCCTGGCGGTCTTCTTCATCACCCTGTCCCTGGCCTTCGTCGAGCCCTTCCTGTTCATCGGCTACCTGGTGTCGATCGCGGTCTTCGGCCTGTACCAGGCGATCTACATGGCCAACGCCGGGGGCGCGTGGGACAACGCGAAGAAGGTCGTCGAGGTCGACCTGCACATGAAGGGCACGGCCCTGCACGACGCCTCGATCGTCGGCGACACCGTCGGAGACCCCTTCAAGGACACCTCGTCGGTGGCGCTCAACCCCATTATCAAGTTCACGACCCTCTTCGGCCTGCTCGCCGTCGAGCTCGCCGTCAGCCTGTCCGCCCAGGGGATGGGGACGCTGGTGCACGTCCTGGCGGCGGCCTTCTTCGTCGTCGCCCTGGTCTTCGTCCACCGGTCCTTCTACTCCATGCGGATCCCGGCCGGCACGGGCGACGACGTCGACGAGACCGCGGCGGGGGAGAGGGAGATCGCGGAGGTGCACTCATGAGGATCGCCATCAAGTACGACTCGGTCGAGATCTCGTCCGGCGGGCGCGTGGCCGGGCACGAGGCGGGCGACACGCTCGTGCGCCGTCTGCTGCGGATCTTCCCCGGATCGGTGGTCATCGGCCCCGCCACCCGGCGCAGCCAGGACTTCGACGTCGTGCCCCTGGAGATGATCGACCCCGAGGACCTCGTGGTCATCAATATGGAGGCGGTGGACTCCCCGCACATCTGGCGCGTCCTGTCCCAGGGCTCGCCGGGGGCCGAGCCGCGGATCATGAACTTCGTGTGGCGCTCGGTGCCCTCGGCCGCCCCGGACGTGCACACGGCGACCCTGGCGCTGTCCTGCGCCCTGTTCCCGACTTTCGCCGACTCCCAGCGCACCGCCAACGAGATCGGCGACCTCATGTCTAGGTGGACCGCCCAGCGCCTGTACGAGCGGGCCAGGCTGTCGTGGGTGAACCTGGGCTTCCGCCTGGACCACATCCAGCCGCGGGTGTACACGCAGGTGCCGATCGTCCTGTATCCGTCGATCTACCTCAGCCGCCGCAAGCACCCCGAGCAGTTCTTCCGCGTCCTGGAGCAGGTGCGCAAGGTGGTGCCCCTCAGGGTCGAGATGCGTCTGCAGGAGGACAGCCTCGTCTCGGAGGCCGCCATGGACATCTCCCAGCGGGACTGGGTGTGGATGGGGCCGCTCACGGCGACCCGCCAGTCCTACTGGGAGGCGCTGGCGCGCACGACGGCGTTCCTGGCCACCGCCGAGGAGGTGTCCTACGGCCTGCTCTACGTCGAGGCCCTGGGGGCCGGCGTCATCGGCGTCCTGCCCGACCGCGAGTGGGCCCGCGCCCTGGTGCCGCGGACCTACCCGTTCATCTACCGGGACCTGGACGAGGCGGCGGCGATGCTCACGCGGGCGCTGCGCGAGCCGGAGGCGTGCCGCCGGGAGATGGACGCCGCCGCGGGCGGCTCCTTCGCCCAGTGGATCGCCGAGCACCACTCCGACGACGCCTTCGACAAGGCGATCGTGGCCAACGTCGAGTCGTGGTTCGGGGGCTGAGCTGCTTCCGCCTCGCGGGCCCGTCCCGTCACAGCCCGCTCTGAGGTAGTCTCATGCCGTGGCGACGCCGTGCGCGACGCCCTCCCCGCCCCCTTAGCTCAGTGGTTAGAGCAGCGAGCTTATACCTCGTCCGTGCCTGATAAGCACATGGTCCCGGGTTCGAATCCCGGAGGGGGTACCACGAGGTTCTTATACGAACCCGGGCCATGAGGACTGTGGTCTGGGTTCGTGTTTGATGATTGAGAGCGTCTGCCCCGTTGGGCGGGCGCTTTTCGTTGTGTTGAAGCCGGTTTCGCGCCGCCACCGTCCCGTCGTGGCTGGTTCTGTTGTGCGGTGCGCTGCAGTTCATGGTTGGTCAGCTGGTCGAAGGGCGGGTTGAGGCTGGCGGCGGCCCGGGTGCGGCCGGCGCGGTCGTGAACGAGGACGGGCGCCGGTGAGGGGCTCGCCCCGGGGAGGCCGTCTTCTGAGCTTGAGATGTTCGCGGTTCTCGGCTCGTTCACACCGCTATCGTCGCCCGGGCCGGCGGATGGGTTGTTGGAGTTCTTCGGCGCATCGGCGGTGCTGTCCGATCCGGGATCGGTCGGCGGCAGGACGAGGCGCCCCTCCTCGTCCGTATCGGGATTGACGAGTACTCGTTCGAAGAATACTCGGTTGAGCTGCTTCTTGAGATGATCCGGGGCCGCCGTGTACATGCGGTGGCAGTCCTCGAGCAGGTCGAGGGCCTGCTCGGTGAAGGCCAGTCTCATGAGCGGTGCGCGTTCGGGGTCGAGCTCGACGGTGCGGATCTCGTGGTCCTGGGCGTCGCGGGCGCGGACGTTGCGGTAGTCCGGGGGCGCTTTGCCGTTGGTGCCGCCGTTCCGGGCCTTCTCGCTCATTCCCTTGATGACCTCATTGGCCAGGTTCCGGCTGTAGAACTCGGCGATGGAGCTCATGATGCCGTGCAGCAGGATGCCGCCGGGGGTCTGGTCGATGTTCTCGGAGGTGGACACCAGGCGGACGCCGGCCTCGTCGAAGGCCCGGTTGATCTCCACGTCGTCGGCGCGGTTGCGGGCCAGGCGGTCGAGCTTGTGGACGATGACGTAGTCAACGTCACCGGCGTCCTTGAGGTAGCGGAGCATCTTCTGCAGCTCGGGACGGTTGGCGCTGCGGGCGGACTCGCCGCGATCGACCTTTTCCGGGCAGAGGTAACCGCCGAGTCGAGGCCTTGCTCAGCGAGAGTGCGCGAAGATGACGAAGAGCAAAAAGGACTACCTATAAGGTAAGGAAGAACACATAGCCAACATTGTAGTCTCATAACTAAGACGTTGACACTCGCCGTGGGTCGCGGCATCATACCGGGCGTGTGTACGACGTGTCGCCTCTTTACAAAGGAGTACTCTGCATGCCCACTGCGCTCGCGCTCATAGATGATCGGATTGCGGTGGCCAGTCTTCGTAAGCCGAGTCATGGTCTTTACGCAAGCACCGTCCCATCAGACAGGACGTCTCCGAAGCAACTACTAAAATTGGTCGCTCTGTCGGTAACACTCGTCCGCATACCGATCATCCTCTTCGGTCTCGTTGCGCTGACGTCTGGCTGGATGCGGCTTGCATGCCTGTCGTTCACCATGTTTGCGCTTCTTGACTACTTTGATGGTGTTGCCGCCAGGAGAACTGGCCAAGATACGGCACTGCGCCGTATCGGCGACGTGCTGCTTGACAGGGTGTCGATTCACGTCGTCATCCTGCTGACCTGCCTCCATTACAACAAGGGCTGGGTGGTATGGAGTCTGCTGCTGGCACGGGACCTGACCCAGGGGGCTTTCTCATCTTGCTTACTGGCTAAGTATCGGGTGCTCATCATCGGAGCGTACTGGCACATGTCGTACGGTGTTGCCATTTTGATATGGGAGTGCACGTTCTTGACTAGCGGAGTTGTATCTGGCTCTCTGAGTGCGTGCATTGTCGGCATTGTTGCTGCGACGGGCGCGGACTACGTGCGCCGATGCTTGAGGCTGGTTGCACAATGAGTGATGTTGAATCTGACAAACATGAAAACGATCAGGAGGAACGCAGACCATTTTTCGGGAGTGTACGTCCGAAAGTGGACAAAAACGAGGGAGTTAGATATTCGATAGTACACCCTCTTACGCAGGCAAATTTCGTTGGAATATTCACACTTTCCACAATAGTGTCTTACACGCTTGTGCTACATCTGTGCGAGCAGGATCGTTACATTCCTCCAACAAGTTTTTACGTCTGGCTATTTTTGTGCCTATTCATATTCTGGGGAACCTTGTATATAGAGGCGATGCCCATGTTGTTTGATCGGATAATCGAGATTTCTGGTGAACTACTTGACTGGGCAATCAAGATTTTTGGTAGAGATGCGACCGGTAACGAGTCGGACGCTGCTGAGAGTGGCACTTCTGAGACTGGCGAAGAAAGACGTTCCGTACGCGCCACGCGCAGCAAGGATAAATGGCGCGCCCCCTCTGTTGAAGAACACACTGATTGTTTCAAGTACGACAAGGGCGTCGTGATACGAGTCTATCTTCTTGTTGCGGCTTCAGTGTTTTTCTCGTGTCTTTTTGCAATGTATTCGGGAGGACCATTTCAGAGTGCGTATGCACAGATTATTGTAGCCTATCCCCTGTTTGCGACGGGGTTCGCTCGACGTTGGTGGTCTTTGGTCTCCATCTATGCGATGACAGCGATAATTGCTGGAGGATTTCAATTCGGCAAGTCTTTCTTCGGGTATCTTGACTACCCCGCTCAAAGTGTTGGTTGGTATGTCATTGTCACAATAATTCTGCTCTGCGTGTCACTATTCGTGGCTCTTCTTGAGCATCTTTCAGAAAGGCGCAGAACGAGAAGACGCAAGGTTCAAAAATCGTGAATTACGGTCAGGAGAATTGCTGCACTCTCCTGATTGTGACTATAATGAAGGTTATTCAGGGGGTGGTTTTGTAAGGCATGGAGTGCGAGTACGGCGGTGATGATCTGTTCGAATGCTTCCAGGGGTCTCCTGTAGGGTGTGTGGAGGATTCTCCAGGACTTGATGTGGGCGATGGTCCGCTCTTTCGACCTGGCGGATCCTGTTGATACTCTTGTTCTCCTCCTTGGCCGCCTCGCTCAGTTCGCCGTTGGTGGGTGACGGTACGCTGGTCGGTCGCGTCTGCCGCATCCTGGGCTATGGGATCGGCTTGGCCGATGTGATTATGCTATGTGACCTTCATTACATCTTATCGTCCGTGCCTGAGATCAGACTGACTCTGAAGGCCAGCAGCGCCCGCAAGTTGTTAGAGTTGAGGGTGCAGAGTTGTACTGGCTTCCGGGGCCCGCCGGGAGCGCCATGTTCCCGCAACCCTGGAGACCAGGCCCCCGTGGTGAAATCGGCAGACACAGCGACCTTAAAAGTCGCCGCCTTAGGGCATGCGGGTTCGAGACCCGCCGGGGGCACGCGATCCCGGACAGGAGATCCCGTCTTTCTTCGTCCGGCTCACCCTGCTGTACCCCGACGCAGTCACCGGGCAAGGGCCGCGCCGGTCAGTTTCTGACGTGCCCGGCGTCGGAGGTGCTCAGGGAGTGCGTCACCACGCCGTTGCTGTTCACAATCATCGTCGGTCCGTTGGTGGAGGCGACCACGACGGCGGTATCGGCCTGGGCTGCGTGCAGCGCGATATCGGCCGCGTGGAACTGCTTCTGCACATAGCCGTAGGCCGCGTCATTGAGGGGCACGTACGCCACGTCGCTGCCGCTCAGGCGGCCGACGACGTCCGGGTAGTGCATGTCGTAGCAGATGTAGGCGGTCACGCGCCGGCCCCCGAGTTCGACGATGCTGCGCGAGGCGCGCGACACTCCCAGCTCCTCGTCCGGGGCGATGTGCTGCTTGTAGTTGGCGAGAACGGCCTCGCCCGTCGAGCCGTCCACGACGACGGTCTTCTTGTAGACCCCCTCGCCGTCGTGCTCCGTCGTGTGATAGGCGATATTGACGCGCAGCTCCGCGGCGACGTCGGCCACGCGCCGCTGGGCGGATTCGGGGATCGAGTTCTCCGGCCACACGACGGTCGTGGACCGCGCATAGTCCCCGCCCAGCGCCTCGCGCGTCATGTCGATCAGGTCGCTCACGTCCTGCTCGGTGGCCGGCGCGTCGACGCCGCCCTCGGTCATCGCCTGCAAGGCGATCACCGGGGGGATCGGTTTGGCGGGAAGGCTCTGGGAGATCGCGTTCAGCCCGATCACCGAGGCGATCGCCGTCGCGCCCGCCGCCAGCGCCGCCCACGGGCCCCGGTGCACGAACGCGGCCGCCACCGCCATGCCGCCCGCCAGCACCACCGCCTCCAGCGCCGTTTCGCCGCCGAATCCTCCGAGCCAGACCAGCCCGCTGTTGCGCCACACGCTGTAGCCCAGGTGCGGCAGCCACCAGTCCTCGGTCACCGGCATGCGCAGCCGCAGCCAGGTCAGCGCCAACCAGACAAGCGCGAACAGCGGCCACACCAGCCGGGTTCCGAGCTTCTCGCGCAGGGCCGCCAGGTGGAACAGGTTCGCCATGAGCAGCGCCCAGCCGATGCTCGCCCCGAGCGCCGCGCCGAGCGACATGAAGTTGTAGTACCAGTACGTCGTCGGCACCAGCCACGCCAGCGTGAAGGACGCGCCGACCGCGTACGCCCGCCGGGCCGGTACCGTCCGCAGCAGCCAGAACACCGCCGCCATCGCGACCACCGCCGGCAGTTGCAACGCCCAGTGCTGCGCGAAGGCCGTCGCCGCCAGCGCCCCGCCGGACGCGATGGCGAGCGGGCATTCCCTCGCCTGGCCGGCCCGATCGTCGTCGTGGCGCCGCTGCGCGCGTGCCGCGAAGCCGGGGAGGTGGAATCGCATCGGTCGTCCTTGTCGTCCGGGGCTTGTTCGTAGAGGCGCGCACGTTTCTTCGGCGGCCCGCGCGCCGAGCCGGACGGCCCGATCCGGAAGGACTCCGGCTTCCAGGTGAGGCGTCTCAAGGCGCAGAATGCCGGGGCGAATGGTAGCACGACGAGTCGGGAGGGCGGGACGGCGCCGCCTACGTCCCCGGTCCCGCCTGGCCGCCGCCGTTGGTGCGGATGCGGGGGTCCGCGGGCGCGGGCCGGATGCCGTGGGGCGCTGTTGCCGGTCGTGTGCGCGTCCACGGGAGCGGCCGCGAGCGCCCGAGGGCGCGAAAAGGTGGCTCCCGCATACTTTTAAGGGTCCTCCACGGCGCCGGGCGGTTCAGAATCGGCGTCATTGCGCCGTTTCTGCGACTCGCTGCTCCGGGACGGGGTGTTAAAAGTATGCGGGAGCCACCTTTTCCCGCGGCCGAATTGCGGCAATTAGGGGCGACACCCTGTCGGCAGCGGTGTTGTCGCTTATTGTTTGGGTCGGTGGGGCCGGAATGCGGATGCGTTGGGACGTGTGAGGCTCCTGGGACCGGATCGGGTGGAAGCGTGTCCGAATCTGTTGCAAAGGCGTCCCGGGCCGAGACCGGCCGCGAAGGAAAGCGCGGAATATCAACGATTCTTCTCCGGCTTCCCGGTGAGATCCGGGCCTTTGCAACAGATTCGGGCATCGCCGGTCCGAACACCGTCGGGGAGGGTCGCCGACCCTGCCCCAACGCGCCCGGTCAACAGTGATGCGTGGTCTCCGACAAGGGCGTCGCCTACGCCACTGCAGCGTCCCCGAGCCTGCGGACGGCGGCGGTTCAGTAGCCTTGCTCCCCATGAGCCAGTCCAACGGGTCCGAACCCGTCACCGAGCCACTCACCGTCACCGAGCCCCTCACCGTCGCCGACGTCCTCGCCCTCCTCCAGGCGGCCGCCCCGCCCGAGCTCGCCGAGGACTGGGACTCCAACGGCCTCATCTGCGGCGATCCGGCCGAGCCCGTGCGCACCGTCCTGCTCGCCGTCGACCCGCTGACCGCCGTCGTCAACGAGGCCATCGGACGCGGCGTCGACATGGTCATCACCCACCACCCCCTCTACCTGCGCGGCACCGACCACGTCGCCGCCACCGACCCCAAGGGCCGCTGCGTCCACCGGCTCATCCGCGCCGGCATCGCGCTGGCCAACGCCCACACCAGTCTCGACGCCGCGCACGGGGGAGTGGCCGACGCGCTCGCCGCCCGCGTCGGCCTGCTCGGCACGCGGCCCCTGTGCCCGAGCCCCGTCGATCCCGCCCAGGGTATCGGCCGGATCGGCGAGCTCGAGCGCCCCACCCGGCTGCGCGACCTCGCCGCCGACGTCGCTGCCGCCCTGCCCGACTCCGCCCCCGGCCTCCTCGTCGGCGGGGACCCGGACGCCGCCGTCAAGACGGTGGCCGTCTCCGGCGGGGCCGGGGATTCGCTGCTGGCGGCCGCGCGCGAGGCCGGCGCCGACGTCTTCCTCACCGCCGACCTGCGCCACCACCCCGCCACGGACCACCTGGAGGGCGGGCGCCCCCACCTCCTGTGCGGCACCCACTGGGCGACCGAGTGGGTGGGCCTGCCCCCGCTGGCGGCCCGGCTCGAGGCCGCCGCCGGCGAGCGGGGACGTAGACTTGAGGCGTACGTCTCCGAGGTCGTCACCGACCCCTGGGCCCTGCGTCTGAGCACCGGCTCCTGACGCCCGCAGAATTCCAGACCTCGGCCAGCAGCGAAGGACCACAGCCGTGACGAGCGCCCCCCTCAGCCAGCAGCGACTGCTCATCGACCTCCAGAGCCTCGACTCCCGACTCGCCCGCCTGAGGCACGAGCGCAGGCACCTGCCCGTCCTGTCCCGCATCAAGGCCACCGTCGAGCGCCTCAAGGACAACCGGCGCGCGGCCGTCCTCGCCGACGGGACGCTCGCCGAGGCCAAGAAGGGGGCCGCGCGCAGCGAGAACGAGGTCGACCAGGTCACACGCCGCGCCGCCGTCCTGCGCGAGCGCCTGTCGTCGGGCACGGCCAATCCCCGGGACCTGACCGCCATCCAGGGGGAGCTCGACCAGCTCGGCCGACGCCGGACGGCGCTTGAGGACGCCCAGCTGGCCGCCGTGGAGGCCCTCGAGGGCGCTCAGGGCAGGGTGCGCGATCTCGCCGCCGAGGAGGGCGAGATCCGCAGCGCCGGGCGCGAGCTGACGGCCGAGCGCGACGCCGCTTTCGCCCGCATCGACGCCGAGGTCGAGCGGCTCGATCGTGAGCGCGCCGAGCTGGTCGGAACCATCGACCGGGCGCTGCTCGACGAGTACGAGGCGGTCCGGGCCGCCACCGGGGGCCTGGGGGCCGTCGCCCTCCACGGACGCCGGCTCGAGGGCTCCCCGATCCAGATCAGTCCCAGGGAATACTCGCGGATCGCCGCGGCCCCCGCCGACGAAGTCATCCACGCCGAGGAGAACGACGTCATCATTGTGCGCATGGACATCTGAGCGCGGCCGGGCGCCCGCCGGGCACCGGGCACCGGACGGCGCGCGGTGGAGTCGATGAGCCGGTGGGGTCGGTGGAGTCGGCTGCGGTCGGGCGGGCGAGGCGGTAGAGTGCTGGGCGCGGACGAGCCGACCGGGCGGCCGCGGTACCGCGGGGCGACCCGCGGGTCGAGGAACGTCCGGGCTCCACAGAGCAGGGCGGTGGCTAACGGCCACCCGGGGCGACCCGCGGGACAGTGCCACAGAGAGCAGACCGCCTGCCGGGCGACCCGGCCGGTAAGGGTGAAACGGTGGGGTAAGAGCCCACCAGCGCCGCAGGCGACTGCGGCGGCTCGGCAAACCCCGCCCGGAGCAAGACCGCGCAGCAGGCGCCCGAGGGCTGCTCGTCCGAGCCTGCGGGTAGGTCGCGCGAGCCCGCCGGCAACGGCGGGCCAAGATGGATGGTCGCCACCGCCGCGCCGGTGACGGCGGGCGGCAACAGAACCCGGCGTACAGGTCGACTCGTCCGCCCGCCCCGCGGCTTCGCGCAGCGCGGCGGCCGCCCACCGAGATCAGTGGGCGGCCGCCGCGCGCCGCGCCGGTTAGGCGCCGGGGCCGTCAGTCGGCCTTGAGGTACACCTCCTCACCGTTCTCGAAGAAGAAGACGCTGATGGCGAAGACGCCCTCCTTCACATCGCTCTTCGAGATGAGGAAGGTGACGAAGCCCGAGGCGCTGCCGCCGTCGCGCGGCGCGGACTGCTTCCTGAACTCATCGTTCGTGGAGACGTACGACGTGTCGGTGGAATTCCCGTCCTTCACATAGGCGACCTGGAGGTTGAAGGGGTCGAACTTGCCCTTGCCGTGATAGGTGACTTTGATCTTAAGACGGATGTAGACCTGGTCCGCGGAGGGCGTCTGGGAGGTGTAGGCCTTGCTGATGTCCTGCGTGGCGTCCCACTGGATCTCCTCGAAGGCGATGTCCACGGTCGCGTCCGGGTCATCGGAGTACTCCGAGGCGTGGAAGGTGAAAGTGTCCCCCATGGAAGCCGGGTTGTCCATGGATCTGCCCCGGTTGCTCGTATTGGGAGTGCCGCCGGTCGTGTCGCCGCTCGGCTGGCTGTGCGTCGAGCCGCCCCCGCCGGCGCGGGTGCTGCCGCCCTTCGCATTGTCGTTCTTGTTGAGGTTGAGGGCGACGACGACGCCGACCGCGACGAGCGCGACGACCACG